>Ga0209535_1000036_pt1 | contig 72356 bp, 108 predicted proteins | sample LinPmetageLP28_FD_184041 | JGI IMG/M metagenome (GOLD analysis project Ga0209535, IMG submission 184041) | Marine viral communities from the Pacific Ocean - LP-28 (SPAdes) (version 2) | ecosystem: Environmental > Aquatic > Marine > Oceanic | place: Pacific Ocean | collected 2009-08-22 | reverse complement strand
TTTTTAATAACAACTTTTTTGTATACTTAAAGAAACCTTAGCAAGATCTCCATACCACTTTTTCACAGGCTTGTGTAAATTTATTCTTACTGTACCATACGCATCATTACCACTATGGAAAGTTGGACGACCTGATGTGTACTTGTCTCTGACATTATATGTACCACGTGGACGTTCATAACTTATCATATTTTTATTATCAATCGGGGTGCATCTTTGATCAATAATATTACCACTATGGTCCAATAGGTCCACTTGGAGTGCTATGTGTTGCCTTCCGTTTGTTCTTATCTGTGAATTAATCATTTGTAATGTCTGTGAATCAGCAAAATAATATGATCGAGTATTGCTAAACATACCTCTACTTGCAACAGTAACATCTGGTTCACTGCCACATATCTTGCCAACAATCTTCTGGACTCCTTGCCCTGTTTGCGATTTAAAATCGCTATCATTAAATACTGCTTTAGTAAAGTTATTACATTTATTACTGTCCACTGATACCAATTTGAACGCTTCATCTAAGGCCGCAACCCAATCTTCACTCATAACTATCTTATAAGGAATATCAATATAACTTCGCCTTGAATTGCCAATTGAAAACTCTGTTTGACCTGAATTAAGTGTGTATGCTGATTGTGGATAACTCATTAACAATCTAGCTATTAGATCATCACCTGATTGCCTTTGATCTAGTTTACTTTGTAAAACAGTAGATTCAACATCTCCTCGAATTAAGTTAGTGTCTTTCCCACGTGATGTATTCCGCTTACCTATCTTACTACTGGCTACTTCTACATCCATTTCTAAATTCCACCAACCTACTTCATTTTGATAGTGCTTAGTGATCTTATAGTCATTTATATATCCTGCTGAATATCTAACTATATTTTCACTAGTGAGTCTGTCATCGCTTGACTCAATATCAGTAACTATCAAAGTTCCTACTGCACGTTCAATTGCTATCTGCAGGCATTCCTTCTTGGCATTTTCAACTGTAGAACCTTCACAGGTAACTGCAATTGTAAAATTAGGATTATGATTTCCTCCAGCTGTCTTAATAAGATCTGCTTGAAGAGGTGTACTCAATGAGAATAAGCCTAGGGCTAGCCAAGACTTAATCTTCATCATTATCGCTCATTTTTTCCTTAACATATTCTGCACCGTCTTGAATATCCTGTCCTGCACCTGCAATAGTACCACAGCCTTGTAAACAGAAAGTTAATGCAATTAACAGTCCAATTAACATTGTTGCTGGATTACTCAACATCTTTTGCCCAACTTTGACTAGTTTCTTGTACATAGTTTACCCCTTTGTTTAACATATTCGACATACCGTCGATACCAACAGTAGCAAATGCCACACCTACGATAACTCCTAAGATAAATGATTTCATATTAGTTCCCCGTCATTTCCGCTAATCTTTCTGCGGCTTGAATGTTTTTAACACCAGTTTCACAAGTTACTATAATAGTTCTTGCTTCGTGATCAATCTCACCACCATTACAAGCAACACCTTTTAAGAATGATTGACTAATAATTGATATGTTTTCACGATTAATTTCAGCAATCTTTTGTGAATTAGTATTCGGATTACCATATGGAATAGTTGTTACATCTGCATCTGAATCACTATTAATCAATGGATTACCATCTGCATCAAAGTCTCTGTCATCAAGTGTTCTTGAAAAATCTTGCTGACTCATACCATTAGTAGTATCTTCTAAGCTCTTTTGAACTGCTGTAGATAATACCTTAGTAGATCTTGTTGATGTAACATCCTGTTTAATAAACACAGCCATACCTGAATAACTTCTATTCGTAGCAACTTTAGCGGCTTCTTCAATTGAAGGAGCATTATTACCGTGTATTGGTGCTGTACCTGTAGACTTAATAGCAACAAATGATCCATTATCATCAAACTCTAATTCCATCATAGTGTCTGGTCTGTGAAACACAACACTAACTGGTTTCGGCTTAATACTATCTGTCTCCGGTGTTAGCTCTGCATTTTTTACAGTGTCTTGAAACATACTACACCCTTGTATTGCTAATGCACCTGCTACTACTAAACTAAGTTTCTTAATATTCATACTATTACCCCCGTAAAATGTGACTTAATCCATCACTTAAACTACATTATAGACTCTTTGTTACCATTTGTCAATCATAAACAATCCATCATATTCCAACTATCGCAATTTGAAAGCTGTTTATTTCTCTCCTGATACTGCTCTTCTTCTTCAGCCTTAGCCTCTTCACGTTTGGCTACGGCTTCTTCGGACCACATATCTATCCATTCTTTAGGCATCTCGTACGGTCTAGATTTTAACATTTGAACCGTTTTTAAACGGCAATCCGGCCCATACTCTACACCATCTTTTGAAACTTCTTTCTCAAATTTCGTACATACCATGACCTCTTTGTAGTAGGTATTATTCTCTGACCATTCTCGCTGTTCTTTGGATACTGTTGTTTCCTCGATCACTGTCTTATCTTCCTTTGGTTTGGCCATATCACGTTTAATTTGTTCAGCATATTGTGTATTTGCACACCCTGTAAGCCAAACAAAAAAAGCAATTAGTAATGCTATTTTAAGTAAAAGTAATCCAGTTACTAATAACAACTGTTTAATTTCTCTAGATATCATAATTGCCACCACGTCCCTTTAGCTTTGTCATAGAAAATGTGTCTACCAATCTTTGCAACTTTATAATCATTGTCTTTCCATTCAGGATTCACATAGTCTGCGTGATAGAACAATGCTTTACTTAGAATTTTAATCCTTAGTCCTTGTCTTAATACTGTTTGTGCTACACGACGACTGTCATACCAATTTTTAGATTTTAATTTTACAGTCTTAAGATCTGTATTAACGGTCCAAGAAAACTGTTCTGGACTGTATACTACATCACATATAGTATTACCCCAGTATCCTGTTTGTAAGCGGTTTATAGTTATTTGAGCCACTGCATATTTGCCCATTGTTCCTTCAACTCCAGCTTCAAAGAATATGTTACGTGCAAGGCATTCAACGTCTTTCGAATTATATTTGAATTTTGTTTTTTCATTAAACATCACTAGTTCCTGCGGTGTACCAGCATCATTCCTTTCTCTTAGATCGCTTATAGTTTCTTGTAATTTATCAACTTGAGACTCAAGCTCAGTTGTTTTATCAATTGAATAAGTTACATATTCGTACCCACCCCAAGCTAACATAGTACCTAAAATTAAAGGTTTGATCATATATGATAGTCCTTAATTAAAATATACATATATTATACAGTCTTATAACCAAAAAGTCAATCGATTCAATATATTGATAAATATTACTAACAAACTAGTTTAAAATTATAATACGGAAAACACGATGGCAATTATATATAAAGTAAAATTTACCAGAGATAGTACAGATGATCAGTTCCCATTCTCACATTTTTATGATTCACTAAGAAGTGACTATGCGGCAGACAATGACCAATATACTCCTTTACAAATACCAATGGAAAATTGGTACGAATTTGGACAGGCAACTGGTTTTGTAGAATGGGACTACGAGGAACACGATGCCGGTACTGATGCGGCTTGTCAGGCATATTGCGAACAACTAGTTGAGGATAACGGGCAACCAGATCTTCCGTGGGCAACATTAGCAACCAGACTTGATTATGTTACTCTTACACCAACAACGCAATCAGGTGGACAACCAGGCGATACTAGATATGGTTGGTTTGGATATAATGCAACATCACTAACACATACTGTACTAGTTACGTTTAACACACAAGCAAATTTGGAAACTTGGGCACAGTATAGAAAAGGTAAATGGGCAACAGCTACAACCGATAAAGCGGATCTAGCTACGTGGTTAACTAATAACAGTCAAACAATAGTAGAAACTGTTTCTACTGATGATGGTTCAACCTGGCAGAACATTAGTGCTTTTTCAAATGTTGAAATGTTTGATCTTAGTTAGTTTACTAGTTGAATGTAAAAAGCACTCTTCGGAGTGCTTTTTTTGTCTTAAAATTTAATGTTCTTGATATATTTTAATTGATTCTCTTTGACCTGTACCTTAAGATCTTCTAGGCTAATTGGAATAAAGTCAGTTCTCTCGAGACTAACATTAAAATATCTAGGATCTTGCACACAATCGGCGTGCAAGTGACCGTGTATGTTTATGGTGCAGTCGTATTTTTTAATCTGCTCGTGTGTGGTGTAATAATGTGTTAACAGCATATTATCAACCACGTGGCGTTTGTTATGTACTTCATCAAAGTATCTTAGGTAGTTCTCTTTAGAATCGGTGTCCAAGTTGCCCCTAATTAGTATTTTATGTCCATTTAATTGTTCAACAATGTTACTGCTAGTTGGTTCTTGAACATTATAAACATCACCAATATGATACACAACATCGTCTGGTCCTACAGTTTTATTCCAAAGGTCACAGATATCATTTTCTTGTTCTTGTAGTGTAGTCCACCTTGCCCTAGGGTTAACTCCCTCGAAGGTATACTCAAGTGCTTTTTGATCGCCAAAGTGTGTATCTGCTGTAAAGAATGTTGTCATAGTATTATTTAATAAAAAAGCACCCGAAGGTGCTTTTTATTTTATTACTGTAATTTAAAAATTAAACAGCAAAAATTGTAGCTCTAGAACCAGTTACATCACGTGCAACAACTTTATATGCTGTATTACCTGATGTGTTAGTTACAGTTTTAACTACCATACCTGCTTTTTTAAGTTCAAACATTCTAGCTGGTAATTGTGCAATACCATAGTTTGCTTTAGCCTGTGCCGCAGAAATTGTACGACCAGTACCACGTAGATATGATTCTAAGAATGCTTTTTGGTTCTTAACTTTGTTTAAGTTAGTAGTTCTTTTAGCTGTTTTAGCCATTTGTAATTCTCCAAATATTATTTTATAAAATAAAAACTAAGTGCTGACAACCCATCAGCATCATTACATTATACAACCTGTTTAAAAAATAAGCAAGCTATTATTTTACCAAAATTTAGTACTCGATCCTATTTCCGTTTCGATCCCACGCTTGATATTCCTCTTCTAGGTCTCTATTTCTCTCCATCATCTGTTCTTTCATATCTAAGAACATATCTATCATATTTTGAGCTCCTATTTGAGCTTTCATATTTTGTTCTTCCATACTAACTCTTTCTGCTGGTACACAGATAGCTTTAATTTGACGATCTTGTTGTTTGATCTGTGCGGCCTCAAATATACATTGCTCTCGATTATCAAATGTTACTAACGGATTACTTAATCCAACTGCTGTTATTAATACTAATTCATATATCATTGTACATCCTCCTTAGATAGTGTATCAAATGTTATTTTTTTTGCTTTTTCTATTAAATCTTGTTCGTGTGCAACAGCTAGCAAAGGTAATAAAGCAGTCATTGATTTACCTACCATCTCTAGTCCCATTGGTGTTAATTTGCTAAACTTCTTGTCTACTCCGCTTTGATAAAAATAATCTTCATTCTTAACTATGACCTCGAGAGCCCCCTCGATCATTAGCATAACTTCTTTTTGTGACAGCTCTTTAAGTTCGTGGATCATTATCTTTCCTTTTTTTTCTTTTTTGTCCATAAGGTTTAGGCTTTTGTGGTATACTCATGACCAACTCCACCATTTTTGTTCATCTCTTTGTTTGCACATTCTCGCATACCATTCTTCACCTGTTTCTTTAGGAACTTCAGGCCATCTAAAAGTAGGAATAAACGTTACAAAATTTCCTATAACAAATCCTAGCCATATCCAATATTCAGTATACTCAGGCATTTCACTAGCACGAGCAACTGTGATTAGTTCCATTAAAAATTCTTGTATTATAACTTTTCACCTGGTTCAAAGCCACGGAATCCTTTAAATCTAGGAAACCTTAGCGAGTACGTTTGGTCTTGGTTTTGCGTGACTGCGTCTGCTCTGACCTCCACCAGTCTGCCAATGAGCTCTGTCCTATCAATCCAGAAATTATCCCGATCGCTATCAGTAAAGCCACTGCCGCAATTAACGCTAATAATAAGTCCATCATCTTCTCCTTTACAAATAAGTGCACCTAATCGACCAGCGTTACGGCCAGTCCCCTCTTCTACGTCTACTACTTCTAGTGTAACTTCAATAAACGGTTTCATTTTTAACCAACTATGACTACGCTTACATTCATATCCTGCTTTAGGATCTTTAATCATAACACCCTCATAGCCACCGTCTATTGCCTGTTTGTTTACTTCTTTAAATTTCTGTTGACCTTCATCAGTGTCTAGATCAACATCAATCCAATCAAGTGCTTGAACGTGCTCTAGTATCATATGATTATTATCAACAAAATCTTTCATTAGCCCTGAACGAACATATTGCGGAACAATACTTGCACCTGATTGAAATTCATCTAACGTCATCATATCGAACAGGTGTAGTACAGCATCTGTTGCTGATTTTCCGTCTTTACGGTGTACCTGTTTCATTAGGTCTTGGAATGAGCTTGACATTACTTCTCCATCATAGACCATATCGTTAGCTATACCGTGTTGTTTAACTACAGTAGATATCTCATTACAGATATGTTCAAAGTTATGAAACTGTTTACCATTACGACTAAATGTTTCAACTTGACCGTTTTTACGAGCAATAACAATTACCCTAACACCATCTAGCTTAACTTCTAGTTGTTTTTTTCCTGTTACTTTCTTTTCGTGATTAGCTGAATCGTGTGCCAATTGGCAAGTAAATGTTGGTATTATAAACTCTGGACGTGTTTTCTTAACACTGGTATTGATAGTTTTTTCACTAGTGCCACAACGTAGATCTTTAATTAATATCCTACGATACCAATGGTTCCATTGCTCCTGTGTAGCCGATGTCATGAGCTCTTGTAGAACATATTGTGCTAATTTTCCTGTTACTTCTCTAGAAGTAAAACCATCGACTGCTAGTTTAAAAGTGGTCCAATCTAACCCAGGTCCACCAGGACCTTGTTGTTCTGCTACCTTCTTAATTCCAAATGTAATTAGGGGATCAAGGGCTAGACGGACTCCGTTAAAGAACTCTATATTGTTTTCTTCAGCCTCCTTCTTAATAATTGCTTCTTTAGCAAGGCGACTGTTATCTGCTTCAAGTGATATAATAATATGTTGTGGTTTAGTCATTTTCAGCACACTCCGTGATATGACGACATTTACCTCGGTATTGGAATCCTGGACATTGACAAGTATAATGACCATTGGTTCTTTTTACAAGATAGATATCACCTTTTGAACCAGTGACTTTCCACTCTTTATCTGCTTGTTTTTTTGGTATAGTTACTTTAATACCTTCGGCATTTGTAATTTTTACTATATTTTTTTCTGCAATTACTGAAAAACCGTTTGGATGGTTTGGATTAGATACTGCAATTTCATTAGGCTGTAACCAATGTTTGTCTGTAAGTATCTCACCGATAATGGTATTATATACAAAAGGCTCTGTGCTTTTGTAGTAATGTTGTTTGTGTCTAGTTTCTACGATTACTGTATCCAAAATATACCTTTCTTAATTTTTAAGTATATTATACAGTGATTTGGTTAAGAAGTCAACCGTTTTTAGAGGCGTCCTACTACTACTTCAATAATGTGAATTGGCGGTGTTTCTGTGTCACCGGGATCAGCTACTTCTTCTAATGATTTTCCTATTACACTACCAGGGATATAGTCTTTCATCGCCTTACCTACTCCGTTGTATCCGGCGGTGTCTATATGATACTTCCAGATTGGGTCAAACCCGCATACTATCATATCACCTTTACTTATTGGTCCAACAACTTTAGTTGGTACTCTTCCTGTAAGTGCTATCATGGCCACGTTTTCTGCTTGTAAACTATCATTCATTGTAAATGCTGGTGATGTTGATACTACTCCTGCTATTCGAGTATCATTTGCGTTAGCTAAAGTAACTTCGTTTTCTCCACCAAATGCTAAAACAGTTCCTGGTTCGTATGAGGCATCTGCTACGTATGCTTCTGCCAAATCAGCGTATTGTGCTGACGTCGCTAAACCATAGATAGTGCCAAATCTATTATCTGTTTGTCCAATGTCACCAGAACCGTTTGTGCCTGACTTATCAATATCAGGTGTAGTGATCTTAGTAGTAAACGATGGACTTGCTAGAGGTGCCTTGCTACCCAACTGTGAATCTGTATAACCCTTTAATCCTACATTGGCTTGTGTTACTGTTTCATTAGTAAATCCTATTTGCCCAATATTAGCTGTTGTAACTTTGTTATCTGTGTACCCTATTTGCCCGATATTAGCTGTTGTAACTTTGTTATCTGTGTACCCTATTTGCCCAATATTAGCAGTTGTAACTTTGTTGTCAGTATAACCTATCTGACCAATGTTGGCAGTCGTTACTGCTAGTAACACACCATTGTATGTTTCAAGAAATGTTCCTACTTGAGTATTACCATATGCAGAAGAGCCACCCGGTGCAACAAAAGATAATGTTCCGGAACCATCTGTACTTAAGACTTGGTCAGCATCTCCATCTTCTGTTGGTAACGTAAATGTTACATCACTTGCTACTGTAGATCCTGCTCTTAATGCTACATAGTTTGAACTGTCTGAGTCATAAAATCTAGTTTCTCCTCTAGCTTTAATATTAACATCTCCGCCAGTTGTTTCAATATCTGATGTCGCTGTTATTGTTGAATCAGTACTTATTAAACCATTTACTGTTAGTGAAGTACCATTTATTAACTGTAAAGAATCAGATCTAAATCTTGCAGAAATATTTTGCGAGCCAGCTTTCATAAAGGCAAATTCTAGTATACCATCTTCTGTACCATCACTTGCATCTAATATCTTTGCAGTCATTTTAGCATATACAATAGATTGATCTGCATCATTTTCGCCAATAAATTTTAACTGTCCAATGTAGTCTGAGTCAGATGGTGATGCACTATTACGCTTCAGTGAAACCACAGGACCCGCAGTGCTTGAAGCTTCTGTTGTAGTAATTCGTATACTATCATCTAATGATGTATTAGTGATGTTAACTTTTGCAGTATCAACGGATCCGAGTGCATCCAGGGTATGTATATTTAAATTAGCATATGAGCTAATTGCAACATTAGAGTTAGTAGCACCTGAACTAGTTGTGTTTACGAGATTGAAACGATCGTTAGTTTCATCCCAATATATAGCAACATTAGCAGTACCACCGCCATCGCGATTAATAACAAATCCAACATCTTGTCTCGCTGAAACACCATCTTTATTCAGCACTGAAACTGGATCAGTTAACTCAGTAATGGTTGTATTAACGTTCTCGACGGTAGGCCTGGTTAATGGCATTTTTTTCTCGTTTTATAATTTAGTAGTATTTATCTGCAAAGAGAATAATATTTTATCCAAAAAAATAGGATCCGAAGATCCTATTTTAGCCTTTCCATTCCTGTTCTTTTAGTGCTTACCTACTACGACTTCAATTACTGCATCGCCTTCTGATGCTTCAAGTGCTTTACCAATTACTGCACCTACTTTTGGATCTGCTTCTGCTCTTGCTCTACCAGTTCCATCGGATACCATCATATCACCTTTAGCAACTGTTCCTGTTACCTTAGTTGGAACACGTCCTGTAAGTGCTACAACAGCAATATTTTCAGCAGTAAAACCACCATTCATTAAATATGCTGGATTTGTTGAAACAACGCCAGCAACTTTTCTACAATGATCTATATCACATTGTGATACTTCTTTTTCCCCACCAAAGTGTACAACTGTACCTGCTTCATATGAGGCATCTGATTCATAAACTTCGGCCAAATCAGCGTATTGTGCTGATGACGCTTTAGCGTGAAGAGTGTGATATCTATTATCTGTTTGTCCAATATTACCAACGTTACTTGTACCTGATTTAGTAACACTTGACGCTGTTACTGTTGTAAATGCACCAGCAACCGGAGTCGCATTACCAATTAACGTTCCGTTAATTGAAGCAAACTGAGCCAGCCCACCCATAACATTACCAGTAAAGATTGATCCTGATGTAACTCCAATCAATTGACTACCATTACCAAAGTAATATGGTGCTGTTACATTACCACTGGACATTACGTTACTTGTGAAAGTTGCTACTGTTGCATTTTGTATTTGTCTAACTGTGCCATCAAGTGTAGTAGCTATAAAACTACCACTACCAGTATCATCAATACTAATACTTGAGTCACCTTTAAAGATTGCACTAACACCAATGTTACCGCCAATCGATATTGCACCTGGTGTGTCAATACTTCCTGTCGAAGCATCAATTGTTAATGGCCCTACTGAAAGTCCATTATGCACTACGAAATTCTGATTTGCCATGGTTCCATATTCCCCATAAAATTTATTATAACAAAAAGAATGCCTTGTGCTCTCTTTTATTGTTTACAATATTTATCGAATCTGGAAAAAACATTTACGACCATAAAAAAAAAGCACCCTTAAGGTGCTCTTTTAAATGTTACCTTGCCAAGGCATTTGTTTACATCATTCCAGGCATACCACCCATACCACCCATTGGAGCTCCTTGAGCACCACCAGCACCTGCATTTTCTTCAGGTATGTTTGAAATTGCACAATCGGTTGTCAGTAATAGACCAGCAACTGATGCGGCATTTTGTATTGCACATCTTGTTACTTTAGTTGGATCAATTACACCCATTTCAATCATATCACCGTAGGTATCATTTGCGGCATTAAACCCGTAGTTGGATTCACCTTTAACAACTTCGTTAATAACTACACTAGGTTCGACGCCAGCGTTAGAAACAATTTGACGAAGTGGCTCTTCAATTGCACGAAGAACAATAGCAATACCTGCATCTTGCTCAGCATTGGTTCCTGTAGCAGATTGAATAGCTGATTTAGCACGAACTAGTGCAACACCACCACCTGGAACAACACCTTCTTCAACTGCGGCTCTGGTTGCGTGTAGTGCATCATCAACCCTGTCTTTCTTCTCTTTCATTTCAATTTCTGTTGCGGCTCCGACTTTAATTATAGCAACACCACCGGAAAGTTTAGCAATTCTTTCTAGAAGTTTTTCTTTATCGTAGTCTGATTCACTAGTAGACCATTCTGTACGGATAGTCTCAACTCTCTCACTGATCGCTTCTTTTGTACCAGCACCGTCAATTACTATAGTATTTTCTTTTGAAACTTCAACACGTCCTGCTTGTCCTAGTTCCTTAAGAGTAACTGCTTCAAGTTTCATACCTAATTCATCAGTGATAACTGTTCCGGCAGTGAGTACAGCAAGATCTTCTAGCATTGCTTTTCTTCTATCACCAAATCCAGGTGACTTAACTACTACAGTTTTAATAACACCTTTGATATTATTAATTACCAGAGTTGCTAGTGCTTCACCTTCAACTTCTTCAGCAATAATCATTAATGGTTGTCCTGACTTAGCTACTTGTTCTAGTACAGGAAGGATTTCTTTAATGTTTGAAATCTTTTTATCGTGTAATAAAATGTATGGGTTTTCTAATACACTCATCTGTTTGTCAGCTTTGTTAATAAAGTATGGAGAAAGATATCCTCTATCAAATTGCATACCTTCAACTACAGCTAATTCCATATCAAGTGACTTACCATCTTCAACAGTAATCACTCCTTCTTTTCCTACCTTGTCCATAGCATCTGCGATAATTTTACCAATTTCACTGTCACTGTTAGCAGAGATAGTACCTACCTGTTGAATACTTTCTAGTGTATTACACGGAACTGATATCTTAGCAAGTTCTGTAACAACTAGACTTACTGCTTTATCAATGCCACGTTTAATATCCATTGGATTCATACCAGTTGCAACAACTTTAGCACCTTCTCTAACAATAGCCTGTGCTAGTAATGTTGCAGTAGTAGTACCATCACCAGCTTGGTCAGCTGTTTTTGAAGCAACTTCTTTTACCATTTGAGCACCCATATCTTGAAGTGCATCTTTTAGTTCAATTTCTTTAGCTACAGTAACACCATCTTTAGTAATGTGTGGTGCACCATATGGTTTATCAAGGATAACATTTCTTCCTTTTGGTCCAAGTGTCACTTTAACTGCATCAGCTAAAACATTAACACCTTCGATCATTTTTGTTCTGGCTGATTCGCCAAACTTTACATCTTTAGCCATTATTCATCTCCTTCTAGAATTGCATAAATTTCTTCTTCATTAAGTATCGTTAGCTCTTCACCTTGGATCTTAACAGTTTGCCCTGCGAACTTACCAAATAGAACAGTATCATTGACTTTTACTTCCATTGGAACTAGAGATCCTTCCGGAGTACGTCTACCTGCACCTATAGCTAACACAGTGCCTTGATCTGGCTTTTCAGCCACATTGTCAGGAATAATAATTCCGCTTGATGTTTGTGTATCAGGTTCGATACGTTTGATTACCACACGATCGTGGAGTGGATTTAATTGCATTTTCATTTCTCCTTAATTAAGCAAGTTTTTGCTTCGCCCTATAATAGGCACGAAACCTAGTATACTTGTAATATATTATACACTAGTCAAAATATTTATACAACCTTTTTGTAACCAAAAAGAAACCCACCGAAGTGGGCTTCTGCTATTTTTGGTAACAAGGTATAACTACCCCGTCGATGTTAGTTTTTACGCTAACGCAACTGCACGGTCAGCAGAGCCAAAGCGGAAGCCTTTGCCCATACTTACTTTTACAGTTTCGAATTTAGATGTTTTTTCTGCATCTATAAGTTTTGCTTGATTTACGGTCATCGCCTACCGTGTTGCCGTCTCTGCTATCTCGCCACGTCGAAACCTGGTCATCCCCCTAAAATACTCTGTTTCAAAAACACTTTGGTGGAGATGAGGGGAATCGAACCCCTGTCCGCAACGCCTTCACTTCGAAGGGATTACAACAATTCTAATTCGTCTGCAATTCCTACAAATTCACCGACAATTAATGCTATACCTGCAATTGCTAGGTATGGGTTCATTATTAATATTAGTGCAATTCCTGCGACTAGTCCAGGTGAATGTTTCACTATCTGTTTAGTTGTAGGGCTTTTTGTAAAGCAATTTATATATCTCATTTTAATCTCCATTTACCATTTTGGTACTGTTGTATCTGTCCAATATTATTATACCCAAGTTCACCTTCCCATGGTGTAGTTGCGAATTGAAGTTTAGTCGGTTCAATTGGAACTAATCCTAGGGTATTATTTTTTGACCATTTAGTATAAGAGTCACTCATACTAATACTTATCATACAAAAAGGCCCCGCAGGACCTTTCAGCATATCCCCCTGCGACTAGACTTTGTCAGCTTCGACTATTGTTAATCCTTCGTCGACTAAATCTTGCTCAGTAACAACATCTTCAGTTTCTGCAATTGCACGAGCTCTTAACTCGTCTAAACTTGGTGCTGAAACTTTAACAGTACTATTATATTGTGATAGTGATTTGTAATTATACTTTACATCACTATTATCAATAGCTTCTTTATGACTTTCATAAAGATCAGTTGTTTTTAAATGCTTAACACATTCAGCTTTAGTTAGTGCTTCTGGCATTTCAAATAAATTAATATCTGTATGGCCTTGCTTGTTCAGAATCTTAACACGACTTACAAAATCGTTTGCAAATCGAACTTTAGTTACACCGTTAAGTGTAGATACTCCTACTACTTTGAATACTGACATTTTACTTCCCCTTTAATATATCTATACTGCAAATCGCAGTCCCCTATCGTAATGTTGCCATTACAAATTACATTATACAGTTTTTTTATCAAACTGTCAACCAATTATCTTTTAGTAATAATTTCATCTACTAATCCGTAGTCAACTGCTTCTTGAGCCGACATAAAATTATCACGTTCCATATCTGCCGCTAGTGTATCATATGCTTTATCTTTTGAATTGTGATCAACATATATCTGCGTAAGATATTGTTTCATTTTCATTATTTCATCAACCTGTATTTGCATATCAGTTGCTTGCCCACCAGCACCACCACTTGGTTGATGTATCATATGTCTTGCGTGTGGTAACATTAATCTCTTACCTGGTGCACCTGCTTGGGCTAACAATGATCCCATTGAACAAGCCTGCCCCATAACTATTGTTGAAATATCTGGGCTAACGAATTGCATAGTATCATAAATTGACATACCTGCTGTTACCGATCCACCTGGTGAGTTAACATAAAATAAGATATCTTTTTCGCTGTCTTCTGATTCTAGAAATAACAGTTGAGCTACTAATAAGCTAGCAGTGTGTTCATTAACATCAGTATCTAGTATAACAATACGATCTTTTAATAGTCTTGAGTATAAATCATAACTACGCTCACCATCACTAGTTTTTTCTAAAACCATTGGTACTAAATTTGGCATCTTATTTTCCTTTGTAAAATGTTTCTTGGTTTGTTTGACAAGTTATACATAGTTTAACTCCTGGTACTAGTTTTCTACGTGCCTTAGGAATTTCATCTCCACATTCATCGCAGAACATATTACTAGGTAGTTTTGACTGTGCCTGTAACTTTCTCTGTACTTCAGCAATGGCATTCATATTATTATGAATTGCCTGTACTTGCCCCATTTCCGATTCTTCTTCGTTGTTATAAACAAAGTCGGGTAAATCATTATTTTTATTTTCCATATGATTATTATACAGCCTTTTTATTTTGCTGTCAATGATTTACTTACGAAATTAAAGTGTTCTAGCTTTAATCAGTTTCCATTTTATTTTAAGTGTTTCTATGAACTTTGATACAAGACCGATCTTCCAAGCCCAGAGAAAGTCCATAATAGTTGCACCAATAATTAATCCAGTCCAAAAATTAAATAACATATTATCTCCTTTTAAATAATACCTAAAGATATCATTGTATATACGCTAATACTAATAATTGCAAATTCATTAAAGTTCATAAGTTTCTCCTACCACCATGAGTTATAAAAAACACGCATACCATCAGCTAATGCTTTTTTAGCATCTTGTACAAAGAACTTGTCGTTCTGCTTGTAAAAGTCATCAGCATCACTGCCGTAAAAGAAGCCTGTAGTATCAGGAAGTCTGTTTAGAACAACAGCTTCAAACAGACGATCAAGGTCAGCTTCAGTTAATTCAAGCTCTTGACAATTGAAATCATCATCTTTGTTGCCAGTTTTTTCTACCCATAGCTTTGTCATCCACCCGTGTAAGTTAGGATGCTTTCTCCACTCTGCAAGATTCTTAGGTTCTTGCTTTGGATCTGCTGTTGGATCTATTGCATACGCTGTCATATCTAATCCCATTGTCTGCTCCTTAAAGTTACTTAAAGTTTGGTCCAGATACTACACGACCAAAGTTACTAAAATACTGTAATGCAACTGTAGCATTCTGTGCTTGTGTTTGCATAACAACTGGTACTTTATTTTGTAATACAGTAGCTTCGAATAACATATAAATCTCCTTTTCCTTATTTGTTATAATAATTATAGCACCGATTTACCAAAAAGTCAACCAAAATATACATTTATTTGTTGTTAATTTTTCGGTAATTATTAACAACAAACTATATTGCTGTTAACATTATAGCTGGAACTCTCCATGAACCATTCTGATCAGTATCAACTGTTACATACTTGATAGCTATTTTTCTAACAGTACCTTGAGTCACTTGACCATTCTTACTAGTAAACTCAACTCGATCACCAACATTTAAAGAACGCTTTTGATTATTACCAACAATTTCTCTAGCATATTTTACTGCGTCTTGTATCTTTTTAAGATCTTGCGGAGTAAATTGTTCTGCGTTGTTAACAAGTTGTTGTGTTATTGTTTCAGTTACAGTTAAATCTAATACTGATCTGTTAGTTTCCATTGTCTACTCTCCTAAGTTGTTAAATACAATTATAGAGTCATTTTACCAAAAAGTCAACCAAAATATGAAAATATATGCAGATAATAGTGTTTGCGAATATCAACTAAAAGAACTAGGATTTGATCAATTCACTGATTTGGACCATTGCAATCTCGCAGTATTCCAAACTTCATTCGACGATAACGCCCAGCTGGAATCTAAAATAAATTCAATTGATAAGCCTGTGATTATACTATCATCGGAGCTTAATACAAAGATTGTTAGCTTTATAGAACAAAACCAGAACCCTAGGATTAAATATTTTATATGCGGATCAATTGCTGATATTGATACACATCCATGGTTAGATTGGTTCCAGCATACTGTTAATTTTTATAAGAATAAATCAGTTAAGATCTTAGATCAGTTGACTCCCTATCAGGTAAAAGACAAGTATTTTGATATACTACTAGGTAGACCTAAACCTCATAGAGACTACATATATAATTACGTCAATCAAAATAAACTTATCAACAAGGTCATGATGACATATCTTCATTCATGGCTTCCAGTAAAACAACAAGGTGTGTGGCCAGTCGACATTCCAGACAACATCTACAATACTATTACCCAGGTTAGCTATAATGGAGTAAATTGTACCCTAAGTCAAATTATACACCCGGATATATATAATGAAACAGCATACTCGGTAATTGCAGAAACTAATGCTGATAATCGTTTTAATTTTTATACAGAAAAGACAGTAAAACCTATTCTAGCAGAAAGACTGTTTATAGCTTTTTGTGGTCAACACTGGTTACGTAATCTACGTTCATTTGGATTTAAAACTTTTGATGGAATAATAGACGAAAGTTATGATAATTGTGAAAATGACAACAATCGATTCTATATGGCTGGTCGTGAAATGAAAAGGTTAATAGAAGAAGTTCCGCAGGGTAAAATACTAAAAGAGATACAGCCTATAACAGAACATAATAAAAAGGTAATGTTAGAAACAAACTGGGCAGAAGAGTTGTCTAAAGTAATCCAAGCTCTTTAGCTCTATCAGCAACTTGGAAACTAGCCAAGTTCTTACCTTTTGCTTCGCACATAATATCTGAATAATCTAAAAACTTCAATGCCCAGTCATTGGCTAATCTGTTAGGGTAAAAATCACTGTGAGCTCGCAACTTCTGTTTCTTGTGTCCACTCTCAAGTAATAAGTTTAAGTTAGGTAGTTCACTGTGATCAAAGCCTTCGGGCAACCATTCGTCTCTACTGTATGAATAGTGTATAACAGGACGTACACCTCGCCAGCTATCTACTACGCCTTTGAATCTATCATCTGTGGGTTCAATATATTCGCCTGTCTTAATGTAATGATGATGTATATCTAGCACTAGGGCACAGTCCTTGATTAGTTCTAGACTAGCATCTAGGCCCCAAGTCATTTCGTCGTTTTCTATTGTAAGTGTATTTCTTGCTTCGGGGCTTAGTCTTCTAAGAGCCATCATTATGCCTCGAGGACCTAGCTTACCTGATATGTGTACGTTACACTTGAAGTCTTGGAATGTCTTACCATAGCCCATCCATCGGATCATATCAGTATGATACTCGAATTCTTCAATACTGCGGTCGACAATGCCTGGGTTAGCACTTGCCAAAACTGTGAACTGGCCTGGATGAAAAGATAAACGGACACCGCGGCTACGAGCAAGCTCGCCCACCTCACCAAACGCCCGCTCTGCGTAAGCCACAACGTCACTGCGGCGCCAAAAGTAACTCCACTCGTGCTGAGTATAAACAGGTAATATGTCACTTGAGAGTCTAACCATTCTGAGATGTTCATCTAATCCTCCTATACGTTCTACTAGTTTACGAGACGATTCTATGTTGTGAACCATAAGGTCCCATAGTCGTTGTTCTGCTACTTCTTTAGTTTGATTGTTTAGCCAACGCACTGTTGTTGAGCGTGTGTTGTATTCTTTAGCGTTGTCCTTGGGCTTGATACCATCAACTTGAGATGGATAATCGATCCACTTGCAAGCAAAACCTATCTTTTTAGTTGTATTCATAATCAGTATTATACACACCTTTCACCAAAATGTCAATCGGATTGTTTTCGTTAATATATCTTTTAAGTTCTTTGTCTGTTGGATTACAGTTATGATTATCTCGAAAGAAGATTTCATATGAGTCACTACCATACTTACCAATACCGTAAAGCTCTCGAGCATCGTGACCATCCCAGTCTAGATAGTCTGTAGTCATACCTATTAATCTAGTATAACGCACATTAACCATACCTAAAGGTCTAAGGATAGTTTTAACAAATTCTGGATCTGCTTTAAGTAAATTATAAGGTTGTGGGAACCAGTAAAGGAATTCTGGTAGTGTTTGCTTGACCTGTTTACGATTTGTCAGATTAAGCATAATAACTCCAACGAAGTGTTCCCAGCTATTGGAAACCTGTTGTTGTACCATTAGTTGATCTGCAAGTGGTCTAAACATAATAGTATTATACTATCGATTTACTAGTTTGTCAAGACGTTATGAAAACCAATTTGGGCTAGACTTATCGTTTTGTTGTAGTAATATTAATGTAGTTCCTTGACCATTAAACCATTGGAATGATGTATTCAGTATAGCCTGTATATTTCGAGGTAATAGTTTTTTATTTGCACGAGCAACTGCATCAACGAGTTCACCTTTATTAATAGAAATAGAAGCGTACCAAAATATTATTACTTCTTTTTTCTTCCAGTCGTGCATTATTGCTGTTAGGCAATCTGTATAAGGATCGGTCCCTACACGTAGATCTGATTTCTTTTTTATTTTTGCTGTAGTGTTATATGGGCACACATTAGCTGTTTTTAGCCAATCGATTAATTCTTTTTTGACTTTAGTTTCTTTAGCTAATGCTTGTAATGCCTCTGTGCCACTTGAATTGTATCCTGGCATTATTCGATAATCCCAAATTTTCCCCAAGCTGTACCACCTAGGTTTATCCACCCAGCTGGGCCTCCCAGGCCTGGTGCTTCATTCCAAACTATTGTTCCAGTGATAGCACTGTAGTTAGGACATACTGCCTCTGAACTCATTGGAGTATTACCTACACGTAAATTTTCTATTTCTACACTTCCATCTGGTTGCACAATTAAATTACTATTTCCAGCACTACCTATTACTAGAGATTGTGATCTATCCATTCCAATAAATCCACTGTCTTTAGATTTTTTACCAATTGATATTTCAATTTCTTCATCCCAAATCGATAACGTAGCACTAGGTTCTATAGTATTAATTCCAACACGTTTTCCTGTAGTATATAAGGTATCACTTAATACTGATTCACCGGTGGTTTGTAGATCACGTAATGTACCAACTCTCTGCAGGTTACTATCAGTAATATGATATCCTAGCTGATTACCTGCTACTATTTCTCTACCTTGTTGTGTTATGCGATCTAGGTCAAGTCCTCGATTGCCTATATCTTTTAATATAGTTTCACTATGCAAGCTAAGTAGCGTTGAATCTTCTGCAATTTTTTCTACTGTTAGTTCAGCTAGAGTGTTAACAGCTGGGCCACTAGGATCTATATCTCCAGTAAGTTTAAGTGTACCATCAACTATTAGGTCACCTTTAATCGTAGCTTTTGGAGCCCACATTGCTTGTTCAAATGCTACAGCAGTATCCATTACAGTCATTTGTATTTTGGTAGAGCGATCCTCGATACCAGTACTACCAAATTCTTGAATGATACCACCTTTAACTTGATCACCTGTAAAATTAAATCCTTTAAAATCTATAGCTGTGTGGTTAATAGATTCTTTTCCAAATGCTCCAGTTTGTACCAGATTACCTATCTTGCTTTCTACCATTGCACCTAGAACTGATTGAAGATCCATTGTTGCTACTCTAGCATCAATTTCTGTTTTAACTTGTTCGTTTGCTGTCTTTGTTAGGTTTGCTGTTAGGTTAGATATAATCTTTGCTAGTGCTTGATCTAATTTATCTTTTGTTTTAGTTTCAATATTAAATTCTGCAATACGCTCATTGAGACGACCTGTGATAATACGTTCAGCTATAGCTTGTACCTCAGTACCAGCAATGGCTTTAACAACTTCTTGACTTATTTGTTCACGGAGTTCTGATTCAAGGTCACCCTTAAGATTTTGAATTATCCCCGCAACTACCGGTTGTAGCGATTCATTGATATCCATATTTTTCTCGAAAAACTAATATTAAAAACTAATTGATATTACGTGCTCATAATTCTTTTTTATGAGACTTTTGTACATTAAATTTTTATGTACGTAAAACTCTTTTGCACCAGCATCTATACTAAACTTAGCCATCTGTTTAAAAAACATACTACGTCGATTGTATGGTCCTGCTGTATTTGCTTCATTGCCTAGTAACTCATATACCACTGTCTTCCAACTATTTCTATCTTGGTAATCATAATTGTGATGTTCTAAAAATACCTTACTGTCTTTGTTATTCCTTACAGCTAACGGAGAACTAAATTCTTTATCACGGAAGTCTTGATTCTTATAATCTTTAAGTGTTGTTACTACTAGCTTTTTAGCTAAAGCACACAATCGTGCAATCTTACCCTGTTGATGATCTTCACTGTTAGCAAATGTAAAGTATTCATCTACTGCTACTACCCAATCAAACTTCTTATCATGATCTTTTAATTTGTCTTCTTCAATATATGTGTATTTAATGCCTTTGTCATCTAGGTATTTTTTTATCTTATCGCTAATTTCTGTTACTGCTATAGTCTCAGCATCACAAATTAGTAGTAATGGACTGAATCCATAGAATAGAATACTTGCAGGTGAGCTACCGTGACGCTCGGAAATAGATCGCAAAATTTCTTTTTTTCGATCTAAAACTTCTTGCCCTTTGGGATTAAACTGTAATGCGTTTACTGATATTTCAGTATACGACGAGAACTTCTCTGACATTAAGGAACCTTGTATTTGTGTTATGTAACTATTTACCTTATTGTCTTATTAAATCTAATGTCACACAATGAAATGACCCGCCTAGTGTACGGCTATGGCGTAAGTTTAATGGTATCACTGTAATATCTAGTGCCTCTAGATCTTTAATAATAGTAGTTTGTGCTGAATCCATAATAACAGTATTTGGATCAACACTTAGACAATTCATACCTACCCACTTAGATGCGTATGGGTATTCATGGAATGGTTTTGGCACGCAATCATTTATCCAATACTTTTCCCAACCGTCAAATACTTTCGGACAATTGCCTGTAGTAACTCTGGATGCGTTTAACATTACCAATCCTTCACGTAAAGGACAAATAGTTGAATCTATATGCACTCCTGAATAGAAGTTACAGATCTCAATTTTAATATCTGGTACTTGTTCACGTAGCCATTCAATTGCTTTACGATTACCACTTTCACTTTCTAGTACTAACCAAGTGTCACCTAGTCTACATACATTTGCGGCATCTAGTGTCATACCTTGATCACGTGGCATCTTGAATACTTGATTATCCTGTGTAATAAAATCGTATGCAGAAATTTCTTGATCTCTACAAGGATACATCATAGCAGGATCTATAACACGGTCACCTGCTATAATTAACCTATCCCTAGGACAATAGTTATACATACCATCTTGAGCTACAAAGTCTATATCGCTAGGACGATGCACCTCTACTCCGAGACCAAACAGAGCGTTGGCTAGTAATTCAAGGTCTTCATTTGTCTCATCTATTATCGTTTGGGAAACTGCTCCACTCGGAACTGGTGTTTCAGTCCAAGTAGTTTTAGAACTTTCTTGTGAAAATACTGGATCATTGATAGGCCAATTTGCATTTGTAGCTGTTCCAACTACAACACTCTTGAGCTTGTCCCATTCATTATGGCTATTAACTAGCATTGATGTCCTGTTATCTGTAAAGTGTATCGATACTCTAGTCCTATGTTGGCCGCCATATGCGGAGTTTTCTTACTCCATACAACATAATCACCTGCACTCCATTCTAGTATAGGCTTTTCATCTACTTCTAGATAGTGTCCTGGTTTCCAATCTTCTAAGAATACAACAGCACGTCTGATAGTATCTTCTTTATCTTTGAGATTAAATAGATTTATGTATCTTTCATATGTATCAACGTGTTCAGGCAATACTGTTCCTGTTGCCATTCTATAATAACTAGTGCCAATGTCTTGCCATCCTAGTTCACTAAAATGTCTAATAATTTGATCATTCCAACTTGGCTGTGGTTTTCTCATATCGCACATATCACCGGTAAACTTATCATGATACCCAGCATTAAGCCACCAATCAACAGAGTGAGAATCATTGAAAGGTTCGTTGGAATAGTCTAAGACTGTGTACTCTCTATCCCAAAAAGGATTAAGTTTTTCTAGTGTTACCATATTGTATAATTGAAATTAAAGGATTTTTAGTTTTAAATTTACGCCAAGGATCTACCACGATACTTCCCGGAGCAGGTATAAAGTATAAAGGTTGTGCTGGATGTTTTCCAGTATACCCATAGGTTATGTCTCTGTTGTGTGCTAAGAATATGATACCTATAGAATCGTCAGCAACTCTGTCGTTAGTCAGTGGATCCGAGTAAAAGAAATGTGCTTCTTGTTGTTCTAAGTAACTTCCTATCAAAAGACTATAACTACCATCGACCATATCTACGTCTGGCTTATATGATTTACCGTGTATTATGATAGGAAGATTTTCTTTTTGCTGTAGGTCAGTTAAAAAACTAGCTATGTTTTCTGCTTGTTTTTCTCTTGCGTGCATTATAGTGTCAAACATATCATATCCTAGATCTAAACTTTCTGCTAGATAACGTAGTGCTATATTATCTCTAGGATGGCAAGGACCAGCATCACCCATACCTGCTGTCATATACTTAGGACTCATAATACGTGTAGTTGAGTTTGCTAGTGCATCAGTAACAATATCAACATTTATATTACCGTTCTTCATTGCAACATCTTGTATCATATTAACTAATGCAATTTTTGTTGAGATAAATGTATTGTAAAATATTTTTATAGCTTCTGCTTCGTCCCAAGTCCCTATAGAATAGCGTGGGTTGTTTTCCATTAAGGGAGCATAAAAGTCTTGCAGTAATTTTGCATCACCAGTTAAACTTCCATCTTCTGTACCTATGATAACCATCTCTGGATTAACCATATCCCATTCAACTGATCCCATAGCAATTAGATATGGATTATAAATGAAACGTGCATTAGTAATGTTTTGCTTTAGTTCTCTACGGGTTGTACCAGGTAGAACTGTGGAAATTAGTACTACCAATTGATCTTTTGTTACGTATTGATTAATATCTTTTAGTGTTTTATTAACTATTGTGTAGTCAAAATCTTTATTTGCCAGATGCGTGCTAGGTGTTCTACCATCATACTCTTGATCGTGTGGTGTTTGCACAGCTACAAATATAATATCGTTACCCTTAACTGCACCTTCTAGTGTGTCAGATATAGTAATCTTCTCACTGGTCTTGCTATAAATATCATAGCCAGTTACTTTATATTCCTGTGCCATTACTTCTGCACAAGGCATACCTAACTTGCCTATACCGATAAATCCGACTGTTTTTATAAAATCAGTCAATGTTTTAGTTGACATATATGCTCCAAATTGATCACATCTACGAGTTTTTACATAACTCAGTCTTTAAAGACTTTGAACTGCACGCATTTGATAAGGGAGTGCCTACGGAAAGTTCATATATAATATTTAACAAAACTGTCTCACCCCGTAAGATTTTATTCTATGATCAAGAGCCTATTTTGGACAAATTGTCAGAACCATACCTAGATTATTTTAATATTCCTTATACTGATATAGCAACAAATAGAAAACAGTACCCTGAGTTATATAACAATATACTCGAGGGTAACGAGCTCGATGATTATATCGCTTGGTATACCAAATTTGTTAAAAAGCCTTTTGTATTAGTTACTAGCGAAAAAAGTATAATTCAAAAACAAATGAGTGAAAAATATGGATTCGAAAACTTATATTATTTTTATCACGGATTTGCGGCACTTGATTGGTTTCGCGGATATCAAGCATTAAATCACGATAAAGAAATAGTACGAGAATACGATAAAGATTTTATTACCTATAATAGATTAATTAAACAAGACCGTAGCTACAGGATTTACCTTGTTAGTCTTTTGAAAGAATATGATCTATTAGATAAAGGTTTTGTTAGCTTTGGTGTAACTGATGCTATTAGCGATTGGCGAGATGAAGTAAGTGATCCAAAGACTAGATTAAGTGAACAACAAAAAGATAGTATAGAACGTAATCTAACAGATATTACCAGACTAACAATAGACAATGCTAGCGTTCTAGGAAGTGCTAGTGCAGATATTCCACGTGAACAGGATGCGTTTTGGCACGTAGTTACTGAAACAGTATTTTATCATTCTAAAATGCACCTAACAGAAAAGATATTTAAGCCTATTGTTAATAAGCAACCATTTATGTTATTGGCCGCTCCAGATAATCTTGCCTATCTTAAGAGTTATGGATTTAAAACATTTGATAGCGTTATCGACGAAGATTATGATATCTGTCAAGACAATCAAGAAAGAATCAACAAAGTAGTTAGTCAGCTACACTGGTACGCTAATCTATCACCTAGTGACAAAACCGACGTTCAGGAGCATCTAAAACCTATTATCGAACATAATTTTAACCACTTTTATGGTGAATTTAGGCATATTATCGCCAAAGAATTAATAACTAACACTAAGTCCTTATTCAACGATATCAACTATACTAGCCAAGTTGATTGGCAATCTATACACCAACTACTAACGTCTTAATTTTTCAATTGATTCAATAAATACTACTATAACAGGAGTAGACAACCTAATGGAAGGAATTTTTCACCTTATAATGGAAGTAGGTTTTCCAATAGCCGCGGCAATGGCCGGTGGTTACTTTGTGTTTCTTACAATGAAATTTATCCTAGCAGGGGTAACTGGATCTATTAGAGGAATGCAAAATATAATCAAAGCTCTAGATAATCGAGTTGAAACAATGAATCATGATGTTATTCGAATCGACACTGTGGTATCAACAGCACTAGGATTAAAGCCAGATGTTGATCGTATTGCTCGTGCCGACGGTAAGAAAGATGCGAGGAGAGACTAATGAACAACTTAAAAAGGAAAGAGATATGAGTAAGTTTAACGGGTATTTAAAATCAACATACCATCCACCAAGATCTTGGGTACTAGATCAAAAGCTAGTGTATGAAGATGATAATCTAACAGATCAACAAATGGAAGATCTTAAACTAGTAGGTGCACCAATAGATAAACGTAGTGGCAAAATTACTGCACCAGCTGGACTAAAAACAGATATGGCTTCAGTACCGAGAGCTTGCTGGTGGTTAATTGCTCCATTTGATGTTGCTAGAGCCGCTGTTATTCACGATGTATTATATGCCGCGATTAGAAAATTCCGCTATCATCACAATGACGATAAAATAGCATTTAAAGCAAAGAAAGTTGCTGACCTAGTATTTAAACACGCTATGGATGATGCTGAGCCACCAGTGTCAGGTTGGAAGAAATGGTTATGTTATCAAGCAGTTAATTGGTTTGGTAAATCATCAGTAGCACCAACAGAGGCAGACAAGTAAGATGCATTGGGAACTTTGGATAATATTAGGATGGCCAATAGTTCTCGTGCTTTTTGCAATGTTTATTATCTTTTTTACAGAAACTTGGGAAGATAAATGTTAGACGTAGCTGAATTAATTTCTAAGTACGGATTCCCTGTAGTAGCCGCAGTTGGTGCTGGATATCTAGTATACTACGTTTGGGTATGGGCAACTAAAGAAGTTAAGCCTATGATTGGAGATACTAGTAAAACTCTTATAGCATTAATAGACCGTATACGAACGTTAGATAATGATCTGATCAGACTAAATCAAAAAGTAAACACTGTATTACAATTGCGTGGTAAAGTTATTGAAGGTGATCGTGTACTTCATGAATCAAAAGTTCTTAAGAAAGCCGCTGAGCAATTAGATAAAGCCGCTGAGATGGACGAAAAACCAAAAAAATTACGTAAACGTAATAAATCTTAATTCTGTTCCATTTCTGTAGGAACGAAATCATCCGCTGGTAACACACTAAAATCACCGTTATGCCAATCGATACGAACTAGTTCATTCCCAGGTTCTGGATTCCAACAGCCAGGTATGTATAGTTTATCTATACGTTGTGCTGATGCTTTAAGTCCTTGTCCGCTATCACAAGATTCAGTAGTTGACAATACAACTCTTACATTTTCAAACAGTTGATTAACAAGAAATGTTTCAGATAACGCCAACGTTGGCCAGAATAATAGTAGTGTGATGAAAAGATTACGCATATTAAATAGTCTCGTCAAACTCATCAAACCATTCAGCTGGCCAAACGAGTGGAATATCGCTTTCGATATCTATGTAATTTACTAAAGGCATCGGAGTCATACCAGGCATTGCTGGTGCTTGAGATATACTAGGAATAGTAAAGCATCCTTCGTGTACTTTACCACTAGCTTCGGTGGCATAAGCTCTGTAAGGATATAGTTCTTTGTGTTTTTGTGAAGAGCAAGGCTCATGAGTTAATGCAATAACTCCACCAGCTGAATTACGTAAGTAAAGTTCGTCAGGATGAGAATTTGCAAATAGTGTAGAAGTTGCAAATATACCCACCATGGTTACTGCTATAAGTCCTTTCATAGTAATCCCTCTCATATATACTTACCATTATATATGTTACTAATATGTAAGTATGATTGAAGAATTATTTAGTTTTTGCTCGAAATGTTCCGTCCCAATCGTCTGGGCACCCTTGTATAAGTCTTTCGACCATTTTTTGATAATAGCCAGAGATAACATTGTCATCGTTTGCAAATCTTCTAGCTATGTAAAGAGCATCTTCCCAATTGCCTGCGTAGTAGTTGTCAAGGAATTCTTGATGTTTACTCACTTCAACATTACCAATTGTATATATTTTAACTCCTTGTGTTTTTCCTTTAACTGCGATATTATCTAGTTCAATTAATCCTACATCAATCTTGTGTTTTATATATTCCACAGTGCCTTGACCTAATATAATATCAACTCCGTAGTTTTTACTCTGTCCTTCTAACCTTGCGGCCAAGTTGACAGTATCCCCGAGGCAAGTATAATCGAAACGTTGAACACTACCAAAATTCCCAACGACACAAGAACCGGAATTAATCCCCAATCCCATTGCAAAAGGTGGTATACCTTCTTTTTTAATTTCTTCATTAAACTCATTCAAACTCCCTATCATCTTTAATGCTGTTCTTACAGCGTTCTCTGCGTGATCGGGGTCGTCTATAGGAGCATTCCAGAAAGCCATCTGGGCATCTCCAATATATTTGTCTATTGTGCCACCGTTTTCAATAATCTTCTCAGTCATAGCAGTCATATAACGATTCATGATACTAGTAAGTCCTTGTACATCATCGCCATAGTGTTCTGATATAGTTGTAAATCCACGTACATCTGTAAACATTATGCTTAACTGTCTTGTTTCTCCACCTAACTTCAATAGCTCTGGATTTTTCTGTAGTTTCTCAACCATAGCCGGTGATAGGTATGTTCCAAACTGTTTCTTGATCTGTTGTTTCTGCAGGTATTCACTTACAAACTTAATACCATATGCGTGCAATAACACAAGTATTCCGCCACCTAGTACTAGAGTAGCATCAAACAACATTAAATATTCTGCGTATACGTATTCTGTAACTGGCACTAGGCTACCTAGTACAACAATGCTTACACCTAGCCCTACATATATCCATCTAGACAGTAGTAGCAGTAAAATACTTAAGGTAATTAGTGTTAATAATTCAGCACCTCTTGCCCAGTCTGGACGTTGAATATTGATACCACTTGCTAATGTTGCTATCACACTCGCTTGTAAGTCTTGCGGCCATACTTCACCACGACTAGTTGCTATCGGATTTGCAATGCCCGCGGCTGATGTTCCTACTATAACTATACCACTATCAAATGTTTCTGGTAATTCTGTTAGACTATAACTCTGAGGACGCTGTTGATGATCAATCCATATACGCCCTACAGGATCTGTTGAAACAATACCAAACTGTGGTACACGTAGTTTGTCAATGCCTATGTCTGAAAATTTAATTTGGAAACTTGGATCACCTGCTAATATGCGTAGGACTTCTAAACCTAAACTTGGGTACAGTGTATCTCCACTTTTAATTACTAACGGCATCCTACGAGTTACACCATCTACTTCTGGAAATACTGAACTTATACCACTACCATATGCCAGACTTTCGTGATGATCAATACTTGATAGTATACCTGGATACTCTACTACTTTGTTTGTAGGATCACCTATCATAACTGCACCAGGATTGCGTGGTGAATTTTTAGTTTCTTCTGCACCCACTAACGGTAAAACAACAGGGTGTTCTCGTAATACTTCTTGTAGCTTATGATCCATACCCAATCGGTCTTCTTCAGACATTAATATGTTCCATACTACTAAACCGGCACCACGATCATATAGGTCTTTGATTATGTCACCATATACATCACGACTGAATGGCCACTGCCCATACTTGTCTAGACTTGCTTCATCTATGTTAACCGTTGCTATTGTTGTTTGTTGTTCAGGCTGTGAGGTAATTAGTTGGTCGAAGTATCTTAACTTAACCGATTCTAAAAATATAGGACTACTTAGTGCTATATAAACAATTATGGACAGCGTAACAACTGCTGTCCACGGACTTAATAATATCTTTTTAATCATATACTGTATTTATTGGCGGAAGTGGTAGGATTCGAACCCACGGACCAGTTTCCCGATCACTGGTTTAGTAAACCAGAGCTTTAAGCCACTCAGCCACACTTCCTTATCTTGGTGCCCTCTGTCGGATTCGAACTGACGACCTACGCATTACAAGTGCGTTGCTCTACCAACTGAGCTAAGAGGGCAAAATTGGTACACCCAGGGAGAATCGAACTCCCCTTGCCGGGATGAAAACCCGGTGTCCTAACCGATAGACGATGGGTGCATAACCTACTTCTTCTTAACTTCAGGCTCTTTTTTCTTTCTTCGTCCCCATACTGATGACGCTGTACTTTTATCGCTGTTACCGTCTCCTTCAGTAACGTACTGTACTTTACCACCAGCCGCAAAGAATCTTTCTAATGCTTCTTCGTGTTCTTTTTGTTCCTTTTCTTTCTCAGCTTTCCTTGCCTTAGCTATAAGACTTACATCGTGAAAAGGTAATTCTTCCTTCTTTGCTTTTTTATCTTCTGCCATAAACTATTTTTCCTTTGCTATTTGGTCTAAAAGTTCTCTACCAATACTTCCTGTTTCAATTTCGTGCAATGCTTCTGTAGTAGGTCTACAAGACCATTTCTTATCAGGGTTACCTCTCTCTGCAATTTTACGTGTATTTGCTATATCACGTGCCCGATGTGACGCAATTAATATTAGATCAAATCGACTTCCGCCTATGTTCTGTGATGCTTGTTCGACATCTAAACTTTCACTAGTAATTACTGTTTCTAATTCATTTTCCACGTGGCTTCTCCGAGTTAACGTTAATAATACAATATTATACATTCTTTTTGGATAAAATGCAAGAAAAGAATACTACTTAGACCATTTATTGTCTTTAGTATCTGTTGCTATGATTGTAACAGGACTTGAATATTTAAATTTAAAATATGGATCTTGTGACATTGAAATATTAGTGTCTACTGACATTACTAGTAAAGCACCGTCATACCATTCTACACGGTTAATAATCCATTCTGGTACATACCATCCGTTAATTGAATCTTTTTGTAGTCCAGTAAACATAGGATGTTTAATTCTAGTCGTCTGGTACCCGTTTTTAGCTTTGTAAAGGATTTTACCTAAGGCTTTGGTTAATTCAGGATCGCTTGAATCCATATATCCACTACAACCACCTGATGCTCTAATAGCTTTTGCACTCATTGATAAATGCCCATTTTCATCTTCAGCGATTACACGGACAAAACTATCTGTTTCCATCCTAATACGTGTCATTATCTCAGTTGTTTGAGTGCTTTCAGTTAACGTAAATGTGGCGGCGTGCTGTGTAGGATTAGCATCTATTATAAGATATAGTTTTTTGAATTTTTTTGAATTTACTTTGATAGTAATAGGAACTTGAGCACCACTTGCCGCTCTTTTTGGTCCATCTATAGATAGCTCTAGAGGATCTGCTTCTACTGCTATACGGTCATTGAATAATCTTTCTTGCACATACGGCCATAAGTCTGGATTCGGTGCAGATGAAGCCACGAATGAAAGTACTAATAACGCTACAGCAAACAAGTATCTCATACTAGTATTTATCTGTTAAGAGTTAATTGTTATTATAACATAGTCTGAATAATAAGTCAAAAAAAAGCACTCCGAAGAGTGCTTTTTTAATCTGTATTGTATAAACAGGTATTACTTGTTCATTACGTACATAGTTACTTCAAAACCGAAACGCATTTCAGTTGCTTGAGGTGTAGTCCACATAATAGTATTCCTTTTTAAAAAATTAATAATATGTCGGCTAGCCAAATCATTGGAGAGTGTTACCACAGGTCCAATTTGATGATTCGCTTCTTTGAGTAACAACGTGTTACTGTTATTACTTATGTTAATTATATGATACTTTTATATAAAAAGCATACTGAAAACCATTAGTTTCTATTCATTGATAAACTGGTTAAGTTGTTTTACTGATTGCACTCCAACTACACGTTTTACTTCTTTCTTGTCCTCATTAATCATAACTAATGTTGGTACTGAACGCACATTAAAGTGTCTAGCTAAATCTTCTTCTTTGTCAATATCGAGTACCTGGATAGGCACTTGTGTTGTAACATTGTCTAAATTCTTTGCTAACATCTTGCACGGTTCACACCAGACTGCTGTAAATCGTAATACTTTCATAGATAACTCCTATATAAATTAATTATATTATACTATCAAAAATGAGATTTTACTAGAACTTATTCGAACACTACTTTAGGTTCAGGTATTGTGTAGGGCAATGGAAGACCATACTCGTCTGTCAGACGAGGTTTATCCATTCCCTTAGGAACTTTTAATTTATGTGTTTTAGTATCCTTACCATCATACTTTAGTTTTAAACTATCTTGGAAAGGTACCTTAACATCGTCTGAATGATATTTTTTAGGATTCTTGTCAGGATGTTTGCCGTCTTTAATTTCTTGCAAGAGTTCATCATAGTAACTACCACTACCTTCTGGTGGTCTATGCTCATTCTCAATATCATCTGGAAAGCCTGCACACACTGATCTAAGTTCAGCAAAGTTATCTGGTAGTTCTTTATGCTTGTAGCGTTGACACATTTTAGCTAGTTCAAGTTGTCTGTTGATCTTCATTGAGTCAAACATAAAGTCTTGTACTTCGTCTGTACAGTTACTACCTAAAAACCAGGTAAAGTTTATGCCAATTTGTTGACTGTCCCCTTGACTGCCACCAAAGTTACTGGAGTTATCACTCAACCTACCAGGATAATTTTGCCCATTGTAGTTAGTGTTGTCTTGTTGATTGTAACTACCGTAGGTTGAAATAGTTCCTTTATTACACTGTTGCCAGGATTGTCCGTTTAGGTAGTCGTTACGAGCAAGTACTGATTGACTTATAGTAAGTAGGATTATACTAGCGATTAAGGTCTTTAATATCATATGATTGTTCTCTAACCTGATCTGCTAACACTCGATAAAGATCTTCACCCATACGTAATGCTGAATCTAGTTTAGCAACTTCTGCTTTTAGTTCAGCTATTTCTTGTGAGTTCAAGTTTTCAGCTTCATTCAAATCGTCTTTAAGAGTGTCAATCTTGTCTCGATATTTGTCGTCGATGCCTTCTAGGTCACCTAATAGTTTTTCAACACGTTGGTTGTTGGCATCAATAGTGTTTGTAAGATCAATAACATACTTGATACCTGTTACAGTACCAAAAATGACTGATGCTATAACTGGAATCAGAACAAAATTGTGTTTAAAAAATTCGTTTACTTTCATATTAGTATTTAAAAATATGCGTAGATAACTTATGTGCTACGTTAATATTAATTAACTAGGTAAACAACAAAGATATAGTATGTTAAGAAATGTAATAATTGATCGACTACTGTTACCCACCAAAACGCCTTGTCCTTTCGTCCAAGATTCCAATAGAGTTGCACCCGATGTTTTGTATAATCAATATGCCAATGTGCTATGTAGTCAATGACAGCTATTTTTAATGCCAATAAAGGATTAAAAAATAACAGTATAACTAGGAACGTACCAACAGCGTGATGTAAATAATGACTATGACAGCCAAAGTAATATTGCTTGTTAATGGTCTTGCCCCATAGCAGTTGACTCTGTAATCCTAAATCACAGATACAGTGTTTGACCATTAACAAGAATAAGATGTCTATCATATTATTTTTTTCTTTTCTTAAGTTCTGCTAACACTAGTTCACAGTCATCTCTGGTTAAATGCGTTCCGTGAAGAGCATCAGTAAAACCGTAACCATCTAGCATTAGCTCAAGGAAGTTAGTTACTTCTTTAACTTCGAGATCTAATAGTGTTGCAATTTCTAATATGGTGGATGTATATTCTTCAGTATACATAGCTATCTCCTTTTAAAAAGAAGCGTTCCTTCAGCTTATGCCTACTTCCGTCCCTGATGGGATGAACGAGTACATTAATATTTAGTACTCAATGACTACCATTATACAATATTATTAAAATTCGAACTTGAAACCAACGCCAATAGCGTTATATTCACTGTCACCTCGTTTCATTCTATAGCGAGTACTTACTGAGACATCTGGTGTAATTTTATATCCTAGTTTAACAGCGTAAGTCCTATCACTTTGATTGTGACTAGTATCGTAACTGTTACGGAATCTAACACTAGTGCCTACACTCCAGTCTTGATTAATTTTATATTTGACTCCTGGTGTTACTACCCAATATCCATAGTCATCATCTTTGACAAACTTTTGTCCTGTTGCTAGGAACAAACTAGTTGACCAATCTTGATTTAGTTTATGTTTGAATTTTGGGCCTGCTTCAAGACGGTAGCTATTGCCTTTGCTTCTACCTTCTTTGTCGGTGTAGTTAGTTGCTACTTTTACATCTAACCAATCATATACGTGTTTGCCAAACTCTACACCAAAGGTGTTAGCATCAGTACCGCCTATGCTATTTTTATGGTCAAATTTAACTCCGTAAAAATATCCTTTCTTATCTGCTAGAGCTAATGTTGACACTGTCAGTAGTGTCAGGAGTACTACTATTTTCTTCATTTTCTGCTGTCCTTTGTGCTTTTAGTTTTTCAAATTCTGCTCGACGTTGTTCAGGAGTCATATCCTCATATGCTATAACAACTTCTGCAGTCTCAACTTCACAAAACACACTACACAAGATTTTAGAAAGTATTTGATACCATAATACGAAAAAGAAGAGAATGCAAAGTGTGATAATAGTTTTGTTGAAATAGTATTTGAATGTTTCCATCAATTGTATTTAATTATTTAAAACTATATTTTACTAGGATTATAAGAAAAAGCAAGCACTAATTGCATTTTTGTAATCTAACTGTAATCTTTAGTCACGTACTTCTGCTAAAGTTTTTTGTGTGTCACTGAATTTTTCATACTGTTTCTGCCACTCACTGTTTTCTACTGCTAGACTAATTTCTACTGCTGTTACTTTAAACTCTGGACAGTTAGTAGCCCAGTCTGAGTTATCAGTTGTGATAACATTTGCTCCACTCCACGGATGATGGAATGTTGTATATACTACGCCTGGCTGTACACGTTCCGTAACACGACAGGTTAAAGATGTATGCCCTGCACGACTCTTAATGTTAACTGGATCACCATCATTGATTCCACGTGCTTCTGCATCTGTTGGATGTATTTCTAATAGATCTTCTTGATGCCATTCTGAGTTTTTAGTTCTTCTAGTCTGAGCACCTACATTGTAATGACTTAGTATACGCCCAGTTGTTAGTATTAACGGAAAGCGTTGATTAACTTTCTCATCAGTTGGAATGTATTCTGTAATCCAAAATTTTCCTTTACCTCGCACAAACTCATTGACGTGCATAATAGGAGTGCCTGTAGGATGCTCATCATTGCAAGGCCATTGTATACTGCCTAGTTCTCTTAATTTAGCCCAACTTACTCCTTTAAAGGTTGGAGTTAGTTCTGCTATTTCATCAAGTATTTCTGAAGCACTTGCATAGTTCATTTTGTAACCAAGTGCATTAGATAGCATCTGTGTTATTTCCCAATCTTCATATCCATTCTTAGGAGCCATTACTCTTCTTACTGGACTTATTCTTCTTTCGGCATTAGTAAAGGTACCTGACTTCTCTAAGAAACTTGATCCAGGTAAAAATACGTGTGCATACATAGCTGTTTCATTTAAGAATAAATCCTGTACTATGACACATTCCATTTCTTCTAAGGCCCGTGTCACGTGTTTAGTATTTGGATCACTTTGTGCTATGTCTTCACCTTCGATATAGATTCCTTTAAACTTTCCACCTATAGCAAAGTCTAACATATTAGGAATACGTAGGCCTGGCTCGTGATCTAATTCAACTCCCCAATGGTTACCAAAAAGATCTCTAGTTGATTGTTCGCTGACGTGCCTATAACCTGGAAACTCGTGTGGGAAACTACCCATATCACAAGCACCTTGGACATTGTTCTGTCCACGTAATGGATTTACTCCTGCTCCATTTTTACCTAGGTTACCAGTAGCCATTGCCAAGTTAGCTATTCCCATAACCATTGTTGTTCCTTGGCTATGTTCTGTTACTCCTAGTCCATAGTAAAATGCTGAATTACCAGGTTCAGCATATATTCTCGCGGCTTCACGTATTAATTCAGGATCAACTCCTGTTTCTAGTCCTAATACTTCTGGACTGTTTTCTTTTTTACTAACAAATTCTTTCCACATTTCGTAGCTGTCTAATTCACAACGATCGTTTATGTATTGTTCTTGACAAAGCCCTTCTGTTACTATGACGTGTGCTATGCTGGTTATCATTGCTACATTAGTGCCTGGTTTAAGCTGTAGGTGTAACCCACCATTGCCGTGTATGGTATGTAATATGTCAATCTCACGTGGATCAATTACTATTAATTTCATTCCATCACGTAGTCTACGTTTCATATGACTAGCAAACACTGGATGTCCGTCTGTAGGATTAGCACCTATTATAACTGCTACATCTGTTTCTCTGATACTGTCAAAGTCTTGTGTTCCAGAGCTTTCACCTAAGGTGCTTTTTAATCCATATCCTGTTGGTGAATGGCAAACTCTAGCACAGGTGTCTACATTATTATTTCCAAGTGCCGCACGTACTAATTTTTGTACAACATATGTTTCTTCATTGGTACAACGACTTGATGTTATACCACCTACTGAATTACGGCCGTGTTCTTTCTGTAATCTTTTTATTTCTGTAGCGGCATAATCAATAGCTTCTTCCATGGTTACTTCTTTCCATGGATCGTTGATAGACTTACGTATCATTGGAGTTGTTATTCTATCTTTGTGTGTAGCATATCCCCAGGCAAAACGTCCTTTGACACAACTGTGTCCGTGATTAGCACCACCGTCTTTGTTTGGCACCATACGTATCAATTGATCACCTTTCATTTCAGCGTTGAAACTACACCCAACACCACAATAAGCACAGGTTGTTGTTTCACTACGATCAGGTACTCCGTGTTCTTCTACTGTTTTTTCTATCAGTGTTGCTGTTGGACAGGCCTGAACACAGGCTCCACAGCTAACACATTCTGAATCCATAAAGTCTTTATTACCTGCTGATACCTTTGAATCAAATCCTCTACCTTCTATAGTCAAGGCAAATGTACCTTGTACTTCTTCACACGCTCTAACGCATCGTGAACACACAATACACTTGCTAGGGTCAAATGTAAAGTACGGATTTGTTTTATCTTTCTCTTGGGCTAAATGATTTTCACCATCGAAGCCGTAACGAACATCTCTTAGGCCAACAGCACCTGCCATATCTTGTAATTCACAGTCACCATTCGTTGCACAGGTTAGGCAGTCTAATGGGTGATCGGAAATATATAATTCCATTACTCCACGTCTTAGTTCTTCTAGTTTTGGTGTTTGGGTGCGTACCTTCATATTCTCGCTTACAGGTGTGGTACAGCTTGCAGGATAACCCTTTCTACCTTCTATTTCAACCAAACAAAGTCTACAGCTACCAAATGGTTCTAGACTATCCGTGGCGCAGAGTTTTGGAATACTAGTATCGTTAATTTTTGCGGCCGCCATAATACTTGTACCTTCAGGCACAGTAGTTTCAACACCGTCAATTTCGAGGGTAATAGTGGGTTTTGTGGTTTTTAATGGTGTGCCGTAATCAACTGGTTTAGTTAAGCTCATAGTCATATTTATTGTTTATAGTTTAATTGATAAAAAAAGGCCCCCGAAAGAGCCTTTTTAAAGTAATACAATCTAACTAACTAGATTATAGTGAGAACACTGTTAATGCACCGCCACCTGGAGCCGCATTATACTTTGTTAACTCTTTATAACCACCAGCCGCACCAAGTGCATCTGTGTCATTTGTTAGACCAAGGTTCATAGCAACACCAGCCCAACCACCAATACCTGATAGTACGCCAACGTGCTGTTTGCCTTTGTGTGAGTACGTAAACGCATTACCAATCACGCCAGAACCAACTTGGAATTTCCAAAGTTCTTTACCTGATTTTGCATCTAACGCTTTAAACCAACGATCTAAAGTACCATAGAAAACTAAGTCTGAAGCTGTTGTTAATGCACCGCCCCAAGCTGAGAATTTCTCTTTGTTGTACCATACTTTTTTGTTAGTCATTGGATCATAAGCGGCAAAGCCACCCATTACGCCATCAGGACCAGCAAACATAGTTAAAGTAGCACCAACCCAAGGTTGACCAGCAACATACTTAGACTCAACTGGTTCGTATGTCATACATACGTGGTTAAGTGGTGAGTATATTAAACCTGTCTTAGGTGAATATGCCGCAGGCTGTTGGTCTTTAGTACCAAGTGCCGCAGGACAAGTGCCTTTAGTGTTGTAATCTTGGTGTGTTGAATGTGCCGCTTCTTTTTGTGGCACACCAGTTTTAAGATCAATACCAGTTGACCAGTTAACGAATGGATGCACTTTTTCAGCTGAAACTAAAGTACCGTTACTAGCTACCCAAGTGTATGCAAAACCGTTTCTGTCATGGTGCCAAGCGTATGTTTTTCCACCTTTGTCAAATAGGATAACTTCGTTAATACCGTCATAATCCCATTCATCGTGTGGTGTCATTTGCATACCCCAACGTGCCATACCTGTATCTAGATCACGTGCGAACACTGTCATAGACCATTTGTTGTCACCTGGACGTACATCTGGATTCCATACTGAAGGATTACCTGTACCGTAGTATACTAAGTTAGTCTTAGCATCATATGGCCACCAACCCCATACAGAACCACCACCGTGTTGCCAACCATCTTTAACAGCTTGTGGTTTCAACCAAGTCTTAAGACCTAGGTCTGCTACTGGAGCTTCAAGTTGATCAGTTGGAATTCTTTTGAAAGAACCGCCTTCAACGTTACCACCGTTTACATCTTCGTAAACTGATAGAGCTGAATAAAGTGGATTTTCTTTGTTGAAATCTTTACCAATTAATACTTCTTCGTCAGGACCTGTACTCATAGCTTTCCAAGCTAAAGAACCGTCTTCAATGTTATATGCCGCTATAAAGCAACGAACACCAAATTCTGCACCAGAACAACCAGTAAGAACTTTGTCTTTAATTACGTGAGGAGCGTTAGTATTTGTAGCACCAACTTTAGGATCTGTATTACTTACGTCCCAAACTTTAGCACCTGTTTTTGCATCTAATGCTACTAACATACCATCGTTTTGTTGTAAGAAGATTTTACCGTTACCAAAACCAAGACCACGGTTAACGTTATCGCAACATAGAACTGCTTGAACGCTAGGATCTTGTTTAGGGAAGTAAGACCATACAACTTTTTGGTTGTTGTTTAAATCTAAAGCATATACGTTATTTGGAAATGCTGTATGTACATATAGCATATTACCAATAACTAGAGGGGCACCTTCGTGTCCTCTATTTACGCCTGTACTTAATGTCCAAGCCGCTTTAAGATTTTTAATATTACCTTTGTTGATTTGAGTCAACTTAGAATAAGCCTGGTTATCGTGCTGACCTCTAGGGTGTGCCCAGTTGTTAGCATTTGCCATTGCTTTCTCTTGATCTGCCGCCGCAAACGCACCTGATGAAGCTAGGGTCGCTACAGTGATAAAACCAAGAGCTAGTTTAATTTTATTTAATTGCATTGATTTTTTCCTTTAGAGAAAAGTTGATTAAACGTGCCGGTTGTTTCATGAATATTGGAAACCGCGTCCACTCTAAATATAACAGTTAGAACTGCTACACTTTTATTTATACAAGATGTAACAAGAGTGTTACAAAATTGTAATATTAATTATATGGGATTTTATTAATAGAGTCAAGACAAATTATGCTTTTTTGGTAGAATTATTCTTGTGTTACTGTAGTTGAACACCCGGATACATTGTAACAAATTTGTTCTAGCGAATATGATTGATTTGAAGTACCTTGTTGTGTTAAATCTACAGTGCTTGCTCCAGAACCAAAAGTTAAATCAATTGTTGCGTTATGAGCACCTGTTCCTTTTTGTAGTACAGTCACATCATGACCATTTCCAATTAATTTTATATCCGCAAATTTAGATGTGCTATCTCTTTGTTCAACATCTATTATATTGCTATTGCCTGTTACATCTATAAACAATTGTTTTTCGTGTTGACCTTTTTGTAGAATATCAAAATTACTAGAATTGCCAGTCACATCTATATCTGCATAATGACCATCTGTGCCATTTGATCGTTGAATTACTTCAATGTCATTTAAATTACCATCGACATTGAGTTTAATAATATGGTCACCAGTCGGATCTGCATCTGCTGTTCCATCATCATATCTATCTTGATATAGTTTTAGGTCATTAGTGTCACCATCAATCATTAATTCAATTAAATTAACTCCATCACCTGATGTACCAGCACCTTGCTTTATTTCAAGATCATTTGAATCACCTGTTATATCAGCCATATTTTGTCCAATACCTCTTATATGATTACCTGATGAACCATCTTGTAGAATCTCCACAGTATTACTGTCACCAGCTTGTTCTATATAAACTGAGTTATCACTAGCACCAGAAGTACTTTTAATAGTTGCCGCTCTTGCACGATCAGTAGTAACTTGTGTACTCTGTCCGCCTGATATACCTGAGCTTGTTCCTGTTGTTGTAGTAGTTGTTGTGCCACTTGATTCCATTTCACCGTTGATACCATAGTAGATCACATCATCAACGAATTCCCAAGTCTCAGAGGTGTCATACATATCGTCGAACTGATTGATGTCAAACGTAACTATAACAGAACCTGTATAGCCACTTGGTAAACTACTGCCACGCCACATCATCCAAATGACAGCACCACCACCAGTCTTTGCTACCCAGACGCCGTCAGATGTATTTGCTATACTGGAACCATAGATGTATTGTCCGCCATCGTCAGTGCCACTGATTGATGTATTGACTGTGTTATCTGCTGTAGAGTAAGTAGCACCACCAGAAACATTTGAACCTAGATCCAATGTGCCACCAAACTTGTTCTCAATGAGACTTATAACAGTATTGTTTCTACTAGAAAAATTTGAGTTCTCTCCTACAATAACTAGAGTGCCACCGTCCTTGACATAGGTGTCATAGTTAGCACGACAAGTAGATCCACAGTTGTTGTTGTATAGTTGATCAAATACTATATCATAGTTTGCCAGAGTAGATGCTGAAGCAACTGTGGTTGATGTTGAACCCGATACTGTATAACCTTTTGCTTCAAGTCCTGTCTTTGAATCAGTATAGACATAGTTGCTGTGATAGATTAGGATATCTAAGGCTTGTGCTTTTGTTGCGAATAAATGCTGGAAAATTAACAACAAAAATAATAGTATGCTGGCTCTCATTATTGTCTCGTAGTAATAACAGTTGTACCTTCACTATTAACTCTGTTAGTTATATCTACAGTGCCCTGTATCTGACGTATAGTACTTTCTTGTGTGGTTGGTGTTTTAACACAGGCAATGTCACTACCAATGGTGTCTATACATAGTTCCACGTGCATACTATCCACATAAGCTTCTACACCTTGGTCTGGAATATAGTCTGGTAGTATTGAATTTTTTTGTGTACTGCTTAACACACGAGCCTGTGCATTCATTAATTGCAAATTAAGTATGTCTAATATGTTGGCTAAAAAATCTCTGTCTAATAGATTACGACTTAGTCTTGAGCTGGCATTGTATTGCTCTAGTTCTTGTGCTTGTTTATCTAATTCGTTTTCTAATTGTTCTTGGTCCAAGGCATTTTGGTCTAAGGCATTCTTTGCAAGTTGTTTACGTTCTTCTTCTTTAACTTCTCGTGGTGTACCCACTATAATAATCGCACGGATCATTTCTTCAGTCAGATCAACTATAACTGGCGGACTTGGTTTTGATTCTAGATTAGGTACACGAGTTGCTTCAAATGGTTTATCCATATAAACACTTCCACCTAAACTTATAACTTCAATAGCACCAGTCTTACAATCTTGTTGAATATCTATCCAACCTTGAGGACAACTAGGTAATAGAATAACTGTGGTAGCACCTATTTCATCTACTGTAGCCGTAAAGTCAGTACCTCTAACTGCTACTGTTGCACTTGGTGTTCTAATTTTAACTGCTTGTGGACGATCCTTTGCTATCTGGCCTGACGCATAACGGGCTGTGCCTCGGCCTATCTTAATTGCTAGTTTGCCTGCGTCCTTGTTGTTGGGGTCGTATATAAAGTCATCAATGGTTAACTTAGCTGACTCTGTCATCTGTACCTGTGTGTCATCTTCAAATGTAATTTCAAGTGTGCCGGCTCCTGTGCGTAGACTATCTTTCATTTCTACACCCACACCTTTAACACCTTTGAGAGTTATATCTTTACGAGTAATTCTTGCTGGATCTTGTTCTTGTTGTGAGATAGTACCAATAGCACCCATAGCTATTTGGGGAATAGCCATGAGTAAAACTACGAGTAACTTGATCATGGAGTTGCTAGATACTGATATAATAACTCGCAACCACGTTCATCTATTTCTTTTAAAATAGAGTTTACACCGTTTGGTGACAATGCTACTTCTTGCCTAAGAGCATTTAGGTCCTGCATCATTATCACCAGATGTTGTTTTTGAGTTTGCATATTAGTTTGTTTGATTAATTGTCCAAGTATTACTGTTACCAGTAATGTTCACATCAATATCATTAAACTGTGTATCTGCTTGTGTAGCAGTAAATGCGTTTGATGAGCCGTTAATATCTAAATCAAAGTTATGTCCGTTAGTACCGTCACCTACTCCACTTTGTGTCAGACTGAGTGTGTTTGATGCACCAACTGCTGTATAATTAACTGTTGAGTCATCAGTACCTAACACCAATGTTGTAACGTTACTACCACCACCACTGATTGCTATACCTGTAGTTGTGTCGTCAGCATCAATGGTAAAGTTGAAGTCATTGTAATTACCTCCTACTGCTGTTGCTGTTAAACTATTACCTGTACCTAATATGTCAGCTACTAAATCATTGTAGTTACCTGTCATTTGTACATTAAATACGTTATTCGCGGCTGTACCTAAGCCATCACCGTTGATGTCAATACTTGCTACAGAGTTTGAACCTGTAATGTAGTATGTTAAATTAACACCTACACCACTGACCACCGTACTGTTAACATCAATTCCTAACAAGTTACTGGCACCAACTTGACGTATGTCAACTGTTTGACTACTACCAGTAAATAATGCCGCGGTTCCTTCTGAATCACCTTTACCGTATATTTTGTTGGCACTACCGTCTTGTTTTAGATTAATAGTACTAGAACTACCAGCCTGATTAATATAGATACTATTATCAGCGGCAAATGCTACTGACATTGTTAGTAATAACACCCCAAATATTTTTACTAATTTTTTCATTCTTTTGTTTCCTTGCCATTAATAGGCTCATATGCGAAATCCCAAACGTCTTTGAGTTCGCCCTCTTTTATTAGCTCAACTACAGCCGCCTCTACTGTAGTTTTCACTGCTAATGTTGCCGGTTCGTTTAATGTAATGCCCGACTCAAATTCAAAAACCTGTGTGTCATTGTCAAAGAACTTTAATACTGCTATACTGTCTGCTGTAGAATATACTGTTTTCTGTACATTCACAGCCGCTAATACTGAACCAGTGTTAACGCTTACTGCTCTCAACGACACAGTGATAATATCTTCACTAAATTGTGTTTGTGGCCCTATGCCTAATACTCGCATACCCATACCACCACTTCTTGTTGAAGTGTCATATCCTGTAATACCACCTTCAATCAACATACCAGCAAACTTCATCGGCATAAGTTTCTTAGCGTCTGGCCCATCGTAGGCTTCACGCATCTGTCTAATAATCTGTCTTTCCTGTGTAAGACTAGCAAGTCCTCCACGTTCTACTACTTCAAACCACCCACTGTTGCCTACGTCTTTTAATGCTTTAATTAAAAACGCATCAGCACCTTGTGTTACTGCTGTACTAAAACTTGACTGTGTGTCACTTGGACGTCTTTGTCCTGTCTTATCTGTAAAGTTATAAACAGCAACCACTACCTTACCTAGTGCCGGTGGTGGTATAGTATCAAACTCTTTAACAGTTGGTGCACCCACTGTTACCGGTTGATCATAAGTACCTTTCATTGCCTGACCAGTTGCACAACCTGCCAGTATCAAGGCATATAATAGAATTAATAATATTTTCATTAGAATGTAAAATCACCTAACGGTATTGTCAATGTAGTAGTTGTTCCTACTAAATCTGTAACCCCTAGCACTATGTCACCTGAGCTTTTATCCCAAGTAATAATATTTCCTTCAAAGTTTAGTGAACCTGATGTTGGTGATGAGCCATCATCGTTAAACATTGCTGTGGCAACGTCCTGTGATATTTGAGCATATATACGTGATTCTAAGTTGCTCATGAATTTTTTAACATTAGTATTTTCTGCGTCTGCTTGTTCTTGTTTTAGTTTGGCTTCTATCTTTTCTGCGATAGCTTTTTTACGTGAATGTTCTTGGTTTTCTATTGTTAAGACGTGTGCAGAATACCCATTACCATTAAAGGCTGGGCTTTTAAATGTAAAATCTTTAAGTGGTTGTGCTACTACTGGCTTGAATAGAAATGTCAAGCTGAAAAGTAACACCAATATTACGTGTCTCATTGTCTAGTCTCCACGAGTATTTATCGTGGTTTTAGGTTAGAGAAATAGTGGTTGTTAATTTAAGTGGGTTTTAAAAGGAGTTATATAATATTATTCAGATTCGGCTTTGTCGATTCGGCCAAGTATTTCTGTATAGAATGTATCTACTTCTCCACCGAACTTACCCATTAGGTGTTCAATGGCATCACGAACATATTTGTATTGTTGAGTGTGAAATCCATCCATCATTTCGTGATGTAATTTTGTCCAATTGTCTATCTGTGGCATATCTGGCAGTCCTATTTTATCACCTGGTATTAGACAGTATACTTCAATGCTTACTCCATCTTTTTCTACAGTTTCTAGATCCAGTACAACATACCTTTCTCTAAGTTTTTCTGCATTATCTTTACCAAATATTAACTGCATTATCTTTTCTCCGTTATACTACACGCATTGAATACGTGTTGAACTGCTTGTGCTTGGCTAACTGCATCTTCTAGGGCGTTGTGCAATCCTACCTTGTTCTTTTCTCTTGGATCACCGTGTGTACTTAATAGTGTTCTACTATCGCGAATTTGCCAAAACTGCCATGGACACGGAAGTCCTAATTGCCTATATAAGTTTTCTAATATAACAATATCAAATACTGGACCTTGTGCCCAAATATTTTTTGCACCTACTATAAATCTATTTAATTCTTTTGTAAACTGCTCTAGTGTAATTCGATCGCCATCGCCTAGTGCTTCTTCACGCACATCTTCTGCTTGTTTACCCCACCATTCAACAGTACTGTCATCAACATCTCTTCCTAATGTAATTTGTTCATCTACATTGATACGGAAGTATATACCTTTGTCTATGTCTTCTTGTTTATAGGGATTAAACTTACAGGCACCAAAAGTAAGAACAGTTGCATCTGGTTTTGTGCTTAGAGTTTCTAAGTCTAGCATTATATCCATTATTTGTTCTCCGTTTCTGCAACTCGTTTTCGTAAGTTACTTGAACTAAATGAATGATCTCTGCCGTTGAATATTAATTCAATATCTCTTTTTACACAGATATCATCACCAGTAAATGGTTTATCTTTATACTCTATGCCTAATATTCTAACATCAATTGGTAAAGTAAGTAATATATCCTCAAGGTCTTTTTCAGTTTGATATACCACAATCTCATCTACATATCTAGTTGCCTGTAACTGTATCTGTCTTTCTACAACTGTTTGTATTGGTGAATTTTTATTAGTCCTATCTAGTGTAGGATCTGTTTGTAAACCAGCAATAAGATAATCGCAGTGATTTTTAGCTTCTGACAGCATAGCAATATGCCCTGCGTGTAGTAGATCAAATGTAGAAAATGTTATTCCTATTTTTAATCCTTTTTTCTTTAACTCTTTGATGTTATTGAATATCATTACTCAGTAGGTTCTAGTTTGATTTGTAATGGAAATCCAGCATTACGTGCAAGTTGGGTAACTTCTACACCTTTTTGTTCTGCCATTTCATATGGCATAATTGCGGCTGTACCAGCACCTTTCTCGTGAACTTCATCACATAATGATTGAGCCATTTCTGGACTGTGATTAAACACAGTTATCAGACTCATAATGACAAAATCCATTGTGGTAACTTCATCATTGATATAAATTACCTTATACTGTAATGGTTCTTTAAGATCAAAGTTCGGGGTTGGCTTTGTTTTAGCTACGACTTTCGTTCCCATATTATCCTTTTCTTTATAAATTGTCATTGTTTAATGTGGGGTAGGAAAACTACCCCAACATAGTTATTATACTACTTCTGAAAGGTAATTGCAATCTTTTTTGGCTTAGCTGACTCTGGAATTATATGTTCCATATCAATGGCTAATAGACCATTTTTAACTACTGCTCCTTTAATTTCTACATTTTCTGCTATAGTAAATGTTCTATCAAAATTGCGTAGTGCAATACCTTGATGTAGGTATTCATTATCAGATTCAGCTCTGTTTGATGCGTCCCCTATCACGTGTAGTTGACCGTTTTCGACCTCAATGTCTAATTCTGATTCATTGAATCCAGCCACAGCTACTTCAATACTGTAAGCAGTATCACTTTTCTTTATGATATTGTATGGTGGATAGTTATTAGAAGTATTTGGACCAATATTCTTATGTAGTTCATTAAATATTTGATCAAATCCTACAGCTTGTCGTAAGATGCTTGGCATATCCAAGTCACCTACAAGTTTGCTATTAACATATAGTTGTTTCATTGTTTGCTCTCCTTATAATAAGCAAGATTACTTTTTATCAGATGACCCTTTATCGGCATCATCGTCTTCTTTAACTTCAGTATATTCAGCATCTACTACATCGTCGGCTGTTTTTCCTGAATCTGTTTTAGCACCTGGGTTAACTTCAGGTGGAGTTTCAGCCGCCTGTTTAGCTTTCATTAATGCTCCCAATGGTTCTGCTAACTTGGTAATTAATTCTTTGACCTGTTCAGCGTCTAGATTATCACCGTCTTTAAGTTCTTCTCTCAACTTAGCAATTGATTCCTCAACTGCCTTGCGTTCGTCTGCAGTAATTTTATCACCGTATTCTTCAAGATCTTTATCAACTGAATGTAGCATTGCTTCTGCTTGATTCTTAGTTTCAACAAGCTCTCTAGCTTTTTTATCTGCATCAGCATTAGCTTCAGCATCTTGGACCATTGCCTCAATTTCGTCTTCGCTTAGTCCTGAGTTAGCTTTAATTGTGATATTATTTTCTTTACCAGTTTTTTTATCTTGAGCTGTTACTTTTAAGATACCGTTAGCATCAACATCAAGACTAATTTCAATCTGTGGCATACCACGTGGTGCTGGCTCAATACCATCTAGCACAAACTGTCCAAGATTTTTATTATCTTTAACAAAATCACGCTCGCCTTGTGCTATCACAACTGTTACTGCTGGTTGATTATCATCAGCTGTTGAAAATGTTTGACTAGCTTTTGTTGGTATTGTTGTATTTTTCTTAATTAGCTTGGTTAATACCCCACCAAGTGTTTCAATACCTAATGATAGTGGAGTAACATCTAATAGCAATACATCATTCTTATCACCACCAAGTACTGCCCCTTGTATCGCGGCACCAACTGCTACTGCTTCGTCTGGATTAACATCCTTACGTGGTGCTTTGCCAAACAATGTTTCTACTGCACTTTGTACAGCAGGCATACGTGTTTGTCCACCAACTAAGATAATGTCATTGATCTCACTGGTATCAATTCCTGCGTCTTTTAATGCTATCTTGCAAGGATCAATCGAACGCTTAACTAGATCTTCTGTTAATGATTCAAACTTAGCACGAGTAACTTTAACAGCTAAATGTTTTGGTCCATTTGCATCTGCAGTAATATACGGTAAATTAACTTCAGTCTGTGAGTTGCTTGATAATTCAATCTTAGCTTTTTCTGCGGCTTCTTTAAGTCTTTGCAAAGCTATTGGATCTTTTGAAAGATCAACTCCAGCATCTTTAGTAAATTCATCTACTAGATAATTCATTAATGCTTGATCGAAATCTTCACCACCAAGGAATGTATCTCCATTTGTGGATAACACTTCAAATTGTTGCTCACCGTCGATGTTACTGATATCAATAATAGAGACATCAAATGTACCACCACCTAGGTCATAGACTGCAATTTTACTGTCGCCTTTAGTTTTTTTATCCATTCCAAATGCTAAAGCGGCCGCTGTAGGCTCGTTGATAATTCTTTTAACATCAAGCCCAGCAATTTTACCTGCATCTTTTGTTGCTTGTCTTTGGCTATCATTAAAGTATGCTGGAACAGTAATTACTGCTTCAGTTACTGTTTCTCCAAGATAGTCCTCTGCTGTAAGTTTCATTTTCTTAAGAACTTCTGCAGATATTTGCGGTGGTGCTATTTTTTCTTTATCTACTTGAACCCAAGCATCACCATTCTTATTTTTTACAATACTGTATGGCATTATGTCGATGTCTTTCTGTACTGCTTCTTCATCGAACTTACGTCCAATTAGACGTTTCGAGCCATATATTGTTTTCTTTGGATTTGATACTGCTTGACGTTTAGCAGGGGCACCTACAAGCACTTCTTCACCGCCATAGGCGACGATACTAGGTGTTGTTCTTGCACCTTCTGCATTTTCTATTACTTTGGGTTTGTTGTTTTCTAGGACTGACACGCAACTGTTTGTGGTTCCTAAATCAATACCGATGATCTTAGACATAGTTTTTTCTCCTTTAATTAAGCAAGATCTATAAAATAAGAGCCCCTAAGGCACTCTCTACAATTATTTATACTTTTTTTACTGTTTAGTACAACTTCTTTGGTAATACTTGACTAGCTAATTTTTTCTGCCAACGGTTCTTAGCGGCTGATGCTTTACGTTTACGCACAGATGTCGGTTTTTCGTAAAATCCACGGTCACGCATTTCTTGTAGTAACCCACTATCTTGGATTTTCTTTTTAAACTTACGTAGTGCTTGGTCAACTCTGCCGTCTTTTACGTAGACAGTGTTTCCTTTTAACGTATTATCAAAATTATTTACAGCCATTCGATTCCTTATGTTAACATTATTATTATCTATCTAGTTATTATACACTCGAATGCACTGTATGGTCAAGTGATTCTTTTTCAATTTGCTCAAAATGACTTAACAGATCCTCGCCCATATAGGTGGTTGCACTTGTTACTGACACTACACTACCTTCTTTAATTAACGTAAGAGGAACTTTATTGTCGTGTGTTGAAATATTGCTTAACCATTCTAGATCGTGTTCATCACCTTTATAAAGATATACATCAAAATCTAATGTACTTGTACTCATAAATCTTTCCATTTGTACTAGTTCGTGGGCAGTTGCACCCACGACTAATATCTTGTGATGTTCTGGATCTACTGTTACAACGTCTGGATATGTTATAAATCTACTCATTAAAATGCCCAGGTTGTCCACATTATAGCTTGACCTTCACCTTGTTTCTCACCATCAAGTGTCCATAATGAATCTTTTGCATTAGTGTCCGACCATCCAGCACCTAGTGTTAGGTGATCATTCCACGCATATTCTGCACCTAATGACCAATCTGTATAATCTAGAGAGCCATTAGCTGATCCATCGAAGTTCGAACGTCCTACGTGTGCTAGTGCAGTAATTGTACTTGTCACTGGAACTGTCCAATTGGCTTCGTAGTATTTTGATCCTTTAGCATCGCCAATACCCCAAGCGTCATCACTTAATACTTGTGAATATTTTACAGCTAGGTTAGTAGTACCGAAGTCTTTGTTAAGACCAACGTATGCTTCAGTAGCATCTGTATCTGCTACACCACTTTTGTTATTGCCAGGGAAATAGTATTGTAAAAGTCCTACATCATAGCCAACTCCTGTATCACCAATTTGATCAGCGTAACCGCCAAAGAAATTTGTTTCAAAGTCATTGTTATTCATATAGCCTTCTTCAGTCCATTTTACTGTACTTGCCCAAGTACCAATGTAAAAGCCGTTATTGAAGTCATAGTCAATACCAGCTTGAGCCGCTGGATCACCTTGTGATTGTTTTAGGCCACGCCAGAGATATTCTGATGTTCCTGTAACATAAGCTGACAAACCGCCAGACTCTTGATCTTCAGTAATTTCTTCTACTGCTACTTGGTCTTCAGCTACTGCCAATGTTGACATTGCTAAAAGTGTTGCTAATAATACTTTCTTCATTTAACTACTCCTCTTTATTAATACTTAGATATTTATTGCATTCGAGACTTGTACGTTCCTCTTTTTTCATTCTTAACTGTTCGGCACAAATCTGTATTTGACGTGCTAGTTCTCCATCGATATTACCAACTTCGCGACTAATATCATACAGTATTCTAACTGCTTCTTTTATGATCATTGAGTATTCCTTTATTTTTGATGGCTAGCTATTACCTGTTGCTGATTGTAATTTGTGTTATTTAATACTGCTTCTTTTTCCGGTATACTTAGATTACTTAATTGTAATCTGCCTTGTATAACTTCTCTTGTTATATACTTTATATATGACTCATTAAACACATAACCGCCGGTTTCTGATGAGTCAGCAAGCTCGCTCCACAGTTTACCATTCCATTTAAAAAGTCTATGAGGCTTAAAGTCTACACGTAGGAATAGTTCTCCGACATCAGGGAAGTCTGGAAATTTTTCACCAAATCCTGCAACAGCATCTTTAGTAATACGTCCAGTATAGGCATTATCACTATCGTCGTCTGTTAATGGTAATTCGAATGGTCGTTGAACTATCTTTTCAACTTCTTTGATAACTTCTATTTCTTTTGGTTTTGATTCTAACTCATCAAGAGCCCGCTCTAAATGAATTAGGGCAGTTCTATACTTCTTCCATATAAGATCCAGGGCGTCTTGATCGTTAGCCATTCTTCGCTAGTCTAGCTTCAAGTCTTTTCTCAAGCTCAATAATATCGGCCGGTGATTGCCAATCAATTCCAGCGTCTTTTAATTTTTGCTTCAGTAACTCATTTTCATCCAGAGCCTGTTTGTTCTTTATACCAAGAACATTGTTTTCATCTAGGGAATCTTCTAATGCTTTTAAAGCAGTTCTGTACTTTTCCCAAATGTTATCTATTGCTTGTTGTGGTGCGGCCATTATTTTTTCTCCAGTTTACTGTTTACTTTCTTTTCTAATTTTCTGACATCTTTTGGTGTATCTCCATCTACATCAGCATCAACTTCGATAGTTCTCTCGATGATCCTAGTTTTTCCGTTTGTTTCTGCAGTTGGGTCTCCTCGTGCATAACGGAATGAGTATTGACTTGCTATTAACATTAATACAGCTAGCGGATCAAATACAAATATAATTAATATAATTACCCAACGTACTGCTTTTTCAAGCATTTCTTTATCTGCTTGTTGACCGTAAACAAATTCAGCGATATACTTTACAGGTCCAACTTCAGCTTCTAGTTTACGGAATTCTTTTTCATAAACCATTTTATCTTCACGTACTAGATCCAGTGCCGACTGTTCAGTTACAATATTTGTTTCAATTTCCTTAAGACGAACATCAATCTGCTTAGATTTTAACTTACCATCTTTATTAGCTGAGTTAATACGCTTGTTTAATACGTTAAGTTCTTTCTTGTACTTTTTGTCAATAGCTTTTAGTTTTGTATTTTGTACCTTTCTAGCTTCTGTACTTTCTGTGTTCTCTTTATCTTTGGCCTGGCTAACTAGATTATTGAATGCCTGCTTGGCTCCTGCTACTATCTTATCATATTCATCGCCACCACCCCAACTGTCCTTCAGTCTAATTTCTGCCGCTTTTAGGTCTGACTGTTTACTATTTTCCGCGGCCTTTATATCAGCGTCACGTCTGTCTTGTGCTACTTTAATTCTATCTTGAGCTTCTTTACGTACAACTTCTTTTTCATCTTTAATTAATGCTCTAATATCGCTAAGTGCATCTTGGTCACCAGCTACTAGTGCAGTTGAACTACTACCAGATCCTTTAAGTAATCGTTCCATTTCTTGATTCCAACGATCGATCTTGGCATTGCCTCGAGTAATTTTTTCATCTATAACTTCAATTTGTGCTGTCTGTTCGTCACTCATTGATGTTTGTTCAATGTGTGCTTTTGATAGGAATCCAAAAATTCCCATTGATGTAATAACCATTAAGAAAAATACAGCAAAGGCTAGATAACTTTTAAGCCAACGAACTGTGTGGTTCCAATTCCTATGTAACCAAACAGCAGTAACTAATTTTCCTACTTCTAGTACTACCCCCATTGCAATAATAGCTGTTGCACTTGCGGCAAATATAGCAACAAGTCCTGCAATACTATACCATACAGCAATTGCTGAAATAGCTAGTCCACTTAATAGTGTTAACCAGGGTATAAGATATTTGTCGCTAAAGGTAAGTTTATTCATAGTATAATATTTATTGGGTACGTGGATTGCATAACAATAAGTTTAAATCAACCTAATTGTTACTCTTCCCAAGGTCGACCTTGAATTAATGTGCCAGCATTATCCACAACAGCATTACCGCTATACTTTGTTGGTAGCAGATCGATATCAAGTTGGTTGAATGAACGGTAGAATGGTTGTGCTGTATTGCCACTGCCGCTAATAGTTCCGTCTGTGGCTACCGTTTTACCTTGACGTTTTGCTTCAGCAATATTTAATTTACCTACTTGCTTTAGCTGTTTACTGACTAAATGTGCTATTCCGTTAGCTGACATATTGTATAAATCCTTATTTCTGTTTAATGTATTTATCTTATAATTTAATTGCTCTTTTATTGCGAGTAGTATATAATGTAAATATGTTTAATATAAAACAAGTTAACCAGTCTAAATGGACTATGACTTTAACTATATCATATATAGCCGAGGACGGCACTTCTGTGTGGGATGATCCAAAAAAGGTATACAAAATTAAAGATTATGTTGATACCATGGTTGAAGAACTTAAAGACCGGCCACAAGTTAGTAGGACAGGCTATGATGAATGGGTGTGGTACGATTACCACGAAATGGAACGCTGGATAACTTATTACTCTTTAAAAAATGATATTACCCAACAAGTTCAAATTAACTAAAAAAGTTTTATATAGATCCGGAAAGCCGATGACATTTAAAAATCCTGGCCAAAATCTAATGCTGGCAAAGAGGATGATCGAATTTATGACTGCCCATGGTGGTATCGGACTTGCTGGGCCTCAGATAGGTATTAGTCGTAAAGTTTTTGTAATGCAAGTGGATGCAGACGAGTATCATTGCTTTAATCCAGAAATACTAGCATCCAGTGAAGAACTAATAACACACCAAGAAGGATGCCTAAGTTTTCCAGATGAATTTTTAAAGATAGAAAGACCAAAAACTGTAGTAGCTAGATTCTGGGATCATGAAGGGAACGAAGTTATTAGACAGTTTGAAGGCCTAGGTAGTATATGTTATCAACACGAATTAGATCACTGTAACGGAATAGTATTTCATGACAAAGCGAACTAATAACAATTACTTGTATGATAGTAAACTAGATAGGATTGGCACTATACTAGGCGATGTTTGGTGGGCTAGTATAGCAAAGTGCCAGGAAGAATATAAAGAAACCGATGGAGATCCAGTCGACTTTCAATTTTGGCTAACCGAACGTTATGGTATAAAAATATACTATGATGTAGATATCGGTATACTACCAAATTATGACATAGTCGACGAAAAGAAATACCTTTTTTTCAAAATGAAATATTCAGCTGTAAAATGAAACACGATTCGCAATGGCCTCCACCGGAATGGACCGAAGTTATTATTACTTGGGACACTATGAATACGAAGCCTACACATAAACCGCCTTTGATAGCAGAATGGTTAGAGACCGCTCCTGGCCATGGCCACTATCACTTACACGGCTGGCGATCTGGTAAGGACGAGTCAAACGAAGGATTTGCGTATAGATTTGAAGATCCACGTGATGCAACTTACTTTAAATTAATATGGGCAACTTGACTTGCAATTTTTACCAAATAATGTTATAATAACGTATGGCTATTAATCAATACACATTTGAACGCAGAGTAATTTATCAAGAATTTACTTACATCGAAGCTAACACAAAAAAAGAAGCTTGGAAAAGAGTTCAAAGTGGCGATTCAGACGACTGTGAGATAGGTGATTGGTATGATTACTATGATGACGATTTTGAACTTGTGGATTCAACTGATAATCTATACGATCCACTAGTGGAGATGGTTAGGAACTATGGCTTGCCTGTACAGTTAGAATTATTCGATACTCCTACCGAGATAAAATCATGATACGTTATATATTAAATGTCACAGTAGTAACTTTTGTCGTACTAGCGTTATATACACTAGGGTGGATTATTAATAATCCATGGCTGTTAGGTAACTGATGCAAGAAAAAATTGTACAATGGATGAAAGATTTTGTTGAAAAACCTAATCCTAAATTAGGTAATTGGGCACCCTGTCCGTATGCACGGGCCGCACGTATAAACAATCAAATTAACATACAGCAAGGTACTAATCCTCTAATAGATATTGAAAGTATAAACTGGACACAGGAAGTTTATGTGTTTTGGTATCCAACTGAAGAATTTACAGCACAAGAATTTAGGCAAATAGCACAAGATCTCAATGATTCTTATATGCCAGATGACATTGTGATACTAGAAGATCATCCTGAATTAGTCGAAACAGTAAACGGTGTTAGTATGAACTTTGGACATTCAGCATTACTAATAGTACAACGGCTGAAAGAATTGAATGCGGCCGCTGACAAGATTAGAGACAAAGGTTATTATGATCATTGGAGTAAATCGGAAGTTGATAGTGTAGTATCATGGCGTTATAAATAGTTTTAATTACTATTATTTAAAACTTCAACATATGCTTTCACCCAACGACCAGAATCTATATTACGCTAGGATCGATCTATCTAAGACTAACTATACTTCCAAAGCCGACTTTAAGATAATTATTAATCCCGATATCGATGAACTCCAATCAATCTTTAAGAAGTATTGTAACTATAAAAAGTTTCTTAGTGTTGAACCAATGTGGGAAAATGAGTTTATGTGGAATCATAACGATGTCGTTGGTTATTATGATGATGCTAAATTGGTTGCGTGGAGTGTAGTAACCAAGTATAATAAAGATGTAGTGTATGCCGTTCAATTTGCTTGGGACTATGCAAAACCTAAACTAAGTTTAGGACGTATAAGTTTGGAAAATGAATGTGCATATTATAAAGACCAAGGATACAAGTATTATTACCTAGGTGAAGCACACAAGTATAAAAGTAAGTTTGATGGATTTGAATTATTAGGAGAAATATAGTGGACGTATACAATATTTGGGCCGACAAGAAAGGCAACATAGATGATCAACAATGGATTGATAATATGAATGCTTTCTTACAGCAGTTAGTCGACGAAGGCATAATGGAAAAGTTTCGTGTGATGCGTATGAAACTAGGGTTTAGGAGTATGGATATACCTGAATGGCATATCATGATGGAGTTTAAAAATATGGAACAGTTAGACAAAGCCCACACCAGGGTTGCACCTCTTAAAGGTGAGCTAGAAGAAAAACATATGAGCTTTAATAGATTTGTAGATACTGCAACGATACAACACGCCTTATACCGAGATTACCCGGATGAAGTATAACATATGGAACAAATGGGATCCACTCAAAGTATGTATGCTAGGAAACAACTATGCACCAGAGTTTTTTGACGGGCTAGGTACTCGAGCAGAATCTCCGCTTAAACGAATATGTCAAGAAACACTTGAAGACCTTGAAGGTTTCAAAAATATTTTACTAGACTTTGGTGTAGAGGTTATACAACCTGAATTGGATAACACTGAACGCTTTATAGATAATCCTAAAGAATACCCACGTGGCCCACTACAACCTAGAGATTCTCAACTAGTTCTAGGGAATCGTGCTTGGTCAAATAAAACTGATCATTATGCTATCCATAGATGTTTAGAAAAATATGGAGATTTAGATACAGGAGTTGCAATGCTTCTCACTGATACTGATTATGATCTAATTGCTGGAGCAGATTATCCTAGTTATGATGATTATAAAAACAACTTTACTAACGAGAGTTTTTTCCAGCCGGACATTTGGCAAGAACTACAAAAGGATTATGTAAAAACTTTTGACTTATCTAGTGCAGGAAGTTTTCCTCTAGGGAAACGTATTGACATTGGTATGGAGACTGTTGCTGATAAAACATTTGATTTTAAAAGAACATATGATCCTACTGGACTTTTTACTGATGTAAACTTTGTGCCATTGGTAGGACATAGTGATGGAAACTATCATCCTATAAAGCCTGGAGCAATATTAAGTTTGTATGACGTGCAGACATATGAAACAATGTTTCCTGGCTGGGACGTATGTTATTTGCAGGATCAAAGTTGGAACAAAGTGAAAGGCTTTTTAGATCTAAAAAGGAAAAATGCTGGCAAGTGGTGGCTTGCTGGTGAGGAAGATAATGCGGAGTTTACACACTTCGTCGAAACTTGGTTACAAGATTGGGTTGGTTATGTTGAAGAAACAGTGTTCGACGTTAACGTGCTAATGTTAGATGAACATCATTGTTGTATATCAAACCCTAACAACGAACAAGTAAATACATTTTTAAAAAAGCATAATGTAGAACCGGTGTATGTGCCATGGCGCCATAGATATTTCTGGGACGGCGGATTGCACTGCATTACATTAGACCTTTACAGAGAAGGTAAACAAAAGGAATATTTCAAATGATCACAAAATATAGTGTAAATCAACATTGGGATCCACTCAAAGTCTGTGCTGTAGGGAAATCATATGCACCAGAGTTCTATTCGTGGATTAAAAATAGTAAAGCACGTACAGTTATGGAACGTATTGCTGAAGAAACAGAAGAAGACTATCAGAAGGTAATCGCATTATTAAAATCATTTGATATAGAAATTCACAGACCGTATGTCAGCACTGATTATAAAAATTATCTAGATTATAATGGTAAAATTGTTCCTCCGCCAATGGTACCTAGAGATCATACTGCTATGATTGGTAATAGGTTCTTTTTTAATTTTCATGACCTTATGATTAAATGGGATGCCATTAAAGGCGAAAGCTGGGGAGATCGGCCAGAATCCCCAAAAGATATTCCACAATGGATTCTCGATGAAGCTTTTAATCAATTTGGTATAAGTGATCCTGGGTCTCACTATTTTGGTTGGAAAGGTATGCTAGATAGTCTTGGAGATAAATGCGAGTTGGTTAAAGAGAAAAATACTGTTAATGGCGCTTTCACAACACGAATTGGTAAAGATTTATACCATGGTACTAACGTTAAAACTGATGACTTCAAACCAATACTGAGTGAAAGACAAGCACTATTCCCTGACCATCGCAATCATATTGTAAACTCAGGTGGACACAGTGACGGTATTTTTTGTCCGGTTAAACCAGGTTTAATTCTAAGTCTACGAGATGTACAAACATATAGTGAAACATTTCCAGGATGGGAAGTTGTGTATCTTCCAGAACAGAGTTGGGGTAAGATCCCGGAATTTCTTGGTCTTAAAGATAAAAACGAAGGTAAATGGTGGGTACCTGGTGAAGAGACTAATGATGAATTTACAGATTACGTAAATGAATGGATGGGCCATTGGGTTGGATATGTAGAAGAGACTGTGTTTGATGTTAATGTTCTGGTTATAAACGAACAAAATGTAGTAGTTAATAACTATAACAAGGAAGTGTTCGAAGCGTTTGATCGCCATGGTATTACTCCACATATTATAAATTTCCGTCATAGATACTTTTGGGATGGTGGGTTACATTGTATCACATCAGACCTTAATAGAGTAGGTGAACAAAAGGATTATTTCCCCAATCGCGGTAACCAACAAATTGAAATTTAGGAAAAATAATGTCAGATAAAAAAACAATGTCAACAATATATTTAGATATGGATGGTGTAGTAGCAGACTTCGAAGGATACGCAGAAGCAGTTGTTGGGCATCGGCCGAAAAGAGGGCATAGATACAGTACTGACGATTGGTTTAAAATTTGTGTTGATGAAAGAATTTACAGTAAACTAGAACTAATGCCTGATGCTGTTAAACTAGTAAATGAATTAAAAAAAATAGCTAACGATAAGGAAATGAATATTGCATTCCTCTCAGCAGTGCCACGTGAAAATAATATGCAATGGGTATTCTGGGATAAAACACATTGGATTAAAAAGCGTTTTCCAGGTATTCCTTTATTCTTAGGACCTTATACTGTAGATAAGAAATCTCATCATAAAGAAGAAAATGATGTATTAATTGATGATAGAATCAGTAATATCGAAGAATGGGAAAGTGTTGGGGGGAAAGCTATATTGTTTAAAGATGATGTAGCTGATACTTTACGTCAGCTACGTCGTATGCTTGGCTAGTGTAGTACTTTTGGTACAAGCAAACTGTCAGGATCGTCAATTCCAAAATGTTCAAACACTTCTAACAGTTTAGCTGGATATCTCATTGAATCTGTTACTGGAAATACAACTTCTTTCAACTCTCCGTTTGGAGTACAAACAAATATATAATCTTCAGCACTAAAACCTTCATCGTTACTTTCAAACTCAATGTCATCTTTACCTAGGTCTTTTGAAGTATTTTCTTTTTTTGCCATTGTCGTTCTCCTTATAATATTCTATATTTTCTCTTATCTTTTCTTGTAGCTGTTTAGTTATTGCGTGTTTCTTACCAAATGCTTTATAGTATGTTTCTAAGTCCGGACTGTGTATCTCTTTCTCGTTAGTAATATTTAACTTATATTCCATCAGGTAATATCTGGCCGCTATATTCATTCCATATGCTTCTATTTCATCTGGATTACCTAGATATTCCTGATCCTGCTTTATCTTAATATTTTGATGTGTGCTTTTGTATAAATTTTTATTCTGTTTATATCTTCTATTCCTATACTGTCTTTGATGTTCATACTCGTGTATTAGTACTTCTGTTAAATCAAATGCTAATTTTCCGGCTACTTGTTCGGTAATTAATAAAGGCTTTGTTTTTAGATGATTAATTATAAAGTCAATTATAAACTGTTTTTTGCCTGCTTCGTCAAGTCCTGGATCATACTCTGCTCCAATGCACCAATCTCCCTCATCAAGATCATTAGTTTGTGCCAGCTTTACCCTAATAGGGTGATGTTTATTAAGTTGTTTACCTAGAACTTTAACTAAATTGCGAGGAGTTATTTCTTTTCCAATTAGTTTAAAAACCCAGTCTTTGATAGTTTCATACTCTGTTACTGGATTAAGATGTAGATGTTTATGTTCCAAATGATCCTTGTGTAGCTACTGGACCACCGGATGACGGAACTCCTTCAAACGGGTTAAAATCAGGCCTTTTGACACCATATTGACCCAATAAATCGTTGTTTTTGCCTTCTGCGAGACTACTTTTAATAGAGTCTCCGTATTCGTTATTACTTGCCATATTGCCTAGCAGTTGATTTGATATATCGTCTGTACCAAATTTATGTAGGTTAGTTGCAAAGGTCTTCGAACTGTTAAGATTGTTCGGTGGTGGTGTTGAAAGATCTATCCCTGCTTGACCAAACAAAGTAGTTTGCTTGTTTAATGCTGTTTCCATATTAGCTATACTAGTCATATCAATATCACTATTGTTTAGTGCATCTATATCTGGACCGCCACTTATGCTTTGGAAGAAATCAGTCAGACTTGGCATTCCTAGTGGGCCTTGTCCGGTTCCAGTCATACTATCTAGTTGTGCTTGTTCACTGCTAACTAATTCAGTTAGTGAAGGAGTACTAGCATCTAGTGTAGGAACATTTGGTATCTGGAGTCCTCCTAACATTACGTCAGCCTGTGCTGGATTACTAAAGCTAGCACCCATATCACCAAACTTTGTACCTATACCAGATAATGAACTATCGAATCCGTTTAAATCTTCAGGCCCAACTAATTTGTTTATGTTGAGATAATCGGACATATTATTAATATCGCCGACCGGACTAACACCAAGTTGATCTGTTATTGATTGTAATACTAGTGGATCGTTTTGCTGTTGCAGTGTTTTTTGAATTTGTTCAGTATATACTGGATCGTTAAGGCTAGTAATGTCTACTCCATTACTTGTAAGTGCAGAATCTAATCCTGTACTAGTTCCCATCTTAACTTTATTAATTTTATCAATAAATCCTGTGCCTTGACCAAATGTTGACATATCAGTTGTGTCATAACAAGATCCAGCCTTGCTCATTATACTACCAGCTTTGTTTAGATCACCAAATTCGTTATTAAGTCCTTGACAGCTTAATGAGCTCATATTAGTTATGCCACTGCCGTAGTCTGGAAAGTTAGGAGTATTAGCCATAAAGTTAGTTGCTTTTTTTATCTCATTGGCATCTGAGACGTGGCCCCGTGCTTGATTTATAAATGAACCAAACCCTGCATTAGTTGGAGCAAGTGTTGAGTTGGTTGAATTTAGATTAGCAATAAGATTGGCCGCGGCGGCATTTGCTGGACTGCTTGAGCTATCTGCTACAACTTGTAGTTTAGCAATAGCTGTTGTAACAACAGGAGCAACACCAAGGGCTAAATTTTGATTAATGCCACTCATTGCCTTAATAGTACTAGGAGTAATTGAACTACCACTAGCTGTACTTAATGTCAACAGCAAGTTGTCCGCAACTACTGTTCCGGATTTGCTTGTTACAATTAAATCTGCGGCGGTAGTATCAGCCATTTTTAACTTGTCCTATGCTTGTAAAATTTCGCTTGATGCCCCAGCTGTTTCAATACCTGTAGTTGTTTTAATATAATGATCTACAATTTTTTGCATCGTTGCTTGATGTAACATTACGTGTTTCTTTTCTAGTGTTACATTCTTATTTAACTCGCTAGTAAATAAACTTTGAATTAATCCTAGACCTTGTTGGCTAGGCATCACTGTACAAGGTTTTTCAATTGTATAGGTATCATTGTTTTCTTCAATTAATTTAGCAACTATCTCGTCACCATTAACTAATTTAAAACTTACTATTTGATCTGCTTCATACTTATTCACTAACATCTGTTTCTCCTAATCTTTCGTTGATTTCTTCATCTGACAACTTAGTCAGTCCTTGAAAGCCACCTTCTACAAACAGTGTTTCCCCAATGTATAATTGAGGTACTGATCGATGACCTTTTTCCATTAGCCACTCACGGGCAGTTGGATCTTTATCTACGTTAACTTCTTCGTAGGTAATTCCTTTATTGGTTAATACAGCTTTTGCTGAACTACAATATTGACAGGTATTTCTTGTGTATATCTTGAGCATTTTAATCTAACTCCGGTAATTCATCGTATTCAAGACTTCCGTCCATTACACCAATGACATAATTAGTTGATTCGTTTTCTTGTAGTGCTGTTTGTTTTTTACTAGTATCACTGTGTTTATTAAACCACGGTATCGGAGTAGTCTTAGGTGCTGGATCTTGATACTTAATACCAATATCTTTAAGGGCACTAACTGCTGTGTAGTCAACAAACTCTTTAAGTATGTTTGCATTAAGACCAATAACCGGGCCCAATTTGAATAGATAGTCTGCCCAGGCTTTTTCTTCAGCTATAACATCTATATACATTTGATATACTTCAGCTTCACATTGTTCTTTAGCTTTTGCAAATCTCTTGTCCTCTTTAACTACCTGTTTAATCATCCAAGCAGTCCATTCTTTATGCAGTAATTCATCTTGTAGGATTAGGCTAATAATATTTCCGTTACCCATAAAGATTCTATTTTCTACCATTGCAAGACTTGTAGCAAATGATACCATAAATCGGAATGCTTCTAGACCATAGCTTGCATTTAGTGCTAGCCATATTGCATTGATATGGTCCTGCTCGGCAATCTTGTGTCCTAATTCTTTCTTACAATTAATTACGTGCAATTTGTCGTAGTATTCACCAATATTAGAAGCCATATCAATAATTTCATTGGTGTCGTGAATTGTATTAAAAACTTCTTTAGGCACATTGTAGATGTTACGTATAATATGACTGTAACTTCTAGAGTGAATGTTAGTTTCAAAGAATGACCAATTAAACATCAACGCTTCTAGTTCAGGCAGTCCAACTACTGGTGTAAATACCTGTGCTGGGCCACGCCCTTGCAGACTATCTAACGCTGTTTGCCTTAACAGATTTGATGTGAATATATGTTTAACTGTATCACTAGCAGTTTTAAAATCATTTGAATCTTTTGTTAAGCTAATTTCTTCAGGAATCCAAAAGAATCCTCTAGCAGTCTGTTCTAGACTAACTATCTTGTTGTATTTTACTTCTTCGAATCTCTGTATTGTTACAGGACCTTGGGGGTCAAGGAACATCTTTCTATTTAGATAATCAGTTTTTGTTTTTAAGTTATATTGTTCTTTACTCATTATAGTTTACACGCCTCACAGTCATCATCGTCAATAAAATCTTGTCTTACAGTATCAGACAAGGGTAAAAGATTACTTTCATCTAATACGTCATCTATGTTTTTACTACCAGCCTTGTTAATAAGACTGTAATAGAAGGTTTTGATGCCCCAGGCGTGTGCCTGCATTAGATTCTTAGCAATTATAGTTGTTGGTACCTTACGTTCCGGAAAATGTGCTGGATTATAAAAGGTATTTGTACTTATGCTTTGATCCACATAAGCGGCTAGTACCGCGGCCGTTTTAAGGTATGCTTCACAATCCTTTTGGTCCCACATCAGTTCATATTTATTCTTTAATTTATTATACTCCGGAACTACCTGTATTAACGATCCTGCTTTGGATTCTTTAACTGATATCAAGCTCATTGGCATCTCAATACCATTGGTGCTACTAACTACAACAGAACTTGATTCAACTGGAGCAATAGCCATTAGTGTAGCATTACGCACACCATACATCCTCATATCATGACGTAGAGTTTCCCAGTTTAAATCATTTGTTGGAGTAAAGTCTGTTAGTTTATTAACACCTTTAGCACGATTTTCCCAGGGAAATTCTCCTCGTCCATAACGTGTGTATGCACTATGTTTACAGGCACCACGTTCTTTAGCTAGTTCAACAGTACCTTGAGTTAGATAAAATGCTTGATGCTCCATCCAAGTTTTAACTTCTTGTAATGCTTCTTTCTCTCCGTACTTCATTCCTCGTTTAGCGTGCCAGTAAGCTAAATTAGTAACACCAACACCTAGTGGTGATATCTCATCATTTGACAATTTACTTTGTACACTTAAGAAATCTTGATAATCTAATATGTTGCATAATGAACGTTGTAATATACGACAGGCTCTACGCATATCTTCTGGATTTCTAAAACTACCCCAATTAATACTTCCTAGAGTACATAAAGCAATACGTCCATTAGGATCATCTAATCTCTTAAACGGTTTAGTTGGTAACAGTATTTCACAACATAGATTACTTTGATATATTGGATGATGTTCAGGATCAAATGGTCCTTGTTTCATTACGTTGTCAGTAAATGCAAGATATATTCTACCAGTATCTGTACGTTCTTTAAGTATGCCTGCTTTAAATACTTCTTCAGCTGATATTACTTTTTTACGTAAGTTTCTTTGTTTTTCGTACTGTATATATAAGTCTTCAAATAGTTTTGTGTCTGTATAAAATGCTTCATACAAATCAGGAACTTCGTTTGGATCAAAGAATGTAATATTTTCTTTGTTCTTGAATCGTCTAAAAAAGAAAGCATTCAATACTACACCATAGTCCATATGACGTACACGAGTTTCTTCTGTTCCTTGGTTGTTTTTTAATACTATTAGATCATCAAATTGATGATGCCATATGGGATAAAATACTGTTGCTGAAGCATTACGTATACCACCTTGGCTACACGATCGTAGGTCACCAAACCATTTCTTTAAAAATGGAATCATACCAGTGTGCATAACTTCACCACCTCTAATGGGACTACCTAATGGTCTTAATCTTCCTACCTCTAGGCCAATGCCTGCACGTTTAGCCGCATATTTTGCCATCATTTCACCTGATGCAAATATTGAGTCTAAGTTGTCGTCTGCTTTAATTAATACACACGAGCTAAACTGTTTTGTAGGGGTACCTAGGCCAGCCAGTACGGGAGTTGCTAGGGTAAACAATCCATCGCTGGCGCAGGTATAGTACTCTTTAATAAACTTTAATCTTTTATTTGTTTCTTCTTTATGGAATACTGTTGCCGCGGCAATTATATAACGAATCTGTGGAGTCTCATAAATTTCTTTTGTTGATCTATTCTTAACAAGATATTTTGCAATTAACTGTTCAATGGCCGCATAACTATAATCTTCGTCTTTACTATGGTCGATGATATTTTCCATATCGTTCCATTCATCTTCTGAATACCATTTTAGTAATTCTTCTGTATACAGGCCAGTGTCTACATTTTTTTTAACAATTTCATACAGTTTAGGTGGGAGATAGGTACCATATATATCTTTACGTAACATACTTAGGCGTTGCTTGCCTGCTACAAATTGGTAATTGGTGTGTCCTACTTCTGGCTCGTGTTCTATATCAATTAGATCAACTACAGCACGTAAAGTAATCTCATCAATCTCTCTGGTGCTGATACCATCATAAAAATGAGGCTGTGCCTTAATCTCTATCATTGATTGACTAACGTCTGCAGTACCTCGACAGACCTTCGCTACTTGAGTTTGCCATTTGACTAGGTCTAACGGAACAACATCACCACTACGTTTTTTAACTTGAATACTACTCACTTGAACCCTCTATTTTCTATATGTTTATGTTTAATAACTTTCCAATTTTAAATCTTTACTCGTGTATTGATAAAGCAACTTCAACTGCTTTTCTTGTATCTGTTTTGTATTTACTATTTCAAATGGCCAGTAGTTAAGAATATATTCACCACCCTTAAACCACGCTACAGCGTGCCTTTCCTTGTCATCATAGTTATAGTATACACGTAACTCTACATCGGTGGATCTATGTCTAGTAAAGTATATAGTATACATTATTCCTAGAGCTTTTGCAATGGTACAATAGTTGGTTTCGGCTAACAATTCCCACGGAGTTGGCCAATTTTTATTACTACTTTGGTCTAAAGCATAGTTGACTTGCGGAGCACTGCTCCACATTTCGTTTAGTTCTACAAGTGCTAAATCAAACGGCAATTTGTCTAGTTGTTGCCTGAAATCGGTCCATTGCCTTAATCGATCATTCACTCGTAGGGTCCAGAAGTCCTGCCAGGTCATAGACATCTTACGCTTCTACTTGGAATGATTTCAGATAATAATTGAATGTGGCATTTGTACCAGTATTGGTTGAAACATACTGTAATGATACGTTAGAGGCATTTGATGTGTTAGCCGCAAAAGTTAGTATAACTCCTGTGTTGCCTGTTTCTACGTAGTCGTCTTCTAGCTGTGATACTCCACCGATGTTAGTTACTTTCATTGAACCAACTCGAGTAAATGATCCTCTAACTAGATCATAGTCAATTATTCTTTGTTTAAGATTACCGACTGTAATGTTTGTCTGTTGTGTAGTATTGTTGAGAATAGTAGTAGTGTTAAATGATAGATTAGACGCTGTAATGTTAGCTATAAGATTATCTAGATCACTATACTGAGTAAGTATTTCAGTAACACCTAATTGCGGTGCTCCTTCTGTAAGTGTACCATTACCAATGAATAATCTGCGTTCATCAATTGACCAGCCGAACTCGCCACTTGCCAAATTTGGTAAATTTTCTTGTAGTCCTCTTCGGACCTGTATCTTTGATATTTGTATTACAGCCATATTCTCACCTTACTTTATAACTAGTATTTATGCTCAGATAAAAACAATGAGCTTAGAGAGATTATGCTAACTTATAATACTGCTCAACCCTGTCAAACCATCGATCTCGCCAGATATTCCATTCGTTTCCTTGTACTGTCCACGTTTGAAATTCATAGTCCTTGCTACACATTAATATAACTCCGGTTTTAATGTCTGTACCATGGACCTCATTATGTGCTTCAGCATATGCACATAATTGTATAAAATAGTCATCAACCCACTCTGTTTTCTTAGGTTTATTAGTCTGTTTATAATCAATTATTGCTGGCTGACCTTTGTATACTCCACACGCATCTGTAGTACCTGCGTATAATCCTGGAAAGTATAAAGGTACTTCAATGCCCCATACTTCATCTACGTGTGTTAAACCTTTTTCAACAATTACTTCTGCCATTTTATAACTTTGTTGACTATATGGATTAGTTCCAGGAGCTCCCATATTTCTATCATTCTCGACATAGTCTTCTAACCATTTGTGCATACGAGTTCCACGGTTAGCGGCCTCTGTAGTTATTTCTTGTGCTTTGGCAGTACCTACACGTTTACGCCAATTTGCTAGTGCTTCTTGCTTTTCTTTTGACTTAGTTTTATCCAGTATAGTAGTAACACTAGGAACTTTACTACCATCGGGTAAATTGTATAATCTTTTACCATCTACTGATTTTCGTGATATGGGTGTGTAATCGTATTTTTTTATAAGCATAGTATTAGTATATATGTTCATTAGAGTAAAGTCAAGTAAATATATGTATGAAAAAATATAATTTGGTAATATCCGAAAAACATTTTAACAGTTTCCATTCAAAATATTTTACTAATACTTTTACAGAGTATTTTGATGTGTCTTTCATTGAAAGGATTGATAAGATGGATAGTAAAAACTGTTTTCTGGTAGCGGACTGTATGGAAGTGATAACCAACGGTAAAACTTGGTGTGACTATCTTAAGGATCAAGGATATCTAACCTTCGTTGATTCTCTTTGGTGTATGGGAGATCACGCTGGTATAAACGAATACAATGTAAGCAACCGTAATTGGTTTTGGTATTACGAATCTCTTACCTACAGGGATATGGGCTACAACGATTACCGTCCAAACAAGACATACAAGAAAATGGGCTTGATGCCAATGGGGCTGATTAAACCTCATTTTGAAATGTTGTATGAAAGGATGATTCCATACCTTGACGATTTCTATTACAGTTATGTAGAACGATTAGGAAAATACTTGCCCGAGGATGCTGATCCTCTATTTCCAGCAAGTGCAGGAGTGACTGGCCAACAACAAAGATATTTTAATCCAATGTGGTATAATGACACGTATTTTAGTCTCGTTGCTGAAACTACGAAAGATCTTTTAGGAGGGACACACGTTACGGAAAAATCCTTTAAGCCCATGGCCTACTATCACCCTTTTATCGTTTGGGGGCAACCTGGTACTTTACATTTCCTAAAAGATTTAGGGTTTGAAACTTTTGAAAATCTATTCGATGAAAGCTACGATCTAATACAAAACGACCAAGATCGACTGTCGGCAGTAATCAACAATGTTAAATCTTTCCAGAAACACAAATATGATTCTTTAACACTAGAAAAATTAGCACACAATCATAACTTGTTTTTTAATGAGGGTATTGTAAAAGAAAGAATATTAAAAGAAATAATACATCCTATGTTAGAATGGATTGAATCCAAACGGTAATAATAAAAGTAGTCAACTAATTAGACTGTGAAACTTTCTCCACACCCACAGCGTGCTGATTCATTTGGATTGATAAACTCAAAGCCTTCATTGAGTCCTTTCTTTTGATAGTCTAGTTGCATACCTTCTAGATAGGTTAAATCTTTTTTACTTACTACTAGAGTAATGCCTTTGTCTTGATATGTTTGATCATTATCTGTTTCCAGAGTGTCAACAAACTCTAATACATATGCCATACCTGAACAGCCTGTAGTCTTAACTCCTATGCGAAGTCCTATAGTGTTTTCTCTGCTGGCTATTGCATTGCTAGCTTTCTCAGCGGCTATGTCAGTTAATGAAATCATATTAAACTGTTTCTTGTTTTTTCTTGTAATCGACTATTGCACTTTTAATTGCATCTTCAGCAAGTACAGAACAATGTATCTTTACAGGAGGAAGAGCTAACTCTTCAACTATGGATGTGTTTTTGATAGCTTGTGCTTCATCCAAAGTGCAACCTTTAAGCATTTCTGTGACCAGTGAACTAGATGCAATAGCACTACCACAGCCATAAGTTTTAAACTTTGCATCTGTTATTACCCCTTTGTCTACTTTAATTTGTAGTTTCATAACATCACCACAAGCAGGTGCACCAACCATACCAGTTCCAACGTCTGAGTCTTTTTTGTCAAAAGAGCCAACATTTCTTGGATTTTCGTAATGATCTAATACTTTATCGCTATAAGCCATATTATTTCTCTCAAGTTAGTATATTATATACTACACTATTTATAAGGGATTGTCAAGGATTGTATTTAAAAAGTAGATTTACTTCTTTTTTTAGCGGCACGTTTGGCCATCTTGTTTACAGTGTTTGCTGTTCCAGTTTTACCATCGGTGTTAGTTGTTGTTGAGTCGTTTTCACCATCATTGCCTGCAGGGTGTAATTCAACATAGTCTTTGTTAAAACTTTTAATTAGGGTTTTTACTGCTGGATTGTTTTCGTTTGCTGATACTAGAGCATCATAATCAAAAGTACGATCTGTGTTTAGTACTAGCTTGATTATACTCTGTGTAGAAATTTTTGGAAGTGTTTCATCATCTTTGTAGCGATTACGAATAAGTTCCAGAGCTGTTACTAAGTTATCTTCTGGATTTGAACTACTGTTAGCAAATTCATCAACTCGCACGATTATCTTAATTCGCGACCAAGTTCTGTATCACCACCTACTGCGGCACCAGTAGCATCAAAGCCATCTGCGTCCGGAGTAACTGTTTCGACATCATCAACTTCAAGATCAAGATCACTATCTGGAGTTGGCATATCCATTGGAGTATCAACTTGCTCACCGGATAGTACTCTGACACCACCATCGACACCATCTCTAGCTGTTTGTAGTGCTGGCATTAATTGTTCTAATGTTCCGCCAACTGACTGTTGGAAAGCATCAGCTTGTTCACTACCAAGTTGATCACGGATACTATCTAGTAATTGTGGTAGTTGCTCGTTTTGCATTTTACCTGCTGTTTCAATCATATCCTGAACTTCATCTACCATACTCTTAGCGGCTAGTAATACTTCAGCACTACCAACTTCGCCTTCAGTGATAACTTCAGTTTCACTATTTTCTTTTAACCAGGTCGAAAGTCCTTCTTGCACTGTAAGTAATTCCATATAACGTGGATTCTTTTCTGCTGTATGCAAATCAACGCTATGGCGGATGTTGTCTAGATTGGCTGTAATCTTTTCATTTAGCTTAGTAGCTTTAGTTACATCTAGATTATCGTAATTAATAGTGAAACCAAAACGGCTTTCCATTAGTTTGTTCAACTTTTTTGCTGTTTTAGTAGACATTTCTTGTAGTTTCATTGTTATTTCCTAATTTTTAGATACTTTTAAACTTTTATATATTTAGCAATATCTATATTTTTTTTAATTTCTTCTCTGGCTAGATCTATACGTAACATAATATCTTTATACTTGGTTGTAGCAAATTCCTGTCCCCAACTATCTTGAGCTTTCTTAGCCTTCTTATAACGAATACGATACAATTGTGCTTCGAACTCTAATTTATTTAGTAAGGCATCACAGTCTCGAATATCTTTTGCCAGGCTGTGTTGATCTTTATGTAATGCTACGCAATAGTATATTGCGTCTTTACGATTAAAAAAATCAAATAGCTGACTATCTACGTGCATAACACGCCAACAGTCGTTGTTTATATAATTAATGCGATAGTTTCCTACCAAAAGATCCTTGCCAATTTGATAACAGAAAGGAAGTTCACTAGGTACTTGAGCCAGATTTTTTAATTCTTCTTGAGTAAACCTTTTGATTTTTTCAATATCGAATTGTTCAGTCGATGATTTTTGTGTAATAGATTTTGCCATCAGTGTTTGTTCGAACTAGTGCATCCTTAATAGTCAGCTTGTATGCTAATTCTTGTTCTCTTAGGCCTAGATGACTTTTTGGAACAGGAGTATTACCGATAAATCGTTTTAGCAGAGCACTTTCTTCATTAGTAATGGGAGTTAATATTTTATTTTTTAGTTCAATGATCTTCATACAACTATTTATACGACTTCTATATGGAGTGATAAAGAAAACCCATGATGCCTGCTAATGCTATACTTAACAGTGTGAGGACGACTTTCCAGATTTTAGCATCTGTTCCAGCAACTTTCTTTGAGAGATGTCCCTTGATATCCACTAGATGTGTTTCAAGTTTATCCATTCTATGTTCTAAATTTTCTAGTTTGCTTTCCAAGTGAGAGTACCTTATAGCACAAAGCTCGACGTGAGCTTCTAAGTTTTGTTTTTCAATTTCGTTTGGCTTGGCCATCTCGCTTTCCTAAAAGTGGAGCGATGCTTTATTGTGCCTTTGTGTGCCTTAATATGTGCCTTAATGTTTTGTTTTTGCATCTATTACTGTTTCAAGTAGTATTTATAATCTAGAGATTACTGTAATAGTATATTATATCATCAATAAAAAAGGATCCGAAGATCCTTTTTTGTATTACTGTAACTGTTACAGTTTAATTACACTGTAGCAACTATTACCTCTGCTTCTGTGTAGCCTAAAACAACATTAGCTAATGCCCAACCTACGCCATTACCTACTTCAGCACCTGAAACAGCACCGTTAGCATAAGACTGAATTTGTAGCTCTCTAGTTGTTGCCGCTCTTCCACCCCATGATACGTTGTTAGCAGTGAACTCAGGTTCTAGTCCTGAATAAGCAATGTTAAAGATATTACCAGTAGTTGGCACACCTAATAGTTCAATTGTACCAGGCACAACTTGTAGTCCTGCCATAATTTTGTAGTATACTGATCCTGCTGTTGCCCAATTTACTTTACCTGCCGCCGCTCCCGAAGTCGCATACATATTTGCCGCTGTTATTGTAAAGTGTGATAACGTTCTACCACCAGTGGCCATAGCATTACCAAATGATGACCCATCTTCTGGACCAAATCTTTGGTTTGTGTTAGTTTGATAACCCATTTAAATCTCTCCTGTTTCTTAATTAATATTAATTCTAATTCTCTGTATTCACGTGAAGATATACATACTGTTATTTATACGTTACAGCTTATTTAATAGCAGTAACATAGGTATTTTTATTGACACCATCCATAGTAAATACAGGAATTGTAAATTCTGCAGTTGCCTTAAGACTTGGTATTATCGGTACATTATTAAGATCCAGTAGTAACGTACCAATTGGATTTTCTATTTCATTATGGTTTTTAGTAGTCACAGTAAGAAATTGGTCTTTTAATTCAACACCAAATTCAAAATGCCATATAGTATGACGACCGCTGTAACTAGATCCAAATTTGTATTCACTGACGTCGTCCTCGACCATAGACTGTGCTGGATCAATCACCTGTGTACGTAACCCAATTACCTGTAACAGAGTTTCCCAGTTACGTTGCTGGTTCCGTTCAAATTCTTTTTTTGGCGTGAATCTGGTTATTTTTGTCTCTGTTATATCTATCAGAGTATAGCCACTGTATAAGTATGAATTCATTATATACGTATTTATTGGCCAAATGTTTAGTCATAAAAAAAGAGCCACTAGTGACCCTTTTTATAAATTTATATACTATGTAAGTAATATTGATGACGCTTCAGCGACTACAGTACCACTAATATCCTGTGAATTATCACCTGGTGATGCCGCAGAACTAATTATACTAGTGTTTGCATATGTAAATGAGTTTACTGACGAGCGTACTGCATCTGCATTAGCACCAATCTGTCTAATTCTATGCTGTAAGTCAGCAGTTGAAACTTCAGGACCAACTACACAATAAAGATTAGCTGGATGAACATAACTATAGAACCAAGCTGATGGATTAACTTCTTTAATAATTAACTCAGGTGCTCCACCAATTTGATCTACCTGCATTAATACGTTACCACGTGGTGTTGTAGTTGTTGTTGACCCGCCACCGTTAACTGTAACGATTACTAATTTTGAGTTTAGCCCGTATAGTGTGTCTGCTAGTGTACGAGTACCTACTACACCGTTTCCTTGTATCACACCATTAGCAAAGTATTTTTGTTGTTGTACAGCCATCTTGTATCTCCGTTTATAAATTTACTGCTTTCTATTATTTATGCCTTGTCCTGTCTATCGTGCTTTTTGAAAGTTCTGTCTGCTAAATGTTAAACGATCTACTAATTTAACAGCACCACCTTCGTGCCCAATTGCTACAAATCCTTCTGGATTAGTTACTTTATATCCATCATTGGTTTTTTGGAATGTTCTAATACCTTCTACCTGTTGTAGTTTTTCTATTAGAATCTGTTTAATTTCGACTAATCGTTTGTACACTGCAAGTACACCAACGAGATTGTTTACATTATCCCCTATCCATTGTTTTTTACTTTCTATCTTTTCTAATCTATTTTTGGCCTTACGACTATCACTGTCACTAGGCTCAATATCTTTCATCATCTGGTCATTATAATAAGTAACAAAATCTTTAATAAACTGTGATGGATTTGGCGTTTGGTTGCCGCCACGTACTGACTTATTAATAAATGGTTTTATAAACTTAGCAAATTCTTTGTTTTCTAATACCACGTTAAATCTCTGTGGCCCAAGTTTTTCCATTGTTCGCATAGTAGCACCCATTAACGCAGTAAGATTTTTATCTTCTGCAGGAGTCAGACTAGCAATACCTGTTAAATCTTTATATGTTGCATCATCAAACCATACATCACTAGTTTTATTAAGTCCTTCTATATTCACTGAGTAGTCTGCTTTCATTTCTTCAAGACTATCACCTTTATATGTTGTATGAAACACTATACCAAATTTAGCATTTGATATCTGTTGTCCTAGCTTGCTGTTGGATTCTACTGCATATGTAATAGTGTTTGGAGTAAATGTAATATAGTTCTCTCCATCGATATCGTCTGTTTGTTTAGTACCTTCCATAAACATCATATCGCCTTGTAGCACTTGGCCAATCCCTAATTTTTTAAGATTGGATAATGCTGTTAGTAATATGTTTGCTAGTTCAGGAACTTCACCATAAAACTTATCAACGTCTCTCTTTGATTTACATAACTTTGGTTGTGTCTTTGCAAAAACTGACTTGGTGCCTACAAAGAACTTACCGTCTTTAGGATCAGTGCCACATATGATTGCAGGACTGCCGTCCCACTTAACTGTTATCTTTCCTATATTTCCTTGACCATCTGCTAACATCGATCGTACACTGTCAGCATAGTTCAATGCTTCTACTCCGCCTGCATATCCGTTATTAAACACTAGATCTTCTAGATGTTCCATATGGGTATTTTTACTTTCTGTTAGTAAAAAGTTTGGAGTTTGGCCTTTAATTTCAAATAGTTTCATTATGTG
>Ga0209535_1000035_pt1 | contig 72517 bp, 105 predicted proteins | sample LinPmetageLP28_FD_184041 | JGI IMG/M metagenome (GOLD analysis project Ga0209535, IMG submission 184041) | Marine viral communities from the Pacific Ocean - LP-28 (SPAdes) (version 2) | ecosystem: Environmental > Aquatic > Marine > Oceanic | place: Pacific Ocean | collected 2009-08-22 | reverse complement strand
GGCTACTCTCCAATGCGATGAGCAACGAATTTGCGAGAAGCTTGGACGAAGCTCTTAGCGCTTACGGCAAGCTTTCACCAAATCAGGGCGCGGCTGTCTTGAAGATCATTGATGGCAACATAGCCAAGAAGGCCGAGTGGGCGGCAAAGAACGCCGCCGAGAACGCTGATGCAGAGGCTATCGTGAACGGCAAGCAGGTCATCACTGGTGAGGTCATTAGTGTCAAGAATCAGGAAGGCTACTACGGCGATACTCTGAAGATGCTGGTTCGTGATGATCGAGGCTTTAAAGTCTGGGGCTCCGTGCCTAGATCACTGAGTAACGCGGCCTACGAGGATAGGACTACCGTGAAAGGCAGTCGCGTTACCTTCTCTGCCACTGTTGAGGCCAGCGAAGACGATAACAAGTTCGGCTTTTACAAGCGACCAACCAAAGCAAAAATGGAGGCCAAGGGTGACTAAGTACAACAAAAAGGCGGTCGATAAGGCCATTAAGAAAGATCCAAGAATCAAAGGCAAAGAGGCGAAGTTAATCCACGCCCTTTTGCGCGGACGAACCGCCCCCAAGGGGGCATAGGAGAAATTATGTTTCACGCTAAATGTTCAGATCCAACCAGCGGCACTACGTTCGCTGTACTAAACGGCTTCGATCCAAGCAAGTACAAGACCTGCGCGGGCGCCGCCAAGGGGTTTCACAAGTCACTTAAAGCCTACGCCAAGAAGGCTGGCTATAACACCGACTACGGCCCGATCCTTAGATCTCCCAGCGAGGAGGTTGAATACACTGGCTCTAAATTCTGGTCGGTAACTTGGGAAGAGGGCCCCTACGAGTGGGGAATTTGCACTTCCTTTGATGTGACCGGAGACTGGGGATACGCCGAGCCGTACTACAGCTTCGATCTTCACTTTGTTTCAAAGTAAAAATGTTTAGGAAAAATGGTCAGCTTTCGCTGGCCGTTTTTGTATGCGCAATTGTACAACGACACGATATGTGCTATAATGGGTCTTAATTAAGGAGAGTGTGATGAGTGTTTTAGTTGGAAAGATAAATGTGTTTGCAAAAAAGTACGAGGTTCCTCCCAACGTGGCAATGATGTTGCCGCCGATATTCAAGAACGCGGCAGGCAAGGTTGGCATGGATGTTGAGGAGCTAGTGGATGTTGCGACAGGCAAGAACGCGGAGTTGGCTTTGTATCTAATTACGATTGCCGATGACTGCGCCAAGAGCAAGACTGGCCTGAAGCTTTGGAATGAATTTATTGAGAAGGAGGTTGCGTGATATGAAGGTAAAAATTGAATTTACGGTGGATGTGGATGCTAATGTCATTCAGACATACATGGACGATTTGTGCGAATCAGATAAGACAAAGCGGGAGTTTGTGAAGTCTTGGATTCAGAACAGCGGTATCTCTGATCTTGAAGAATCCCTTGGCAATAATGGATTTGGATACAATACCGTGGAGGTAGTAGCATGAGTAACGTATCAGAGACTGCAAGGCTCAAGAAAGTCTTTGCAAACCGCGTTCGTCGAGTCTGCAAGTTGCATGGGATAGAAATTATCTATGACGGAGTGCCCAAGAACTACGCTGGCGTTGAGCTAGTAAAGGGCGACGCTGTTTTGTTTGCTGACCGATCAACTAACGGGCGCCCGCTCGATATTAACTGGGAGCGTCTTTACGAAGAGCTTATAGATTACGGCTACAAATGCCGAGAGAGGAAGGTTGCATGATCAAACCGCTCAAACAGATCAATAACATCTATGGCTACGTTCGTGTTTCAACTAAAGAGCAGGTTCGTAGCGGCGTGTCTATTGATGTTCAGCAACAGCAGATCTCTGAGTTCGTCAAAGAAAAGTACAACCGAGAGGTTACAGATTTTTTTGTTGACGACGGCGTGTCTGGCACGATGCCAATACTTGAAAGAGGAGGATCCCGTGGTCTGACTGACGTCATCGATCAGAACGACATTGTTATTTGCACTCGATTGGATCGTTTGTCTCGCTCAAGCGCAGACCTTTTAGCTATAATACCAGTTTTGCAGGACATTGGGATTACGCTGTTTTTTTGCGAGCAGTTTGGTGAGGTTCCGATTGTTTATCCCAAGCCAGAAGGCCAGAAAGGTCTGCGAAGCAAATTCGATATGAACGAGATGGCTAATCAAATTATGCTGATGGTTTTATCTGCCGTGGCTGAGATCGAGCACTCTACAATCAAGGACAGATTTGGCGATGGCAAGGTAGATTGGGCGTCACGCGGATACTTTATTGGCGGTAGCGCACCGTTTGGATATCGAAAAGAAAAGGAGAAGCACGGCAACAAGACCCGCACTAGGCTTGTTGAGATACCCGAAGAGCAAGAGGTGCTATCTACTATTTACAGCTTGAGAGATAGGGGTCTGGGCGCCAAAAGGATTGCCCGAGAAGTCTCCTCTTTGCACGAATGCGCGAAGGACATAAGTTACTCTAAGGTTCGCAGAATCTTGGACAGAAAATTTCAAGGTTTGCAAGAGGTCGCGTAGGTGTATAATGGCTTTACATTTGAAAGCAGTGGGCGAAGTTTCACGTAAAATAAATCGTTCGCTAGACGAATTAAGATATTTGCTAGAGAATCCAGATATGCCTTGCTCTGCGAAAAAAAGTTTAATTAAGATTCAATCGGATCTAAGATCAGCAAAAGCTGACTTAGGCGGTTAAGCGTGTCTGACTTAACAGGCTGGGGACGACAGGGCTGGAGCACTGGCGCTTGGAATGCCGCAGGCACAGTGGACATCACAGCACCCGCTGGAATGACAATTGGTGTGGGCGCCGCAGAGCCTGACACTCAGATGATTAGCGGCTGGGGTCGAGAGGCATGGGGCGATGGCCCTTGGGGCACAACAATCCCCATCAATTTAAGCTCTGCTGGCGCCATGACGTCTGGCGTTGGTGCCGTTACCGTAGATCCCGGTAGTAAATACTACCCAGCAGGAGTTGGCTTTACAGCAAGCGTTGGCTCCGTTACAGTGTTAGAAAATGAGGTTGTAGAGGTGCCAACGGGCGTTTCTGCAACTTTCTCTATTGGATCTGTGTCTATTATAGCGGATGCAAACATATATCCAGTGGGCGTTACTATGACAGCCGACACAATGGTCAAAATGCCTGTTTGGGGATTAATAGACACCGCACAGGTGCCCAGCTACAGCGTGGTTGATAGATAACAGAGGACACATAGAATGGCAACATACGTTAATAATTTGCGACTTACGGAACTTGCTACTGGAGAGGGTTCTGGTAGCTGGGGCACAACAACTAACAGTAATTTAGAGTTTATCGGTGAAGCTTTAGGGTTCGGTACTCAAAATTGTTTTGCTTCGGACGCAAACGCAACCACTACAGTTGCGGACGGCGCGAGTGACCCAGCCAGATCTTTTTACTTTAAAGTTACATCTGGAGCCACACTAAGCACCACAAGGGTTTTGACAATTGCTCCCAACACCCTTAATCGAGTTATGTTTATTGAGAACGCCACCACTGGCTCTCAGATAATTACGATTAAGCAGGGCTCTGGAGCTACTGTTAACATAGCTAATGGCGCTTTGAAAGCTGTATATCTTGACGGCGCGGGCTCTGGCGCCGCAGTCGCGGATGCTCTAGTCGATTTAGATTTGACTGGCACCACTACGATTGCGGCACTCACCACCTCTGGCGCAATTACCTCAAGCGGCGTAATTACAGGAACAACCGTAGAGGCCACTGCAACTACATCCGCTGGTGATAACGCGGCTATTGGCTATACAAGCGCCAACGGCCTGATGATTACTGGGCAAGGATCAACTAACGACGTCACCATTCAGAACGACGCGGCGGCAGACGTTATTGAGATACCGACAGGCACAGTCAAGGCTGTAATAGCGGGTCTTGTAGAGATATCTGCTGGCGACATAGCAATCAAGAATGGTGGAACCCAATCAACAATAAAGTTTTATTGCGAGCAGAGCAACGCTCACTACGCTCAAATTCAGGCTCCCCCGCACTCTGCGTTCTCAGGTAACGTAACCCTTACCCTTCCAGCATCTACGGATACTCTGGCGGGTATTGCGGCAACACAGACGCTTACTAACAAAACGCTTACGACTCCAGTGTTAACCACGCCCATAGCCAATGCAGGGGTGCAACTTAAAAATGCCGCAACTAGCGCAGGCTTTCTTGAATTTTTTGAAGATTCTGATAACGGTACAAACAAAGTTACCCTTATCGGCCCAGCATCTACCGCTGACATCACGCTAACGCTACCAAGCTCCACGGGCAACAATGGAGAGGCTTTGGTCACAAACGGCTCTGGGGTGTTATCGTTTGCGGCAGTGGGCGGCTTGTACAACGATTGGGCTATTAAGACTGGCGCATACACGATGGTGTCGGGCGATCAGATTATTGTTAATGCCTCTGGAGCCACTACAATCACGCTTCCAGCTAGTAGCGCGGCAGGAGCTACAGTCACGATCAAAGCGACTGGCGGTGGTACAGTGACTATTGGGCGTAACTCGCAGAATATTAACTCGACAGCGGCTGATGGAACTTTAAATAGCGGTAGCTCTACGCAGTTAATCTTTGTTGATAGCACAATCGGATTTCTCGAACTTTAATTAGGAGATAGAAAATGGCAGTTTTATTAGGCGCAAAGCCACCAATCGTTTTTAAAGAGTATGTTCTTTCAACATCTCAAACTTGGACGGCCCCCATAACAGGCACTATTAAAGTTACTTGTACAGGCGGCGGTGGGCAAGGTGGGCTTACCATTAAAGGCACGCAAACCAACGTCAACGATTCGTGTAAATCTAGGGGAGGCGGTGCAGGAGGATTTTCTCAAAAAACCATACCTGTTAAAGTAGGAGACACTTTTACAGTTGTTGTAGGAGCAGGAGGACGAAATGCTAATACAGCCCCTAATAGCACAACTAATGGAACCTCTGGTGGAGAAAGCACGTTTGATAATGCAACCGCAATAAGCACCATTGCTTTGGACTCTAATGGCGGTGTTGGGGGAAGCGGGCTTGTACAACAAGACGCTGGGACACGCGCAGGAGGTGCCGGGGGAACAGCATCCGGCGGCGATTTAAACGTGGCGGGAGGCGCGGGGGGCGCAATAATTGTTAGTAACCAGTCTTCAAAAGATGGAGCCACTGGTGGGGGCGCAGTAAGTATGTACGGGGTTGCGTATGCGGGAGGTGCAATTACGCATGGAGGAAATGCTAACGCTCACTGCGCTACTGGCGGTGGAGGGTGTTTGGGGGCGGGAGGATCGTTTGTTCAAAATGGCTCAAATGACACGTTTTTTGGTGGGACGCAAGGCGGTGGTAACATAGGCCCCGGTGCCGCTTTTGTAACAGCCGACATGGGGGCAACTAGTACTGATCAGAATTCAAATGATACTAGGTACAGAGCCAACAATCCATCTTATAGCAGTCAAGACTCAAGTAGCCCTCAAGGTGGCGGCGATGGTCTGTTTCAAACTGGCCCCAAAAGCACAAATTCGGGAAGCAACAACGGGTCTAACAGCGCTACTGGTTCATCGGGTGTTGCTAATTCCGGCCAAACCGCTAGGCTTGGTTCACAGAACGCATATTGTATTAATACTACTAATGGTACAGGCCCATTTGCAGGAGGTGGGGGTATGGTTGTAAATGGAAATACTAATTCTACGGGTACGGGTATTACCGCGAGTACGAACGGAGATGGTGGGTTTGGCGGGGGCGGTAGCGGTGGTATTTGCCTTTATGATGAAGTTACTCTTGATTGGAAAGGCGGTGGTCAAGGTTGCGTTATTGTCTCGTACATAGGATAGGATAGGAGAAGTTTATGTTTACATATATTATAAGAAACTCTAACGAAGACCCGTTAAGAGAAATTGTTGCGGATGAGTTGTTTTTTGCTTCTACTCAGTTAACTGCTATTCATCCTGATGCTACTTCGTATGCCCGAAAAATATTTATAAATGAAGATTTCACGCCTGAACGTGTGGCGAGGATTTGGAGAAATGAAGAGTTAAACAAAACGGACTGGATTGAAGCAATACCCAAACACAGTTTTTACTCTTCTATCATGGCATACCGTGATTCGTTACGAGACTGGCCTAGCACAGAAGAATTTCCTAGCGTCCAACCTACGGCTCCAGACGGGGCGTATAGATAAGTATGGGTCACGCTTCGTTTTCGCCGCAAATATTAGCACCTGAAACAGTGTCGCTTACAGAAGAGTCTCATCCTTCATTTATAGGAGGTTATTTACTAAATGATTTGTCTATATGTGATCGGCTTATTGAGGAACATAAAACATCTTCAGCCGTTGGTAGAGGTCATGTAGTTAGTTCAGCTACGGACTCTAAAGTTACTGCACTGGAAGAAGCAACGCAAAAAAGAAAAATAGACCTAACTATAAAAAACTCTTACGATTTAGATTTTTGTGACTTACCTTCGTCATTATCCCAAGAGTATTTTACGGCCTTGCAATATTGTTTGGAGGTGTATAAAAGCGATTATGTTTTTGCAAATCAATGTGATCGTTATGGCATAGAGGGTGGGCAAGTTCAAATGTATCAAAAAGGTGGTGGGTTTTTTAATTACCACTCAGAAACCAATGGGATGTCTACTTGCAAGCGCAATTTAGTGTTTATGACTTATTTGAATGACGTTGAAGATGGCGGGGAGACTGACTTTTTTTATCAAAATTTAAAAGTTAAACCTCGAAAGGGGCTTACTTTAATCTGGCCCTCTGGCTGGACGCATACTCATAAGGGAATTCCCTCTATGACTGAAGAAAAATACATAATAACAGGCTGGTATCATTACTGTTAAGAGAAGGATGTAATGCATGGAAATTAAACTATCGAATGTGTTGAGCCTTGTGCCTATCATTGTGGTGGCTACGGGTGCTATCTTCTCATACGCCAGCCTAGATGCTATGGCAGAAGAGAACGCTGAAGATATCGAAGAGGTTAGCGAACAGGTCGAGAAGATTGAAGAGGAGGTTGATGAGCTTCAGCAACAGATGACCCGCAGTGAGATACAGCTAGATAACGCTGTTCAGGACTTGTCCGAAGTGCGATCAGACACCAAGGCCATCCTCAACTTACTCCAACGTCAACCAACTAATTAACGTGAATGGGCGACTTAATTATCGTCTTCGCGTTAGTAGTCCAACTTTCGCCCGACGCGGAAGAACAAACGGCTAGTCATTGGATTAACCAACGGCATTGCCTGAACGATGCGCGGGTATTAGCGCGTAGAGAAGACAACTTCAAGCCCGTCATTGCGTTCTGCAAGCCCGTATTTGTTGACCCGTTAAACACTAGGGTAAATGGCTGGATAAACCCAGAATCAGCGGAGAGAAGATAAGTGGCAACCGTAAAGGAGACAATCGTCAAATTAGAGGCTCACGAAAAAGAGTGTAGCCTTCGATACGAAAATATCGAGAAACGTCTTGAATCTGGCGCCAAAAAATTTGATCGTATCGAGATGATTTTATTTAGTATGTACCCTTTTATCATAAGCGCTATAGCGCTGTTCAAGTGGATGCCTGCGTGAAGAAGTTACCAGCTATGGATGCTTTTCTGTGGATTATGATTTGTCTATTGCTGTTTGTCTTCGCTATAAAGTTGTGGCTTGCATGACACCCAAGAAGCTAGAGCCATCTAGCAAGTACGCCAAGTATGACTTAGATGGCGACGGCACGGTTACTGACGAAGAGCTTGAGCGGCATCAACAGCTAGTAGAGCTTGAGTTGCGCGAGGAGAAAGCTGATAGCCAGAAGCATATGGCATGGGTAGCAATGGCAAGTATGGTGTTGTTCTCCATATTTCTTATGCTACCCATCATGCCCGATAGTAGGGTGAACGCTTTGAGCGATCTGTTAGGATTATTTTACATTGCCCAAGCCAGTGTGTGTGGAGCGTATTTTGGAGCCACGGCCTATATGAGCAGGAAGTGATTTGTGCTGGCAGAGGTGCAAGCCGCTAATGCCGCGTTTAATACTATAAAGTCGGCCTTAAAAAACGGCAGAGAGCTATACGATGTTAGCGATAGTTGTGCCACGTATTTTAACTCTAAGTCGGTCATATCGAGGCGAGCAAATAAAAAGCGTAAAGGCAGTTATTTAGAAAACTTTATGCATCTTGAGAAGTTAAAAAAACAAGAAGAGTGGATACGCGAGTGGATGATTTATGCAGGTAGGGCTGGCCTTTACGACGATTGGCTAAAATTCCAAAGCGAATGCAAACGCATGAGAGCGGCTGAAGAAAGACGGCGTAGAGATGAAGCTAATAGCATTGAGGTTTTAGCGGAGAAGTGGCTGAAATGGATGGGCGCTGGCATCACAAGCGTAGGCTCCATAGTGGTAACTGTCATGGAAGTCCTCAACACCTAGAAAATAATCAGAAAAGTGCTAAACTCTGCGTAATTGTGTACACTGGTGAAAAGGAGTGCTTTCATGTTACAGGCATTGATTGGCCCCGTCGCGGGTTTGCTCGACAAATTCATAGAAGACAAAGACACAAAAAACGCTCTTGCTCATCAAATTAGCACCATGGCGGAAGTCCATGCGCAAGAATTAGCCAAGGGACAATTAGAGGTCAATAAAGTCGAAGCGGCCTCGAAATCCATGTTCGTCGCTGGATGGCGCCCAGCCGTGGGATGGGTGACTGTAATCGGCATGGCCTCAAATTACATCTTAATACCAATGGGCAACTTTGCTCTAGCCATTGCAGGTAGCGATATAACCATCCCATTGCTTCAGATGTCTGAAATGATGCCTGTGCTATTAGGTATGCTTGGACTGGGCGGCATGAGAACTGTAGAAAAAATACAGAAAGTGAGCCGAGAAAAATGATTATACCTTTTCCGGTGATGTCGCCAGAGCAAAAGCAACAAGAGCGGGCGGCAAAACAAAAAATTGAGATAGAGGCTCAAAAAGCAGTAATTGAAAAGCAGAAATTGCGGTTTGAGGAGTTGGAAAAGTCTAAATGAAAACTAGTGCAGAGGGCATAGCTCTCATTAAAAAATTTGAAGGTTGTAAATTAGATGCTTATCAGTGTTCTGCTGGCGTGTGGACAATCGGTTTTGGAACAACTAAGGGAGTTAAGGAGAGAGACGTCTGTACAATGGACGAGGCTGAAGCTTCGCTTGCGCACGACTTATTTCAATTTGAGCAATCAATACTCAAGATGGTTGATGTTCCTCTCAAGCAAAACGAGTTTGATGCGCTCATTTCTTGGATATACAATTTGGGTGCAACTAACTTTTCTGAATCTACTTTGCTTCGTCGTATTAATGACAATAATGACAGCAGTCGTGCTGATATACCTTATCAGATAAGGCGCTGGAACAGGGCTGGAGGCAAGGTGTTAGAAGGGTTAGTTAGACGCAGAGAAGCGGAAGCTTTGTTGTGGCAGGGAAAAGAGTGGACAAATGTCTAAAGAACTGGCCTTTAAAGACTTTGATGTCTTGTCAGAGCAAGAGCAAATTGAAGCAAAATCTTTGCTTAACCGTTACAAAAGCCTCGAAAAACAAGAAGAGTGCCAAGGCGACTTCATAAAATTCGTCAAGCATATGTGGCCTGAGTTTGTTGAGGGGCGGCACCACAAAATTATTGGCGAAAAATTTAATCGTATAGCCCAAGGCAAGCTCAAAAGATTAATAGTATGCCTCCCGCCCAGACACTCCAAATCTGAATTTGCATCTACATTCTTCCCAGCGTGGATGATGGGATTGCGCGGCAACTTAAAAATCATTCAAACAACGCACACCGCTGAGCTTGCTGTGCGTTTTGGCCGTAAGGTGAGAAACATAATTGATGGCGAAGACTATCAAGGCATTTTTCCAGAGCTAAAGCTCCAAGCCGACAACAAAAGCGCTGGGCGATGGACAACTAATCAAGACGGCGAAAGCTTTTATGCGGGCGTAGGTGGCGCCATCACAGGTCGCGGCGCCGACCTTTTGATTATTGATGACCCACATTCTGAGCAAGACGCCATGTCTCCAAGCGCTATGGATGCCGCTTACGAGTGGTATACGTCTGGGCCACGGCAGAGATTACAGCCCGGCGGGATCATCATAATTGTAATGACCCGATGGAGCACCAAAGATCTTGTCGGCAAGGTTCTAAAGCGTCAGGGCGAAGACCACGCAGATCAATGGGATGTTGTGGAGTTTCCTGCGATTATGCCAGAAACTGACGAGCCACTGTGGCCCCAGTTTTGGAAAAAAGAAGAATTATTGTCGGTCAAGGCTTCTTTGCCACTTTCAAAGTGGAATGCGCAGTGGATGCAAAACCCCACCGCCGCGTCAGGCGCCATTGTAAAAAGAGAGTGGTGGAACATATACGAATCAGAAATTGTGCCAGCATACTCTTATATCATTCAAAGTTACGATACCGCTTTTAGTAAAAAAGAGACGGCAGATTATTCCGCCATTACAACTTGGGCGGTTTTCGAGCCAGAAGCAGAGGCGGGAGATCAGATAATACTTCTCGACGCCAAGCGTGTGAGGCTGGACTTTCCAGAATTAAAGAAATTAGCGTATGATGAGTACAAGTATTGGGAGCCTGATTGCATATTGATTGAAGCAAAAGCCTCTGGCACCCCATTAACCCAAGAGTTAAGACGAATGGGTATTCCTGTTACGGCTTATACGCCCAGCCGAGGGCAGGACAAAATAGCTAGAATGAACAGCGTGGCGCCAATCTTTGAAAGCGGCATGGTATGGGCCCCAGACGAAGGATTTGCCGAGGAAGTAATCGACGAGATGGCAAGCTTTCCATTTGCCGAGCATGACGATTATACTGACAGCGCTACCATGGCGTTGATGCGATTCCGCCAAGGCGGATTTTTAAATTTAGATAGCGATTATCTTGACGAAGTTAAATTGCTACCACAAAACAGAACGGTGTATTACTGATGGTTATTGAGCGAAGAGATCTAGGCACGCCAGAAATTCCTGATATTGGAAATTCAGTTGAAATCTTTCAGGAGCCAGACCGATCTGAAATGATTAGGAACGCGGCCCAAATCCTAGTCACCGAGCAAGACATCCTCGTTGACGAAGAAATGAACGCAATGGATGAAGTTATTCAGACCGACTTCAACGCAAACTTGGTGGACTTCTTAGACTCTTCTGAGCTCTCTGGCTTAGCGGGCGATGTTTTGTCGTCAATTCAAGCCGACATAGAATCTCGCTCAGAGTGGGAAAAGACCTACACGGACGGCCTAAAATATCTTGGCATGAAGTTTGATGAAACTCGAAGCACCCCGTTTCAGGGTAGCTCGGGCGTAATTCATCCCATCTTGGCGGAGGCAGTAACTCAGTTTCAAGCGCAGGCATACAAGGAGCTTCTCCCAGCGAAGGGGCCAGTAAAGACTGAGATCGTAGGAACGCGAAACTCTGATGTCGAGATGCAGGCGGAGCGCGTTCAAGAGTTTATGAATTTTTACATTATGAACATCATGGAAGAGTACGACCCAGAGCTAGATATGCTGTTGTTCTACCTTCCTTTGGCTGGATCCGCGTTCAAAAAAGTCTATTACGATACGGTTAGAGATCGAGCCCTTTCAAAGTTTATTGCCCCAGAAAACTTGGTTGTGCCTTATGAGGCGACAGACTTGTCCTCGGCGGAGAGGGTTACTCACGTTTTAAAGATGAGCCAAAACGAAATTAAGAAACAACAGCTTTCTGGATTTTATGCTGACATTGAACTGTCAGGCGGCGGCACATCCTTTACCGAAAGCGACATTAAAAAAGAAATTAACGAAATCGAAGGAATGTCGCCCAGTTATCAAGAAGACCGAGACAACACGGTTTTTGAGACGCACACGGTTCTTGACTTGCCCGGTTTTGAAGACCTTGGCGAAGATGGCGAGCCCACTGGATTAAAGCTCCCTTACATCGTTACCATTGATGAGGATTCTCAACAGATTCTATCAATTAGAAGAAATTATCTCGAAGGAGATATAAAGAAAAATAAGATTAATTTCTTTGTGCAATATAAGTTTTTACCGGGCCTTGGCTTTTACGGCCTTGGTCTAAGCCACATGATTGGCGGAATATCTAAGTCAGCAACCAGCATACTGCGACAGCTTATTGACGCGGGAACCTTGGCAAACCTTCCTGCTGGATTTAAGGCGCGAGGAATGCGCATTCGAGACGAGGATGAGCCGCTCCAGCCGGGTGAATTCAGGGACATCGACACTACTGGCGCGTCTCTTCGAGAGAATTTAATCCCGCTCCCAATTAAAGAGCCGTCAAATGTCCTAGTACAAATGCTGGGGCTGTTGGTTGACAGCGGCAAACGCTTTGCAAGTATTGGCGATATGAACATTGGCGACGCGGCGCAAAATATGCCAGTCGGCACTACCGTGGCTCTTTTGGAGCGCGGCACAAAGGTAATGAGCGCAATCCATAAGCGCCTGCATTATTCACAGAGACTTGAGTTTAAGTTGTTGGCAAAAGTGTTTGGAGAATATTTGCCGCCGTCTTACCCATACAACACAGGCAGTGGCGCACAAGAGATTAAAGGCCAAGACTTTGACGGCAGAGTTGACGTCATACCCGTCAGCGATCCAAATATATTTTCGCAGTCGCAGAGAATTACTATGGCGCAAGAGTTGTTGACGATGGTTCAGTCTAACCCTCAAATACATGGGCCAGAAGGAATTTATGAGGCTTATCGGCGTATGTATGCGGCGCTTGGAGTTGACGATGTTGACTCTCTAATACAGCCGCCGCCACCACCTCCGCCACCACCAATGCCAATTGACGCGGGAATTGAAAACTCTGGGTTTATGATGGGCAGTCAAGCGCAGGCGTTTGAGGGGCAAAATCATCAAGCCCACATTGACGCGCACAGATCTTTGTTTTTAACAGAGGTGGTTAAGACTACGCCACCGCTACAGAGTGTAATCATTGCGCATATGATGCAACATTTGCAGTTTTTATCTGTTGAGCTCTCTGCCGAGCAAATGCCTCCAGAGGTAACTCAGCAAATAGAGCAGGCAAATCAAATGATGCAGGCTCAGCAAATACCCCAAGAGCAAATTCCGCAGATGCAGGCGGACATTCAAATGATGAAAGAGCGATTTAGCTCTCCGATTCTGGCGCAGTTAACTCAAGAGTTGATGGCAAGTATTGGGCAAGGCGATGAAAACGATCCTCTGGTTCAAATTAGAGAGCAAGAGCTTGCTCTCAGAGACAAAGAAATCGATCAAGATTCCCAACAGTTTTCTGAAAAGCAAGCGGCTAAGCAGAGCGAAAAACTTCTGGAAGCCGAAATTGCCAAGCAAAGAATTGGAGTTCAAAAGCAAGTGGCTGATGACAAGTTAGACTTGGGTCTTCAGCGTCTTGAACAACAAAACAACTTGAAGCTTATGGAAATGGGCGCAAAATTTGGGGGCAGACAATGACAACTGACTATATATTGCAACAACAAGAAGACCTTCGGAAGATGAAAAAACTAGAGCGGCAGGCGGAAAGATTAAAAGCCGCTTGGAACGCCAAAGAAGCTCTGGATGAAGAGAACGCTTCAAAAGCACGAATTGCGGCAAAAGAAGCTAGGATGCGAGGCGAGAAACCTGTTGCAATTAAAGCACCAGAAAAACCAGTGATTGAGTCCGCCGTTGCTCCAACAGTGGGAATTGTTGTTGAGCAAAAAACACCCAAGGCAAAGGTTACCGCTAAAAAGAAATCAGCGCCAAAAAAGAAACCCACTAGGAGTAAAAAATAATGCCATTAGCAAAAGGTAAGAAATCAATCAGCAAAAACATAAAGACTCTTCGTGACGAAGGCAAGCCCCAAGCTCAGGCTGTTGCAATTGCAATGAAGACTGCCAAAGGAATGAAGATGGGTGGCGAGGTTAAGCGCATGAAGACTAGGGGAACAGGCGCCGCGACTAAGGGTCTTTTCTATTACGAGAGAACGTAATGGATGACTTAGGTCTTTCTTCGGCCCTCAAAAAGACAATTCGTGAAAGGCGGGAATCGATTCAGAACTTACTAATGGATGGTATGCTCAAAGATATAGAACATTATAAAAGTTTGCAAGGACAGCTAGAAGTGCTAAACTTAGTAGAATACAGCATTTCTGACTTTTATAAGGAAAATAAGTTTTGACCGATCTGAGTAAAAAACCCCCCGCCAAAAAATCAAATATTGATAGCGCATATGTTGAGGGCGACGAAAGGACATTGCGCCCAGAGCTTCTGGATTTAAGTCTTGTAGAAAGAATGCCAAGCCCAACTGGTTGGAGAATGCTGGTTCTTCCATATACTGGTCAAGGCATGACCTCTGGAGGAATTGCGCTAACGAAAGAAACGCTCGATAGAGAAGCTTTGGCTACTGTGGTGGCATACGTGGTTAAAGTTGGCCCTCTCTGCTATAGCGATAAGGAAAAGTACGGCGAAACTCCTTGGTGCAAAGCTAAAGACTGGGTGTTGATCGGAAGATATTCTGGTGCCAGATTTAAGCTTGAGGACGGCGCCGAAGTTAGAATGATCAATGACGACGAAGTTATTGGCACAATTCTTAACCCTGACGACATAGTGAGCTTTCGATAATGATTAATGCTGATCAAGAAGAATTAAACTCTGAAGAAATTGAAATTGAAATCGTTGCTGATTCTCCAGAAGAATCTGGGGCGCCAGTAAGCCCAGAGGATGAGCTAGAGAATTACACAAAGTCGGTTAGTAAACGAATAAATAAGCTAAACGCAAAAAACAAAGAGACTGAGCAACGCGCCGCGCAACTTGAACAAATTGCGATGCAAAAAGAGCAAGAGCTACAGCAATACCGAGCTCTGACGAGCCAGCAAAGCAATACGGTTTTAGCTAAAGAAGCCGAAGCCGTTAAAGCAAAGACCGCCCAAATTGACGAGGTTTATCGTCAAGCCGTGCGATCTGGCGATGCCGATCTAATGTCAAAAGCAACTGATCTCAAAAATGAGATTGCTATTCAGCAAGAGCGACTGCGCGTAGCCCAAGCAAGACAGCCGCAACAGCAACAAGCTCCGCAGGCAGACTCAGGGCAGTACCAGACTTATCAACAACAACCGCAGGCGCCGCAACAACAGCAAGAAGTTACTCCAACAACGGAGGCTCTTTCTTGGCATGATAGAAATTCTTGGTACGGCGATAAGGAAAACGAGGAGAATTTGCAGGCGACTCAGTTTGCTTACTTTACTCACTTCAATCTCTTAAACGAAGGATTTGAGGCCGATAGTGATGAATATTACGGCGCACTAGATAATCGAGTTAAAAAAGTATATCCTAACCTCGTTGGAAACGCCGAAACAACTGGACAGAAGCCCGCCGTGCAAAGAGTTTCGTCCTCCACTGCACCCAGTGGTCGGCAACAAACACGAAAAAATAGTGGAGTGACTTTTAGCAACTCAGAAGTTGAAAGGCTTGCTGGTCTAAAGCCTGCGAATATGACTATGGATGTGTGGTTAAAACACGTAGCCAAAGAAAAGCAGAAAATATCAGCTAAGGAGAATCGATAATGACAGCTAAGAGCTCAAACCGCACAACCCGTGAGAGTGCGACGCACGATAATCAGACTCGCCGTAAACCGTGGCGACCAGTAAGAAAGCTTGATACCCCAGAGCCACCACCGGGTTATACCTATCGGTGGATCAGGGAATCCATGCTAGGAGCGGAAGACAGAAGTAACGTCTCTCGCAGAGTTCGAGAAGGTTGGGAGTTGGTTCGTGGTACGGATCTTCCTCCTGAGTGGGCAGAAACTCTCCCGACAATGGATAATGGCAGACACGCTGGCGTCATATATAACGAAGGACTTCTTCTTGCGAAGATGCCTAATGAAACGATAGCTGAGCGAAAAGAATATTATGAAGGCAAGACCAGTGAAGCAAATCAGGCTCTTGACAACACAATGTTTGGCGATGCCGCGAAAGACTCTCGTTACGTTAAGTATGATCCGCAGAGGAGCTCCCAAGTAACTTTCGGAAGACGATAACGGAGATAATAACATGGCTAATAAAGATGCCGCGTTTGGTTTGAAGCCCAGTCGTATGATGGGTGGTGCTCCCTATTCAGGTGGTCAGTCTCGCTATAGAATTGCGTCGGGTCTTAGTGGTGCAATTTTTCAGGGCGATTTAATTCAGCAACTTACAGGCGGAACAATTTCTCGCCTTGGCGCTGGAGACACTACACCCATAGTAGGGGTTTTTAATGGTTGTCAGTACACTGACCCAACATCCGGTGAGCAAGTATTTAGCAATTCGTATCCCGGTGGTATTACCGCCGCAGATATCATTGCTTTTGTAATTGACGATCCAAATGTTGTGTTTACTGTTCAGGCAAATGCCGCTTTCCCAGTAGCTGATTTGTTTGGCAATTTTGATATTGTTGATCAAAGCCCAGTTGGTGACACCGCAAGTGGTCGTAGTAACGTAGAGCTTGCTGTTTCTACTGGCGCCACCGCAACAACTTTGCCCCTGAAATGTATTGACATAAGTCAGGATCCATCTAACAGCGATGTAGCCACCGCTAACACCAACGTATTGTGTGTGATTCAAAATCACATCATGGGTGTTAAAGGTGCAGGCTTAGCATAAAGGAGATTGACGAATGGCTATTTCAAGAGCGCAATTAGCAAAAGAGTTAGAGCCCGGTTTAAACAGCTTGTTTGGACTGAGCTACGACAGCTACGAAAAAGAGTACGAAGAGATTTTTGCTATTGAAGATTCTCAACGTGCATTCGAGGAAGAAGTCTTAATTACTGGCTTCGGAGCCGCACCAACTAAAACAGAAGGTCAGGGCGTTGTTTTCGACACAGCTTCAGAGTCTTACTCTGCCAGATATGTCGCTCAAACAATTTCTCTCGCTTTTTCGCTTACCGATGAGGCAGTCGAGGACAATTTATATGACTCGCTAGGCAAGCGTTATACAAAAGCTTTGGCTCGATCAATGGCTAACACGAAAGAAGTTAAGGGTGCGGATATTCTAAACAACGCATTCAATGCTAATTTCACTGGCGGCGACGGTGTATCAATGATTAACACCGCTCACCCATTAGCTGGCGGCGGAGTTGCGGCTAACCGTGCAACCACAATGGCGGACTTGAACGAGACGTCTTTGGAAGATGCGCTGATTGATATCAGCACGTTTACCGATGACAAGGGATTAACCATCTCGGTTCAGGCGACTAAGCTTGTTGTACCACCACAGTTAGTATTTGTGGCTGATCGCATTCTTAATTCTACACTGCGATCTGGTACTGCTGACAACGACATCAATGCCATCAAGAACACAGGCGTTTTACCAGCGGGATACACAGTTAATCACTATCTGACTGACCCCGATGCCTTCTTCTTGTTGACATCTGTCACCGACAGCGGCGAAGGTCTGAAAATGTTCCAGCGTACTCCAATGGAGACTTCGATGGAGCCAGACTTCACCACGGGCAACATTCGCTATAAAGCCCGCGAGCGTTATAGCTTCGGTTTCTCGGACTGGCGCGGAATTTACGGTTCTCAGGGAGCTTAATCCCAAAGGCTGTAAATCGAAAAAGGGAGCTTATGGCTCCCTTTTTTTATGCCTTAATTGCAGGCCGCGTCAATTTTTTCGTTGATTTCTTCCTGATCAAAGTCAAGATCGGCAATCTCTTCGAGCAAACAAATTGCTTCTTGAAGATTCTCAACGGCTTCATTTGCAGTTTCTGCTTTTTCTGAATCTTGAAGATTCTCGGGCATATTGTCGAGGTACTCTTGTTCCTCTTCCATTACTTCGTTTAAATCGTCGAGCATCTCCTGCGCTTGCTCTTTTAGCGCATCTAATGACTGCTCAATCTGCCCCAAGCTACCCTGTATTTTGGCAATTTTTTTGCGTCTTTCTCTGTTCATTTTGTATCTCCTATGCCCCCCGCAGGGGGCGGTTAAATTATCAATCCCAAGACGCCCTGCACTCTGCGGCATAATCAGCGCGTATTGTCTTGACCCACTTGATTTTGGCTTTTAGGTCACGCCAAGTCATAGTTTCTCCTTCCTTCACTTCACCGCTAATGACTTTTTCGTGATAATCTTCATACTTTGCTTCTTCAAGCCAATCAGCGTCGCTATAACACTCGACAAACTCGTCAAATCCATTTTCATAATTTGCTTCGCAAAATGCTTTTGCTTTAGCAATTACGGTTTCAGTTTTTTTATCAATCATCTTACGTTCTCCTATTTTCGGTTAAAGAGGTCAACATTAATTTCTGCTGGCGTTAGATCAAGCTCCTCAAATCCGCAACCAGCCACTTTGTAAACAACACCGTTTAAAATCATTCGATCTTCAACTGAAGTTGATCTGGCGCCAAGCCCATCTTCTAGGATGGCCAATGAAGTAACATCTTTGTTGTAATCCCCGTTGGCCTCTGTCACAGAGTCACCGTATTCATTCATGTAAGATATCACCTCTTCTTTTGACCAAGATCCGTTGACGTTGTTAGTCCAACGAAAGGCATACTCAAGGCAATCCATGGGATCTTTGTCTTCAGGAACCGCTACTTTTGCTACCAGAGAAAAGCCACTATCTGGACGGCCAAACATTGCACTGTGATATACCTTAACTTCATTCATTTTTCTTTCTCCTTTCTGCCGTTGATTGACTACACAGCTATAGTCTCACATATCGTGTCGTTGTGCAAGTGTTTGTACAAATAAAATAAACTATTTTTGTTAAAAACTGTGCGGTATACTTGGGACTCACTGTAGCTAATGGCGCAATTACGCGCTGGTTTTCTAGGAGAAACTGTTATGCCTACACACTTTAAAAACGGCGTGTCCAATCAACAAGTTGGCGACCCACTGTATGATTACCCTTACTTGGATCCTTTCAAGTACGCGACTTACGCGAACGACTTCTTTACTTACACTGCGGCTGACTGGACGATCACAACTACCGAAGCTGGCGGCGGAGATGCTACCGAGGGCTTAGTATCTGGCTCTGGCGGTCTTTTGCAGATCCTCAATGACGCGGGCGACGACGATCTCGACTTCTTGCAGTTGAAGGGCGAAGGTTTCCGATATGTTGCCAACAAGAATCTTTTCTTCAAAGCTCGGTTTAAAGTCAGTGACGCTACCCAGTCAGACTTCGTGATGGGTCTTGGAATCACCGACACTACACCTCTTGATACTACCGATGGCCTCTATTTCATCAAAGTTGACGGCGGCACTGGTCTTGATTTCAACATCGAAAAGAATAACGCGGTTACGGCAAACGAAGACATTCATGTAATGGTAGACGATACTTTTATCACTGTTGCTTTCCACTACGATCCAAACGGCGGTCAAGACGGAGCGGGTGCGTTCAAGATCTTTGTTGATGATGTACACGTTGCTTCTCAAGCTACGCTGACAAATGTTACAGACGACGAAGATTTAACCGTTTCGTTTGGCATTCAGAATGGTGCGGCGGCGGCTAAGAGCATGACATTGGATTATGTGATCGCCTCAATCGAACGATAACCAAGGAGAAGCGACATGGGCTCAAGATTTACTGGCTCTGACGCTTCTGCGATTTTCGTAGAGGCGGATACAAATGCGGCTGACGTTGCATCGATTGCCGCCAACCAACGTCCAACGAGCGCCTTCACTATTAACGGCACTGACGCCGATGGTGGTGCGGTAGTTTTTGCTAGTGCCCGTAAAGTTTCGGTTACGACGACAAGTACGAACGACGCTGGCAAGAAAGCAACCATCACGGGTACAGACATTAACGGTGCGGCTCAGTCTGAAGAGCTTACGATGCTCGGAAGCGCGGCCACAGTTGTTGGTTCTTTGTATTTTAAAACTATAAGTGGGGCGGTTGTTAGCGCTCAGCCAGCACAAAATGTAAGCCTCGGAATGTCCGATGCGGTGGCTGTGAACATTTATGGCGGAAGAGCTCGATTGCAAGGCACGTTTATTGTGTGCAGTACAAGCGCTGGCATCTTAAACTTTGTCACCACAGGCGTCACAGGCGCGTCTCAATTAAAATTGGGAACGGTTGCTTCTGCTACTGTGAGCAGGGATGTGACTATTCCTGACGAGGGTATTTTGTTCACGGACGGAATATTTTTGCTCTATGATGTAGCTGACTTCGCCAACATGACCGTCTTCCACGCCTAGAATGGCTACGACGAAAGACGTCACAAGAAGCAAATCGGGAAGGCTCACCTATAGGGGTGAGTCTTTTCCTGCTTACAATAAGCAGGTAAGAACTTCTGGTGGAAAGAAAAAGTTTAAAGTTTTGGCAAAAAAGGGCGACCAAATCAAGTTGGTTAGATATGGCGACCCGAACATGAAAATAAAAGTTAATCAACCAGAAAGGCGTAAGTCCTTTCGGGCTAGGCACAATTGCGACTCGGTGCAGAAGAAGAAAGATGTATTTGCCCCAAGCTATTGGTCTTGCAAAAATTGGTAATTAATTATGGCTTTTTTTAGAAATCCAACACCGCTCTTCACATCTAAAACACAGCGCCCAAATCAGGCGCCTGATATTCGTTTTCCTCCAATGGATCGCGACAATATGACAGGCCAAGGGCCGTTTCTTGAAACGACAACGCAGATGCCTCCAATGAGAACGCCGATGCCAATGCCTAGGCCAGATTCAATTCCCTTGTTGCCACCTATATTCGGCGGCGGGCGAATGCCACCTCCACCGCCCCTTATGCAACAGCCCCGAGCACAAGCGGGTGGGATTTCGGATTTGCTGGCGGCGTTACAAGGCGGCGGAAATAGCCCTCTTTATGATCAGATAGCTCCACCTCAAGCCGAAGCAGGGCCGTCACCTTATGCGGACTTTCAGTATCTTTTGGACACTCCCGCTAGTGAACGCGGCTATGGTTTTGTACCACCGCCTGTAGATGAGGCTTACGGAGTTGATCTTGGGCCAATAGATCCCAGCGACATTGACACCAGAACTCCTGAAGAGCTCAACGAACCAATGGACGTTTTTGACGAGCCCATCATTAATTCCGCGCCTAGGCCGGAAATAATGCCTGATATTCGTTTTCCTCCAGAAGTTACGGCCCCAGAGCCCATCATTAATTCCGCGCCTAGGCCGGAAATAATGCCTGATATTCGTTTTCCTACAGAATTTACGGCCCCAGAGACAATTGTGCCAGACCCAGTGATGGAGGATGTGACGGCAGATCCCGCAGGCACAAGAATATCCTTACCGGGCGGCGGCTCCTTCTTGCTAACCCCAGATATGCAGGCCCGCATTGATGAAATGCAGGCAAAGGTAGCGGCTAATCAAGCGGCCCCTGCCGCAAATCCTGCGATGACGATGAGCCCAGAAGAACTGGCGGCTTTGCGAGAGCGACTGGGCAACATGAATTTCGGTGGCTTTGGAGGCAACTTCAACATCCCAACACAGGCAGTGGCGCCAGAGGCGGCACCTGCGACGACACCGGAATCTTTGATGGCGCAAATGCCCAACAATTCTTTTATGGGCGGGGCTTTTGATAGAGAAGCACTAATGGCTAGAATTAAAGCCATGCAAGCGCAGAACGCTGTAAACCCAGTTAAAATGGATGGCCCAAGAACAATCAGTGGCGGCGGTAGCACCGTAAAGACTGGCGCTCCAAGACCAATGATGATGGGCAGAAACCCAATGTTCCGAGGAGGACGATAATGCCAAACGTAGATAAAAACATTACTGCCGTAAAAAAAGCCGCGAAAGCCTTGAAAAGAGAATCGGGCGCGGCAATTTCTAACGCCGAAATAGACAAACTTGTAAACAAGCTCTTGAAAAAAGAATCGGGCGCGGCGGTCACTGCTAAAGAAAGAAAATTTGCCAAAAAAGAACTTGGCTTAAAGGATGGCGGAATGCCAAGAAAAATGAACATGGGCGGCGCGGCCTCCAGTAAAGTGCGTGCTCCATCAAACATGAACTGCGGTTTGTTCGGCAGGACTCAAAACAAGATGGGCGGCGGCAAAATGAAGCCTGTTGGAATGAAGGGCGGCGGTATGCCCAATATTGGTAAAAATAATTTACGGCGACCATAATGGCTGTAAGCGGAACCAAAACATTTGAGTTAGACGTTGCTGATTACGTCGAAGAAGCATTCGAGCGCTGTGGCTTGGAGCTACGAACTGGTTACGACTTAAAATCGGCCAATCGAAGCTTAAACCTTATGCTGTCAGAGTGGGCGAATCGCGGTTTAAACCAATGGACGATCAGTCAAAAAGTTTTGCCGATGGTAGAGGGCACGGCTGTTTATACGATAGATGCCGCCAACCCCACCGCGACGATTGACGTTTTGGATGTTTTTGTGCGCGAGACAATTGGATCTCAGGTGACTGACGTACCAATGACTCGCATGAGCCGATCCGAGTATGGAAATCTTTCGACCAAGAGCACGACTGGTAAGCCAAACCAGTATTTTGTGGACAAGCAAATTACCCCCACAATCACGGTGTGGCCTGTACCAAGCTCAACCAGCTACTCTCTATACATTAATGCCCTGACAAGAATGGATGATGCCGATGTTGGCGCCAATACCCTGCAAATGCCTTTTCGCTTTTATCCGTGCCTTGCCGCTGGGTTGGCTTACTATATTGCCTTAAAGCGTGCGCCAGAAAAAGTATCTATGCTCAAGCAACTTTACGAAGAAGAGTTTGAGCGTGCTTTGTCTCAAGATCAAGATAGAGTATCTTTCAGAGTAGCCCCAGACTTGCGCGGCTATAATCTTAGCTAATGGCTTACGCATCCGACAGGCTGGCATACGGGATTTGCGATATCACTGGATTTCGCTATCGCCTGAGAGATATGCGAAAGACTTGGGATGGCTTGTTGGTTGGGCCGGATCAATGGTCGCCCAAAGAGCCGCAGTTAATGCCCAAGCCTACGGCGGTAGATCCGCAGGCGCTTAAAGACCCAAGACCAGACCCATCGTCGAATGGCAACGATTTTTACGCAAACTTTTTAGTATACACAAATTACAAAGATGGAATGTTAGGCACAAAGTTGCAAACTTTTGCAATGAGTGCTAATGTTGGCACAGTGGGAGTTACGATAACATGAGTTTCACGCTTGGAACACTGAAAACTGCTGTGCAGAATTATATGCAAGTTGACGAGACGACGTTCAACGACAATCTCGATGAGTTTATTAGAGAGAGCGAGGACAGAATATTTTCGTTGGTTCAGCTTCCAGAGCAGAGAAAAAACGTCGCTGGGTTGTTGTCGCAAAACAATAGGTTTTTGGCAACGCCAACAGATTTTTACGCGCCCTTTTCTCTGGCTGTAATTGATTCAAATAAGTATCATTATTTGATTTATAAGCACCCAAGCTTTTTAAAAGAATATAGTCCAGATACTACTGTGACAGGGCGCCCGAAATATTACAGTCTATTTGATCAGGCGTCTTTTGCATTGGCGCCAGTCCCGAGCGCACAGCACGACGTAGAGTTGCACTATCTGTACAAACCCAACAGCATCACGCTGGGTAATGACGACTCAACCAGTACGCTGTTATCCACAGAGTATTCGGATGCGCTGTTGTACGGCACCTTAGCAGAGGCCGCTATATTCCTAAAAGAAACCCCCGACGTCGTAGCTTCCATCGAGACTCGGTTCAACCAAGCGGTAGCTAGAATGAAGAACTCTAGCGAAGGCAGGGCGAGCCGAGATGAATATCGATATGATCTACTTCGCACGGGCGTTACTTGATGAAGAAACCAAAAGAACTCAAAGGTAAGAAAATAGCAATAATCGGGCTTGGCGCCTCTCAGATCGATTTTATAATCGGTCTGGAAAACTCTAAACAATGGGATGAGGTCTGGGTAATCAACTCTGCGGTAGCCGCTTACGACTACGACAGAGTATTTATGATGGATCCAGCAAGCCGTTATCTTGACACGGAAGATGCTGGCAACCAAACCGAAGTCATGCGAAGACTGTTACCAAGCGTAACAAAACCTATTTATTCATGCGAGAAAGACGACCGCGTACCAGCGATTGTTGAGTATCCACTTGCCGAAGTGTGTACCGAAGGCAAATGCGCCTATTTAAATACCACTGCGGCGTACAGCATAGCCTTTGGTTTGTGGGCAGAAGTTGCCGAGATGGATCTTTTTGGCATGGACTTTAGCTATAAAGAGAATATTTACTTTGCCGAGGCTGGCAGAGCTTGCCTAGAGTTTTGGATTTCCAAGTGCATTGACGCTAAAATTAAGATTGGCGTATCTCCTAGATCGACGTTGCTCGATTCAAACGTGCCAGTTACTGAGCGCCTGTATGGCTATCACAGACTTGCCGACCCGCTTGTCGCCATGGCTAGTCCTGAAGGCGATTGGATACTTTGCCCAAGATCTCAACTCTCAACGATGGTTCAGAAACACAATCTTGAAACCATCAAGATGCCCACATCACCGGAGCCATACAAAGGATGATTAATGATAATATCGGGTTTTCGATGGGAAAGCTTACCGTTGAAACCACGAACAACAAGGGCCACGACGTAGAGTTTTGGGCGGAAAAAACCACAAACAGGATTTGTGGAATTTCTGAGCAGGCGGCGCCCCACATAAAAGAGCAGGCGTTGGCTTTCCGTGGAGCCATTTACGGTGTTATACTAAATGGGATGAAGAGTGCAATTGCCTCTGATCGCACTACGATGTCTAATAAGTTTAACAGCATTGGGCATTCAGAAATAGCAAAAATTCTCAAGGAGATGTAAATGGCTATAGCATCTGCAATCGCAGTATCCTTCAAGCAAGAGTTGCTTGTTGGAACGCATAATTTTACCAACGGCGCGAACTCTTTTAAGCTGGCGCTTTATACTAGTAGTGCCAACCTTGGTTCTGGCACAACGGCTTACGTTACGGCGGGGCAATCTTCTGGCACGAACTACACCGCTGGCGGAAATGCTTTGACTAACGTGACCCCGTTTGCCACAGGCACAACCGCTGTCTGCGACTTCTCAGACTTGACCTTCTCGAATGTAACGGTTACGGCTAGGGGTTGCTTGATTTACAACGATACGAATAGTGATAAGGCTGTTTGCTCGGTTGACTTTGGCGAAAATAAAACCTCGAACGCTGGAGACTTTACCGTGGTCTTTCCTAGCCCTACGGCGACTGGCGCTATTATTCGACTGGCTTAATGCTATATGCCGCTGTCAAAAGTAGAGTTTCAGCCGGGTATCAACAAAGAAGAGACTGATTACTCCGCATCTGGGGGGTGGGTTGACGGTAACCTTATACGCTTCAGAAAGTCGAGAGCCGAGAAAATTGGCGGATGGGTTACGCTCGGCCAGAATACTTTTCTGGGAATTGCGCGAGCTCTACACAGTTGGATAACCTTGGGCGGTACAAGGCTTTTAGGCACAGGCACAACTTTTAAGTATTACATCGAAAGCGGTGACATATATTATGACGTCACGCCAATTCGGTCTACCACCAGCGCTGGTGACGTTACATTTAGCGCCACAAACGGATCAACCACCTTAGCCGTAAATGACGTTAGCCATGGTGCTGTTACTGGGGATTTTGTTACTTTCGACGGCGCCGCGACTCTAGGCGGAGCAATCACTGCGGCTGTTTTAAATCAAGAGTATCAAATACTATTAGTCACTGGGGCGAACACTTACATAATTACTACTAAAGACACTAGCGGAAATGTTGTACAGGCGACCAGTGGTGATAGCGGTAACAGTGGGGGAAGCACCAGAGGCACTTATCAAATTAGTGTTGGGCTAGACAATTTTGTATCTGGCACTGGCTGGGGAGTAAACGCTTGGGGATCTGGCGCGTTTGGTTCATCTTCCTCAATAGGATTTCTGAATCAGTTGCGTCTTTGGACGCACGACAATTACGGTGAGAACTTAATAATTAACCCTAGAGGCGGCTCCATTTACCGATGGGTCGAGAATAACGGGTTAGGCACTCGGGCGTTAGATTTGGCTACTGCCACTGGCGCCAACTTAGTTCCTACGGCGGCACTTCAGGTTATTACTTCCGAAACCGACAGGCACTTGATAGTGCTTGGCGCCGATCCGATATCAGGCGGATCTAGGACTGGCACTCTTGACCCAATGTTGGTTGCGTTCTCTGACAGCGAAAACGAATTAGAATTTGAGCCGCTTGCAACAAACAGCGCAGGTAGCGTCAGACTTTCCTCTGGATCACTGATCGTTGGTGGATTAAAATCACAGCAAGAAGTATTGATCTGGACAGACACCGCCCTGTACAGCATGGCATTTATTGGCCCACCGCTAACTTTTGCCATCAATTTAATTAATGAGGGCGCTGGTTTAATTGGCCCCAAGGCGGCAGTGGCCTCTTCGGCAGGCGTTTTCTTTGCAAGCAAGGCTGGGTTCTATCTTTACTCGGGAACTGTTACAAAGCTTCCTTGCTCTGTTCAGGAATACGTTTTCGAGGACATAGATCTAAGCCAAGCATTTAAATGTCATATGGGACTGAACAGTGAGTTTGGTGAGATGTGGTTCTTCTATCCGTCACTCACTGACGGCACCGAAGAGATATCTCGCTACGTTATTTTTAACTATGAAGAAAATACTTGGTCTATTGGATCTCTGATCAGGTACTCTTGGATAGATTCTGGCGTAGAGAATAACCCCATTGCTTCAGGCATAGAAGCTGGAAGCTATGTAAACTATTTGCAAGAAAGTGGATACGACGACAACGAATCCGCTATGGATGGCGTGTTTATTGAGTCAGCGGACATTGCCATTGGCGATGGCGATCAATTTGCTTTTGTTAAAAAAATTATTCCAGACTTGGCGTTTTTTACTCAAACGGGTGTAGGGACTACGCCCGCTATGAATCTTGTGTTAAAGCGCCGAGACTACAACAATGAAACTTTAACCACAGATTCAACGACTCAGGTTACTCAAAGCTCAAAGTTTAGTAACGTGAGAAGCAGGGCTAGGCAGATTGTCTTGCGGTTTGAGAGTGACGACGACGCCACACAACAGTTGGGCTACAAATGGCGGCTGGGATCTACAAGGATTGACATTCAGCCTAGCGGAAGACGCTAATGAGTCGGTTGCTACAAACTCGATTACCAGTTGCCGCTGGCGGTTCTGTTGACTCAGCAACCTTTAATCGCCTTGTCAGAATATTAGAAATAAACCTTGGCGCCGTCGATTTTACTATATCGCCGCATTTTAATTCAGACGAAGTGGCTAGTTTACAGTTTGCCACTGGTGCTATAATCTTTAACACGACTTTAGAGATTCATCAAGCCTTTGATGGGGTTGCACTTAGAGATCTTTACGGTCACCAAACTTACGTGCTGAATAGTAGCGGCATTACTTCGGCGGTCGGCGCCTTGACAGTGAGCATTTAATCAATGAATACAGAATTAGAAGATACGTTGATGGGAATAGCTACCGCGCAATCAATGTCGTATGGCGGCAGTGTACAGCCTCGCAAAATGGCTGATGGGGGAAATGTTCCCAGCCAGAATCAGATGGATATGATGATGCAGGCGGAGCAAGCTGTTGCTGAAGCGCCAGCAGATCCGAATGTCGCAATCGCTCAAGCAATTGAAGAGCTAATGATGCAGTCGGGCATGACCGATGACCCCACAGAAAAGGCAAAGCTTGAGCATTTAGCCGAGGCCGCAATGGTTGGCTCTCAAGCTCCGATGGCTGAGCAAGCAATTCTTCTGGCGCAACAGGGGCGCGGTGACGACTCTGCGCTGGCGCATTTACGGCCCGGCGAAGTCGTACTACCACCAGAAGCTTTTGAAGACGAAGCCTTTGAGATGGCTGTGCAGAATAGATTTGCCGAGCTCGACATAGATCCAATGCAAGCGGTTGTAGGTGTGGGCATTGCCTCCCTGAACCCAATTACTGGTTTGGAAGAGTTTGGATTTTTTAAGAAAATTGCAAAGGGCGTAAAAAAAGTAGTTAAGAAAGTAGTCAAACCCCTAGCCCAAGTTGCGCAGTTTGTGCCCGGCCCTTGGCAACCTATCGCCGCATTGGCGAACAAAGCGTTTACTGTTTACGACGTCGCGAAAGGCGGCAATCCTCTGGCGTTATTAACTGTAGCTGGGCCGCTTGCTACTGGCGGAAGTTTGACCGATAACATTTCTAACATCTCCAAGGCAGGCAGTGGAAGTTTTATGTCTGGCCTAGGCAAGTCAATGACTGGATCATACGGTGCGCTTAAATCTGGTATTGGCGGATTGATGGCAGATCCTCTCGGAACCTTTACTGGCTCTGCGACTGGCGGAGGAATACCGGGCCTGCTACGAACCGCATCATATTCTGGTCAACCAATTCCCGCAGGCACTGTTGCTAGGGCTGGATCTAGTGTATTCAATCCGGGAAGCTTATCTGGCGCTCCACAAGGCGGATTTCAAAAAGTTGGTATGCAGTTGGCTGGCATGGGTGGCGGCGGTGGCGGTATGTCATTAAGCCAGCTATATCCCGGCGGTGGTATGCAAAGCGGCCAGACCCCAGAGGATTATGCGGCGGGGGTTTACCAAAGTTTAATGGATCAAGGGATGTCTCAAGACGATGCGGGGATTATGGCAGAACAGGCGTATCAAGATGCCATGAATCAAAGTTACGCCGCAAGCCAAGGTTCAGGTGGGCTATCTTCTTTAAATCGAGCACTCAACCCATTCATTAGTGGTGGCGCCATAGACAACGCTTTCGACACGCCCCAGTGGATGAAAGACCTTGGCAAGAGCTTTGGCCTTGGTAGTAAAAATCCAACGCCTGACATGATTAAAGGCTTAACCAATCCCAACGTGCAAGGCGGATTTGCGGGCGGTTTAGGTGGCTTGCTTGGCGGTGGGGGTGGAATGGGCGGTCTAGGTCAATTGGCTACCGCAGGAATACCCGCTTACTTGCTGGGTAAGATGGCTTACGACGAAGCGAAGAAAGATCGCGGGGTTGCGCTAACGCCTCTGACTACAATGAACGCCGCAGGCAGATACAACATTGAGGCCGAAATCGCTAGAAGAATGGGCGATAAGGCGCCGAACCCGACTGAATTTGGATTGTTGCCGAGCAACACGTTGCCGCAACTTGCGGGCGGCGCCCCTCAAAGCATGGCATACGGCGGGCCAGTAATGGCTTATGCAGATGGCGGAAACGTCAGTATGCAAGAGTTTCAGAGAATGGTTGGCGATATTGAAGGCGAAGGCACAGAGATATCTGACGACATCCCAGCCATGCTTAGCGATGGCGAGTTCGTGATGAACGGACAAGCGGTGCGTGGCGCTGGAGCGTTTACCATGAAGAAAGATGGCGGCATCATTACCTTAGAGGCTAACGGCAAGGAGTCGCGAGACAAGGGCACCGACCTAATGTATCAGATGATGGAGCTCTTTAAAGAGTTTGCAGGGGAGCCAGCATGAGTGTATTTTTTAGAACGGAAGCGGGCAACGCTACCGGAAGCGGTGACGTTGATGAGTTTGCTTTTGCATATAAGAATAAATTTGGGTCAGAGCCCGACGCCTCCATAATTCAACAGTTTGAAGCCGCGATGGCAGAATCAGGCAAGGCTCTCGACGACTACGGTTTTGAGGGCGACCTTAATTCTCGCCTGTCTCAAAAGAACGCCCTTCGGGATCAGTTGATGCAAAGCCAGCTTGACCAATACGGTTTAGAGAAAGACTCACCCATGATGGGCCCGAGTAATTTTCCTCAGACTCCAGATGTGATGGTTGGGGGGCCCGCCGCTCAAACAAATGAACAAATAATAGCGCCAAGCGACAATCCATATGTCAGCGGCGTTACCTCCACGCAGACAACCATGGATCCGGTTACTCAGCAGTTGCTTTACGGTTTAGATGGGCAAGGCGGGTTTATACCCGGCGCGATGCGAGCCGCAAACCGCACGTTTTTTGATGCCGAAGGCAAGCCAATTGTAATACCGCAAGAAATTGCTGGCTTTAATCAAGACCAATTGGCGGCCATGAATTTGGCTAGAAGCAACACTGGCTCTCAACTTCCATTCCTTCAGCAGTCGGAAGCGGAAATGCGTGCTGGCCTTGGCGCACTTGATCGTGGTCAAGCTCAACAGTTGGGATCTCAGGGTCAGTCTTTACGGGAATTGCAACGCGGTTCTGGACAGTCTGATTTTCAGTCTCGCCTTGGTCTTCAGGACGCGCTACGCGGAAACGATATTAATGAAGCAATTTCTAGGGGAGCCACTTCAAGATTTGGTAGAAGTTTAGGCGGATTGGATTCGCTCTCTCGTGGCGCTGTTGATCAGTTTGGTAACATGACCCAAGGCGCCACAGGAAACTTACAGCGCGGTGTTTCAGATTTAGGCTTTGGGCTGGATCGATCTTTAGGTGCCGAGGCAGGATCATTCAACAACTTGAGGTCTGGATTGTCTGGCGCTTCTGATACTTTAGGTCGTGCGGGAACTTCTCTGGGCCAAGGATTGTCTCAAGCAACAGGTGCCATGGGATCTGCGGCGAGTGATTTGCGCAGTGGTCAGTTGGGTGCGTCAAACACATTGCGCCAAGCAGGGGACGTTTTAGGCGGCGGTTTATCAAGAGCGGAAAGCGCTCTTGGCTTCGCTGGCAAAAGGCTAGGAAGCGGATTGTCTGGAGCAACGGACGCGCTAAGCTTTGCCGAAGAAAGGTTAGGCGACGAACTTTATGGCGCAATTGGCGCAGAGCGTGGCGCTGTGGATCGGTTTGGTCGAGAGTCGGCGCTTGCTACTGGCCGTCTTGCTGGTTCTGTGGATCGTTTTGGCAATAGACTTGATGACGTTGAGCGTTTGGGGATTGGCGCTCTCAGCGACTTTACTGACGACTTGGATGAGTCACAGCAACTATTGCGTGGGACAACCAACCAGTCGTTTGATCCCTCGTCGGTAAGCAATTTTTATAATCCATACGAAGATGCGGTGGTTCAACAGACAATCGACGATGCCACCAAAAACCTCTCTCAAGCCGATATGCAGGAGTTTGCCAGCAACATAGCTAGGGGCGGAGAGTCGGCCTTTGGTTCTCGCGCTCGGCTGGGAGCCTCAGAACGAGCAGAAGCCGTTGGTCGGGGTTTAGCAAAAGAAGTTGGCGGCATTCGTGCGGCTGGATTCCAGAATGCACAAACCGCCGCAATGAATGAGTTTCAGCGACAGCAAGATGCCCAAAGGCAAGGCGCTTCAGGATTGGCGTCACTGAGCAGTCAAGGTCTTGGCGCCTCGGAAAGATTTGCTGGGGCTCTCGGTTCTGGCGCAGGTCAACGCCTTGGTGCAGAGCAAAGCTTGTCTGGACAGTTGTCGTCAGACGCGGCACAGCGCTTGCAGGCAGAGCGAAGCATTGCAGATAGATTGTCAGCCGCAGGAAGCCAGCGCTTCGGCGCAGGGCAGTCTTTGGCGTCAATGATGGGTAATCAGGCGTCTCAAGAGTTTGGCGCCGATCAGGCATTGGCTGGCATGATAGGCAGTAATGCGGCACAAAGATATGGGGCAGATCAAGGGCTATCGAGCCTAATGAACAGCCAAGCAAATGCCGCTTTGGCCGCAGATCAAGCAACCGCAAATATGAGAGCCAATCAAGCAACCCAGCAGTTTGGTGCAGATCAATCTCTAGCCAATATGCTTGGCAATCAAGCGTCTCAGCTTGGGTCGGCAGGTCAATCTCTTGCTCGCAGAATCGGTGATGTTTCGCAGACAAACTTTGGTGCCAACCAAGCTCTAACAGGTCAGCAAATGGCTCAAGCTCAAGGTATGTTGGGCGCCAATCAAAACATGAACACGCAGTTGCGCAACAGCGCGTCTCAAAACCTTGCGGCTCAGCAACAGTTAGGCAACACGATGGCTAACATGGGTCAGGCGTCAAGCAACGCAAGAAATATGTATGGTCAAAATACCATGGCTAACGCGCAAGCAGTATCGCAGGGTCAGGCTCAGCTAGGCAATGTGCAGAATCAAATTGGTCAACAGCAACTGCAAGCCCAGCAGGGATATGGAAACTTCCTCCAAGGTTTGGGCGGGCAGATCTCTAACGCCAATAGCCAAGATATGAACACGCTGATGAACATGGGCAATATGCAACAGGGTCTGTCACAACAGCAACTAGATGCTCAGAGAGCGTCATTGTTGCAAGCCCAGCAGGCGCCGTTGGCTCAGTACCAATCCTTGATGCCATTTATGAACATGGGCGTTGGTGCAGGCGGATCCTCTCAGATCAATACAAACTACGCCCCCACGCCAAGCGCATTGCAGGCTGGTTTAGCAACAGGTCTGGGAACCTTGGGCGCCGTAGGAAACTTTGTTGGGCAGACAAGCGGAAATAATCAGCCGTCACAATACTATTACCAGTAGGTTAAAATATGGCAACGCCAAATCCAACAACTAGTTATTTTGATCAACTGACTGCGTTACAGAAAGATCAGGCTCCCCCAACGTATGCTGACATTAGTGAGCGTGCGAGAGAGCTTTCGATGCTTATGCCACAGCAACGCAAAGCCAACATCTATGATCTTGCTACATCTTTGTCGCAGGGCTTAACTCAGCAGGCGGCAAGTGGGCGACCATCGTCTGTGGGCTATGGTTTGGCGGCAGGGTTTAATCTGTTTTCCGAAGCGGCACAAAAACGCCGAGCGGTTGCGGATGAAATGCAATCTAAGTTAATGCAGATGGCTTACTCTGATCTTGAGAAGAAAAAAGCCGACAGCCAGTTAATGCAAGAAAAGATGTTGGATTCTAATTTTAAATATGAACTAGAAATGCTCAAGCAGAACAATGGTTACTTTCAAGGCAAAAGCGTTGAGTCTGCCGCATTAAATATGATTATTGAGGGAGAAAAAAACCCAGAGCTTAAAAAAACAACAGAATACAAAATTGCTTTGGCATTAATCACTAAGCCGAGGCCGTCTACCATTCAGACAGAAAGGGGAACCGAAAGCATTATGTTACCCGGCTTAAATCTGGATGACGTATTAAACAATTCTTCTTCGGCCCCTGCGGCTACCGTAAATGCGCCAGCAGGATCTACTTTTACGGGACAATACAAAGACGGAAAGCCCATATTTAAAGACAACGACCCTAACGCTACAACAATATATTTTACGGAGTAATCGGGAATGCCAAGAGAAGCTATAAGTATGGAAGAGTTTACAAATATTTCTTCTCGCCCAGCGTCTACCCCTTCACAAAAGATTGAAAGTTTTGGTGTAATCGAAGGGACAGAAAAGAAAAAAGATCCTTTTGGTGAAGGCCAAAAAGAATCGGCAACTTTTGCTGTAAGAATGCAAGAAGCAAATAAAAACATACAGCAACTAATTGACTCTGGTTTTAACCCAATTAATTTCAAAGATGCTGTTTTAATAGACAAATCCCCATTTATTCCAGAGCTTGCAGAAAATTATTTAAAGTCTGGAAAAAGACAAGTTTTTGAAAATGCGGCTATGGATTTTGCTATGGCGGTTCTACGAAAAGAGTCGGGCGCCGCGATAACACCAACAGAGCAAGAAATGATGTTTGAGTTGTATATTCCACAACCGGGTGATCGAACCGAAGTTTTAGCTCAAAAATCAAAAGCCAGAAAAATAGCAGTTTCTGGAATGATTTCTCAAGCGGGAAAAGCTTTTGATCAAGTAGAAGAAGGCATTGCAAAAAGCGAAACTGCTGGTCAAGCGCCAATTGAGGCTCTGGAAATTTTAAAGAAAAGAGCGCAAAATGACCCAGATTTAGCAAAAAAATTGCGGGATAGGGGTCTTATTAAATGAGCGAAACTTCACTTGGTACTTTAAACGACGATCAGTTATTAAGTATGGTTGTTGATAGCGCCCCAAATCCAGACGTCCCCTCATACGACGACAATTTTTTAATGAATTTGGCGCAAGAAGATTTAAACAAATCTATTGATACAAAGTCGGGCGCCCCCGCAGGCATAAGAGCGCAGGTTGCCGCCGCCCAAAATACCGACGACAAGTTGGCTACAATTAAAAAGTTTTATCCAGACGCTATTCCTGTGGAAGTTTTTGACCCAGAAAGTGGAGCGGCTAATTTTGGGCGCGGAAATTTTATAATAACAAATCCAGAGACTGGCAAATTAAGTTTGTTTGATGAAGACATACGCCTGTTTGGTATACCAATCCCAACGCTTGGCGACTTTGCTGACGCAGGGCCAGAAATTGCAGAAATGACTGGCGCAATCGTTGGCGGAACCTTAGCCGCTGGTGCGGCGGCTACAGCAACTGCGCCCACAGTTATTGGAACGGTTCCTGCGGCAACTGCGGCATTTATTGCTGGCGAAGGTGTCGGAAGCGCGGCGGCAAGAGAAGCATATATTGGAATCTTAGATTACTTTGGGGAAACCGAAGATAATCGCGGGGCTGGGGACAGGCTTTCTGACTTTGCAACTACAGCAACTATTAATGCGGCGGCTGGGCCAATTGCATCAAAGGTATTTCAGGGAGTAAAAGTTGTTGCTGGTGCTCCAGTAAGATTTGCCACGCGCACAATGTCGGCGCCCGCAAAAGAAGCTTTGACTAGAATGCAAAGTGCTGGAGTAACCAACCCAACAGCAGGTCAAATTACTGGTAGCCCCTTAGCGAATCTTTTTGAGCAATATTTATCTGCGGCTCCCCCATCTGTTGCGACAATGAAGCAAAACGCCGAACAGACTTTAGTTCAAATACAAGATTCTGCGGCAAAGCTTGCTCAACAATACGGCGGCGCAAGAACAACTTCGGATGCGGCATATAAAACAATGGACGCCGCACAAGCGGCAAGATCGCGTTACGACGAAAAAGTTAACGCAATGTATAACGAGGTTGGCGAATTAATTGGTGACGTTACTTCAAGCGGATCTGCAACAAAAACTTTTGTTGATAAATATATTGCTACAAGTAAAACAGCCACTGGGTCGGCAGACGTTGACCCAGCATTGGAGCTTGCGGCAAAGGTTTTGCGTGACGCAGGAGAAGGGCTGTTAGATTACAATCAGCTTAAAAATTTCCGAAGTAGTTTAATGGCTACAGTTAGAAAGTCAGAGTCCCAAGGGGCTTTAAATGCCTCGGACAGAAAAGTAAAAGAGTTGATCGGATATGTTTCTAGCGACTTAGATAATCTGGTTAAAAACGCATCCAGATCGCAGATGGATCTTTTGGGCGGTCAAGCTGGGCAGAAAAACGCCAAAGATGTATTGAAACTTTACAAAGAAGCCAACTCTTTTGTTGCTGACAATATGCGTAAGGGCGGTGACATTGCTTTTATTGACAAGGTTATTAAGTCTGGGGAGCAGGAGGCGACTGGAGCATTGCGGCTGGTTCTAGGCGGCAATAAAGAGGGCGCAGAGCGCCTAGAAAAAATGCGTCGGCAATTTACCTCGGAAGAATTTAATGTCTTGTCTGGTTATATGCTCGGAAGGATGGGGCTTCCAAATGCTGGGGCCGCTGGCGCCTCGGAGATGGGGGAGCAAGCCTTTAAAGAGGGCGCCGAGACAATATTAGACGCTGGATTTTCTCCTAACACATTTATTCGCAATTGGAATAACACTTCAAAAGAAGCAAGGGAAGCGTTATTTGGCGGCACAGAATACGAGAAATTAGCCCCCGCGCTTGACGATTTGGTTTTTACAATAGATCGAGTTGGCAAGTCAGCGAGCGACATGGCAAACCCGTCTGGAACCGCAAGGTTGTTAGGTGCCATGGGAACTTTTGGCCCGTTAGCTGGAGAGTCAGGTAGGCTTATCGGAGGCGAGGGGTTTGAGTACGGTTTGAGCGGACTTATTGCTCCGTATGCCTCTGCAAAATTAATGACAAATCCAAATTTTGTTAAGTGGCTTACAGAGGGTGTGGAGAAGGCGGCATATAATCCGCAGTCTTTTGGTCAACACATCCGCAGACTTGCCCAGATATCTGAGTTAAACCCAGACATTCGAGACGAGGTTCGCGCAGTTGTTCAGGGGTTAACGCAAGAGTCTATTGAACCAATTGAATGGCAAGATACCGAAACTTTAAAAGGGTCAGTTACTGAGGGAATTTCAGATAACAACGAGGTATCTTTTCGGCAAGCGGTGCCAAGATCTGTAGCAGACAAGCTGTTGCCAACCAGAGAAGAGTTAATGTCTCAGATGTCGTCAATAGATGTTCCAGATGTTGGCGCTCCAATGTTTGAGCCCCTTCCGTCTATGGGATCTGGGTCTTTTTCAGGGCAGTCGAGTATGTCCCCAACGATCCTGCCTAATGACGCGGATAGAGAGTTGGCGGCTAGGCTCCAACAGCCAAGCGCTGGGATAGCTGGTTTAATCTAAATCTTCAGAAGATTCTGAGATAGAGATCACGGCGCCATCAACCTCATAATCGAATTCATAGCCCATATATTGCTCGCCGTTGACGTTGATCACGGTGTTTCTGCTAAGTAAACGCATTAACGCCGCTTGTTGATACAACGTGAGTCGAGCAAAAAGGTCTATGACTTCGCCGCCCTCAAGCACTGGCTTGTAAGATTGCGGAAGAGACTTTTTCTTTGCAAAGTTGATCATCTAGCCACGTTCCTAGGCAAAAACAATTTGTCATGTTCGTGCTCAATTAACATTTTAAGTTGATCAATTTTAGATCGGCGCTGATCGAAACAAATCTCCGCTAGAAGATCGTATGTATGTTGATCCACCGCCAAACTTTTGCGTTGCCTATCTTGCTGGCTTTTTTCCGTTATCACTGATTCCATTTTTTAAGGCTCTTTATGCTATATAAGTTTGTAGATTGTATAGATATGTGCAACAATTTACAACTATGAAATATACCCTAAAAAATTATTTGCTCAGCATGAAATCTAACTGGTTCATCAATCAGCCGTTGTATCAAGCCGTTGAAGAATCGATTCCAGTCATTGCAAAATATAGAGTCAGCGAGGGGAAGGAGAACCTAGAAAAAACCCCAGCGCAAAAAATGTGCAAGAATCCGTTTCCAGACATTTATACCGTGCCACTGTTTCGTAGGGCATGGTGCAAGATGATAGTGGAAGAGATAAAAGAGATGGAGAAGCACGTAGCCTTTAAGGTGAATGACGAAGAGGATGAGCTACGGCAGATACCCGAGATCGTTTTAAAAGATCATGTGCCACAGTTATATGAAAGGATGTGGTTTGTGGTGCAGACGATTTTAAATCCGTTGTTTTTGAGCCTTTATCAACGTGATTGCTTTGACATCTCTGCAATACAAATTGCTAATTACAATCCAAAGGACAAGAAGGCGGGGGCGTGGCACCACGACGAATCCTCAGATATATCGGTGGTTATTCCATTGAACACTGGGGATTACATAGGAGGGGGCACAGAATTCCATAATCATGGCGTTTTAAAGCCCTTACCGTCAGGCCATGCCCTGATATTCCCTTCATTCACAAACCTCCACAGGGGGCTTCCTGTGCAGTCTGGTGACCGATATCTTCTTGTGATGTGGTTGCACGACAAAAGCCGCGCAACTCACATGGTTGAAGATCTCTAGTGACCGTACCCCCAAGCGGTTTCATATTTTGGTGTTCCGCTCCAAGGGTAAGCACTGCTGTATGAATTCATGGTGATGTTGCCGCTACCATTGAATCTTTTTTTGATGACTTCCTCGCCAATGTATGAGCCCTTCTTGGCACAAACATAATCGGCGCCACGCTCTGATCGATCCAATATCTTAGAGACTTTACGGATCTCGATGTTGACGCCCTTCTTGGCAACTATCTCGTAAAAATCAATGTTGGTCTGATCGTAACCCCAAGAGCAGTAATAAATGTCACCAACAACCGCCTTGGCCATGGCCTCTTTCTTATCAGCCGCCCTCTTGGCTTTGTCCTCGGCTTTCTTATCTTCCCAAGCCTTGGCATTGGCAAGAGTATCTGCCACCCAAGCATCACGCTTCTCGACAGTGGCAAACCTATACCTGTCGGTTGCCGTTGATTTCTTGCCGTGGAAGCTCATGGCGCAGTGGCCATTGTTGAAGTATGTATAAACAACACAGTTTGCGCCCTCTAAATTAACCTCAACAGCGCCCTTGGGTATCCAATATTCTCTTGGTGCTTTCATCTCTCATCTCCCTCTTTGTAGTAAACATATTTTTCTCGACCGTAGATCTCGCCGAACACTTCATCAACTTCTTGTGCGGTCAGGGTGTCATCGACAACAACGCAGTCCACATCACCGTTGAGCTCCAAGAACTCCATCTTGTCAACGAACACATCCTTGGTTCGGTTGTAGTAATAGACGAAAGTATTTTCAGTCTTATTCTTATAAACCGTCATGGGTAAATCGCTCATCATCATCTCCTTAAACAAAAACCAAAACAGAAGTCATCAAGCCAATTGCAAGTACCGCCATGATCATCTTGTTCTCAACACCCACTGGCATCCCACCCTTCTTACTGATCACGCTCTGAACACTAACAACCATCTCAACTCTCCTATCAATTTTCCCTCACCACATGTATATAATAGCATATATCGTGTCGTTGTACACATAATTGCACACAATACTTAGACTAAATAGTTATACACATGTGCTTTTTTATGCATATTTCTACTAAGCATGGGGGTGTCAAAACTTGCACATCGACACGATATGGTCCATAATGTACATGTACTGAGGAATTGAGAGGAGATAGTTATGATTAAATATGTATTGAGAAATGTTGTTAACGATCAGTTGATCAACTGCAAACCATTCGACACCATGGTCGATGCCCTTAACTACCGAATGACCCATCTTGGGCGTGGTACTGCTTGGGTTGACCAGATTGAAGTTGAGAGGAGATAGTTATGGGTTGGGCACCGTTTGAAAGTGAGACCGTGATGGGCAGGTTTGTTGAGGCCGAGTTCAAGAAAGATTTTGAGTGGGAGAAGAGGACCGAGGAAGATTTCAATTGGGACTGGAATCCAGAGTATCCAGACAAGATCTGGGTATATAACGGGACCGCAGGCGGCGACTGTGGGTACAGGATCGGCAAGGTTATGAAGACCGTCGCTCATGTTGTTATCGACATCGACGATGAGGGCGGCCCTGTTGTTGAGAAGTGGAAGATCAAGGAGGTGTGGGCCCATGGCTAATTATGTTCACAACCTTGAGGGCGGCAGGCAGATACATTGTTTCGGGTACTACTCCGATTCAATGTTATGTCAGGTTGTTTGTGAGGACCCAGAGAATGATTGCACGATGTACATTCCAAAGCTGGGTCGAAAGTTTGGGGATTGGAGCGCCCTGTGCGATCACCTCAATAGCGATGTGCTAGACGACATTGAGCAGATCACGGGCCCAATCAAGGAACTTATTATGTGTATGCACTTGGAGGAATGATGAAAACTAATATAGCTGTTGAGTTAAACGATGCCGAGAGAAATCATCTGGCAAAGATTTTTCAGGGTAAGGCGACAAAGGCCATGATTACCCGAAAGGAGTTGAACGACCTGATATCTCTAATGGTTAACGACCTGCTTGGATCTGAGTCTAACATTCAAGTTAAGGCTGTTACGGACCGAGTCATCAAGGAAGGATTTAAGTACAGGTTCAACGACGTTGAAGTCTCTCCCGAGGTTTTCAATGAGGGCATTAAGGCGTGGCTAGGGGTGGAGGGACCCTAGCCTTTTTTCTTTTTGGTTTTCTTTATGGCCCCGCCACTCGCAACCTTCTTGGGTTGCGATGAAAACTGCTTTCCTGCCTTGGTGTCCCGTCTTTTCTTGGCCGTGGTTTTGGCATACTCGGCGTCAGACATAGCGGCAATTTTCTTTTTGGGCAGGTAACGCTCGCCAGTGGCATTCTTGCCTTGAGTCGATGGCTTGCCAGACTTTGTGCCCCAGTCTTGCTTTGTCCAATTCTTGAGAGACTTCTGGGTCTTTTTAAGCGCCATTACCTAGCCCTCTTCTTGGCCGTAGCAGACAAATCTTTGTAGTGGTACAGCTTAACACTTGTCTTGCCGTGCTTCTTGCCAGAATGCAGAGAGCCGTCTGGCATCTTGTGAGTTCCTCCAGTGTGCAATGTGCCATCTCTTTTATAATGATTGACGCCTTTCATGTTTTGTATCCTCCGCCTGCCGCCTTATATTGCTTGGCGAGCATTTGAGCTTTACGCCCTGACCACTGACCTGCGGCACCGCCTTTACTGCTGGCTTTGATTTTGTTAAAAAGCCTTTTCCGCATAGTCGGCTTGGTGTAGTTGCCTGCCTCGTTAACTTTAGATTTCGCCATGACTTTCCTCCTTCTTTTTTGCTGACATCTCTTTAGCATACTCGAAAAGATCTCGATTGAACATTTTCTTAAACCACTCCGCCCATGTTCCCGTGCCAAATGGTAAAGGATCAAACCGTTTTTTCCAAGCGTATCGGGCGGCATGATACATCTTGTCCTGCGCCCATTTATCTTCTTTGGCTTGCTCTTCTTTAGTAAAGGTCAGCAATGTCAAACTCTCTAATCTCGCTTTGGTTATATGGTAGATATTCGTCGCGCTCTCTGCACGCCATTCCAACAGCCATAGCCTGCTCGTTCTTTGCATCACCGTAGGCAATGGCCTCGTCAGTCAAAGTGTAGATTGCGTAGGGGTAAGGATGCATTTTCTCTTGAGCCAAGAAGTAAAATTTATCTGTACGAAGGCCAACAGCGCGGCACCCAGCAACGTAATATGCGGCTTGTTGATAGTATTTGAATGTGTTGATGGCGCTCTTGAAGCCCCGAGGCGATGCGTCTCTGCACGTTTTTAAATCCCAGATGTCGGTTCCAGTGTGCCAGTCCAGCTTGCCTTTGCATGGCTGACCGTTCCACATCCAGCACAGAGTGAGTTCGACGGAGTGATCTGGCTTGGGAATGTGATCCGCAACAACCTCTCGGCGCTCCATGCAGACGTCATACATATCTTGTTTGATTGGCGCCCTATCCCCTACGGTCATTAGCCAGTCGGCGTACTCTTCTTTGCCCGCTTTCGTTCGTCGGTCAACAATCGGCTCAATGGCAAACTCTTCGTGGAACTTGTGGTGTTCCAAAAAAACAGTATGTTGTACCCTCCCTTCAAGAAGCGCGGGGCTGTTGTGAAAGACGCGGTTCTTCCAAGTAAACGGGCACTTGGCTATTGATGTCAGATCGTGACTTCGCCATGCGGGTATTGAGTCGTAAGTTGGGTAATCGAGATCTTCGTAGATGCCTACTTTAAAATCCATAGCACATTTCTCTCTCTAAAAGTGGGGTTAAGAGGTACTTAAAATTCATTATAACTCCAATGATTGTTGTTTCAGTTGCTTAGCCAGCAGTGTGTCTAGGCACAGCGGCGCGTTCTTGCTAAAAATAAGTATGGGCTCTGAGTTGCAACCGTTTTTCTTGCGGGTCGAGATCTCATAGCCGATGATGCCAGCCATATGGCACCCGCTAAGGTTCTCAAGTGCGTACTCTATTGCTGGCTCACATATGATGTTTTGGGTATGGTTTGCGTAACAGTCAGACACATTGATAGCCATAACCCCACCATCTTCCAAAGCGGCCCAAGCGTTCTTGAGCATTGGAAAAAGGAATCCAGACATCCATGCGTCAAACTTTTTATGCACGCGGAAGCTTTGCTTGTCGCCAGCATACTTTTCCACCTTCCAATAGGGTGGGCTGGTAAATACGAAATCGAAGGCGCCCTCTGCTGGACAGTCGATCTCGCTACCTTGATACTCGAAACTCGCCTTACTATCCATATCAAAGGCGTGCTGTTGTAGCGCGTAACCAGTAAATACAAGTGGATTTACATCTCGGCAATGGTAGGTGTGGCAAGAGTGTGCCAGAGCGGCAGAGAGACGATCTCCCCACCCACCGCACGGATCATAAATCGAGGTTGCTTCAAAAACTTCGTACAAACACTTGGCGGCGCTTGGCCTAAACTGGGATGCTATGTATCCACGCATGGTAAGCGCAGACTTATGGCTCTCCTCATAATACTGAGAAGACGCGATGTTCTTGTGTAGTTTGCTGTCATACCAAGCACGAATAGGGGCGGGGCAATTGTTTGAGTCGCAGGCCATTCTTGACTGCCAGTGATAAAAGCTAGAGCTCTTGTTACCGACCACCGAGCGCCCAACAACATAATCTTTCACAAACTCTTGTGGAAGTTTGCTTCGACTCTTCCATTGCTTGGGAATAATAAGGTTTGTAAAGCTTTCCCGCTTGAGTTGTATGAAGTCGCGCTCAGCATCTAACTGAGAGCATCGATGTATCGGGAAGATTGGTAGTTTGTTTTTGATGTCATCTCCTGCGTTGGGGAAAAGGGCGAAACGAAAAAGACTCACAAATTGGGCAAAGGTAAATGATCTGGCCCTCCTCATCTTCATCTGCTGACATCTCCACATCGTGCTGGTCGCACATTACTGCGTCTTCTTGTGTCCACGGACAGTTGGGCAAATTCTCGTCAACATCACCGCGATCAAGCATTGTCTTCCTCTATTTCTTTAATTAGTCTATTTGCATACCAAATCATTTTCTTGAGGTCTTCTGTCGGGTCGTCATTCTTACGCCACATCCTGCAAGCGTACTTGATAATATTGCCTTGCAGGTAGCCCATAAATTGATACGAACCCATTGACGATTTGATGCTGTCAATTGTCTCTACTGCACCCGTGGCATAATGCTCTGGGCTGTTAATCATGTCTGTCATTTTTCGCCCTCTCTTTAAGTTCATCCGATACGTCGAGGATTTTCCAACCAAGGTCTTCGTATTTGAGATCACGCGCCAAGTAATGTAACAACTCAAGCGCATCTGCTAATTCATATACAGATGCGCTTTCGACGTCACACTTGGTTACGTTCAGAGACTTGTTAGATGCACTACCAATTTTAAGCTCGATCATGGTCTGCCCCTATCGACGTCAGAACGGAATGTCGTCGTCCATGATTTCGTTGTTAGGCTCAAGCGGTTTTTTCTGGCTTGAGGCAATACCGCTTAACCCAGTCTTTTCTTCCTTGGGCGCACCCTTCTTGATAGCGGCCTGTACTTCAAAGCACGGATCCATTGCGTCTTTGCCTTGTTCGTCACATCCTTTAATGCGCCACTGCACAAAGCGAGGCAAGGTGTCGAAACTGTCGCAAGCAAGCTTTGACTCTGCACAGCTTTCGCCGCTGAACTCTTTGCAGTATTCCTCAAGGTCAAAGATCTGGCTTTCGTTGATCGTCTTCACTCGCTTGACCCCGTTGTCGCTTGAGAACACACCAGCGATCTTGGGGTTGCCGTTGCTGTTCAAAACCACGTTGATCTTACAGGTGACGCCCAACAGTTTCGTGAGGTCAAACTCTTCGAGTTCGGCTTCAGTGAAAGGCTTGTTACGCCAAGCTTGCAGATCACGGCGCAGGTTCGAGCGCTCATTGAGGCTGTTGGTGTAGCCATTGAAAATAGAGTATGGGCGCCCATCGTCAAGCTTGAGCTCGGGTATTTCCCAAAATATATAGAGCTTGTGCTTTTTGCTGATTTCACCTTTATAATCTTCTTCTGCGGTTCCCGCATCGACGAGACGGTAACATACTGCTTCGTAAGAACCGGGCGGTACTGACTCAAACGAGCTCTCTCCACCTGACCCAACTGAGGTTGTTAATGCCATGATTTAATCCTTGTTATTTGCTAATGTTTGCACTATTGTACACACCTAATTACAAAAGGGAAGCCCTATAATGTCCTTGAAAGTTAAAAGCCCGCCTAAAAAAGATCATAGCAGACCAATCAGTGGCAACTTTAGGCAGGAGTTTGAAGCTTTTCTTTTAGAAAACAACATGGTTTTGGATGCAAAGAAAGGGCTTTTGGTTGATGGATCAATCGGGCGGGCTTACATGGAAGTTGATGGTAAGCGCAAGCTGACAGGCTGGTATCAGTTTTGGGCTGATCAGAGCATACCGTATGGTCGGTGCGGTGATTACCGTATCGATCAGGCTAACCCAACAGCAACTTGGAAGCCACATAACAGCGGCTCTTATCAGATGAGCGAAGAGCAACGCGAAGAGATCAAACAGTTGCAGGCCGAGGCTGAGCAAAAGAAGATCGAGCGCAACAACAAGGCGGCGAAGCGTGCGCAAAGTATCTGGGCGGCAAGCTCTGGTTGTGACGCGCACCCATACTTGGCCAAGAAGAGCGTAAGAAGCCACGGGTTGCGGGTTGGATCTGACGGGCGCTTGTTGATCCCAATGTTGAACTCAGATCTTGAGATCGTTGGACTTCAGTACATTGACGACGACGGCGCCAAGATGTTTCTTACTGGCTCCAAAAAGAAGGCGAGCTTTTTTATACTTGGGCAGGAGCTTTTAGAGAAGGCTACGACCATTAATTACGTTGAAGGTTACGCCACGGCGGCAAGCTACTATCAAGACATGAGTCAGCCAACGGTTGTTTGCTTCGATGCGTTCAACCTAACGCCAGTCGCAGAGGTTATCTTCGAGCACTTCCCAAAAGCTAAGCACATTTTTATCGCGGACTGCGACGACTCGAACACTGGAGAGAACGAGGCGGTGCGCGGTGCGCAGGCATTAAAGGCACTTAACGGCGTAGCCGAGGTGTTGATCCCGCAGTCAAAGGGCGATTACAACGACCATGCGGTGATTGAGGGCGAGGTGATGCCTACACTGCAACAGGTTGTGATCCCTGAGAGCTTTGACTTTCAGCGCAACAGCAACGGCAGGATGATGCATACGAAAGAGAACCACCGAGGCGTGCTTATTACTAACGGCATTGAGGTGGACTACAACGTCATTAAGAAGAGCATCGAGATACACGTACCCAACCAAGAGTTTATCGCTGACCTGAAGGATGACGCGGCGATTATCGAGATCGAAGACCGATGTATTGTGGCGGGGATACCGCACGAACGGTTGCGGTGGAACTTAAAGCTACTGGCGCGTGAGTTCAATCCCGTCAAAGAGTGGATTGACTCTGAGCCTTGGGATGGTAAGGAGCGGCTGGAAAGGTTCTTTGGCACGATCAAGAGCACCAACGAACCCTTGAAAGAGATGCTGATGCGCAAGTGGATGCTTGGGTGTGTTGCGGCAGTGTATGAGCCTGCTGGTGCCAACCTTGAGGGCATACTGGTGTTCCAAGGAGCGCAGGCCGCTGGTAAGACGCAGTGGTTCAACTCGCTCGCACCAGAGAAAGACTGGTTGCTTGAGGGCGCCACACTGAACCCCAGTGATAAGGACAGCGTCAAGCAGTGCGTTAGCCATTGGATATGTGAGCTAGGTGAGCTTGGTTCCACATTTAAGCGTGCCGACATCGACCAACTCAAAGCGTTCCTAACGAAGCGCAGGGACGAGTTGCGCCTACCTTATGACAGAGCCTTCAGCCAATACCAACGGAGAACAGCGTTCTTTGCCAGCGTAAACGAGAAGGAGTTCCTGATCGATACGTCAGGGAACCGAAGGTTCTGGGTTGTGCCTATCAAGGAAGTGGACTGGCGCCATGGTCTGAATATGCAACAGGTGTGGGCAGAGGTCAAAGCAACCCTCTACGAAGTTGACAACTGTTCTTGGTTTCTTACGACGGAAGAGCGCGAGCTCCTACAGAACAGCAACGAGTTTTTCCGCACCCAGAGTGCAGTCGAAGACTTGCTCTTGCAATACATTGACTTCGACAGCGCAGTAACCAAGCCAATACAGATGACCAGTCTCCTGAAAGATCTAGGGATATCCAACCCGCGCATGGCTGACTTCAAAGACGCCGCACGGGTGTTGGCAGACCGAGGACTCGAACCAAGGCGTAGCAATGGCAAGAAGATATACGACTTGGATTACAGTCTACCTATCGACCTTAGCGAGATCTCCGCGCCCAAGTGGGGCGATTAAGCAGGGTACAGCAGGGTGGCAAAGGGTATAGCAAATGACGATGATACCCTTATGATGTCGATGTGTATGTTTATATAAGAGGGATCGATAATGTATAAGGATGTATACAAATTATCTTGCTGTACACTGTACACTGTACACTTTATGCGCAAGCTACCGTATTTAAAGGGCTTTAGTACAGGGTAGGGTAGGGTATAGTAAACTTAGTTTAGTAGTTTTATATAAATAATAGGGCACATAAAACCCTAGTTATGTTTATGCAGGCACCAGCCCTTATAAGGGTAGCCTACACTGTACACTGTACACTGAGGTGCATATGGAACAGTTTATTTACGACGACGACAAAACGTATTTACAGAACTTTACAGCGTGGCGGCTAATGCTCGAAGAGCAGAGCGGCGAGGACGTAGTGACAATGAGCGAGGCCGAACGGACGTTCGCAGAGGAGATGAGAGAGAGATGGGCGAGAAAAAGGTAGGAAGACCAGAGAAAGAAAAGCGCCAGCTTGTTAAGATGCCAGATCAGTTTGAAGCAAACGAAGAGCTCGGGCTGACAGATATGCAAGCGGCGTTCGTATGGCATTACACCGAAGGTGCGTGCGGACAGACCGAGGCGGCTCGAAGAGCAGGCTTTAGCTTCCCAGCAAATGCCGCATCGAAGATGCTTAACGGCAAGGATCAACCGAAGGTTACAAAGGCGGTGCGCATAGCGCAGGAAGAGTTGCGCGAGAAGTATGCCATCACTCCAGCCAAGACGGGCGCAATGCTATGGAACATAGCCGAGGTGTCGTTCGAGAGCGGACAGTACAACGCGGCGGTGAGTGCAGTCAAAGAGCTCAACAACCTCGCTGGCTTGAGCATACACCGCAGTCACAACCTCAACATCAACGCTAACATCGAGGCCATGACGAAGGACGACATCAAGTCAAGACTGGACGAATTGTTCGGGCTCAGCGACACGTACAGCGACAAAGATCTTTAGGGTTATGCGCGTGTATAATGTGCGTGAGAAAACAGTGGGCGGGGGCGGCGCCCACAGCCAGCCCCCAGTTATGCGCAAATCGCATAAAAAGCACTTTCCTTATAACTTTCAGTTATATAGGCGCGATTCGCCGACGCATCTGGGCGCCCTCTGGTCGTCCCCTGTGAGCACGGGGGTCACGATACGGCCCATATGGGGGGTTGAGTGAGAATCATTCGAACTAATAAAGGAACCCTATGGGGTCGGGAAAAAAGATTTGAGATCTTGGATGGTTTTTTGGGGGGCACCCCCCTGATCGCGGCGCGGCGCGGCGATACGGGTTTAACTGAGTTTTTCTCATATAATATTCAAAAAATTCTCAACCAACTAATCCCGCTTCGGGCACCGATGGGATTAGGTCGGCTATGTGGGAATCGCAACCCCGCCCTTACTCAATTTTGGCGGCTGATAATTTTGCTAGGAAAGCGCTTGCCGCTTTGTTTAACGACGCATCGAGCCAGCGTCTTTCTTAATGTACTCGCACCGAATAATTTTGCAACTCAATTTGGTTTTTTGAGATTGAACTTTTTTCTGGGTAAACTGGCTACAGGATCGCTTTCAGGAAAGACCCCCTAGGAATCCTAGGGTTAAAATTTTTAGGAGAATTTTGTGGCAGATAGTCGAACGAAAGGCGCCAGCTTTGAGCGCGATCTGGTCAAGCGGCTAAATACTTTTTTTGCCGAGCACGGATTTGATTTTGAGTGCAAGCGCAACTTGGATCAGTATCAGAGCGTTGGTCAGTGTGATATCGAGATCCCCGACCACGCCATCGAAGCCAAGAGTTATAAATCAGGCTGGTGGTATTCTCCTGCTTGGTGGCATCAAGTGTGCGAATCCTGCGGCGACAGAACGCCCGTGTTGATTTACAAATTTAACAACAAGGCTATTCGCGTCTGCGTGCCAATGTACGCCGTAAACCCTAGCTGGGAGCGCGACAACGCCCAAACAGTCGTGATGACGTTGCCGCAATGGCTGGAGATTTTAAAAAGAACTTGGAGTGAGACATGAGCAATGTTTTGAGTATGTCCGATTATTTGGAAAGACACGGCAAATCCGAGCTTTCGCGCCACAACGCTGTTGTGTATGAGCGCGGCATTGAGATTACTCACATGGATTCCAACATTTCTTTATGGTTCCATACGCTTGAGCTCGAATCCCTTATTGACGTTTTGATTTTGTCGTATGACAAGATCATGGAAATGGAGAATCTACGTGACTAAGGCGCCGTATATGCATTATTATGGTTGCTAAATAAAATGGGGAGCTCGCTGTGAAGGATATCGACATCTTTGAGTACAATATGGGCGGTAGCGTCGGTCAGCTAATGAATGACCCCACCATGTTAAACCTCGATCAAGAGCCAATCCTCACCCCCACGCAACTTGCCTACCTTGCCGCGCAGTTTGCTCCGAGCGCTGGAACCCTAGATGCCGCTGGTCAAATGGCGGGTATGCCGTCATCTGAGGCAGACATAGTTGACCTGTTTAGCGCTGAAAACAACCCTTCTATGGCTGAAAATTTGAGGTCGGATAAATACCTAGATGCCGCGCTTCAGGGATTGGGTGCGGCAGGCGATTTTGCGTATGCGATACCTGCCGTGGGGCCCGCGATAGGGGCTACGCTGAAGGCGCCGAGGGCGGTGCAGAAAACCATGAAGATGGCTACTCAAGCGAAGATGAGTCGCAAAGATCTTACAGAGAAGTTCCGTCAAGAGCAAGAGGCTTTGGGCGTCAAGCCCGCTACGGTAAAGACCCGAGCCAACACATATCAGAAAAAACTCGAAACTCCAGCCGTGTTCCGCCGAGAGAGACTACGCGCCGAGGGCGAGATAGCGACGTTCGCGCCACAGTCCCGTATCATTCAGGCGCCAGAGAGCCTCTTGGGTAAAGTTTTGGTGCCCGTGGCTGGTGACAGGTCCCTCTCGATACAGGGCCAAGGCATATCTTCTCTGGTTGACGTCAATGGCGTGCCACTTAGTCGTGCGGTTCCAGTGCAGGGCGGCCCAGACTACATGATTATCAATGAAGGCCGTGGCGCTGGCTGGGCATCGATGGAAGGTATCGCCCAGTCCAAGCAAAACAATATAACCCTTGCCGCCGACGAAACTGGGCTAGACCCCGTGGGCGTCTATTCCGCCATGGCGCGAGACGGCATCGACTTCTCTGCCCCAGTTGCTACTGCAATGGTTGCTCAGATACCCGCTATCGGCATACCCAAGAGCGCAATCAAAGAATTTGACGACGCCATGCGCCGAGGTATTGGCGATCAAACTAAAAAGAACCCCACCCTGAAGGCTAGGCCAGACTGGGTAGGGTTAGAAAGTCCTGACGTATTTAATCAGTTGCTTGGTGAGGGCGGATTTCCTAGGAAGGGCGCAGGACAGATCAGGACCGCGCTTGTTTCACATATGAAGAAAGATATGTTTACCAAGCAAGGCTTTCCTGTATACGAAGACGTTGCAAAAACCATCACCATGCCCGAGTTGGCCGACGTTCCACGTGGAGCATCTGGTTACGCCATGTTTGATGCCGTGCCTAACGCCTCAATCTTTGATGAGCCTATTCATCAGAGCTACAATAAGAGTATCGCGGGCAAATACCTCGGTGGCCTAGAGCAGAGCCTTCCCCCCGAGATAATGTTCCCAGATACTTTCAATATGCTCTCAAAGTCGGTTAATAAGGCGGGCGAGTTGTTTCCTTATGAGCAGCAGGTTGGTGCTTTGGAGCGCCGCCACTTGTTTGAGAGAATGACTGACGAAAAGATTGACGCTATGAACAGGTATATGAACGAAAATTACGGCACAGATTACGCTGACGGGGGTTCTGTGGACAAAATAGACATATTTGGGTACAACATGGGCGGATCTGTCAGCGAAATGATGGGTCGAGAGTCCTCTTTGAAGCTAACACCCGAGCAGATGGCCTATATCGCCGCACAACTTCCTGTTGGTGCTGGCACTATCGATGCGGCAGGCCAAATGCCCGCCATGGGCTCTGGTGACGACATATTTGCGGATCAAAACAATCTTTCGTTGGCACAGAACCTTGGCGAAGGAAACTATCTGGATGCGGGATTCCAAGGTCTGGGGCTTGTTGGCGATGCCGCCTCAGTTATGGGACCAGTTGGTCTGGGCGTTGGCGCCGCACTCAAGCTACCCCGAGCCCTGCAAAAGATGAGTCGCCTCGATAACGCCGCAGATAGCTCTGGGATTGCGTCAATCGATCAGATGGCGGCGATTGCTCCAGACGGAATAGAGAGCGTTGATGCCGCGAGACTTGCGGCGATTGATGCGGCGCCCAACATTGAACAGCTTGTCCCAGACGATCCAGATCTGGCTGATCTGCTGAACTACCTCAACACAACCAAGTTAGATGCTACCAGCGCCTCAACTGTGCAGAACCATCCTGCCGTTGCCCGCGTTGTGTCTGAAATGAATACGATGCCTGAAACGCAATTTTTTGACGGTTACGGCACCGACAAATATTTTCAGGAGCGCCGCTTCTCGTTTGATAAGGGCGATACAGAAATCGTTGGCTTGGATGGTGCGGTGAAAAGAATGTACGATGACCTGAAAGCGCTGGGCTGGACAGACGAGAAGATGGCATATAACGGATCAGTTAAGGGTCGAGTTAAGAACCCAACGGCGACAATAATTCTAGGGCCACCCGCTTCGGGCAAAAGCTCTGTCGCCAACCCCTTGGCCCGAAAATTAAACGCCGCGATACTGGATCCTGACGAAGTAAAGAAGGCAATGCCTGAGTTTGCTGGCGGGGTTGGCAGTAACGCCACCCACGTTGAATCGAAGGCGATTACCAAGGATATTCGTAATTTAATGATCGCCAATAAAAACAACATTGTCATCCCAACAGTTGGCGCAAATCCAGAAAAGATTATGGCTGAGATCAGCGCTTACAAAGATGCGGGATACAAAGTCAATCTGGTTGACGTTGTGGTATCAAAAGAAGAGGCGCTTAGGCGAATGTTGCTTCGGTTTATTAAAAGCAAGAAGTTGATACCGCCAGATTACATGGGCGAAGTTGGAGATCTCCCGTCAGTCACTTATGATATACTTAGAAAAGAAGGAGTAGCAGATGGCTATGCAAGAATCGACAACTCGGTCGGGATTGAAGTCCCTAAACCGCTCATTGAAGACACCGCAGACATCTTCACAGATGCCGAGATTCGACTTCAACGCGGCAGATGATGAAGGTGAAAGACAAGCAGACTCGCCTCTACACAAAGCTATGGTGAAGCGAGTGCTTAAAATGATTCAGGCAGAAGAGCGGGGCTAGGCGACTCTACTCCGAGAGCCGCTTTCGTTGATGTAGTAGATGCTGTATGGCGTCTTTTCTGACTCAAGTTTCTTTGCCCGCCGCTCAATCATCTCGAATTTATCTTCCGTGCAACTGTGCGTGACAACGTACCCTGCACCCGTTTTTGACCTTACAAACTCTTCCAACTCATATCTGTCAGCCATTTTTTGATTCTCCAATCCAAGTGTTAATGATGTATTTTGCCTCATCACGAATACCATGATGCCGTATTAGCGCAGTTTTGTAAGCGCGAATTTGCTGTGGCTTCGACATCTCGGGCTTAATTGCCGAAATCTTTACCGCCTCCAGCGTTCTAAAATATTTATCCACTTTTTAGCTCCTCCAGTATTTGCCGCAGTAGCTCGACAATTTCTTGCTGGTTAGCGAGGACGACCTCCGCGTCCTCTTTGTCCAATTCAACCGTAATTTTGCTCATTCCAAATCCTCAATAAAAACCTATTGTAGCGGGTTAGAAAGAAGGATCTCGGTAAGAATCTCTGCGCCCGACAAAACAACCGCCAGAGTTTCTCTTAATCCATCGTCCTGTTGCAGTGTTTTTGTAAACAGAAATCAATTTGCCGTCTACGACCCTGAAGGTTTCTTCGTAGCCATTTGGATCACGGCTGTATTCGTAAACCTCGTCGCCATAGCCAGTACCGCCAACAACTTTCGAGATGTCCTTTGTCACCGAGATGTAATCATATTTGCCGTAAGCAAAAACGTCGGTAACAGTGGCGGCGCTTCGATCAGACCAGCTTGTCAGAGTGGCTGGATCACCAATCTTTACATCACCGATAGTAGAGTTTCCATAGATGTAGTTCACAAGCGAACCAGTTTCTTTTCCTAATTTCATTTTGATCTCCTCAATCAATTAACTACATGGATATAATAGCACATACCATGTCGTTGTACACTTATTTATACATTTTGATTAGAACAATTAGTTATATAACTATCAATTCTTATTACTTCATAGTCTAATTATATTTGTGCAAACTGTTGCACACCGACACGATCCATGTATAATGGGAACTGTTGAGAGAGAATTCATTTTTTTAAAGATACAGATAGGGACAGCCATGCCCGAAAAGTTTGAGCACAGCGCGTAATCTTTGGCGCTCCAATAAATTTGGTGAGGTTATTGATCAAAAACCTGACGACTTAAACCTGCTGTATCTTTAAATAAGTTAATTACCAACCGCCCCCGAGGGGGCTAGGAGACTAGTGTGAACGATAGAGCGAAATTATTAGATCGAGTGCAGAAACTGCTGGCTATGGCCAAGCACTCCGCGTCTAACGAGAACGAGGCGTCGATAGCACTGCGCCGCGCCGAGAGCATGATGCGAAAGCACGACATTCAGTACGCCGAGCTCACCGCGCAGACTATCAACAAGGACGACATGGTGGCCGCTGAGACTGGCGAGAGTCGCAACTCTAGCTGGGTATGGAATCTGGCGTGGTCAGCCTCTTATCTCACAAGCACGTTGCCGACCAAGCGAAACAACGAGATAAAGTTTTGCGGCACGCCCGAAGACACTCAGGTTGCGCTACTGATGTTTGACTACTTGGTTGCTGTGACTGAGCGGCTGGCTAAGAAGTTTGATGGCTCGCGCCGAGATCGCAACAGTTTCAAGATGGGGGTGGTATTCGCAATTTTAGATCGATGCCGAGAGATCAAGGCCGAGCGAGAGGAAGAGCTCAGCAAGGCAACGACTGGCACAGATCTGGTTGTTGTGAAGAAAGACCTGATTATCAAGCGCTTCAATCTAAGCTACAGCGCAGGAAGATCTTACAGCGTATCGCAGAACGCTTACAACGCGGGTTACGCAAAAGGAAAGAAGGTATCACTGAACAGCCAAGTCGGCTCAACCAAGCGAAAAATGGTCGCTTAACCACCAACCGCCCCTGCGGGGGCTAGGAGACTAGTGTGAAAAATGTAACAGAAAAGGCGCCAAGCATTCTTAACCAAATCGCTGAACTGCGCAGAGATGTCCGTGCGGGTGTCGCGGCAAACAAGATCAGGGGTTATCCGATTGTCACCACGGACGGGTGGAAGATAGTGATGGCCGACAAGGATGACAACGAACGCTACGACAATTACGGCTCTGGCCGAATATCGATGGCATACATAAAACAGGTGGTTGCGGAAGCGGTCAAAGAATTCGGTACTGATGCGGTCGTGTGGATAGAAGGTCGCTACGATTATGCGACGCACGTTGATACAAATGCGGCTGAATACGACTATGAGGTCGGTGACTATTGGGAATTCCCGCTTCTCGGAAGCTTGAGATAAGGAGAAAATCATGGAGATTATCAAAGGCAAGCCAATCCCAGCAAGAGCAGGTCGATCTGTCAAGTATGGATTTGTTTATTTTATGGAGTACGGCGACTGCGTGATCGTCAAAGACGATCTGGAGAAGCAAAAGATCTCCGCCGCGATTCGCCAGTCAGATCCCAAGTGCAAAGTTGTGACTCGCTCAGAAAGGGTTAATGGCGTTCGAGAGATCACCATTTGGAAGACCGAGGAATAATTTTGATTTATTTTGTCCAAACACTTGCACAACGACACGATATGTGAGACTATAGCAATGTAGTTAATCAATTGGAGAAAGTTATGGGACACAGGGTAGGGTATATAGCAGGCGGGAGCGAAATCGAAAACCCAGAGGCGTATAGCAACGCTATCAAGCGCAACATTATCGCCAACGCTCGCAAGACATGGTTAAAAACTCAGGAGCGTGCTGATGAGATCCACACTTGGCTACTCTCCAATGCGATGAGCAACGAATTTGCGAGAAGCTTGGACGAAGCTCTTAGCGCTTACGGCAAGCTTTCACCAAATCAGGGCGCGGCTGTCTTGAAGATCATTGATGGCAACATAGCCAAAAAAGCTGAGTGGGCGGCAAAGAGCGCTGCTGAGAACGCTAACGCAGAGGCTATCGTGAACGGCAAGCAGGTCATCACTGGTGAGGTCATCACTGTCAAGACTCAGGAAGGCTATTACGGCGATACTCTGAAGATGTTGGTTCGTGATGATCGAGGCTTTAAAGTCTGGGGTTCCGTGCCTAGATCACTGAGTAACGCGGCCTACGAGGATAGGACTACCGTCAAAGGCAGTCGCGTTACCTTCTCTGCGACTGTTGAGGCTAGCGAAGACGATAACAAGTTCGGCTTTTACAAGCGACCAACCAAAGCAAAAATGGAGGTCAAGGGTGACTAAGTACAACAAAAAGGCGGTCGATAAGGCCATTAAGAAAGATCCAAAAATCAAAGGCAAAGAGGCGAAGTTAATCCACGCCCTTTTGCGCGGACGAACCGCCCCCAAGGGGGCATAGGAGACTAGTGGGAACTGTTGAGAAAGAATTCATTTTTCTAAAGATACAGATAGGGACAGCCATGCCCGAAAAGTTTGAGCACAGCGCGTAATCTTTGGCGCTCCAATAAATTTGGTGAGGTTTTTGATCAATAACCTGACGACTTAAACCGGCTGTATCTTTAGATAAGTTAATTACCAACCGCCCCTACGGGGGGCACAGGAGAAAAAAATGAAAACAGCACCGAAGTTTTACACTCGAAACGAAGACACTGTGGAAGCGTATCAACCTGCCGACATCGACAAACTTACGTCGATACTCAAGTTCTCAGAGAAGCTCTGGTACGATGAGTGGGTCGCACAAGGCTCCAAGGATGAGGGCAGTTGCACAGGCGGCAAGGGCATTCAGGTTTGGTTCTGCGGTCGCAACAAACGCACGGCGGAGCTAAAGACCGTTGTTCGATGCCCCACAGGACAGGGCAATTTATCTGCAGAAGCGAGCGTGATGTCAGCTCTCGATTATCTGAAAGCTGAGGGTATGGAGGTCAGATATTATGACGGTTGGTTGGACTAACCATCAGCCGTCCTTCTTCTTCTTCATCGCATAATCCATCAAATTATCACTGAACATTTTCTCCCACCACTGCCGCCAGTTCAGCTTACCGCTAGGAATGTAACGATGTTGGTTCTTCCAAGCGAAGCGGGCGGCGTGGTACTTCTTGTCATCTGCCCACTGCCGCTCCTTGATCGCCTCCTCTTCAGTAAAGATCATTGACATCGAACTCGATGGTTTCGGACATATTGTACGGTCGATAGATGCCAGTCTCCCTGCACCTCAGTCCGAGCGCCAACGCCTGCTCATTCTTGGCGTTGCCGTACTCGATCGCCTCCTCAGTCAGGGTAAATACGCCAAAGGGGTAGGGGTGCATCTTCTCGACCGCAAGAAAATAAAATTTCTCGGTTGGTAAACCTACGGCGCGGCACCCTGTCAGATAATACGCTGCCTGTTGGAAATACAAAAAGTTATTCACCGCAGACTTAAAGCCACGGGGCGACGCATCGCGGCAGGTCTTGAGATCCCAGATGTCGGTGCCGGTGTGCCAGTCTAGCTTACCCTTGCAGGGATAGCCGTGCCACTCCCAACACAGTGTTAGCTCACACCGATGCTCTGGCTTGGGTATGTGCTCGGCAAGAACCTCACGTCGCTCCATGCATACATCAACGAGGTCTTGCTTGACTGGCGTGCGGTCGCCCACGGTTGTCTTCCAGTCTTCATACTCAGCCTTTCCGACCTTGGTTCTCTTATCGACCGCAGGCTCGATGGCGTACTCCTCGTCGAACTTATCCAACTCTAAGAATACTGAGTGTTGAACCCTTCCTTCCAGAAGGGCAGGAGAGTTGTTAAACACCTTATTCTTCCAAGAATACGGGCACCGAGAGATGCTAGTCAAATCGTGGGATCGCCACGCCGGTATCGAGTCATAGGTTGGGTAGTCGAGATCTTCATAGATGCCTACCTTAAAATCCATAGCACATTCCTCTATCTAAAAGTGGGGTTAAGACGTACTTAATTTCATGTTAAATTCGTTGTTGTCTTTATTAATTTTTATCCCTGACTGCAAAATAAGTTTATTTTTAAATCTTGAATAATCAACGTGGTGATGCCACCTGTTGAATCTCCAAACGACAGAGGCAACGTCGGGGTGTAGGTCAGCTATCATTTGACTCTTTAACTTGGTTCCTTCGCTTCGATAGAACTCTTCGGTATTTCCGCCTGCCATTCTTTGCGTTGTCACCTTTCCGCAAAGAAAAGCATTAAACTGCACCGTGCAATAACCATCCTTCAAAACGCGCAGACATATGTCAGTGTCTTCGTTATATCTTCCCCGCCACCGATAAGGTATGTCGTTTCGTATGAGAAGACATGAATATATTCTTGTGTTGGTTACAAAGGGAGGAACTGCATCTGTTGATTTTGCAAACGAATAATAATTAAACCCACTGATCGCTATATTTTCGTAGCGGTTCACAAAATCTTCCGACGCCTTAAATGTTGCCCCAGTCCTGACCTTTATTTTTTTATTTCTGTTTAGCCTGTGGAAGTCGTCGAGGTTGTCGTCTAAAACCCAGTGGTATTTGTGTCCATGTTCGACCGCATGATCCCAAGCAAAATTTCTAGCAGCGCCGGGGCCTTTTGACTTTGATTGCCCTAGATCGTCACAGGTATCGTAATTTTGCAGGTAAGATTTTGGCAGAACCAGAAGTTTTTTTGGCGCTATGTTTTCGGCATAAAGATCGTGCTCATCATCCTCAACAACCATTAAATATTCAATGCCCATCCTTTCAAGCGCCGTGCTTGTAAGTCGAGTCTTCCATCTGCCCTTACTTACAATATAGACTGGACTAATCGGGGTCATTGTCTATCCAAACTTGTTTGTTATGATCCGCACCCCAATGCGATTTAAACGGATACCAGATGCTTTTTGTTTTTTGGTTTAAGCTCTGCCCCAATAATTGTGAAAAATTATCCAGATCTTCTTGCTTGCTGAAGCGCACATTGATGCACGCATATGGCTCCTGCTTAGGCTGCACGAACTCAGGCATTGACCTCCAGTGCTCTTCCCACTCTGCCGGTGGATCTCCGAAAAATGTTTTCTGCTTGTTCATATTGATCTCCTGCGATTATGAAAAGGTCGAAAGGACAACGACTCGCAGATGTGGCAGAGGTGAATAGTAAAGCCGTCCTCATCCTCCTCCGCCGACATCTCCACATCGTGCTGATCGCACATTACGGGGTCTGGTTGGATCCACGGGCAGTCCCGCAGGTTCTCATCTACATCCCCGCGATCAAGCATTCTCCTCCACCTCTTTGATTAGTCGATTGGCGTACCAGATCATCTTCTTTAGATCCTCGGTCGGGTCTTCGTTCTTCCTAAAGCACCTGCTTGCATACTTGATGATGTTTCCCTGCAGATAGCCGTTAAACATCTCGGCGGTAACCATTGAAGACTTGATGCTGTCGATGGTTTCGATACCGCCTGCGGCATAGTGCTCAGGACTGTTAATCATGTCAGGCATTTCTCAGTCTCTCCTTGAGCGTGTCGGATACCTCAAGAATCTTCCACGCCATGTCTTGGTGCTTTAGGTCACGCGCCAGATAGTGCAAAAGCTCAAGTGCATCTGCCAACTCGCCGATAGATGCACTCTCGATATTAGCCTTCGTAAACTCTAGCGAGCACGTAAGCGATTGGTCAATCTCAATCTTGAGCACGGCTAGAACGGAATGTCGTCGTCAAATTCGACGATCGGCTCAGAAGATTTTTTATCCGCAGCCGTCTTCTTTGCGATTGCGGCTAAACCATCAACGCCAGTCGTTGACGCCATGCTGTTCTCTGCCGCCTTCATCTCAAACGACTCATTCACCATCTCCTGCATAAAGGAGGGCAGGTCGGCGAACACGTCACACATCTCCTTGCTCTTGGCATCACTCTTGCCGCTAAACTCTTGGCAGTACACCTCAAGGTCAAACACCTGCGCAGGGTTGACGGTCGGTGTTTTTTTCGCACCGCCATCTGGTTTAAAGACCGACACAACCTTGGCGTTACCGCCCTCGGTGTGCGCAACCTCAAGCTGAGCCGACACAGATAGTATATTCTGTATCTCAAAGCCTCGAAGCTCCTCCTCCGTGAAGCTCTTGCCGCGCCAAGACTTCAGATCCTTGTGCAGCGTGGCGTTTTCGTTGAGCGACGAGGTGTATTGTTTCATAATACTGAAAGGCCGACCATCTGCCATCTTGGGGTGTGAGACCTCCCAGTAGATGCAGACCGACGTTCTTTTTTTAGGGTCGTCCTGCTGAAAGGTTTCCATCCGTGTGCCCACGTCAACGATCTTATAGCACACTGCTGAGTATTGCCCGACAGGTAGCGTCTCTCGATCGCCAGTGCCGCTTGAAGAAATTGTTAGTCCCATGTACATATCCTCTTGTCAGTTTGCAAATTTGTATGATATTGTGCAACACCACACACATGGAGTCAACATCAATGAGCCTCAAAATAAAAAGACCGAACCAAAAAGACGCATCAACGCCCCTCTCAGGCAACCTGCGCGACGATTTTGAGAGCTTTCTGGCTACCAATGGTCTTGAGGTTGATCCGAACAAGGGTTTGATCGTAGATGGCAGTGTGGGCCGCGCCTTTATGGACGTGGATGGCAAGCGCAAGCTAGTGGGGTGGTATCAGCTCTGGCTCGATCAGAGTTTACCTTACGGTCACGCAGGTGACTATCGGCTCGACCATAAAAAGCCTACGGCGGTGTGGCGTCCACAGAACAAGGGCAACCGAGCCATCACAGATGAGCAGAGGGAGGAGATACGCGCACTTAAAGAGCAGGCGGCTATCGACAGGCAGGAGAAGAACAACAGGGCTGCGAAGCGGGCGCAGAATATGTGGATCAAGGGTAAGGACATCGAGATTCATCCCTACCTGAAGAAGAAGGGGGTGGAGAACCACGGATTAAAGGTTGGCGATGGTAATCAGCTCATGCTACCCATGTGGGACGAGGATCTAAGCATCGTTGGCCTGCAGTTTATCGACGAGGACGGCGGCAAGAAGTTTCTCACTGGTTCCAAGAAGAAGGGCAGCTTTTATATACTCGGCGTGAATCAGCTAGACTCGGCGACGACGATAAACTATGCCGAGGGCTACGCCACTGCCGCATCCTACTTCGAGGATGTTAATCAGCCCGTGGTGGTGGCCTTCGATGCGTTCAACCTATCGCCGGTCGCTGAGTCGATTGTTAAATTCTTTCCCAAGGCCAAGCACGTTATCATCGCAGACTGCGACGACAGCATGACGGGCGAGCGGGAGGCGATCAAGGCAGCGCAGGTGATCAGGGACGCAGGCTCTCAGGCAGACGTTCTGATGCCGCAGTCTAAGGGCGACTACAACGACCACAAGCAGGAGCTGATAGGCGATGCGATCGAGGGGGAGGTCATGCCCACCCTGCAGGAGATCAACGTGCCCATGAGCTTTGACTTTCAAAAAAATAACAGCGGAAAATACATTGCGAGCAAAGAAAATATACGCGGCGTGTTAACGGTTAACCAGATAGATGCGCGGTACAACACCATCAAGAAGCGCATGGAAATTGCGGTGCCTAACTCGGATTTCATACAGGATATGCAGGACGAATCGGCGCTCATCGAGATCGAAGATCGCTGCATAACGATGGGGATGCCGCACCAGAGGGTGCGCGACTGCCTCAAGCTACTTGCGAAGGAGTTCAACCCTGTTAAGGAGTGGATAGAGAGCAAGCCGTGGGACGGCAAGAGTCGCCTGCAGATGTTTCTCGATACGGTCACTAGCCCGAACACAGAATTGAAAGAGATGCTGATGAAGAAGTGGATGGTGAGCTGTGTGGCTGCGGCATACGAGCCGGAGGGTGTTGCGCTCGAAGGTATGTTGGTGTTCCAAGGTGCGCAGGGCATGGGCAAGACTCTGTGGTTCAAGAAGCTCTGCCCACCCAACGAGGACTGGCTACTGGAGGGGGTGACGATTAACCCTGCCGACAAGGACTCGGTGAAGCAGATCGTGAGCCACTGGATCGTGGAGGCAGGGGAGATCGAGAGCACGTTTAAGAAGGCTGACATTGATCAGCTCAAGGCATTCATTACGCGCAGGTCTGACGAGCTACGGCTACCCTACGACCGCGCATTTACGAGCTACAAGAGGCGCACAGCATTCTTCGCTAGTGTTAACGCACGCGAGTTTCTGGTGGACACCAGTGGCAACCGAAGGTTCTGGGTTGTGCCCGTCAAGGCTATCGACATTAGGCACAGGCTAACGATGCAGCAGGTGTGGGCAGAGGTGCGCGAGACGATGTATGAGGAGGGCAACAGGACGTGGTTCCTGACGCCTGATGAGCGCGAGATGCTGCAGGCGAGCAACGAGCTTTATCGCACGCAGAGCAGTGTCGAGGATCTTATCTTGGAGCACGTCAGGTTTGATTCAACGCTGACAGATGCGGTGCAGATGACCAAGTTACTGCGTGATCTCGGCATACCAAACCCAAGGATGAGTGACTTCAAGGAGGCTGCACGCACGCTCTCCGATCACGGTCTTGAGCCGCGCAGGACGGGCGGAAAGAAGGTATATGACATAGAATACACGAAGCCTGACGGAGGCGAAAAGGGTGTGGGGCTGCTCGATAGGAGTTGGGATTAGGGTGGCATTTGGTGTAGTTGTTTGCTCCGTGTTGATGTACTTGAGTAGTATAAGAGGACACGGAAACTTATACAGGTGTGCAAGAATTAAAAGTGCCGACCTGTACACTCTTTTTTTTTCACGTAAGCGATTGATAAATATGGTTAATAGCAGTAGGGGGGGGTAGTATACCCTTTAAAAGACTTTGTTTTACTAAGAGTATAAATGAAAGATATTTATAGTTTATATAGGTCGTATATATAGTTTACGGAGGCTGTACACACCCCACACTTGACACACTCATGGCGGTTTTAAAATGACAGAGAAGAAGAAGGTTGGTAGACCAAAGAACAGGCGACCGAAGTTGGCGGGTGATGCGCCTGCGCAGTTTGAGGTAGACGAGGAGCTAGGTCTTACCGAGATGCAGGCTGCATTCGTCTGGCACTATACCGAGGGTGCCTGTGGTCAGACGGAGGCTGCGAGGAGGGCAGGATTTAGCTTCCCCGCAGCCTCGGCGAGTAAGATGCTGAACGGCAGACATCAACCGCAGGTCACGCGAGCGATTAGGATCGCGCAGGAAGAGCTGAGGGAGAAGTATGCTATTACGCCACAGAAGACTGGCACGATGCTGTGGAAGATAGCTGAGGAGAGTTTTGCGAGCGGCCACTTCAACGCGAGCGTGAGCGCGATCAAGGAGCTGAATCAACTCGCCGGTTTAAACATACAGCGCAGCCAGAGCCTTAACATAAATGCCAATATCGACGGCATGAACAAGGCAGACATCAAGCAAAGGCTAGGCGAGCTGCTAGGGCTGCAGGATGATCTCGACGATAAAGATATGTAAGAACCTGCAAACTAACTTGATCGAGCGCCGCGTTAGATCTAACCTGAAAAAGAGGCGCTCTTTTTCTCAGACCCCCAAAAATCGGGGGAATTCCCCTTTTTCTCCCTAAGTGCCTGATATTTAAGGCTTTTCTGGCATTTGCCTAAAACTTATCCTGCGTCGGGCATTGATCGCTGTGACCACAGCAGTCCCTTGGGGGTGTGCTAACAAGAATCATTCGCATCTAGGATCCCTTGAGACTGGCATTCCGGGCCTAAAAAGCGGTTTGGGGGTGCCCCCGTACCCCCCCTGAGCGCGAGCGCGGCGGGCGCAATAGCTATAGCTGAGTTTTGCGCACTGAATCACCAAAAAAACTCAACGCCTAAACTCGATCCGCTTTCTCCGACCCAAATCGCGCCATCCTCATCGATTTCTAGGGTCTGCTTATTTTTTAAGCAAAACGAATTTGCCCAAAAATTTTATTTTATTTTTCAGATCGCGCATAATCCCCCTATGAACTGCTATAACTGCGATACACCCCTAATATGGGGCGGCGATCACGATGACGAGGACGAGGACGGCAACCCCCTCATCGTTTCCAACCTATCCTGCCCCAAATGCGATGCAATCGTGTTCTTCTGCCTACCCAAAAAGGAGAAGTAAATGGCTGACTCAAGATCCAAGGGCGCGAGCTTCGAGCGTGCGATCTGTACGAAGATAAATGACTTTTTGGTGGGCATGAACTCCCCCATCCGCGTCAAGCGCAACCTCGATCAGTATCAGATGGCAGGAATGTGCGACGTTGAGCTTCCGAACCACGCGATCGAGTGCAAAGCATATAAATCTGGATGGTGGTTTTCCCCCAAGTGGTGGCAGCAGGTGGTCGAGTCGTGCGGAGACAAGACGCCGATCCTGATATACAAGTTCAACAACAAGGGGATCCGCGTCTGCGCACCACTTTATTTTGTAAACCCCTCCCTGCCGAGGGATAACGGCAGAACGGTGGTAATGACCCTCGACGAGTGGTTTAATATCCTCTCTACCAACGAGGAGTTTTTAGCGAATGCGGCGTGATGATACTGACATCTTTGGCTACAACCTCGGCGGATCTGTCGGAGACTATTTTGACGATGGCCTGCAGCCTATTATGCGCCCCGAAAAGCCAGAACTACCCTCCAAGGCGCAGGTAGCTGCCGTTGGTGCGGGAATCCTCGGCGGCACGCCGTATGGCCTGATAGATATCTTCGGCGGTGCCCCTGAGATACCTGCCGACCCGAACACGACGGTTGGCGAGATGATGACTGGCCCAAGATCGCCGTCGATGGCGGAATATATTAGGCAGGGCAGCATAGTGGATCCACTGTTGCAGTTGGCGGGTGTGGTTCCCTTTGCGGCGGCTGCAACCATGCCTATCCGTAGGGCGCGAGCGTTGTCTCAACTTGAGCTGCCCACGGACACCGCATCAAGAATGTCCAGAGCGGAATCGGGCGGGTACAACACAGACGTTTATCATGGCTCGACCCATGACGTTTATGCATTTGACGCCGAGAACGCCTCTGACATGAGTGACTTTGGTCGTGGAGTTTACCTCACCAATAACCCAGAAGATGCGAGCACAAATTATGCCGGCGTTGGCCCTGACCTGCAGACCAGAATAGATCAGGCAACCGAGTATCATACCGAAGTATCGGGTATGCATCCCGCCTTGGCAGCAAAAAAGGCGCGTGAAGAACTAATCGGTGAAGCATCTCGCGGTGTTGTCTATCCCCTAAAACTTAATACAGATAATTTTGTCAAGATCGGGAGGGACGGCACGGTAATACCCGCCGGAAGTGATTATCGTCAAAGCGCAATTGATGACATTGATAGCTACGATGGCGGTCGCAAGGCTTTTGACTCAGATGATGCCTACGAGGATGCCGTATATGAAAGAGCAAACGAGTTTTACGACAATGATATCGACTCAAATTACTTAAAGTTAAAAGATTTTTTGAGTGGATACGGCGCTGATGAGAGGCTTACATCAGATATTCTGCAGGATGTTTTTGATGGCTCATATGGTATGGATGAGATTGACGCAACACAGCTAGTGAATGCGTTTAATAAAAATTATCTCATGGATGGCAGGCGAACCCCTAGCGCTATGGCGGCGGAATTTTTCAAGGATGAATTAAACTATGAGGGAATCATAGACAGGAATGTTAATAAAAAATTTAGGATGCAGGGCATGGATGATGAGACGGAGCACTACATTGTTTTTAGTGGTTCTGAAAATAAAATTAGATCTCCGCAGGCACAGTTTGACCCTAGCCAAAAAGACTCGGCAGACATCTTGAGGGCGGGTGGCGGTGAGGTCGATAAGGAAGACATCTTTGGCTACAACCTCGGAGGCTCGGTAGGACAGTATTTTGACGAGTACGGTAACCCCGTAACGCCAGAAATAACGCAGGAGACACCCCTCACCCCCGCGCAGACTGCCAACATTCTCGGCGGCTTCGCCCCCGGCGCGGGTATGGCTGATATATCTGGCCTATATTCCGCCTTCCCCCCAGAGGGTATGACAACCGCAGAGATGATTGTTGGCCCACGCTCTCCTTCCCTAGCTGAGAACATCCGAAACAAGGAGGTAATAGACTCTGGCCTGCAGATTCTGGGCGGTATCGGCGACCTTATCCCACCCGTAGCGGCGGCGATAGCTCCGCTGAGGGCGGCGAGGGCGGCTAAAAAGCTCAAGACCTATGCGCGTAGGAGCGACGAGGGCTTTTATTCGGCGGCAGAAGAGGCGGCACTTAACCTAGAGCGCAAGAAAGGCTCTGGTCAGGCGTTCATTAACGACCTGCAGAAGTCAGGCGCTAAGCCAGACGAGCTTCGTGCGAGCGGTTTTATCGACATATTCTCCGAAAAGCCAGACGTTACCCGCGATGATGTGATGGATTATTTTCAGACCGACGAGCCTATCATCAAGATAAAGACGATATCTGATGCTCCCCAGAAGGCTCGCAATGTAACCGAAAACGAGATTGCTGATTATATCCTCGAATATGCGAATATTAATTCTGGTGAATTGTTTGATGCAGTGGAGAAAATAATTCACGACTACGATATGCTTCAGGGGGGATATAGACCGAGCATTCCGCCTCAAGAGCGAGATCAGATCGTCAATAACTATCGCGCACTATTAGACAATTATAGAGTTGAGGTGCAGGAAGTGGCTCAAGTACGCCAAGAAAGTCTTCAAGCAATTCCTGAGCACAAGCGCTACACGCTAGACGAGGGTAGGAGTGGAGATAATTACAAAGAGAAAATTATCAAGCTGCCCAACACTAAGAAAGAAAAGCTCGACAAACTACAATTGGCTAGAGCTGATGCTAACAATGCACTGAATTTAGTTAAGCAAAGAATTGGTTATCTGGAAGGAGGGCGGGATCTACCTCCCTCCGTGCAAAGAGTAAATCCCGGAGGGGCTGAGGAGGCGCTAAAAAACTTTAGGCTAGAAAGTAATAGCCTTGAGGGTACAATTAAAAATTTGGATGAGCAGATTAGTAGCGTTGGAGATGTGCAAGATAATTATGCCGGCGGTCACTATGCGCGTGACCCAAACGTATTAGCCCACCTGCGCACGATGGATCGCGTCGATACGGACGGCAAAAAGGTATTGCTGATCGAAGAGATCCAGTCCGACTGGCATCAGAGGGGTGCTGAGTTTGGCTATAAAACGCCAGAATTAAAAAGGCAGCTAGATGACATTAACAAGGAGTTGCAGGCAGCTAAGTTTAAGTATAGTGAATACGACGATCAAAAAATGCTTGAAGAGTTAGGCTTTGATGAGTTGTTTTCAGATGAGGCGATAAAACCTGAATTTTTAGAGCATTCGGCACTCGGAGATCGAATCGCCAATCTTCGCAAAATGCAAAAAAACCTTGAAGACAGGCTTGAAAATTCATTGCCAGACGCTCCATTCAAGACGGGCGACAAGTCTTCTTGGTATAACCTGACGCTTAAAAAGGCGCTGCAAGATGCCGTAGATGGTGGTTACGACAAGCTCGCCCTCACCACGGGTCGCCAACAAGCTGATCGCTACAACCTGAGCAAGAATGTAAGTTCCGTCAGGTATCAGGAAGATATTGTTGAGGGACGACCTGTAAAGGTACTTACGGCCTACGACCTTGAGGGAAGTAGAGTCTTAAACAAACGAATTGAAGACCCCGAAAAAGATATTCCAGAAATCATTGGCAAAGAGTTGACCAAAAAACTACTCGATCAGGACGCTACTGGCGCACCCTTAACCCGATCTCAGCTTCAGGAGTATGAAAATTTAGAGCGTGCGATTCCTAATCTGTCAGAGCAAGAGGCTGAGCGATACTACTTTCTTGACCAAAAACAATTGGACAACAGCTACGAGCCTAACACCCGCGCCCTTAGTGGACTCGACCTAGATGTCGGCGGCGAGGGCATGAAGCAGTTTTACGATAAGACCTACGTCAACGCGCTCAACAAGCTAGTTAAGCCAGACGGCGTCAAGGTTGGTAAGACTAATCTGACATCCAAGCGGATGCGCAGAGTATTAAGTGATGCCGAAAAAGAAGAGTATGATTATTTAATAACAAGAAGAGGGGTTCAAGGCAAACTAACAGAAGCGCAGCTTGAAAGATTCAGGCTACTGAAGAAAAAAGATAACGCGCTTGAGTTCGATGAAGACACCGTACACTCCATAGACATCACCCCTGAGATGCGCAAGCGCGTACAGATGGGCCTTGAGCTTTTTGCTGAGGGGGGTGAGGTCGATAATCGGAGCGCAAAAGACAAGCTGCGCGACATTATCGAGTCGATGATGGGCGATAACACCGACGCCACGATCACGGCTCTTGAGTTCACCCCCGTGGTTGGCGACCTGATGGGCGGTATAGATATCTTTGACTCGATCAGCGAGGGAGATATGTACGGCGCGGGCATTAACACAATGGCGGCTATGGCGGGGATGGTGCCCGGCCCGCCCGGCGATCTGATGAAGAAGGCCATGCAGCGAGTCAGGGTTAAGGAAGATAACTTCGACAAGCAGATGCGGGACAAGGTTCTTGAAGCATCGCTCAAGGCTTCCGAGAAGCCTGACCGCGTGCTCAAGACCCTTGGGATAAAGGGGCGGGACTCTCTCAAGGATTATCACAAGTCAGACGACGGCATCATCGACAAAACCCTTGACGTGAGCCGTGCGAAAAAATTAGTTGATGCGAAGGTCATAACGGCAGATGAACTGCAGGCTGTTAAGTATCTGAGAGCGCCAGAGCGACGACAGAGGGATATGCGCGAAGAGATTTTGAATCAGACGGATCCCGAATATGCCGAGAGCCTGAAGATAACCCGCGATACACCAGAGGGCTACAACCTCGGCGGTTCCGTGTCCGACCTGGTCAGGGATCCATCGATGAGCAACCTGCAGCGGGAGGCACCAAGCCTCTCTCCGGCTCAGGCGGCAAACATTGGCGGCGGATTCTTGCCGTACAGTGGGATGGCAGATATCTTCGGCGAGTACGCCGCCTTCCCCACCGACCCGAACATGACCACTGCTGAGATGATTGTTGGGCCGAGAGGCCCATCATTAGCAGAAAACATCCGCAATAGAGAGATCATAGACTCTGGCCTGCAGATAGCAGGCGGTATTGGAGACTTGATCCCACCCCTGATGGCTGCAGTTGCGCCCATGAGAGTTGCGAGGGCGGCTGCAAAGGCGGCAGACAAACTTCCCTCCAAGCCGTCATCTAGGCCCAAAAAAATATACCCAGAGCGCAAATATGACGAGCGCTTTGACCCCCGCGTTGGAGAAATAGATAGGCTAAATAATCTTAGATACGAGATTGAGTCTAGGGCTGAAAGCATCGACCCTAAAGTATTGAGGTTATCAGACCTTGAGGGCGAGCAGTTTATTACGTCTATGTCAGACCGCACAAGGGCGGGTGGCCTGATATTGGGTATAGATGGCGTGCCCCTGTATCGTGCGGTTGACCTGCGTGGCGGTCAAGGTTTTATGTTCGAGAACCCAAATCAAGTGTGGGCATCTGCAGAAAAACCTGCCAACGACATACTAAAGATGGCTGCTGAGATGAAAAAATCTAGCAACGACCCCCTGTTCTTGCCTTGGCGTATGGCACCCACTGGCGGAGACTTCTCTACCACCACGGGCGAGCTTATGCTTGGTTTTGCCTCGGCTAACATGAATAAGTCTACAAAACGATCGCTAGATAAGGCAATAAAAAACTTTAAGACTGTCGGCTCTATGGTACAAGGCAAGAGGGTTAACCAAGGGCGTATGATACAGGGATGGAAGGGTGTTGATGACCCGTCCTCCGTTGAAGTCTGGAGGAATACCCCCGACTCGGTTAGAAAAGAATTAATGAACATGATGGACGTACAGTTCAGGAAAAAGGGAGGACTGTCAATCGGTGCCGCCCGACTGATCAACACAGACCCACCGCAGGTTCTGGCTAAAGACGCAGGAATACAGAATGTTGGAAGGATATACACAGGAGAAGGTCTGACAGCGTCAACGCACCCGTCATACCCATTCGCAGTACCCGGCGAAGGCATTGGATCCCTGCCAAAGGCAGGCGAGGCTACAATATTTGACCTCATACCAGAAGCTAGGCTCGGAGCTAAACAACAAAAAGTTAAGGATCCGGCTAAGCCTACAACCGAAGAAATAAGAGCGCTGCAGATGAAGCCTTACGGCGGCACGGTGACAGAAAATATATTGCGGCGCATGGAGGATAGGGGCGTAGACATAAACTCTCTTACTGGCTTAGCGCCGGGCGCTCTAGCCTTTACGCTTATCAGCGGATCACTGATATCACCAGAGGAGGTTCAGGCAGGTGGCCTAGAGAATTTGTCGGAAAAACTTTCTGTAGAAAAAAAATCTGGCGTCAAGAAAAAATTTGACGAAGAAGAGGTTGGTATAAGCCTAGCCGCAGGCGGAATAGTATCTCTCGACGATATAGATATCTTTGGCTAGTCAGTGAAGCATAGACGACGGTAGCGGCTCGAAGTCTACCTCGGTCAACAGCAAGACCTCTGTGTGAGCGATCACGTTGTCGTCGAAGACCATGTTAATCGCCTTCTCCATAGCATCCTGAATCAGCTCTGGCTTCTCTGGAGACTCGCCGAATATTCTGACGTGCGCGATAAATTTGTTAGTCACGCTGACACTCCTCAATAATCTGCCGGCAGACCGAGCATCCTCTGTCGCCAGAGCCATCGTCGATCAAGCGACTGTCGTGCGCATCGCAGAAATCATCAGAGCTTTGCGCAGTCTCAGCCATATCCCAGTCTATCGTCTCCGCTTTCATTCTACCATCGCAAAAATAAAGACGACAAGGACATAGATCAGCGGCATTGCAAGTGCCGCTAATATTAGGTCAAAGACTCTAGCTATGATGCTCACGCCTCCACCCCTAGCCACGCCTGAATGCCACCTTCGTACTGCTCCTCTGAGACTTCGACATCGTTAAACCGATAGCTGAACCCTTCGCGTGATATACGCTCGGTCACAACCTCCCTTGGCGCACCCACGTCTAAGTTTAGCAGATCGTTCACCATGAGCTGCATCAGATCATTCAGCTCCTTCCTAGAGATCATCTTCTTGCTCGCCTTGCCGTGAAAGACACCGGCGAGGTGGCTGCGCTGTTGATCATTCAGATCAATCGAGATATTAGTCTTCATGTTAATTCCCCTTGCCCCCGAAGGGGCTGTTAAATTTAAATTACTTCTTGACCTTCCAGATCGTGATCTCACACACGCCGTCAGGCTTCTCCGTGCGAGTAACAACCTTGCACTTTGGATCTGAGTTGCGTATAGCGGCGGAGATCTTTTGCTTCTCAACATCATCGCTGACGACAACGCAGTCGCCATACTCCATCTCATAGACAAATCCGTACTTCTTAGACCTGCCGTGCCTCGCAGGGATTGGCTTACCTTTGATAATTTCCATGACTTTCTCCTTGCCCCCGAAGGGGCGGTTGGTGCCTACGCGATCATCGCTCGGCTAGTTGATCCCACTTGGTTGTTGAGAGACACGCCCTGACCCTGCTTGTAACCGCTGCTGAAGCCGTTGTTGCTGCCAATGCTCCAAGATCCTCCTGACCTGTATGCCAGATTGAACTGCTTGACAATCAGATCCTTTTTAACAACCACAAGATCCTTGCCAGTTGTCGCTTGGCTCAGCTCATCCTCGCGCTCCGCTTTGATCGCCCTGCAGCGCTCAAGGATTGCGCACACAACACCTACTTTGAAGCTGTTGCGCTCACCGCGAGTGCCGTCAAACTTCTTAGCTAAGCGCTCGGTCACTGCGACCAAGTAATCAAACATCATCGCAGCCACCTGAGTATCCTCCTTCGTTCCGCAGAACTTGATACCGCCTCCTCTTTTAGTCGGCATTGTGCTTGTCAAATATGAAGCCGACCAAGCCAAGTTCCACACCCACAGAGAGTTGCGAGACTCACCAGTGTCAGCTTGGATCATGTCGTCGCCCTTGAGTGTCTGAGCATTCAGCTCGGCGAACTGGATATCGTGCTTACGCATCATGCTCTCGGCTCGGCGCAACGCTATCGACGCCTCGTTCTCGTTGGACGCTGAGTGCTTCGCCATAGCCAGTAGCTTGGCGACTCTATCCAACATCTTTGCTCTATCGTTCATGCCCTTCTCCTTGCCCCCGAAGGGGCTGTTGTATTTAAAAGTTGTGGTCAATAATTGCGTTATATGCTGCGCATTTAGTTTTGTAAGGCCCGCCGTGGAAAGCCTCTTCGCCAGTTACTTCACTCAGAACCTGCCAACCGTTTTGCGTTTTTTTCACAATATAGCCAACCCTGATACAAATCCTTACAAGGTAAGAGCCTGTGTTTAATTTTCTTGGTTTGAACATTCTTTGTATTCCTTTTTTCGGGCTAGTTTCTCTGCTTTCTGGTATCCATTATACAGGCTTCGTGTCGTTGTGCAACTATTTATACACTAATATTCAAAAATATTTAATTAATTTATTTTGCTGCAAATTGTTGCACAACGACACGCGCCATGTATAATGGTCACATACCCAAGGAGAAATGACATGAAAAAACTTATTACTGCTCTTGCTGCAGTTGAGCCTTCAGACGATGACCCAAAGTTTGGCTTCTACAAGCGCCCGACCAAAGCTGAGTGCTACACAACTGAAGAGGTGGCGCAATGAACGCGCAAGAGAAGAAGGTGTACTACAATCGTGTGAGGCGCACCTGCGCCAAGCACGACATTGACATCGAATACGATGGCGTCCCAAAGTGTTATATGGGCGTAGATCTGATTAAAGACGGCGAGACGCTTGCTAGTCATCACGCGGATAACTATCTGCCGTTGGATATCAACTGGAAACGCCTGCACGAAGATCTTACCGTGCAGGGTCTGACGGGAGGAATAAAGTGAGCATAACACCCCTCAAGCAGGTCAACCACATCTACGGTTATGTGCGCGTTAGCACCCGCGAGCAGGTTCGCTCAGGCGTATCAATAGAGGTACAGCAGCGCCACATCAGCGAGTTTGTGCGTCAGAAGTACAACCGCGACGTGACCAAGTTTTTTATCGACGACGGCATCTCCGGCACGCGCCCGATACTCGACCGACCGGCAAGTCGTGAGCTTACAGACGTGATCGACAGATACGACGTTGTTATCTGCACTAAGTTGGATCGCCTCTCGCGCTCATCTGGCGACCTGCTGAGCACAATACCCGTGCTCGAAGATGTCGGCATCGCCCTGTATTTCTGCGAGCAGTTCGGCGAGATGCCCATTGTCTATCCGAAGGAGACAAAGGAGCGCGGCTTGAAGTCAAAGTTTGACATGAGTCGTATGGCAAATGAGATAATGATCATGGTGCTCGCGGCGGTTGCCGAGATCGAGCACGCTACGATTAAGGATCGATTCGGAGACGGCAAGGTGGACTGGGCGTCACGCGGATACCACATTGGCGGCGGTGTTCCCTACGGATACGAGGCGGTTGAGGAGAAGCACGGCAACAAAAAGCGCACAAAGCTAGTGGAAATCGAATCGGAGCAGGAGGTGCTCAGGACAATCTACGCCCTCAAGCGCAGGGGTCTGGGTTCTAAGAGGATAGCCGTCGAGGTGAACTCTCTTCACATAAACGCAGATATGACGTATCATCAAGTGCGACGCATTTTAAAACGCAAATTTCAGGGTATGTCAGCCGCAGCATAAAGGTGACCGATGACAGAGATTACGGGTTGGGGCAGACAGGCTTGGGGTGACGGGCCATTTGGAGATCCTGACGGAGTAGACGTTGCAGGTCTTGCGATGACTATGGGCGTTGGCACCCTATCTTTTCGGACGGCCAACTTTTTTCCAATTGTTGGGGTCGGGACAACCTTTTCGATCGGCGCAACAACTTTTACGAGTAGCCTAAACGTGCGCCCAACGGGTGTTTCAGGCACTCTGGGGGTTGGCACCGTAAATATATATGAACAGATTGATACCGAGCAGACTCCCAACTACAATGATATCTTGACAAGCTAGAGGATTTACCCTATGGCAACGTATGTAAACGATTTAAGACTCACAGAACTTGCCACGGGTGAGGGCAGCGGGACGTGGGGAACAACAACAAATACTAACCTTGAGCTGATCGGCGAGGCGCTTGGATTTGGGACGCAAGATTGTTTTGCGTCAAACGCCAACGCGACTACCACAGTTGCTGACGGTGCAGCAGATCCGGCAAGGGCGATTTACTTCAAGGTCACAAGCTCTGCTACCTTGGATGCGACAAGAACACTAACAATCGCGCCCAACACCGTCAGCCGACTGATGTTCATTGAGAATACTACGACTGGATCTCAGATCATCACGATCAAGCAAGGCAGTGGCGCAACAGTCAATATTGCCAACGGCGCAGTCAAAGCCGTATACCTCGACGGCGCAGGATCTGGCGCAGCAGTGGTTGATGCGTTTACAGACCTTGACCTCACCGGCACAACAACGGTTGCAGCCCTAACCGCCTCTGGCGTGATCACGGGATCGACTGTCGAAGCAACGGGTGATACTGCCGCCGGTGATAATGCGGCGATGGGCTTTACAGCCGCAGAAGGTCTTATCCTGACAGGTCAAGGCTCTACAAATG
>Ga0209535_1000034_pt1 | contig 73420 bp, 94 predicted proteins | sample LinPmetageLP28_FD_184041 | JGI IMG/M metagenome (GOLD analysis project Ga0209535, IMG submission 184041) | Marine viral communities from the Pacific Ocean - LP-28 (SPAdes) (version 2) | ecosystem: Environmental > Aquatic > Marine > Oceanic | place: Pacific Ocean | collected 2009-08-22 | reverse complement strand
CAACAAAAGTGTTATAAGGAATTTGATCATGGAAAATCAGCCGCAAGGTTCTGTAGCTGATAAAGATGCATTAGACAAATTAGCATTGATTGCTCAACAGGCAGACGGTCTTAGAAAAAATCGTGCATTTAGAAAACTGTATAAAAGTTTGGCTCCTAGAGACCTGGCCACCATTAAAAACGCAGTTAAAAACTCAGCGCATATAAATCCAAAAACTGGAAAAGTCTTTAGGAATGAATTAGAAGTATTAAAACATGTAGGTAATCATGTCAATACTAGTGGGCGCTCAGCTAAAGGAGCTTATAAAACTGTCGGCGACGCGGTTGCAAAGATATCAAAATTTGGTACTTACACAGTTAAGGCGGGAGGCATTACTGACAAGGCACAGAAAGCTATACGTTCTACTGGTATAGGTAGTTATATGTCAAAGAAATTTCCTAAGCTTATGGGCTCTGCAAAACTAGCAGGAAAAACAATTCCTGTACTTGATATTGTCATTGCATCTTTTCAGATAATGTCAGCACTTAAAAAAATAGATAAGTTTAATAAAGACTTTAATAAAACTTTAAAATTAAACCCTGGAAATGAACTAACAAACTTCATGGTCGATGCTGGTGATAGAAGTTTTGAAGAATTTATTGTTTATGTGGATCAATACACAGCTAGGAATCCAAATGCAGAAAAGAGACTAGACAAAGAATTTAACGCAATATTGCAAGTAATAAAAGATTTATTAATAACTGTTGTATTAGCTGTTCAACCATATGTGACAGGCGCAGCCGGTGTAGCTGGAGGTACTGTAGTTCCTATAGCGGGTAATATTCTCGGTGGTGCAACGGGGTATGTTGCTGGAAAGTTAGCAGGTTTAGGGGTGGCGATAGCAATACACGCAATACCTTTTGAGCGACTCTTATTTGAAATTACAGGTGAAATTGCTGAAGGTTTAGAGAAACTATTCGGAGTAATGAAAAGAGTTAAAAAGTTAAATAAACCGGCCGATGCTCTTGAAAGAAACTCATTAGCCCGATGCTTTTTCACAAACCCAGTTAAATCATTCTCGCGTTTAGGACAAGTTTACGAGATTATTCATAAAACATCTTATATTGATAAAGCAGCCGCTTCACAAAGTGTGGCTTCTGGAAAAGGTACTACTCGAACAAAGAAAGCATTTAACATAAAAGAAAATTCATTATATGACCTAACATTTAACGACATTATTTTAGAAGGCTATGCAGATAAAGCAAACGCTCTTAATGATAAAATGGTGGCTGCTGCTGATCGAAGAAAAGTAAGATTAGTAAATAAAGTGCAGCAAGACAAATTAGATGAGATAGATGAATTAGATGAATTTTCAGGTGCAGCTGCAGGTGGTGGTGGTCCAGCAGTGCCTTTAGGTTATACAGCAAAAGGTAAGCCTGAAACATCATCCCAGCGAAAAAAGCGCCAAAGATTTAACGTTGAGAAGTCTTACCCATATACAAAGTTAGCGAATCCACCTAAATCAAAAAAAAGAAAAAAATAAAAAAATAATTTGATAAATCTTCTCTTGGCATAGTATTATCTAATGTTCACTTAATCATTTAGATTTTGGACATTACAAGTTAAACATTGAAAAGGAGAAAACATGGCACTAGATTTTGATGCTATTAAACGTAAATTAGAAAGACTGAGTGGTAATAACACTAGCAGAAACGTAATGTGGAAACCAGAAGAGGGACAAGAATATGAAGTCCGACTTTTATCATTTCCAGATAACGATGGACAACCGTTTAAAGAACTAATGTTCTACTACAATATTCCAGGACAACGTGGGTTATTGGCACCAAGCCAGTTTGGTAAACGTGACCCAATCCAAGAGTTGATTGATAAATTGCGCGGGGAAGGTACAAAAGAAAGCTATGAAATGGCTAAGAAGTTGTATCCTAAAATGCGTGTTTATGCACCTGTTGTAGTTCGTGGTGAAGAGTCTGAAGGTGTAAGAATCTGGTCATTTGGAAAACTAGTTTACCAAGCACTTTTATCACTAATGATGGATGAAGATTATGGAGATATCACAGATCTTAAGACAGGAACTGATGTTAAGATCAAATGTACAAAGCCACCTGGTCAACAGTGGGCAAAGACAGAGGTATTACCTAAGCGCAAGTCATCACCAGTTTCAAAAGATGCAAAACAAGCAAAGGAATGGTTATCAAACATCCCAGATGTTAATAACATCTTCCAAACAAAGTCGTATGATGAGTTAAGTAATATTATTAATAGTTGGCTTAATAGTGATGAAGTTGAAAGTGAAGGATCAGATTGGTCTGGCAGTAAGCAGACTTCTAATAACAAGCAGGCTTCTAATAGTAAAACAGAAGAGGGCTCAAGTGAATCATACTCTAATTTAGACGATGCTTTCTCTGACTTAATGAGTTAACATAAAACTATGTGTTTTAAAACCCGCAGAAATGCGGGTTTTTTTGTATTTTATAAAAGATAACTGTAGAATAAATTATCACATAGGAGCTAAATCATGGCAAAAAATGAAGATTTCACCTCACAACTAATCAGATCTTTGAATAAAGACTATAAGACAAAAGTCGCATACAATCTCTCAGAAGATGAAAGTCCAACGCAAGTTAAACGATGGGTTTCAACAGGATCTAAGCTGTTAGATTATATTTGTGCAAATCAACCTGGCGGAGGCTTTCCTGAGGGCAGGATTGTAGAGATATTTGGCCCTCCTTCTATTGGAAAGTCTCATATTGCCACACAGATAGCATGCAGCACCCAAAAAATGGGAGGTATTGCCGTCTATATCGATACAGAAAATGCAACTTCTATCCAGAATCTTGGGAACCTAGGTGTTGATGTCTCCCAGCGATTTGTTTATGTTGATACTCACTGTACCGAAGAAGTACTTGATCTAGCAGAGAAAACGATTCTTAAGGCAAAAGCTTTAGACAAAGATGTTCCAGTTACAATTATATGGGACAGCGTTGCAGCATCATCACCAAAAGCTGAATTGCTTGGTGATTATGATAAAGCAACGATCGGTCTTCAAGCCCGGGCGATATCAAAAGGAATGAGAAAAATAACCGGAGTTATCGGGCAAACAAATAGTTTGTTTGTTTGTTTAAATCAAATTAGAACAAAGATAGGTGTAATGTACGGTGACCCTGATACAACGCCTGGTGGTAAAGCCATACCTTTTCACTCTTCCATACGTATTAAGTTAGGTGCTGGTCAACAAATAAAAGATGGTGATGATGTAATTGGAATTCAAGTTTGGGCAAAAACTGTTAAGAATAAAGTCGCGCCACCTTTTAGAAAGGTTAACTTCCAAATACATTTTGGAAAAGGTATTGTTGAACATGAAGAAATGTTTGACTTGTTACGCAAACACGGAATGGTATTACAAGAAGATAGAAGTTACCAGGTCTCTGGGACAGGCGGGTGGAAGACAATTGAAATGTTTGATGAAAATGGTACCATGCTCGATTCAAAAAAGTTTAGAAAAACAGAGTTTAATGAAATAATGGATGATGAATTTTGGGGTCCAATTGTTGATATCATACTTAAAGATGCAATGGTTAAGAAGATGGGCACATCAGCCGGCGTTGATATTGACATGGAGTCTTATGAAGAGATGAAAGCACTTGCAGACGAACTGGATATGTGATGGTAAAAAATAGAGTACTGATATTTGATGCTTTAAATGTTTTTATGCGTCATTATATTGCACACCCAGCAATGTCAGATAACGGTGAACAAATCGGTGGCATTGTTGGGTTTTACTATAATGTGATTAATTTAATCGAGAAATGCAAACCAGAAAGTGTCATTGTAGTTTGGGAAGGGGGCGGGTCTAAGAGAAAAAGAGATCTATACCCTGAATACAAAAAAGGGGGCCGGCCCACTAAAATGAATAGATATTACGAAAAAGAAGAACTACCTGACTCTTTAGAAAATAGAAATTTTCAAATTAGAACTTTAATTGGCGTGCTTTCAAACCTACCAATTTGCCAGGTCTATATAGAAGACGCAGAAGCGGATGATGCAATCGGATATATGTGCAAATACAAATTAAAAAATAAGAATAAAATCATAGTATCAGGTGATCATGATTTCTATCAATTAGTTGACGAGGATTGCATTATATACTCACCAAATTCAAAATCATTTGTTAATACGAACAAGGTCTTAGAGAAGTACGGTGTTCATCCTCATAACTTCTGCTTGGCTAAATCAATAGTTGGTGACAAATCAGACAATATTCCAGGTGTTCCTGGAGTAGGTTATAAAAAATTAGCCAAAGAGTTTTCAGAATTACTTTTAAAAGAAGACTTTGATAATAATTTTTTCCAGTTGTTTGTTAGTAACGACGTTAAACACGGTGAACATCCAAAGAAGAAGATATATAAATCCATTAAAGACAGTGAAAAGTTAATTGAGCGTAACATCAAGTTGGTCAGATTAGATGTAGACAACTTAGTGCACATGCAAACAAAAAGAATTGATGAAAGTATTGAAAATTTTAAACCGGCGTGGAATAATCTTAAAGCAATTAAACATTTAAATGAAAACAATATAAAGAATATAGACTTTTTACGGCATGGATATTTGCTACGAACCCTAACTAAAGGAAAACTATGGTGATGGAAAACCCAAACTACTTTTCAAAATACGGTAAAGATTTTCAAGAAAAGATATTTCAAGCTCTTTTAAACGACCATAACTGGGCCTCGCAAATGATGGAGGTAATGAAGTATGATTACTTTGAATTAAAATATCTACAATTCTTATGCGATAGATTTTTTAGCTTCTTTTCGAAATACAGAAACTTTCCAACAATGCCTCTGCTGGTGTCAATCATTAAAGATGAATTGACTACAGGTGATGATATTATCTTAAGAGAACAAGTAATAGAATATTTAACGCGAATGAAGTCATCTCCAAACTTAGGTGACTTAAAATTTGTAAAAGATAAGTCACTTGATTTCTGTAAAAAACAAGCACTTCAACAAGCTTTGGAAGAAAGCGTCAAGGCAATTAAACAAGAAAATTATGAATCTGTTTTAAGTATTATGAAAGATGCTGTATCAAAAGGTTCATCATCAACTATTGGTCATAATTTCTTTGAAGATCATGAAGCAAGATTTGTTTTAGTTGACAGAGCAACCTGTGCTACAGGTATTAAACATTTAGACCAAAAAGATGTGTTAAACGGTGGTTTAGGAAGAGGAGAAATAGGTGTTGTTGTTGCGAATACAGGTGTGGGAAAATCACATTATCTCGTTTCTATGGGTGCTGAGGCATTACGTAGGGGAAAAAATGTTGTACATTACACTTTTGAGTTAACTGAAACTGCAGTGGGAATAAGATACGACAGCAATTTATGCAATATACCATCAAACAATGTTATTGACAATAAAGAAACAGTTCTTAAAACTTATGAGGAAAATAATTTTGGTAAGTTGATAATTAAACAATATCCGACAGGTGCCGCAAGTATTATAACTATAAGAAATCATTTAGAAAAACTTGAAATGAAAGACTTTAAACCCAGTATACTCATCATCGATTACGCGGATATTATGCGATCTACGCGAACTTATGACTCACTTAGACATGAGCTTAAACTAGTATATGAAGAACTTAGGAACCTAGCAATGGAAATGAACATACCAGTCTGGACAGCATCCCAAGCTAACCGTGACTCTGCAAAAGCAGAAGTTGTAGGATTAGAAAATATGTCTGAAGCATATGGGAAAGCTATGGTAGCTGATGTTGTTGTTTCGCTCTCAAGAAAACCTATGGAAAAATCAACTGGCGCAGGCCGTCTCTTTGTAGCAAAAAATCGTGCAGGTCGTGATGGATTAATGTTCCCAATTAGAATTGATTGTTCAATGTCAAAGATTGAAGTGTTGGATGACGTACGTGAAATGTCAATTGTAGACGCAATTGAACGTGACAATGCTGGAACAAAAAACATGTTAAAATCAAAGTGGAAAGAAATTACAGGAAAATAGGAGAATAAATGTACACATACGATGAAGTTTTAGAGGCCAGTATAGAGTATTTTGGCGGTGATGAATTAGCTGCCAGTGTTTTTGCAGGAAAATATGCACTACAAGATATAGATGGAAATTATGTAGAGTTAACACCAGATGACATGCATGCAAGAATAGCATCTGAGTTTGCAGCAATTGAAACAAAATATGATAATTCAATGCACTACGAAGAAATTTATAATCTATTTAAAGACTTTAAATATGTAGTGCCACAAGGCTCGCCAATGAGCGGGATTGGAAATAAAGCAAAAATACAGTCTTTATCAAACTGCTTTGTTATCGAAGCCCCCGCTGATTCTTATGCGGGGATTCTTAAAACAGATCAAGAGCAAGTGCAGATCATGAAAAGACGTGGAGGCGTAGGATTTGATATATCCACAATTAGACCCAAAGGTATGGTTACTTCCAATGCTGCTAAAACAACAGACGGAATTGAAGTATTTTTAGATAGATTTAGTAATAGTTGTCGAGAAGTAGCACAAGGTGGCCGACGCGGTGCTTTAATGTTATCAGTGTCTGTGCATCACCCACAAGTAATGGACTTTATTAAAATTAAAAGAAACCTGTCAAGAGTTACCGGTGCAAATATTTCTGTAAGGGTAACTGATGAGTTTATGGACGCAGTCAAAAAAGATATAACATATCATCAAAGGTGGCCTGTCGATTCCGACGATCCGGAAGTACAAAACTATACTAGCGCAAGAGAAATATGGGATGCACTCATTGAAGGCGCGCACGCTTCTGCTGAACCTGGTGTCCTGTTTTGGGACACGGCAACACGAATGACTCCTTCTGACGCCTATACTGATGTTGGTTTTGGATCTGTTTCTACGAACCCTTGTGGTGAAATTATTCTTTCACCCTATGACAGTTGTCGATTAATGCTTATTAACTTAACTTCTTTTGTTTTGAAGCCATGGTCTAAAGATGCAAAATTTGACTTAGGAAAGTTTAGAGTTATTGCAAGAAAAGCTCAACGTTTGATGGACGACATGATCGACTTAGAGATTAAACAAATTGATAAGATATTAGCTAAGATTGATAATGACCCGGAAAATGATGAAGTCAAATATTACGAAAGAAATCTTTGGAACACAATTAGACAAGTAGCAATCAATGGCCGACGAACTGGTTTAGGTGTAACTGGTCTAGGTGATGCAATTGCAATGTTAGGACAAACATATGGCTCTGATGAAAGCATTGAAACTGTTGAAGAGATTTATAAATGGTTATCTCTTGCTTCATACGAGGAATCAATTCAACTAGCAAAAGAAAGAGGCGCATTTGAAGTGTTTGATCACAGAAAAGAAAAAGACCACCCTTTCTTAGACAGAATATTTAGTGAACTTACTCCTGAAGTGATTGAAGATTACCGGACGTACGGTAGAAGAAACATAGCAAATACAACGACTGCCCCCGCTGGCTCTGTTTCATGTCTAACGCAAACAACATCAGGGATTGAACCGGCATTTATGTTATATTACAAGCGGCGTAAGAAAGTGCAAAATGGAGAAGAGGTAATGTTCGTCGACGACTTAGGTGATGAATGGACAGAATTTAACGTGTATCATCATAAGTTTAAAGAATGGATGTCCGCGACACACGTTTCTAATGAAGAAGTAGATATCGCGATAGAACATTCTCCATATTTCGGCGCCACTGCCAACGAAATAGACTGGCGCGCCAAAGTAAAGCTACAATCAGTAGCTCAAAAATGGATTTGTCATGCGATCTCAAATACCACAAACTTACCTGCTGATATCGATATTAAGACTGTTAAGGACATTTACATGATGGGTTGGGAGCTTGGTTGTAAAGGAATAACAGTTTATCGAGATGGTTCCCGATCAGGTGTTTTAGTATCAGCAGATGAGAAAAAAGAAGGAAGGGTTGCCATTGTTGAAAGAGATGCACCAAAACGACCTGAAGAGCTAGAATGTGACATCTATCATACATCGATAAAAGGTCAAAAGTGGGCTGTTTTAATAGGGTTACTTGATGGTAAACCATACGAGGTGATAGGAGGCTCTGCAGATCAAATAGAGATACCTTCTAAATTTCGTAATGGTAAACTATATAAGCGAACGTTTAAGACAAGAAATAGCAAATACGATCTTACAATAGGTGAAGACGATGATCAATTAGTTGTTAAGGATGTAGTATCTATTTTTGACAATCCTAATCATGCTGGTTATACAAGAGTTATATCAACATCACTTCGTCACGGAGTACCGGTCCAGTATCTTGTTGAACAGATGCAAAAAGATAAAGAAATGGACATGTTTAGTTTTAGTAAGGTTATCTCTAGATGCCTTAAAAACTATATTATTAATGGAACTGAAGTAGATAGAACATGTCCTGAGTGCGGTGCAGAAGGAAGCTTAGTATATCAGGAGGGGTGTGTCACATGCAAATCTTGCGGCGCTGGAAAATGTGGTTAACCAAATGTCCATGTTGCGGTTGTGACCCGTGTGACTGTCACTAAATTTAAATTTAAAGAGAGATATAAAGTCTCTCTTTTTTTTGTATAATATAAATTAAACAGGAAGGTGAAAAATGCTTTGGAAATATAATGTTGCCTCAGAGGTAAAAGAATTTGAATTACATCACAACCCAGTAATCATAACAGTCAATAAGTTTGATGAAGAATCGGCAAAAGAATTTAGAACAAAAATTGCCATGGCACACAATACCGGACAAAAAATTATCCCTGTTGTGATTGATTCATACGGCGGACAAGTTTATTCTTTAATGTCAATGATATCAACAATTAAAAATTCAGAATTACCAATAGCAACAATCGTTGAAGGTAAAGCTATGAGTTGCGGTGCAATATTATTATCATTTGGAAGTGAAGGGTATCGTTTTGTAGATAAAGATGCAACAGTAATGATTCATGATGTTTCTTCAGGACAACTAGGTAAAGTTGAAGAAGTAGTCGCCAGCGCAAAAGAAACAGAGCGTTTAAATGCAGTTGTATACAAAATGATGGCACAAAATTGTGGCAAGAAAGATGATTATTTTCTTAAATTAGTAGATAAGAAAAAACATGCTGATTGGTTTCTCACTGCTGATGAATGTATTAAACACAATTTAGCTAACAACATTAGAGTTCCAAAAATTAGCGTTAACGTAGATGTTACTATAGACTTCGAATAATTACAGGTAACAGGAGACTAAAAATGAAAGATGCTTTATTGAGTTATATCGGTTGTACAAAAGGTTTACACACATGGTTTCACGCAGCACACCACGTTACTAAGGGTGTGAGCTTTGCAGGAGACCACGTTAATTTGTATGGCGAAATCTACAACGGTATATCAGAAGATTTTGACAAGCTTATTGAAAAATCAATTATGGTTGCAGATACTGAAGACGTCGCATGTCCAATGATGATAACTGAAATCGCAGCAAAAGTTCTTTCCCAATATGAGACTCCAGCTGGAAGAGGTGCTGACGCTATTGCAGGAATTGGTTTAGAATATATGAGAAATCATATTGCAAACTTAACTGAATTATATAAAATTCTAGAAAAGTGTGGAGCACTTACCTTAGGCATGGATGACTATCTTGCCTCTGCAGCAAATCAATATGAAGGCTACTATTACTTGTTGACACAGCGCGTAAAAAGAGGTATCTGATGGATAAAATTTTTTATAACGAGAGTTCATCTGCTAAGTTAGGTTGGACTCCTGAGTGGTTTAACTGTAATGAATTTGATGAAGATTTAATTGATGCAATTAAAGTTTGGCAGAAGAAGAATGGTTTGAAACCAGATGGATTGTGCGGTCCCGGGACACACAGAAGAATATTTACTGAAAGACAGAGTGAAATTGATGATTATGAGCCTGATACTATAGAATCAAAAGAAAACGCTCATATTGTTCACCACGGAAATTTTATACCAATTGAATGGGAAAAAGTTGTTCTTTGGTCTGAAGACAAAGGTTATAAAGCTAGAAAAGGTTACACATCTTATTTTGAGCCAAGAGAAATTAGCATGTTTGTAAATCACTGGGATGTTTGTTTGAATAGTAGGACATGTCACAAAGTACTTGAAAAACGAGGATTAGCTGTTCACTTCTTAATTGATAATGACGGTACAATATATCAACTACTTGACACAAATCATGCTGCTTATCATGCTGGAAGTAAGAAACTTAATCACAATTCAATTGGGGTAGAAATATCAAATGCATATGATCCTAAATATCAAGGTTGGTACAAAAAAAATGGATACGGAGAGAGGCCAATAATAAGCGGTGAAACTGTGCACGGAGCACCACTTAAAGATTTTACTGGATTTTACCCAGTCCAGTTAGAAGCTTTGAAAGCACTCTGGAAGTCTATTAATGTCGGTGTTGGAATTCCTTTAAAATGTCCTAAAGATAAAGAAGGCAACACTCTCAAAAATGTTTCAACTTCTGCAGCTGCCGGCAGATTTAAAGGTTTTGTAAGCCACTATCATTTAACACGTAAGAAAATAGATTGCGCAGGATTAGATATACAGCAGCTTCTATCTGAGATTAATTAAAAAAGAATTTACTTTTTTTCCCGGATAAATATATTTATACGTTCGAGAGATTCTTCTCTTTTATGTTTAGTTTAGTTTAGTTTTAGTTAGAGTATAGTTGATGACAGCGTTAAGAGTAAACGAGTCTACCGGCTCGGCAGGGTCAATTCAGGTTGCCGACGGTTTCGGCGGTTTTTTATCAGGAAGTTTAAAAGCTGGTCCTAATATAACTATCTCTGATCATGGGTCAGGTAATTTTGTCATTACTGCAAGCTTAGATGCTGGAACAGCTATTGGTGAAGCTGAAGATGGAACTTATTTAGATGGTCTTTTTACAGACTTTACAATTAATACTCCTGTAGGGACTGCAGTTGATAGAATAAATGAAGTACTTAAAGCACTGGCACCATCTCCTGCACCAAACTTAGATGATATTAATTCCTCTCAAACAGGCACAAACTTATTTTTATCTTTTGGCTCTTCTAATAACTTAGCCTCTAGTAATCCATCGTATACTAGTGTTGCTGCAACAGCCGGTGTGGCAGCTACTGTTGATGTTAATGGTGCATATAATGTTTTGACAAGTAGCAATAGTATAAGGCTGGGTGCATTTAACGGAGATACACACATTAGCGGTGCACTCAATGCTGACGTTTCTGCAAATAGTCAAGGAAATAATGTAGTAAATTTTCCTGCCTTTTCTTTCGGTGATGGTGATATTGGTGTTTTAAAGTTAAACGTTAATGGTACGACTGTTAAACAAATAGATTTGACTGTAGCATCAATTGGAAGCAGCTCATCAGGTATAGGAACCGGTTCTCACTTAGATGCCAATGGATCGGGTTTTAACTTATTTTCATTACCTACCACAGGAACGTTTTCAAATGGTAACGCTTTTGATTCATTTAAACATAGAACAGGACAATTTGTAATTGCATCTGGAAGTCAGCGCAGAGGATGGAATTACGCGAGAATTCAACATGTTAAGAGTGGTTCAACCACCACAACAAATTATATAGAGTGGGTTAATGATGATGAAGCGACTCCTTTAGCAGCTGAAGGTAATACAATTAGCTTCGAAGGGAGTGGAAGTATACACTTATCCGGAATTGAATATTTTAGAAGTGGTACGGGTGAATACAAAACAAGAGTAAAAAATGCTTATAGAAATGTTTACGACAGTAATAACATAACTTTTACAACTAACAATAATTCACTTCTATCTTCTAACCCTTCTTTTAGCATAGCAGCTCAGTCAAAACCAACTATTGGTGTTAGCGAAAATCATACTAAGATTTTGCATGTAACCGGCTCCGGGCAAGTATCAGCTAATTATTTTTTAAGTGGCGCTCTGACATCATCAATCAATGTAACACATCCTTTTAAAACAAACTTGTCTGCTGGTGGCGAATCAGTTGCCACAGGTATTTTAATGTATAATTTGACTAATAATTCAACAGCATTAGTTGAGAATTTTAGACGCGAAGAATACAGAATTATTAGTGGTGCTTATGATACACAAGCTTCTTTAGTACACTCCGACAATGCTTGGGACAGTACTGTTCATATGACTGCTTCTAATGGAGCACATACTAACGGTCTACAGTTCTATGATAGTAGATTGTACTCTCCGACCAACACACTTTTATCTGGTGACTTTCGTTCAACTTCTGATGGTGGTAAATTAGATAATGCCCCAAGTGAAAATCCTAATTATTCTGGACAATCCGGCCAGCGAACATTTTATAGATGGTTTAAAAATGAAACTGGCTCAGATAAGCAAGATTTTTCTATAACAATAAATGGAGCTGGGTCGACCATTGTTCCTGCAGCAACAGTACTCAATAGTGGAAGAATAAGAGTTTTTGTAAAATTTCCAAGTGACGGCACTAGATCAACAGGTTGGTTAGATCTTGCAACAGAATTTGTATTAGATGAGTATGAAGATAATGACGGGGCTCATACTGCTAACGGATCGCTTTCTTTTGATAATTCTTTAAACGCAACTAACATTGTTACTTTAGGCACAGTTAGTGTAGGTAATAATGAGTACATTGGGGTTCGTGTCGAAGCTGACGCTGATTGGTCAGGTTACATCGACAGTATAACAGTTTCTTTTGGTGCAGGTACAGGAACAATATCAGCAATACCTGACTTAGACGATATCGACTGCAATAATGATGGAACAGATTCGAATCTATCATTTGGGTCATCAAAAGCTATATCAGGTTATACCAGTGTCGGTTCATCAGCCGGTATAGAAGCAGCTGTTGACGTCAACGGTCTTTATGAAACGTCAGCAAATTCAAATAATCTTCGTAGGTCAGTTTTTGCACTTGACACGGTAATAGAAGGTGACTTAAATGAAGATGTGTCTGCTACTTCTCCTGATTTTGTTGCAAATTCTTTTTCTGACGCAAACAGCGGATCTTTAGTTCTTGAAGTAAACGGATCAAATGTGCATACAGTAAATTTAGCAGGTGCATTTGATAACGTTGGTGCAGGTAACCCAGGTTCCGGAACAGGTACAACATTTACGAGCAACAGTGGATTTTTTGATTTAAGCGTCTGGAAAGCGGCAGAATTTGATAATGAAGTACCTCACTTTCTTGAAATACAAAGAACTGGAAAATATAGGGTGCACACCACACATCAAAGAAACGGTTGGAATTATGCAAGAGTAAAACATGTTGGGTCATGGGGTACTAGAACAACAAATTATGTCGAATGGGTTAATGACAATGATGCAAACGGATTAAGTATAACAGACCTAAAATTTCAACCTGCAAAAGATGATGAAATATTTAATTTAAGTGGTGTTAAATATTTTGTCCAACCTAGCGGAAGTTTAGAGGTAAAAGTAAATAATATTTACAGAAATGTGTATTCAGACAGTAATTCTGCAATTTCATTTGCAAACTTATCAAACGCAAGTGGTGTTAAAATTATACAGTCAGGTACCGGAATAACATCTACAAAAACTTCAGTTGCATCAATTGCGTCACTTCAAACGTTAAAAACAACTACAAATTCTGAGCAACAAACTTGTACAGTAACAGGATCACTTAGATTTTCGTCAACCGGTTCTCTTGTAGGAACATACGCAAATTATGCAAGAAAGTCCATGACAGGATCATTAGTCTTTGATCATCCTTTGAAGACCAATTTAGATACACACAGCACTTTGGTAATGACATCGTCAATTTTACTAGTATTTTCCGCAAGTGACGCTTCAAATGTCAATACAACTGAAAATTTTAGTGGAGAATCATTTAGAATACAAAGTGGAAGTTATTTAGCACAAGCTAATGTAACAAACGGTCTCTTTAAATGGTCATCTACGGGATCGTTAAATGACAATTCTAATTTTCCAAATTACTTTAATGGTTTAATGCTTTTTGATAATAAATTAATAAGTCCGCTCGACGGAGGAAGTGCCGGTGACTTTAGAAATTATTCTGATGGAGGCATATTTGATGGACCTCCAAACAATGTAAATTATAGTTCATTAAGTGAGTCAACAAGGGAATATTACAGAGGTTTCTTAAATCCAACATCAAACGACTTAGCAAGAATAACACTAGTTCTTAACGGAGATGCCACCATAGTTGGAAAATCTTCCTCCTTAGGTTCAAATAAAAATATTTTTGTAGAGTTAAAAGTACCAGGAAAAACAGGATTTTTGGATCTAGGCACACCCTCAGCAGGTTCTGGTAATATTACTGATGGTGATGGTTGTTTGTTTGGAGATGCTGATTCTACCGTTGATTTGTCGAATGCAACAAACGTTTGTACATTTAACGGATCGACTGTCGACGGAACTGCATCAGGAGCTGAGTATGTTGTGGTAAAAATTTCTGCACACAAAAACTGGACAGGATATCTTAATAAGATTACTGTCACGTGGAGCGGATAATGGCAGGAAAAAGTAATACTTCAGCTACATTTTTTGCCCAAAAGAAACTTTTAGGTAAGGCGCACACCTCAAACTTAAAGACCGATGGCGAGGAATTAATTGGATCCAATATCCAAGCGGCTTCTTCTCTTTTGTTCGGGCAATCAATACCAGACAGTCCATCCCAAACACTTTATTTGCTTCAAAGTGCCTCGAACGGTGCTCCCACCACAGTTGAGTATGTTCACTTTGCCTTATCTTCTTTGGCAGGTACAACATATGACGCAAATGAAACATCACCTGATGGTGGTGCCGGGTCAGATTCTGGCGAAGCTTCACAAACTTCTGGACCTCACACTTATGAATTTGCTTTTAGATCAGACTATCAATCAAATTCAAGTAATCTTAAGAAAGGAAACGGCGACTTCAACAATAACAAAACAGTTCATGAAACTTTAGGTCGTGTTCAATTAATACCACCTTTTTTCTCAAGAACTGCGCCAAATCCATATATAATAAAAATTTACAAAGATGATGGTTCGGGAGGTATTGGCGATGAAATACCTCTTTTAGATAATATTGATTGGAATGTAGATTTTTACAATGGCATATTATTTTTACAAGATTATAATTCGTCTAAAATACCTGCACACGCTAAAGCCTTCGCATATGTTGGAAATTTTGCAAGTGAAGGATTTTTTGAAAACACCCTCTCCGGATCTTTGCAACAGCTTACAGACGGTAAATCATATTTAGTTGCCGGTAATAATGTAACAATAACATCAGGTTCTAGTGGACAAGTCACAATAAGCTCAACTGGTGGTGCTGGTTCTGACACACAAAATACGCTTGATCAAGCATATGATGAAGGTGGTGCAGGAGCAGGAGCTGTTGTAACAGTTGACAGACAGCCAATCCAATTAAAAGTTGCCGGTTCAAATAGTATAGCATTAGCTATCACTGGCTCTGTCTTAATCGGATCAGGTGCTAATGGTAGTTTGCCTAGCTTTGCTGGTACTGATAATAATTTCTTTATATCAGGTTCTATTAGTTCGATGGGTTCTACATCAGACAAGGGCACAACAGTTTTTGGGGGTGATGTAAAAATATCGGGGTCATTAAAGACCAATAAGGAGTTTGTCTTTAATGAATTGTTAACTGGAACTTCCAATGGTTTGAACACACTTTTTACTCTCGCAAATACACCTTTTACTTCTAACGAGATAAGTATATTTGTGAATGGACAACTCCAAACACCCCCCGGATTAACAACTTTTCAAGATTATTCAGTCACCGGTTCTAATGTGTATTTTGCAACCGGTTCGGTACCCGAGGTGGGCAGCTTAGTGTTAGCAATGTATAACAAGGTAGTATCATGAGTCAAAATATCTATGTAACGTCTGATATTGCGATTGCCGCTTTTTTAATGATGAAGGGTATGAAATTGTTAAATGCTAACAGGGAAAGAAACGGAAGGTTTCGTTTTGAATTTGATGATTCAAAAAATGAAGCCGGACAGCATGCTGTTTCTTTTGCTAATTCAGAATCTGCAAAGTTTGATGCGCACGTTAAGAATTTAAAAAATCTTATTTTTAAAAATTAATTACTTTTAGATGAGATATATAAATCAGAGGTCTTAATAGTTAGTAAAATACTGACCTAAATATATTGAAGTTGTGTTTCGTTGTTGATAGTTATAGTTAAGTTAGAAAAATTATTTTAAGCTATATTATTTTAAAACAAGGGAGAAAAAAATGGCTTCAAGAACACAACTCAGACTAGGTCAATTGACCGGGTCATTCGCAGACAGAGAAGGCAGCATCGTCGACAATCTTGGTGCAAACGCAGGGGCTAATTTATTAGCATTAGGTTTGACTTCAGGTTCGATGGTAGGCGTTCTTTCAGAAATGGCGTCAGCAATTAAAAGAATTCACGGTGGTGATACTTTTGCTAAAGCAGCAGCAGGTGAATTTCATACTGACATAACACTTAAAGGCACAACCCCAACACTCACAATTGGTGATGCAGGTGCTGAGGACACAGCGATCGTATTTGACGGTAACGCAAAAGACTTTTATGTAGGGCTTGACGATACAGACGATAAACTTAAAATTGGTTTAGGTAATGCAGTAGGTACAACACCAAACATTACCCTTAACTCTGCAGACAGAGATGTAACGTTCGCTGGAGACGTTACAATTGGAGGCGGTAAGGTTACACTCACAAACGGTTCAACAATTGACTCGGAAACTGGTGGAACACTTCTTCTTACAGAAGATCTTGTAAAAGTAAGCGGTGACATTGTTGTTGGTGGGCAAGATATCAAGTCTGCTGACGGTACAACTACAATTACGTTAAATAATGATGGTGACGCTACTATTGCTGGAGACTTAACTGTTTCAGGTAACGACTTAGACTTTGCTGCTGGTGCTGCTAATATTGGTGCTAGTGTTGGTGGAAATGCATTAACTTTAGGTGGTTCTAGTACAACTGTTGTCGTTGCTGGTAACTTTAGTGTTGCAGGTACAACAACTACTGTTAACTCGACTAATGTGACAATTCATGATAAGTTTCTTGCTCTTGCTGGTGACTCAGTCGCTGCAAACACAGACTCTGGTATTATCTTTACATCAGGTTCTAATGTTTCAGCAAGACCAGATGTTATTATTGGTAAGATCAACGGTTCAAACAACTCATTTGGCGTTGGGGCAGTTGCTTCTCATAGTGGATCTATTGGTAACTCTTCTACTGCTAACTTTACTGATATTAGTTGGCGCGCAGCTTCTTTAGAGGTTAAAGGCAACACAAACAAGATCCAGATTAATGACAGTTCGCCAGGTTTTGCTGGTGCTGCAGCCTTACAAATTACAACTGCAAACCACTTAAATCTTAACGCTGGTAACAACAAGGATATCTCTCTTTCAGAAAACGGAACAGGTAAAGGTAAACTTCTTTTCTCAAGTAACGATCTAATCGTTTCTGGTGGGCACAACGGTGGTAGTTTAGGCTTAGAATCAAACAGTGCGACAATTAACGTTAATCAAATTGGTCAACTTGCTGCAACATTAAAAGCTGACTTGAATGGTTCTCAATTTGTAATCTCTGGTGCACAAGGTAACGACGTTGTCTTGGGTAGTACTAGTCATACTTTCTTTAATGTTTCAGAAGCACAAGTTGGTGGTCTTGGTGGAAGTTCTACTGAATTAATCTTATCTTCATCTGGACTTAGAAATATTACTTTCAGACCAGGTGGTGGACAGGTAGTTTTCCAAGATGTTCTTGGATCTCCTGGTACAAAATTACAGATTGATGTTAAAGCTAATGATAATGCCAGAATTCTTGTTGATGAGTACAGGTTCTTAAACTTTGACTCCACGTTAACAGCACCCGTAACAACGCTCTCAGGTTCTAATTTAGTTCTTGACGGTGGTGGTGCTGCTGGTAAAATCAGTTTCCAAGAAGCTGATGCAAATGGCTCAAATGCTGTCACACTTGCAGGTCCAGCTTCAACAGGTAATATTACGCTTACATTACCAAGTAGTGTTGGTAGTAATGGACAAGCACTGACGACTAATGGTTCTGGTGTACTAAGTTTTGCCGATGTAGGTGGAGCTAATATCAAGAAAGCCGCAAGAGTTATTGGTGCAGCTGGAATCGCTTCTGGTTCGAATGTTGATATGCAAACATCTGGGCTTGCAGCTGGTACACAACCTGACGATCTTAGATCACTTGCTTTTGATCGATCTGACGTGTTTGTAAATGGTCAGCTATTACTTTCTGGTACTGATGTCAATGTTGGGACTGGTGCAGTTGATTATGTAGCAGTTGTAGGCCAAGCAAGAATTCTTCGTTTTGGTTTCGATTTAGAAGCTGATGATGTTGTAACAATTGTAACACGCTAATAGCTTATTAATTATACACTTATTGAGGAAGAGCAGTTTACTGCTCTTCCTTTTTATTTTATAATGTTATACTTATTTTGGAGGAGAAAATGGAACAACAGTATATTGATTTAATAAAACCGGCTTTGACGCAACAAACTTTACATCAGCTAACACAGTTAAAAGTTTTTGTTGATGCATCACTTAAGGAGGTTGTTAGTAAAAATTTTGACAACGATGAAGAAAAAGTAAGATACTTAATTAATGCGTTATACAACATTAGAGATTTTGTTTTAACACAAAGCACGGAAAATTCTGTTCGTCTATCTTTGATTGAGCAAATAGAAGAAATTAAGAGAAAAATAGAAATGGGAAACGACTTAGAAAAGCCAACGAAAGAATCAGAAGCGAAAACAAAAGAATCCCTGGGTCTAGACCACAAAAAATTAGAGACAAGAGAAGAATTTGAAAGTACTACAGACAGCTAATTTAGGTAAAAGTTTAGGTGGCATATCAGGAAGTATAAGATACCAGCTATTTGACACACTCGGTTCAAGTGCACTTTCTGTTAGAAACACCGGTGTGTATGAGTTAGGTACAAATACTGGATTGTACGGTGTCCAGCTTGATTTATCTACACAATTTAGTGGTTCGATTGTCTGGTCAGTAAATGGTAATACAAGCGTTTATGCCACTGAAGAAGTTAAGATCGATCAAAAAATATCTAGATATATACACACCGGTAGATGGCAAGTAGATGAAGACACAAAACAAATGGTATTTTTTCAAGATGATAATACAACAGAAATAGCTCGCTATGAATTACTTGATCGGAATGGAGACTCATCGATAACAGAATTATTTGAAAGACGATTGATTGGTACAGGTAGTATTTAATGCCGGGCTTTATTGTAACTCGTGGCTTTGGCCCAGGTGCAACACCTACTAACTTAATAGCACGCGGCTTAATTCCAGCAGCTATTGTTGCGCAAGTTACCAGAGGTTTAGTAAGAAGAGGCCGCCGCGCCAAACAAGAATTTGGCGATTTTTTAGATGAATTAAAAGTTTCTATTGCTTTGGTTTCTATTAATGGAAAAGACCTCGTCAAACCGATAATTAATACTGTAAGATCGACTTTTGTTGACAAACCAACACCTAGGATTGAAGCCAGGCCCACACGTCTTGCTGTGCATCAACCTGATATTAAAGTCATAGTAAAAGAAGTAAGGAGTAAAAATGTCAAAAATTGATTTAATGATTGATGAGGAAAACGAATTAACTTTCCAGGTTCAAATTGAAGGTACTCGACCTGGCGAAGCAAAATGTAGATTAATGTTAGAATCAAAAAACATGTCACTTGCTTTTGAAGGAGAAAGCACTGGTGATGAAGTAACAGTAACGTTACCACCACTTGATCATGTTTTAAAGGAAGGAATCTACGATATGACTTTAGAAGTTGTTGTAGATGATCGATTTTTTGAACCTCTTAAGTTACAAGGTTTATTTGATAAAAGGCTCAAGGTAACAGCCGAAGCAGTTACTGTAAAAGCAAAACCTCGTACGAAGACCACAGCTTCTCTTGTAGAGGTTAAAAAGAAGAGTAAATCAGGAAAAGTAGGAATTACAAATAAGTCTCGAAGAAATGTAGTCAAAGAATCTCGAAAGGCAATAACTGATAAGGAAATATACAATATCATTAAGCGACTCTCGAAAGGTAATAAGTGATGTTTTTTCTCTTATATTATGTTACTATGACTGTTGTGATTTTTTATATTTTTCATAGAGAACTTAAAGTAATAAATTTAATGTCAAGCGATGTAAAGCTCAGAAAAAAAGCTAATGAAAGAAAAAATAAAATTAATTCTGACATGCGATTAGTGATTGTCTGGCCGGTGTTACTAATCAAAGAAATATACAATGAAATTAAACAGCGCAGACAGAGTTAAAATATTAGAATACAAGTTTGTTTTTGAAGAAGAATTACAAGTTAAAAAAGAGTATGATGTAGGTTCAGCTGACTTAAATTACCGACTTTCCTTTTTTCGTAATAAACTTGCGGGACAAAATATTTCACAAGGACAACAAGCGCTGTATGATAAAATTTTTATGGGCCACTTACCAAAAAATAGTGAAACAAATACAGCAATCAGTAAACCTGGTAAACAAGAATTAACGCAGAGTGCTTCTAAGGTTTCAGCTGATGTAAAACCTTGGGCAAAAAAAATTTATCGACAGATTGTAATGGTGACACACCCAGATAAAACATCGGAAATACGCTCAAAGCACTTAAAGGATCAACTGACAGAACAGTATAGAATTACACAAAATGCTTACAATAGTGAGTTATACGGTGATCTAATAATGGTTGCTTTTGATTTAAATATATCTATACCGGAAAGCGTGATCAGTGAAGAGATAACTCCCGCTTGCACCATGAAGAAAAACAGAGTAAAAGATACGAAAAATCTAATAGGCTGGCAGTGGTTTCATGTTCCTAAAAAACAGAGAGATGCTGAATTAAAAAAGATACTAATACACTATGGTTTTGACTTTACAGAACAAAAAGTTTCTGAAGTGGCAAGAAGAAAATATAGTAAGCGAAAAGTAGGTACTAGACCTAAAAAGTTTTTTAAAAAAAAGTAATATTAAACTTCAACGTTAACAACACCTGCTAATTTATCAACAATAGTGTCTGCAGAAATACTAACAGGACCCAATTCAACTTCGAAGCCTAATAAGCTAAAAACACTACAAACAGCATTTATTGCAATTGCTTTGTTTTTAATATCTGCTTGATCGGGTGCGTTTTTTAATTCTTTTAGTCGCGCATGATAATCATTTAGTGTGGGTTGTGTCTCTGCTTTTAGCTTATTACGAACTTTTAAGACTTCGCCATGAAACTTTTTTGATATTTTTCCTTTTTGCAACATTCTATTAGAAATGTTTTTGCCTTTTTCGCTTAAAATGTCCATTGCGAGAACACGCAATACATCATCGCGACCGTCCATGCCGCCCACGCGCTTTAAATAAGAACGATCCTCAAAACTTTTAGCAAAATCAGTAATTTCCAGTGCATAATCTTTCGGAAGTTCATCACTGCTACGCTTAAGCTTAAGCTGACGATCCACAGCACCTTCTACCGTCCCCATATTTTCTAGTGTTTTTGAAATCGCAATTGGTAATAGTGCATAGGCACCTAGCACTACACTAACAGTCTGCGCCCCCATAGTCAGCGCAGTAAATAGTGGGCTTTTAAGTATACTCACTATAGGCGTGGCGTTTCTAGCAATTGTCAGTATAATTCTTCGCATGGAAGAATTTGTTCCTAAGGCTCCTAGGTCTGCCACAGTAAAGCTAGTTTTAGCAATTGCACCGGCTTCTGATAAAGTATCAACGACTTCCTGAAATTTTGAAATAGCACCTTCCAATTCATTACCTCCAGATGCACCTGAGGGAATCTGATCAACGCCTTTATCAAGTATACCTTGAGCAATCTTGGACTCTCGTAAAGAAGCATTAATAATGTTAATTAGCTGCTTTTTCGTTATTTTCATGTAAAACTCCTAAACATATCTGTATTATATGTATGTAGTAAAAAATAATAAAACATGATAAAAAATAATAAAACATGATAAAAAAGAAGATACACATGTCACCTTATGCACTTTTACAAGAAGAATTAAACAAAGATCCGTGGAGGATCTTTGTTTGCTGCATATTTTGTAATTTAACAAAGCGGCGCTCATCTGAACCATATTTCTGGGATTTTTTAAAAAATTGGCCTACACCTGAAGATGCATCAAAGTTAGATGAGCATGCTTTAAAGTCTTTAATACAACCTTTGGGTTTGGTAGACAGACGTACCCGCGCTTTAAAACAGATGTCAATTGATTACCTCGAAAAAGACTGGAAAGATGACCCAACTAAATTGTATGGTATTGGAAAATATGGGTCAGACGCGTATCGAATCTTTGTTAAGGGAGAATGGCGAGAAGTCATTCCAACAGATAGTGCACTTAAAAATTATAAATCTTGGCTGGAGGAAACACATGCCTGAAGGACCCGAAGTAAAAACAACAGTAGACTTTTTAAAATCATATGAAGGAAAAGTACTTAAAAGACTGACAGTGTTATCTGGAAGATATACTAAGAAACCAATTGATAACGTCAATAACCCAAGTTGGCGATTCCCCTTGTTGCTGGAACATGTCGAATGTAAGGGGAAGTTTATATACTTTTCATTCAAAGACGACGTATACTTCTTTAATACACTGGGAATGACAGGAATGTGGTCGAACAATACAACAAACCACTCTAGGCTCAAACTAGAGTTTGAAGACGAATCACTATCCTTGTATTATAATGATATGAGAAATTTTGGTACTTTTAAAATAGCACTTAATAAAAAAGACTTAGCTAAAAAGCTCAAGTCAATAGGGCCAGACTTTCTTAAAGATGCGTGGGGTCCTGATACATTTTATATTCTTTTAAAAAAGAAGCCTAACAAAACAATTGCAGAATTTTTAATGAATCAAAAAAATGTAAGCGGTATCGGAAACTACCTTAAAGCAGAATGTCTTTATGACGCAAAGATATCACCACACCGATTGTGTGCACATATCACAACTGATGAGTCTAACAAACTATTCTATGCATGTAGACGAATAATACAACTGTCGTATAGTACAGGAGGTGCAACAATACAAAACTATAGAAAGCCTAACGGCAAAAAAGGTTTGTACAGTCAGCGTTTCGCTGTGTATAATCAAAAAACCTCACCTTGTGGTAATGAAATTATCAAAGAACAAACGCTTGATAAACGAACTACACACTGGGTGCCGGCTGTTCAAAAATAGGAGAGAATATGAACAACAACGTTAAATTAAATGATAGTGTTATTGCACACTTTGTCAAAATTCTACAACTAGGTCTTTTAACTGGGACAGACATTGTTGACCACTTTAGAATGGTAAGATTAGCGCTAGATGAAGGCGAGCTATTCTTGAACGAAGAATACGAAAAAAGTCAAGAGCAGAACATTGAAAAAATGTTACAAGAAGCTTCTGAGTTAAAAACAGAAGGAGAGTAATCGTGGAAAACTGTAGACTTGAAGAAATGTTTAAATTGCGCCTTTCTTTTATGAAAATGATGAAAGAAACAATCCCGGGTTCTTACCCAGACTTTCCTGTTGACATTGCTGAAAAAGAATCACAACAAGTCTGCCGCGACCTTGCTTTAAAGGGCGTCGAAGAAATGTTTGAAGCATTGCAACATTTAAAGAACTGGAAACCTCATCGTGTAACGAACGTTGAACAAGCGTTGGATCGTGGAGAGTTTCTAGAAGAAGTTGTAGATGCTTTAAACTATTTCTTTGCAATGTTAATAGTGACAGGATTTAATGAAAAAGAATTGTTTGATGCATATTTAAAAAAGGATACTAAGATTAGGCAGCGTCTTTTAAGTGGCTACTGAGAGGAAAATAATGGATTCAAATGTCATTTTTAACGGAGAAAAAACAAACTTGTCTTTTGATGAAATTAAGACACAAGTTGATTCTCACGGGTCATTTTCAGGTTCTATAAATGCAGGCAACACAATGTTTCTGTTTAGTAATGTAAATTCCAAAGAATTTCAGTATTATGTAGATACATTTAAAAAACATGTAACAACACAACCTGATACTGAGGTGACCTTTGACATTCAAACAGATGCTATTACAACAATTACAATATAATAAAAAAATTGTCGGAAGAAGTGATCAATTATCCCAAGAACTAAAAGAAAAGATAACACAAGATAACGTTTTGTGTGCCCATGCAGAACTAAGTGCACTAGTTAACGCAACCCAATATAAAAATCATCATTCACACACTGAACCCCTAGCAAATAGATCAACAGTTTTATATGAAACGGTCGACGTTATCCGTTACATGATGGCAACGTTAAACACTTGGGGCATTACATCAAAAGAATTTGAAAAAGCCTTTGAGAAAAAAGATGTTTATCTTAACAAGCACCACAGCTTACAACAGAAAAAGTGGGAAGGTCAACCTGTCGCTATCGTGGATATCGATGACGTGTTAGCTAATTTTAGAGTTGGCTTTTCTGATTGGCTGTATAAAAAATTTGGAGTCCGAGCTGATGTAGACTCTAAAGAGTATTACTTTATCACAGCACTCTCAAAAATTAATTTAAATTCTGAGTATGTATTTAAAATGTTTCTTGACGACGAAGGGTTTGCGAATCTAACTATAGATACTGATAACTTAGAACTTCTGTGGCAATTAAAACATAAAGGCTATTGGATTCATCTTTTAACAGCACGCCCTGAAGAAGAACTGCAATGTCTATATGATACATATTTTTGGATACACCAACAAAATATTCCTTGTGATGCTATCTCATTCTCACCTGAAAAGTTTAGGTGGTGCGCAAAATCAAAGTACTATGACGAAGGTAAAATTAAGTTTGCAATAGATGACGCGCCAAAACATGCTGAGGATTACGCCAAACACGGAATTAAGTGTTTAGTACCTTTAAAATCTTATAATGAAGATTTAAGTCACGAAAGTATATATCACTTCAGCAGCTACCATCAAGCAATGAAAGTTTTGTTTGAAATTAAAGCAATTAGTTGATATGTATTTATATGACGAGGCGCTAATGAAACTTACAAAAAGACAAATATCATTAATTGTAGAAAATTTTATTAACGAACAAGACTGGCTAAGTGACGAAGAAGATGATTTTTATGCTAGCTCTAAAATGCTTAGTCTAGAAGATAAGTTAAACAAAGCTTTTAAAATAGCAAAAAATGAAGTAATAGAAGAACTTAAAAATGCTGATACAAAAAGTCAAAATATTGATGGAGCGACAGTTAATGAAGTCATCAAAATAATCAATCAAACTTATCTTCACATTACTGATAAAGTTGACATTGAGTTTAAAGGGATAAAGGCATTGGCGTTTCATGCCGGTTATGGCGATGAAGAAGGTGAAGATAGGAAAGTTTTGCATTTTGACAAAGTCCCAAAAGATATCGGTTTACCTCCACATGTAATATCTAAAATTAACAATGATAGACTTAACAACCCTTTGATAGTTGTATTTAAACTTTATGCCCAAAACTCTAGCGAAAAAGAATTATTAGCGCTTCTTCTGCACGAAGTAGGTCATATTAAAAACGGCGCGATCAAAGCTCTTTCTGATAGTAGCGGCAAAGGTCCTAAAAGTAATTTTAATGTTAGTCAATTAAAAGGTGCGTTAAGAAAAGATTTAGTAAAAGGTAATAAACGACAGATTACTGAGTATATTGTTTTCTATGACAAACCGAAAAGAATTGGTAGTAGTAACGCAGAACAAGATTTAGTACTCAGACTAGCAATGTACTATCAAGGTTTATATGAAACGCCTCCTGACAATCTCGGAGTTGAAGAATTATCTGTAAGATTATCTGCACTTAAAAGAAATAGCAAGGCTTTGGAAGATTTTAAATCAGGAAAAAGAGAATATAAGTACTTTGCTGAGGAATACAACACAGACGTCGCTGACATTATGTTGTTTATTGATGAAGAAACAACAATAGAAGACGTTAATAAGATTGTAAAGTATAATAAAAAAGACAACAAAAGTGTAACTGTCTAATTAACCATATATAATATTAATATACAACAATACAACCCAACAAAGGAAAAACCATGTTTTTATTACTCATTTCAATTTTTACTGCAGAAGCTCAAGAAAAAGATATTACTTACAATAAAAGAACTGAGATAGACTTTGAAGCACTAGACGTCGAAGGTTCATTAGTCAAGCCCCAGGGATCTTTGATTATAGAGCGCGGGAATATTCGCTTTAACCCACTTATCGAACTTCGAAGAGACTTTAATCCTGAAATGGCATCATCAGTTAACTTAATTAAATAGTTTTCCTGATCAATAAAATTAATTAGTTTAGTAAACTTTTTAAGCACTATTTTGTAATAGTGCTTTTTTTTGTCTATAATCATTATATACAAATTTAAAACTCAAAAGGAGATTCTATGCCACAAAATTTAGATTTAAAACCTGTCGATTTACCAATGGAATTAAAGTTCGGTCAAGAACCAAGAACAGAATTCTTTAACAACTTAGCTCATTTAAAAGTTGAATTGATCGACGCACCAACACGTTCACAAGCCTTGAACGTCGCTTGGCAATATGTGAAGGCAACATGGGCAGATCATCATGACGAAACAAACCCAGCAACAGCATCACTGAAAGAGTTATCTGCAAATCTTGAGGACGTCCTCTGTTTTCGTGCGCTTCCAACACCAATGGAATGTTTAGGCTTTACCTTTAAGCTTTCCGGTTTATCATTTCAAGAAGTGACGCATATCATTAGGCACCGAGCAGGTTCTTTTGCTGCACAATGCACAGGCGATCGTGACTTACGAGATGATCCGGCAGTAATTCCAGAAGCCGTCCAGAATTCACCTGAATTTTTGGCGAGATATAAAAAGATCGTACGAGAGTCAAAACAGCTTTATTCAGATATGACAGATTCAAAAGTAGTGTCTATGATGGATGCTAGAATGATTCTTCCAAAAGCAATGACATCATTCTATCTAATGCGTCTTAATCTTAAAGATTTACTAGGTTTCATCGCGCAACGCCAAGATATGCAAATTCAACCTGCAGCTGATAATCTTCTTGCAGCTTATATGGCGCGAGAAGTTTTAAAGGTGTTGCCAGAAGCATCTGCAAGAATTGACTTTAACAAGCCAGATATGCATTATATTAAAACATTCCGTGTGCCTGATGGTAAAGGTGGCGAAACATCACGAGGTACAAATCTGTACTGGCCAGAACCTAAGAATGATAAGTTTGAGTATCATCCTAACGATACAATTTACCAGTCTCGACGTGAGGATATTAATGGTACACACCCACCAGACGCACCAACAATATTTGAACAACTTTGGGACGAAACATACGAAGATATTGCACAATTAAAATATCAATATAATCAATTTATGGGGAGAAAATAATATGAGTTTAGGAAAAGTTTATTTAGCTAGTGGTTGGTTTTCACCAGAATGGATGGAAGAAGTAGAAAATATTAAGGCAGTTTTTGAAAAGCATGGTATTTCTTATTTTTCACCTAAGGATGAAAATCTTTGTGATAATGATGCTGAAGAATCAATGCAAGACCAGATCTTTAAAGGAAACATTCAACACTTGCACGAATGTGACTGGATGTTGTGCAATACACGCAATAAAGATATGGGAAGTATTTTTGAGGCAGGTTATATGAATTGTTTGGAAAAACCTATTGTATATTTCTGTGATGGTCTTCCACCAGGTGCACAATTTAATCTCATGCTAGCAGCAAGTGGTGAAGCAGTCTGCACATCGCTAAAACAGTTAGACAACTACCTGAGTGATTGTGTAGGTTCTAGTCAACTAGTTGAAATGCGATATCAAGGTGAAATAGAATAGTATTGACTATAATCTTATAAACCCTAAAACCCTACGCTCAGTAGGGTTTTTTTATGAAAAGTTTCTGTCTTTAGCCCCGACTATATAAACTTTTTTTAATATGTGTTTGTAGGTATGTCCTCGTGCATACGATTGTCCTGGCACCGGTGTACCTAGGTCATTTAATTTTACTGATCCTTTACCCATGCCACCTCCCTCGGGTGATCCTTCAACTTTTACCCTTTTTCCTTTTGGACCTTTATATTTTGGGTGATATCCTTCATTTCCTCCCATTACTGTTCCATTCGAATCAACAAAAATTCTCATGTGATTTCCTCCGCTTCTAGGAGTAGATATCATATCTCCAGGAACGACAGGAACACCGATACTAATATCAAAAGGTATCCAGACAGTTTTACCTTTATATTCATTTGGGTTTTCCATGACTTTCTTCTGCAAATCAAAAAGACCTAATTTGTCAGAATTTGTAGCAGAATTAATAGGATAACCAACCCAAAGTTTTCCACTATTAATCTGTGAACTAAAAACAGGATCTTCTAGCGCACATATATTTAAAAACCAAGAGCTCCATGCACTCTGCTCAGTTGATGCAAAACCACTTATTTTACCTCTATTAGTATAAGTACTTTTTAAATATTTTTTATCGTAAGCACCGTAAATGTTCTCTTCTCTCCATTTATTTAGGGACTCTTGATCTTTAGGCGCTGCGCGAAAACTATTGTACAACTGTTTAGCCTTCGCTACAATTTTTGGACTAGGCACAGATCGAAATACTAAATTGTTGTAAACGATATCTTCGCCCACAACTTCGACTTCTCCAACAAGCTGGCCTTTTTCTTTTGATTGATTTTTTTTATAATTTTCCAAACCATCATCTAAAGCATCCTCGAACTGAATGGGCCCGACATCGACGACAATAGCGTTGTACACAGAATTATTAGCAATTTTGTCCCCTGCTTTTAGATCCATGTATATTTTAGCTGGGTTAATAAAGTTTTCTTTCAATACATTTGTTTGGACATGTTCTTTTAATTTTTTGCCTTGTCCAAACCCAAAAGGTTTTTGTTCCCCGCGTTTTCTTTGCTTTATTTCACCAGTTTTAATATCGAATGCAATCGCGATATCATTGTAATAAAATTTTATATAATTGTTTTTCATACCTTGTAAACCACCTCGGTACAAGCCGTTTATTGGCCCCCGGACAAACTCATATTTATCGCCAGTATTGAATTTTGACTTTACTGTGTTTACAATATCCAAGTACTTTTTCACAAGTTCTTTAACACCTGCTAAATTTTCTTTTGATTTCTCGCCAAGTATCACGGCTGCAATTTCCGCAGCGTCAGCTTTAATATCTAAAATATTCTTTTTTGTTAACGATGCATCTTCAGCCATCTTCTCGAGGACATCTACATGTTCTTCAACCCAACGTATCCACGCATCATTAGTATTGTCACCCCAGTCACCATCATCTTTTGTGCCAATTACTCGTTGAACAAATTTTACATGTTCTTTGTCCTGTCCTGAGATTTCATTAAGAAGTAAATTTCTAACCATTAACCTTATTTTTTCTTCTGTCATAATCATTTCGCCTTTTCTCCTATTTTTGTTTTCTGCTAATCTTGACGCGTCACTTTTTTGTGATGCCTTCAATGCTGCAACTTCACTATCAAATTGTTTTAAATCGTATTTGTTAATAAGGCTTATTAACTTTTCAGCATATTTAGGATCAGTTGCGTAACCTGCTGCTTTAATTTCTTTTACTTGTTCTTCAGGTGTAACAGCATTAATCGCTTTTTTATAGCGAGATTTTTGTAAAAGCAAATTATGGTCTTTGATACTGTCTTCAATTGATCTGTATTTTCGAAAGCCTAGGTTATAGCTGCCTTTTTTACCTTTAATATATTCAGTTGTTTTACTGACTGTTGAATCACCTTGCCAATACTGTGTTTTTTTGCCTTTTGCTTTGATGCCAAACATATTATTTGCATCACCCACAGTTGATCTTCCCCACCCTGTTTCTAAGATTGCTTGAGCTAATGTCACAGAAGGAAAAACGCCTGACGTCCCCACCGAATTTTTAATTATTGGACCAAAAGTGTTTATGAATTCGCTTGGAGGTAACTTCTTACCTGATAATTTAGATACAATCTTTTCTTTACCAGCGCCTATGTCAAAAGGTATTTTATTGCCGGTAAGCCTCTCAAATTCTTTAACAACTTCACCAATTTCTTTTTTATCATCAACTTTTTTAAATGGTTTTGGTGGCACTCTAGACTGAATTTCCATCGCTTTTAAAGAATCGGGCATTAAATAGGTCATGACTATTTTTCTTGAAATGTCTCCTTTTACCCTTTTGATCATTTTAGTACCTTTCACGGCATTTGCAACACCTGTATTTCCTATTGTATACTCATGTTTGATCAAATCTTCTTTTGGCACGTCTTTTTTCTGTATATTTTTGCTCGGTGAAGGGTCTGATTTTGGCATTTTTGTAAATTCAAAACCCATTTGTTCAGGTTTCGGTCCTGCAACTACTCTGTATTTATTTGCACCAATTTTTTGATACATATAAGGATCTGTGCTTTTGCTGATACCTAAATTAATACCAGACTCACCAATTTTTAATTCGTCAAAGCTAGACAATGAGCTCCAAAATGAACGATTCTGACTCCAGAAAAAATAGTTATCTAGATTAATAGAAGTTTTTATCCCTTCTTTCTTAATTGCATCTAGAAAATAGACATCAGTCACATTCTTCTTTCTTGTTTTGAGTAGTGATATTGCTTCCCGATGTCGACTATTTCTTTCAAATCCTGGGTTTTTTTCTTCTGAATAAACTTCCAATGCTTCGATTAAAATTTTTCTTAGATCGCCGCGACTTAAACTTTTTTTATTCATACTGTAAATTCCTCGCTACCTTTTATATAATATATATTAAACGCAATTGATAAATTTAAAAAATAGGAGTGTGTATTAATGAATGTTTTTATAACTGGAGAAAAAGGTTTTATAGGTACTAATTTAGCCAATCGCGCAAAAAAACACGGTTTTCATTTTGTATCGGGCGTGCACGATTTAAACGAAGATGCCGCATTTGTGGCACAGTTTACGACGGAAAAAGGTGAGCCTTGTGTTCATCGTAATTCAGAAGAAGCGTGGATAGCATTCTTTAAAGTCAACGATATTGACTATGTCATCCATAACGCAGCAGTTGTAGGTACTGATGTCGTCGCGCTAAATGCAAAAGAATCAACACTTACTAACGTCCAGGGTACTTTTAATATCTGTCGTGCTGCAAAGAAGTGCGGAATTCCTGTCTGTTATATGGGTACTACAGTTATTTATGATACTCCCAAATATCAAGAAACAGCTATCGTTGAGGATTCAGATCGAGGACCGAGCACTTTTTACGGCTGTCAGAAATTATCTGCAGAAGAAATCGTTAAGTCACACAGTGACGCATGGATGATCGTAAGACCACTCTTTGCATATGGTGGTGAGGGTGACATGAACTCTTTGATTGCTAAAACGATATACGCCAAGCTTAATGGAATTCCTAAAGTCAAAATGTTCCTTGACCCAACAAAGATTAAAGACTACTTACACGTCAATGATTATTGTGATGGTGTCTTTACTTGTATGAGCAAAAAAGAATATTGGAATGACGATTATAATATCGCAGCTGAAACGCCATTAGTCACCGGTGAAATCATTCAGCTAATGGATGAAGTGTGTGGCCAGAGTTTCGCAGATACAATCGAATGGCTGCCACAAACAGAATATATGGGTAATCATATCTTGTCATCACAAAAAGCTAGGAGGATAACTGGGTGGGAACCAAAAATAAGTTTATCGCAAGGAATAAAAATGTCTTTCGAAAGTATTTTAAAGTCTGAAGGTTACAACCCATTAAGATATCTAGAAGAAGCAGAAGCGAGAAATATTGACTTAACTGAATATTTTTAACAATGGAATTCTATTCAGGTGACTTGATTGAAACAATTACTTATAAGGGACAAATTGTTTATGGAATTGTTTTAGAGTCAGTTGTTAGATTTCATTACACGGAACTTAGAATATTGTCACGCTCTAAAATAATATCAATTGTTCATGATGGTAATAAGGGCGGCGTTAAATTAATACAAAGAGGCAACAATGAAGAAAGAATTACAAGAAAAGCTATTTAATGATTATCCAGTAATATTCAGACAGCGAGAGTTAGACAGGACTGTAACAGCAATGTGTTACGGAATAGCATGTGGTGATGGATGGTATTCGTTAATAGACACAATGTGTGGCAATATCAAGAATCAAATGGACAATGCTAATCGTAACAAACCCGAGGAAGAGCATGTTGTATGCGAGGCGACGCAAGTGAAAGAGAAATTTGGTGGCCTTCGTTTCTATGTCCAGGGAAGCGACGAATTCATTGATGGGATTATTGATCTTGCAGAGTCAATGTCTTATCGAATCTGTTCGCAATGTGGGAATGCTTCAACACCTAATGAAAAAAAGCGAGGCTGGATATACACACTTTGTGATGCTTGCAAAGAATAAATATTGAAAAGTGTAATCTTAAACTCCTTAGTGTATAATAAAACAAAATACAACAAGGAGTTTTTCTACATGGACATCAAGCTAATTACCCCACCCGATCGATTTGTTGGTTTTCACGGACACACAGGTTTCTCTGTTTTCGACGGCCTAGGGTACCCATCCGACCATATTGACTTTGTACTAGAAAATGGTATGGATGCTTGGGCATTAACTGATCACGGTAACGGTTCTGGTCTAGCACACGCTTATAAACATGCGCAAAAAGTTAAAAAGCAAGGCAAGAAATTCCGTCAAATATACGGTTGCGAGTTTTACTTTGTCCCATCGCTTAAAGACTGGAAATCAGACTATGAACAGTCAAAGATCGATCGTGCCAATGCAAAACTTAAAGCCCTGAAAGAAGATGAAGAAGGCGGTCATATTATCGAAAACGAAGAAGAAACAAAATCGTTTGACTTGGGTAAGGACGAATGGAAACGACGTTATCATCTGGTAGTAACAGCACAGAACCGTGAAGGTTTAGGTAACTTATTTACTCTAATTAAACGTGCCTACACAGACGGCTTTTATAGATATCCGCGCATTGACTTTGATCTACTTAAAAAGTACGGAAAGGGTTTAACTGTTTCAACTGCTTGTCTAGGCGGTATCTTTTCAAATAGAATTATGCGTGGTAATGCACTAAAACTAGGTGATGAAAAAATCCAGCAGGAGTTAATGTATTTATCTGATCGATTTGTTGATGCAGTTGGTGAAGATAATTTCTATCTAGAAATACAGTTTAATCGTCTTAAGCAACAACATTTAGTAAATCACCATCTACTTCGGCATTCAGATGCAACAGGATTGCAGTTAATTGCTACACCTGATTCTCATTACTATTCACCGGATAAGTGGGAAGCTCGCGAGCTTTACAAAAAACTAGGTTGGATGGGTAACGATCCCTCTCCACTACCAGAGTTTGAAGACTTAAAGTGTGAATTATACCCGAAAAACGCTAGTCAGATGTGGAATGAATTTACGCGTCATTATGACGAGTACAAAGATACTTACCAGGGCTATGAAGAAAAGATTAAACGATCAATTGAAATCACCCATGACATTGCGTGGGAAAAGTGTGAAGATTGTTGGATTGATACTAGCGTTAAGCTTCCCGATTTCAATAAGCCTAACGAAACTGCTTTTCAACAACTTGCAAAAAAGGTCAAAGCAGCGCTCATTAAAGAAGGACTTCATACCAATACCGAATACGTTGCCCGGGCGAAGCACGAACTCGATGACATTAAATACCTCGGGTTCGAAAACTACTTCCTAGTAATGTATGAAGTGTTTCACAAAGCAGCAGATCATACACTGTTTGGTCCTGCACGCGGTTCTGGTGGCGGTTCACTTGTAAACTACTTGTTAGGTATCACCCAAGTCGACCCACTTAAATACGACTTGCTATGGGAACGATTTCTTGGGCGCCATCGTACGTCTTGGCCGGACATTGATTCTGATGCTGGTAATCGTGATGCCTTGATTGATGCAGCACGTGAACTATACGGTGATCAGGCTGTAATCCCAGTATCCAACTTTAACACACTTAAGTTAAAGTCACTAGTAAAGGATATTGCTAAGTTCTATGAAGTTGATTTTGCTGAAGTAAACAAAATGACTGGTCCACTGCAAGACGATGTAATGTCCCAGGCTCGTGATGAAAATACCGAGAAGTCTGTATTTGTTCTCAAACATGAAGACTGTATGAATTATTCAAAAGGTTATCGCGAGTTTATGGAAAAGTATCCAAAAGTGAAGGATCATATCGAAGCACTCTTTATGCAAAATAGATCTATTGGTCGCCATGCGGGTGGTGTTATTATTGGCCCTCCTGAAGCACTAGAACAATCAATGCCCATTATTGGTGTACGTGGTGAACTGCAAACCCCTTGGACTGAAGGGATGAACTTTCGTAATCTTGAGGATAACGGTTTTATTAAGTTTGACTTTCTTGGGCTAACACTCCTTAAAGACGTAGAAAACTGTATCAAGCGCATTATCACTCGTGAAACGGGCACTGAACCTACCTTTCTCGAAATACGTGATTGGTTTGACAAGCACCTTAATTGTCGCTATGTCGAGCAAGATGATGATACAGTTTGGAAACATGTTTATCATCAACGTCGCAAGACCGGTGTATTCCAATTCACTGCTGAAGGCGCGCGTCGATTCTGTGAGGATGCTAAACCAACAACAATTATCGAACTCGCAGCATTGACCGCGATATATCGACCTGGTCCTCTACGCGCCAATGTTCATAAGAAGTATGTTAAAGACAAGCTTCGCTCTGATGAAATACATTATGCACATCCTATTATTAAAGAAATACTCGGCCCCACATTTGGTCACGTAACTTTCCAAGAACAATTTATGCTTCTTGCACAGAAACTTGGTGGCTTTACACCTGCTGAGTCAGATAAACTCCGCAAAACATTAGTTAAGAAGTCGCTTGATACCATGGGTAATAAAGGTGGTGAGCGTGAAGAAGCGCGCTCAAGATTTGTCAACGGTGCAAAAGAAATCAATGGAGTACCTGAGCATATCTCACAAGAGCTGTGGGAACGTATTGAATTCTTCTCTGTGTATGGCTTTAATAAATCACATGCTGTTGCTTACGCCATTGGCTCTTATTACGCTGCTTGGCTTCACACATACTATGAAACTGATTGGTTGGGGACGATTCTTGAATCTGAAAACAATAACCCAAATGCATTATCAAAAGCAATTGCTGAAATTAAAGAAATGGGTTATCGTATTGAATTACCGGATGTAAATGAATCAGGTACGTATTGGCAATGGTCAGACAATAAAAAAGCATTTATTCCTCCTTTAACTTCCATTAAGGGTGTAGGTAAAACTGCTGTTGTTGAAATCATGCAAAATAGACCATATGAATCAGTTGCTGATATATTATTTGATGAAACAGGTAAATGGCGCCATTCTAAACTCAATAAAACAGGATTTGCTTCACTATGCAAAGTCGAAGCATTTAACGGACTACAAGAGATGTGGGACGGCACTATTGATAATCACAATCAGCTTTATAATATTATCATTGAGAATTACAACGCATTAAAGAAAAGCAAGTGGGGTATGACAATGCGCAAGGCAAAGAAAGAAAATGCTCCTGAAATGTTGCCTATCTTGATCGAACAAACTAAAGACATTGAGGACTGGGGTCGAATTGACAAACTGACAATGTATCAGGACTTGTGTTCAGCAACTCGTGATGATTTAGCATTCCCTGATGATATGATGGAAAAGATTAAAAGTGCTAACGTTAAGTCTGTATTAAATATGGAGCCGGGCGAAAAAGGTATTGCTTGGTGTTGTATCGTTGAAATGATTAAAAAGACAACTAAGAATAAGAAGACGTTTTATCGACTCAAGATTACTGATTATGAAAATAACACAGGTTGGTTAAGAATGTGGGGTAATAAACCGTCATCCATGGTGCCATATTCAATCTGGTTAGTGCAAGCTTCTAATGATCCAAACTGGGGTGCATCAACAAGTGTAGCAAAAGTAAGACCTCTTGTCACAGATTGACATGAATATATTTACAACACCTGAAGATAAAAAATTTGAGATAGGCGAGCTTTGTGTAGTTCCCTTCCATGACAAAGCCGGATTTGATCACGCTTACGGTATTGTCGTAAAAAGAAATCCACTTAAACTTAGAAACAATTTTTATTCTGTCTTTTATAACGGAAAAATCAAAGAACACGAAAACTTATTTATTGCAAAAATAGAGGAAATAGAAGATGAGTTACTCAACACCAATTAATTACATTTTTATTGAAGGTCCTGATTGTTCCGGAAAAACAACTTTATACGAGATGATACACGAACAATCAAATTATCAATGGAACATCCAAGATCGATCAGCTTTGTCTATGCTGATCCATGCAAAATACTATGGCCGAAATACTTTCAACCACGTTGAACAATTAAAACGTGAACTGTTTAATCTTAACAACCAGCTAATTATTTGCTTGCCTGACTGGGAGGTTATTGTTGATAGATTTTCAAAGCGTGGCGACCCAATTCAAAATCTTGCTAGTCTGCGTAAACTACATAATCTTTTCTCTGAAGCTGTAGAAGAATTCCAGTACCACGCCAACGTAACTATAATAAGAAGTGTTGTGGATGAACCTCTCGTTAAAAGCCTGGTTAACCAGTATCGATCATTCGAAAGAAACTCTGCGCATCATCTGCGGGACGCTATGTTGCAAACACTAGGTACATCATCTGCAAACCAATTACAAGAGGTAGTGGGTTTTAACTTTGTGCACTATGACACAGGTGATTTTTCTGACATTAACGAAGAAATGTTAGTTTATGAAAAAGAGAAAGATTATTACGAAAGAATCGAGGCCTCAGTATTTAAAACAATCAAAGACGAGCTAGCAGGAAAAAATCCTTACGAACGCAAAGAAACAATAAACTCACGTCGCTTCATATACACAGACAGTAGTTGCATTGCCACATGTCACTTTTTAATCCGCGACGATCACATGGATGCACGTTTTTACCTACGGTCTTCTAATGCAAAAGATACAGTGCATTACGATCTAAACTTCCTGAAGTATTTAACAGCAGAAGTATTTAGGTATTTTAAATGTGACCGTGAAGGTAATTATTGCAAAATGGAATTCACGGTAGGCTCAGGACATGTTATATGATAAAAGATAAAAATATTTTTGAATGCATTTTTCTTAAAGATGAAATTTGTTTTCCTGACTATGTCATTTGGGGACCTCCTAGTCACGGTTGCCAAAGGAGAAAACATATCTTTAAACAAGCATTTCCTAAAATGGAATCATCAATTAGTAGTTCGTTTAGGTGGAAGACACTAAGAAAACGCCACTATGATAAAAGAAGACTATTTAGATACGAAGAGAAAACAAGCACACTAATTGAAATAAACAAAAATACATTTTTCACAACTGCCTTTGGTTATCCGATCAATATAGGCGAGATAATAGAAATTAGCTGTGGAAAGTTTGTTATAACTAACTTAAGTGTAATTAGTCATGCTGGATTAATTGCATCTTACACGCTTAATGATGAAGAGAAAAAAGTCAATGTTAGCTTTTTTGAAAGAAAAAATAAAAATGACATATGGAAGGAAAGAAAAAATGAGTGAACACAAATTCATGTTAGAAAGAATTAAAAAATTAATTATTGATGTACCTGATTTTCCAAAAAAGAACGTGACGTTTAAAGATATCACACCTCTTTTTCAAGATCAGACAGAGTTTAGAAACTTAATGACGCATTACGTTAGAAAAATTAAACGTGAAGGTATGGTTAATAAGATTGTAGCGATAGATTCACGAGGTTTTCTTTTTGGAACAATTCTCGCATATGAAACCGGTTTACCTATGGTGCTAGCAAGGAAAGCAGGAAAGCTACCACGCAAAACTGCACACCAAACTTATAAGTTAGAATATGGATCAGCTACGATAGAAATTCATGAAGAAGATATTACGCGTGAAGATAACGTTTTGATTGTTGATGATGTGCTAGCAACGGGAGGTACTGCCGTTGCTGTTGCAAATATTGTTGAAGAGTTAGAGGGAAACATCGCAGGCTTTTGGTTTCTCATGGAAATTAAAGAATTAGGCGGCCAAGATGTAATATTCAATGAATTCGATATAGACACAAGTGATATTGAAGTAGTATTATAAATCTCAATATTGTAAGATATAATATCTATGTTAAGGAGTTTATATGAAAAAAGCACTAGTGACAGGAGGTTGTGGTTTTATTGGAAGCAACCTCACAAAAGAGCTGGTAAAACAAGGTTGGCAAGTTGACATTGTTGATGACATGTCAAACGGCCATTTAGAATTGTTGGAAGGGGTAAATATTAGAGTTTTACCAAACGGCTCATTTTATACAATTTACATGATGCAAATCCCTGAAGATCAAAAAAGAAAAAGTGATGAAGTGTTAGTGATACAAGATGATTTTGCGGACGATAATGTGTTGAATGCTGTATATCAAGGATGTTACGATGTTATTTTTCACCAGGCAGCAGTACCAAGAGTCAGTTACTCAGTTGAACAACCTTGGTATACTACAGAAGTTAACATAGCAAAAACAGTAAAACTATTTGAGGCAGCCAGTGGTGCTGTTGATAGGATTGTTTGGGCCTCCTCCTCTTCTGTTTATGGAGGTGCCATTGAACTACCGACAAAAGAAACTGCTTCTAAAGATCCTAAGTCACCTTATGCATGGCAAAAGTCATCGATAGAAGAATTTGCAAAGATGTGCTGGCACTTGTACAAGCTTGATATTGTTTGCTTGAGATATTTTAATGTTTTTGGGCCAGGTCAGTACGGAGACAGCCCATATTCAACAGCCGTTTCTGCTTGGTGTCACGCAACTAAAAACAATCTTGAGTGTCGTTCTGATGGAGACGGAAGCCAGACACGCGATATGTGTTATATTGATAATGTAGTTTCAGCAAACATTTTATCAGCAAATGCTAAAGGTCCTTTTGCTGGAGACTGTTATAATATCGCGTGTAACAACAAGGTCTCCAATAAAGAGGTGTTGGATTATTTCGTCTCAGAATTCAATAGCACGATTAGACATGCTGATTGGCGCCCAGGCGACGTCATGCACACACAAGCAGACGTCTCTAAAGCTAAGAATGATTTTGGCTATGAACCTCTAGTAAAATTTTGGGAAGGTTTAGAGCTCACAATCCAGTGGTGGGGACTGAGAGATGGCTGATTTAATACTATACACCGGCCCTATGTTTAGTTCAAAAACAACAAAGTTGTTGATGCAAGCTGACAAAAGATACTATCAAAAGCAGAAGGTTATCGCATTCAAGTCTAGCCTTGATGATAGATACTCGCAAGTTGGCGAGATAGTTACACATAACTTCAATAAAATTCCAGCGCATTTAGTTTCTACTGGTGAAGAGATAATTAAAAAGATTGCAGAGCAAAAAGAGGTTGATTGCGTTTTGATAGACGAATTATTTTTAATTGAGGGTGGCGCCGCCGCATGTTTAACCTTATACAAGAAAGGATATGACGTGGTAGTATCTTCAATAGACCTGTCTTTTGCCGGAGAGCCTTTTAAAGAAGTCAAAGACCTAATGCCTTTTTGTACAAGAATAATAAAGTGTAAGTCTGTATGCAGCGTTTGCCAAAAAGATGCAAGATACACATACATAAAATCAAATGTAAAACAAGTAGAACCTTTTGAATCTGATCCATCAGTAGAACAAATTCAAGTAGGTGGTGCAGAACTTTACGAACCAAGATGTCAAGAACATCATAATTATATGCGTGAGTAATTAGGAGAGACGTATGTTAGAACCTTCGAGTGTTAACGTTGTAATATATCATGCCGATTGCACTGATGGTTTCGGATCAGCTTATTCAGCTTGGAAACTATTAGGTAATCGTGCTGAGTACTACGCTTGCAAGCACGGAACTAATCCCCCTGACGTAAAAGGAAAGAATGTTGTTATACTAGACTTTTCTTTTAATAATGCGACAACAAAACAAATGATTAAAGATGCAAACGAACTTTTAGTTATTGATCATCACAAGTCAGCAGTTGTCGAATTGCATGATATATCAAATACAATATTTGATATGAATAAGTCTGGTGCAACATTGTCTTGGGAATTTTTCCACCCAGGTAAAGAGTCACCAAAGTTTATCCAGTATATTACAGATAGAGACTTATGGCGTTGGGAACTACCTTATTCAAAAGAATTCAGCGCGGCGTTTGACATGGTGCCTCACGACTTTGAAGAATTTGAAAAGTTTGAGGATGATTCTGTGTTTGATGATGCTGTTAAAAGAGGCAGCTATATATTAGCTTATTCAAAAACTGTAGTTAAGAAAGTGTGTGACAAAGCTGCTGCTAGGAAAATAAATAGTAAAAACGTTTTAGTTGTTAACTCTTCTCATTGGATGTCTGAAATAGGTGCACGATTGGCACCTGACTGTGACTTTGCAATGATCTGGTACTACGATCATAACGAAAAAATTATAAAAGTTAGTCTTCGTGCTTTCCACGATAAGATTGACGTCTCTGAAGTTTCTAAAGAATATGGTGGTGGTGGACATAAAAAAGCAGCTGGGTTTGTACTGCCTGGAGATTTCAATATCGAAGATCTTTTTGACAAAGTTTAAACTATGATATATCCATACATAAGAGATTCTATTAAGTTTTATGGTAAATATGAAGTTGTTATTTCTGAAGACGACGTTATTCCTTGCTACAATTATGCCACCGCGAAGACAATCATGAGAAGAATTATTTGTGAAAAAAATGAAAGTAAACGATAGACCGGAGTGGAACAGTATCTGGCAAAGATTTGCCTTAGATATTGCAAAACGCTCTCCTGATCCGAAATTTCAAGTAGGCGCAGTCATTGTTACTAATGACAATACACAAGTACTAGCGTTAGGTTATAATGGCGACCAGAAAGGAGGACCAAACTGCAGGGATTCTCTGGAGACAGGCAAAAGTGGTTTTATACACGCAGAGGTTAATGCATTAATTAAATGTGACTTTAACAACCCTAAACCAAAAAAGATGTATCTAACTCACGCTCCTTGTCCTGTCTGTGCAAAATGTATTGTTAACTCTGGAATAGAACAGGTGTTGTACATTAATGATTATAAACCAGACATGTCTGGCGTTGATATATTGAACGAATGTAATGTCACAGTTATAAAATTAGTTGATAATTAAATGAGAAATTGATAATTAAATTGTACAGCGGAGTTTGTCTTGCAAGAGAATTTAAAAAAAGGTATTAAAAAGAAGAAGGGCAAGATAATCAATATGTTGTCAAAGTCTTTGTTAATAAGACACAAACCTACAAAAATTGAATATACTATTCAAAAAATTGTAATTAATGGTAAGGAACCCTTAATTGTTGCATATCGATATTATAGCAACCCTATGTCAAAAAAGAAAGTTTATGTAGAAATACCTATGTCTGACTTTAAAGAATACGAAACGGTGTAAAAAATGGAAAAATTATTTAATGGAAAAATTAAATCAGTTATACGCGACTCGCTAAGAATTGATGAAGCTTTGTCAGCACAAGAAAAAAAGTTTAGTTTTAATTCAGAATTTTTAAGTAATGACAATTACCAAAATCACATTGAACTCTACCAAGGGTATCTTAAAAACTTTAATGAAGTCAGTGCCAAACTTGACACTGTTGATAAACAAAATGTGAACTGTAATCATTCACAATTTAGATCTTTAAAATTAGATGAGACTTTTAATATGAATGGTGTATACTTACACGAATTATATTTCGCTAATGTTGGTGATCCAAATTCTGAAATTAAAATGGACTCTCTTTCTTATATGCGCTTAGCACGAGACTTTGGGAGTTTTGACGCTTGGCAAAAAGATTTTTTAGCATGCGCAGCAGCCTCTCAATGTGGTTGGGCGATAACTTATTTAAACACGTTCACACAAACTTACATGAACGCCGTCGTTGATCTACATTCAAACAACATTCCTTTTGGATCGTATCCTATCATCGTAATGGATGCATGGCAGCATGCATATTATCGTGATTACTTAAAAGACGTTAGCACTTACGCTAGAGCAATGATGAAATTATTACGTTGGCCTGTGATCGAAGAACGCGTCGTAAAAGCTGACAAAATGATCCAGATTCTGAGGAGTTAAAATGAAAGAAAAACTTTATAAATTGATTTTTGAGCAACAAGAAGAAGACTTAGGAGATGCACCTGAGGCTGGCGTAACTGCTAACTCGAATACTAAGGCAAGAAAAGCAGATGATTCTGTTGATGATCAAATTGATTCTTTAATATTAATGTACGAAAAGAGAACTATTCGAAATGAAGATGATAAAATAATGGAGTCTTTAAATAAAACTTCACTTCAGTTTCTTTTCGAACAAGAGGATGAACCCGCAGATGCAGATGAATCTGGAGATGAAGCGCCTGAAGAAGAGACTAGTCCAACAGGATCAGAAGCGATAACTGCAAAGGCTGCAGTTGCAGATGCTGTTCCTGATTTAGATATCGACAAATTTACGATTAAAGTTGCAAGATTAATCATGAACCACCGACAATTATTAGATGTTGAAACTGCAATCATCAATAGAACTAAAAACTTCCTTGATGAAAATTATGGTGATAAGTTTGTTGTGAGATATCTAGATATACTTGATGAGCAGTTCGGTATTTCAGCAAAAGAATTTGACATTAAATACGCAGAAGATGTCCCGTTGGCTGTTGGCGCTAATCCAGCCGGCGCAGGAATGAGTGGAGGATGACATGTCTAGACAATACGATGTCTTGGTTAAGAAGTCAGTTCACTTCAATCTAACAAAAGATAGTCACACAGCGCTAAAAATGGCATGTACAGCCCGGAGCTTATCGATGCAAGAAGTAATCGAGGCTTTTGCTAAGCGAATTGAGATTGAAGATAATAAAATTATGAAATTTCTTGATGATGTTGTAGAAGAAAAGAAGCATCGGGCAAAAAAGAATTTTAGCAAATCAGATGTTGAGAGCATATTTAGTATGATAGAAGATGAGGATTAATATGAAAAAATTAAACAGATCAAGGCTCAGAAAACTTTTAATGGAAGAAGTTTTAAATGCTTCTGAAATGGCGCAATTTTCTGGTAGTAAGTCAGGAAAAAAAGTAAAGTCTGCCGGCGGCAAAATAATGACAGCAGGTAAATCAATAAGAGATATTGCAGAAGATCAGACAGGAAAAATGAGATCAACGCTAGGAAGTATATCAGAATTTGTTTACAAGGTGGGTGATGCTTTAGCAAGAATGGATGAACTAGACGAAGGTGAAACAGTTGCTGATAAACTACCGACAATCCAAGAACTTAAAAAATTGTACAAAGAAATACAAAGCTTAGAAAAAATGTAAAGTAAGGATTAAAAATGGGAATTGAAGAAATAAAAGATGCTGTAAAAAATTTACCTGCTGAGAAAGTAGAAGCACTCAAGAAAGATTTGTATTTGGATCGAAAAACAAAAGGGATACTCGATAGCATGCAAGAGAAGATTATTTCTCGCAAGTTATTAGTATTTGGTACAGCAACAGCTCTTTTAGTTTATGCCGGCTTAGATGCAGATACATGGGGCATGATCGCAATGATGTACATCGGCGGCCAGTCAGCTATTGATTTTGCAAAGATATGGAGGGGATAATAAAATGAAAACAAAGTACGCACACAATCAGAAACTAATTAATGAACTGTATGGAAGAAATTTTAAATTAGAAAGCTTAATCAGCGAAGTCTCTGATGCGCCAGAAGGAATGGGTACATTAGATGCTGCGTCTGCAAGAGTTTATACTTCTTTTACTAAAGGACAAAAAAAGTCAGATGAGATAGATGCTGCCAAAGAAGTCTTATTAAATAATGCAGCAACAGCGTTACTTAATGATCCGAATTATGACGCTAATGGTTTTAACAAAGACACATTTATGTTAACAATGTTAGGTATGGAGAAAAAATCTCCTAACAACCGCGTCCTTAAAGATCCAGTCGTGAAACAAGCAATGAGAAAGTACAGGTCTGAGTATGAAAACAAAAAAGAAGGAGAAGTTGAGACGCTAGCAGCAACAGCTGCTAAATCAGCTGAAAAAGCACAAAGTAAGCCGGCTCAGACAAAATCTAAGAAGAAATTATCTTCATCCGGGGTTGCAAAAGTTAAAGAAATTCAAAGAATTATTGGTGCAACAGATGACGGCGACTGGGGTAATAAAACGACAGAAAAATGGAAAGCGTGGATCACCTCTGATGCTGTCGCAGCAGCACTAAAAGGCGGGTATCACGAAGACACTTTGACACCTGATTATCTTGAAAAGAATAAGGGTGATGCTGCAGGGATAGCTAAAAGAGCTGGTTACAAAGACAACTTAGATGGAGTACTTAAGTTTATTAAGTATCTTAAAACCCAAGACGATGAAGGCACTAGTGTAGATGCTAGTGAGCTTAAAGAGAATAATACACTATCTAACAATATAAAGTTTGGAGAATCTCGAGGTTCATTATATAGAAAAAGATATTACGGGCGTTATTAATGAAGTGGAAGTGGTTTAAGGACAAATGGCAATGGTTAGTTGGCGGAGTGCTTGCAATTATTGCGATAGTGGCATCAAGCAAAAGAGACAGTAGGAAAGTAGTAAAGGAAGGTGACAGTGAGTTTGAAAAGAAGCGCAGCGAGAAGATTATCGCGGCCCAAGAAGACATATATGAACAACATCTTGAGAAAAGGTCTGCTGCGCAGGAAGAGTTTGCGCGCAAGAGCGAGGAGATTGCTGAAATTAAATCCTCACGTCAAAAAGAATTAGAAAACAATCCTGAAGAACTTGATAAAATCCTAAAGGAGAAATATAAGTTAAAGGGGGAATAATGTTTTTATTAGCTTTAATCGGTACAATTTGGGCTGCCGATATTGATTACGCAAACGTCGACAAGGGTGACCAGGCACCATTCACTGGGAAGTTATTGACACATGATGCTCTAGCACAAATAATTTCAACGCACGAAAAAGAATTACTGCAGGCGGATCTAGACAAGGAATTTGAGTTACAAAGAAAGTCTGACGAACTAAGTCTTAAATATGATCTATACTACACAAAATGTGAAGCGAATACAACGATGTACAAGCAGATGATTGAGCTTCGTGACGAAGAAATAAAAATACAGGCACGCAAAGACTGGATCCAGAGGTTAGCGTTTTTTGGTGGTTTTGCTTTAGGGACAGCAACGACTATAGGAATTACGTATTCTGTCAATCAAAATTAGTATCTACATAATAGTTAATACATATCACGCGAGGTTAGTATGAAAGTAGCAGTTAAAAAACGCGTCTTATTTAATTTGTTAAAAAATCGATTAAATGAAAACAGAGCGTCTGGTGATCATGGAGGAAGGATGATTCATCCTTTTAACATCCAGTCTCCAAACTCTGATCCATTTGGATTTTACGAAGACGAAGAAGACACACCGATTAAAGTATCTGATCATATGGCAGTCCAATTATCAGTTCCAAAAATGCCTGTGGAAGATGAAGACTTTGTCCCCGGTACAATTTCTGAACTATGTGGCTCTGCAACTTTAATTTGCAAAGAAGTGCCTGTGTCACAAATTGAATACTTTTATAGGCAGCTGCACATGCTTTTAGATAAAGCACTTGATAGAGACGATGATAGAAGTATGGATGCAATAAATGAATCTTTTAATATATCGAAACACACGACAATTAAAGATTTTAATATTATTTTGGAATCAGCACCAGTAAGAAAAAGACAAAATTTACCTATTGATGCGCAAGCTTCTGATGATTATGGAAGTGCAGAGAACAAACAAGCTTATTTAGATGGCTACCGCACAGGTACAACTGATGCTAATCCATCTGCGGAACGAGCGCAACAATTAAGCATGGGATCACAAGATTTTATTAATGGTTACATGCAAGCGCTTCGAGAAGATGAAATGGACATTGGGACAGATATAGACCCTAATGATGATAGACCTTTGTTTCCAACCCGCCCGGGCGAAACAAAACTAGGAACAGGAAAGCCAATCTTTGATAGTTTCCAACAATTTTTATCACGCGGGGCAAGCATCGATCCGGAAACTGGAAACATTAATACATCAGCATATGATAATGCAACGCCACAAGAAAAAGCAGCAATGGATGCTAGCGCTAGTCTTCAGGAAGTATTTAAAGAAATACATAATGAAGCAACTGCGTTAATGATGGATCCAAAAATGGCAAAAGAATTTGGTGCTATGATCACACCCGTGACCCAAGAGTTTGGTTTGTCTAGCCAGGAAATTTTAACTCCTTTAAATGTAGGAAGAATGTTTCAGTATATCAATAAGATGAAAAATCAAAGCAAAAAGCTAGCAAAGATTCAAGAAATTCAAATGAAGCTTTTTGTAATTATAAGCGAGGCTTTGCAAAAAGTAATTAAGAAAAAGCCTAGATTACGAAGAAGCTTACAAGATTACGCAGCAGCTGCTGGCAAACCTTTTAATGAATTTGTCATGGAATTAAAAAAGGACATATCCGGATCATACGTAAGATATGGAGGCACTAGTAGATTTGCAGCACAGGGAGATGATGCTGTTATTAAAAATGTTATCGATAGATTGTTTGCTGCGTTTATAAAATCACTCCAGCTTCCTGGTACGAAGAACAAATTTAAAGATAGAACTCATTTTCACAATAACGTCGATTTGCAAAGCCAAGAACAAATACTTGATGGCTTTACTGCAGTTGTCACATCTTCACTTGAAGATCGATCAAATCCTGGATTGTATGTAATTCGTGATGCTGATATTATATTATCGTTAGATGAAGAAGAACTCATGAGTGAGATTGAAACTTTTATAACAATGCAATTTGAGTTTGCAGAAGAAGCACAAAGAGTTGTCGAACCGGAAACAAGTGATATTGATATATCAGACGAATCAACAGATGAAGTTGATGAAATACAGTCAGAAGATTACATGACTGCACTAGAAGAGTTTGCTGCACGACACGTTCGAGGAAAAACAGTTGACTTCCAAGATTTAGCACCTTACTTTGGATACTCAGGAAGTGCAGGAATGCGTCAGTATTTCTTAAAAGATATACAACCAAAACTTGAAATGATGTCTTTCACTGATATTGAGGGCAACCCTTCAAATGTTGGAGCACTGATGGACTTCAACGCGGAAGTACTAGTAGACCAGATGCTTGTTGTTGTTAATGCAAAACTAATTCCAAAATATGAGAAGCTTGTTGCAAGCGGTGGCAATAAAGTAAAAAAGAGGACAGTTAACGCAAAAAATAAAGTTCAGCATGTAGGTACAGTTGAGATATTAAATTCACTTAAAGAGCAAATTGTTCCTGTACTAGAAACACTCCAAAAGCTGTTTAATCAAGGTGACACTTACACAGATATATCTTCAAATAAAGATCACCCAGCCCATGACTTACTCTACTTAGTAGGCGGTTTTGTATTTAGAGAAGTCAATATGGCGCCGGTTGATGCTGTCTTTAGCACAATGCGTGGAGATTTAAATGATGCAATTGCTGATGCTATAATTTCTAGAGTCGGCGAAGGTAAGGTTAGTAAAAATACTATTACTGAAAAGGGTGGTATTGCTGAGTACTTTACAAGACTCAAGACAAAACCTGACTATGAAGCTGGACCATCGACTAAGAAAGGCAAGATTGTTAAAAAACTTATGGACATTGGATTGACACCAGAAGTTTTTGCTGAAGTACTTGTTGATGCTGAAGAAGTATGGCAAGACGGGATCTTAGATAAACTCCAAGATTTTGATGGTGCAATATATAAGGATGCAATTGAAGATGCTGTGGACGACCTTACAGACAACCCAGCGAATCTAATGAAAGCTATTGAGTCTGCAATCAAAGCAACAGCACAAGAAAAAGTATATAGAGATCTAGAACGTAAGACGAGGTAAGTAATGAGCAGGTTGTTAGAGAACATATTGAAGAATCGTCAGCAGCAAACACTCAACGAGTTTGACATGACAAAAAGCGGCAAAGCTATGATGCGCCATTTAGGGACAGGGTACCCAGAAGGTGAAGAAGATTTACCTATTGACCCGGAGCCGTTTTCGTGGTGCCAGATTAACACCAGTGAAAAAAATTCTTTGCAAAAAGTATACTCTTTCGAGTCAGTCAGATTTTTGTCATATTTTATAAATGAATTAATAAATCTATCAGAAGAGATGTATCATCACCCAGAAATAACGATCGATCACACAAAGGTCACTGTTACTTTATACACACGTGATTTAAACGATGTAACTGATCGTGATCTAGACATGTCCAAAAAAATAGATGAAATAATTGAAGACATAAACGTCATACGATTCAGAGCTTAACATGTCTTTTTTTGTTAGTGAAAGTTTGAAAGACGTAATCACAGAAGAAGATCTGGCAGCAGAAAGTCCAATTAAGATTATTGAAGAAAAAGAAATAATCCCAATTCAATTTCACAGTGATGATACAAAAAGCTTTAAAGTCAAATTAGTTAAAATTAATTTCTGTGACGAGGTAACCAAAATAACAGCAGCTATAGATAATGAAGACTTAAAATATATTTTCAACATCCATAATAAAAAAGTCAATTATTTTATTCCAATCCGCGGTTGTCATTATATGCAAGATTGTGGTGTTTTTATTATTAATGAATTAGAAACTAATAATGAAGATAATTATGTCACATGCAAAATAGATATATTTAAAAGGAGTTATTAAATGTTTAAAGTTAATTCAGAAGGCGAACTGCTACAACTTTTAAAAATTGTGTCAGAAGAAGCAGTTACGAAATCAAGAAAGCAATTAAATGAATCAACTGACATTGCGCAAGAAAGATATATTAAAAGCTTAGAAAACAGCGCTGCTGTTTACAATGTAAATTTATCAGAACAAGAAGAGGAAGAACCTGAAACTAAAGAAGAACCTGAAACTAAAGAAGAACCTGGAACTAAAGAAGAACCTGAAACTAAAGAAGAACCTTTAGATCCAGAGACATTTGGTGTTTCCTTTGATAGCGTAATAAAAGATATCAACACGCTAAGATCTGGTCGGTCAACAAAAGATAAAGAAATTAAAGATGAGTTATTAGGTTATTACGATCGTCTGGATGATGATGAAAGAAAAATTCTACATTTGTTTTTAGGCGAGTTGTCAAAAATTCTCCAAGGCGCTTTAGACGCTGAAGACGCGGTAGATCCAAGTGAACCACCTTTTAACGCTAAAATATCTTTTGGTGAAGAGGGTGAATCTTCGGTTGAAAAGGAAAGTCGACCACAAGAAAAAACAAAGACGCAGTCTTCTGGTGAAGATAGCGCACCGCCGATCAGAGTAAATGAAAGTCAGGACTTAACTAAAATTAGAAAAAAAGTTAAGCTTTTAATGAAGAGGTACTAAGTGAAGTTAACGCGCGGTGAACTCAATGTTTTAATTAAAGAGTTTGTAGAATCCACAACACAAAATTATCTGACTGAGGCTAAGTATCTGGCAATGTCTAGTGAGATGTTTGCACCCCAATCGTGCGACTTTAAACCTAATAAAGAGTTTTTGGAGTTCTTCACAGTTTTCTTTCAAAGTTCTAGAACTGTTAGAAGTAAAGAAGAGGACTTGCCAAATTGGATGAGCCCAACTGTTTTCAGAGCATTTACAGGTGACATACTACCTCTTTTAAACATGTTTGGACTAATACCAGTTTTTAATATGAAAGGGAAATGTGATTTATTAAGAGAGATTCAAACTGCATTTATTGCGTACAAAAATGTCCACGAAGAAGGATTGCCCTTTGATCGATCAAAAGGCGGTATGGGCTCCGGGTATGAAGGTGGGGGTTCCGATCTGAAAACATCTGCTGAGGTTGTCGCGACAGCTCCTTTCTTTATTTCTAACATAAGGCAAGTTTTAGCAAGAGAAGGAATTGATCGCTTACCTGCAGAGTCGGATTCAGATATTCTTAGAATATCAGGTAGTTCTTCATATCGGGGGATTACACACGACCAGGTAATATTTTTAAGCCTATTAGCAGGTAATTTAGATAATGTGACACCTCAAAAATCGGCTGATTTAAATAATCGTCTTACTGCAATAAGATCACCTTCTCCCGGTGCTGTCATGTCAGCTACTCGTTTAAGCGACACTCAAAAAGATGTACTAGGTAGATATCTAAACTCCAGAGATATAAGGTCACAAACTGGTGAATTAATTCAATACGCAACACATTTAATACAACATAGTTATGAGCAAGGTTTATTTTAATTTTTTACTTGTTATTTTGTTAAAGTAAAATACAACAAACGGAGATATAATGAGTATAAAAAATAAAAACTGGATACCTGAAATCATGTATGAAGAATCAGAAGACGGTGCAACAAGCAACCTTCCTTTTATCATGGTCCCTAAGGATGAAGTTATGCCTAAAATTTTATTTGTGTTTGAGAGTAGAGATACTGGTGAGTTTGAACCTAACGAAAACGGAGACCCAGTGCCTATCATGGAAATGGATCTACATCAGTATGCTGACATGCTTGTTTTGAAAAGCGGTCTTCAACCGGCACTTTATGATGAAGTACGCAGTGTGTTAGGTTTACAACCTCTAAAAACTGCAGCAGCAGCCGGCACGAAAATTACAGAAAACGTTAGAAAAAATTTGCAAACAAGATAAAATATTTTAAAAATACAGTTTACACGTGATATTTAAATACATGTGGAGGATACATTATGCGTATTGATTTTGATAGAATAAGCAAACTAGCAGGTTTGCCAACAAATAGTAACAGATCTGGTGGCCGTTTAAATGAAGGTGCTAATCATGATGATGCTGATGAAGGTATGTATGAAATGGAAGATACCGAAGAAGGCATGGAAGGCATGGAAGGCATGGAAGGCATGGACGAGATGGACGATGTTGATGAAGATATGTATGAAATGGATGATGCTGATGAAGTTCTAGATGTAGACGAAGCAATGTTGGTGCAAGAACTTAGGCGCGCCAAGAGAATTATGGAAAGCAAAAGAAGACGTCCCTTGAGAGAGTCTAGAGAAGATAGAAAGAGAAGAATTTTTGAATCACAACTCAAAAAAGTAATTGATGAAGAAGTTGCGAACGTGATGGAAGAAATGAATCTTACTAGTGATTGGATCTATGGTAACAACAAGCCGCGAAGAAGTAAGAAAGGTTATTCACACCAAGGCAACATGTTACCAGGATTAGGTTTTAGAAGATACTAAAACTTAAATTTTCACATAAAACAATTATAAATCTGTCCAATATTTGTTAAAATATAACCAAACGGAGGTTATATGCAACAATACCAAGTTGGACAGATTTTATTTTTAATAGCAGACGCTAGTAAAGTAGTACCCATTCAAGTTGTCGAAGAAGTAATTAGAACAACGCTAGAAGGAAAAGAAAAAACATATATTGTTAAGTTTCCTGACAAAAAAGGTACAACAGCTGACATTAAAAAAATAAAGGGTGAACTATTTAATTCAAAAGATGAAGTAAAAAGTTATATGATTAACAATGCAAAAGATGCTATCGAACAGATGGTAACCTTAGCAGAAGAAATGTCAATTAACATCTTTAATACTTCATTGTACGACACACCTGTCTATGAAGAACCTGCAGAACAAGCTCAATTTGTTTTAGAGGGCAAAAATGAATTAAAAGAACAAGAAGTGCAACCGCTTGATGATGATGGTATAATAAGAGTAGATCTTGGCAATGGAAAATTTGGCAAAATCAACATGGAACAAATCAACAATGCAGGAGCACCTCAATGAATGTCTTGTTACTAGACGCATACAATCTCATATACAGAGCAAGAAGTGGTTACATGAAAGGAGACTACCCAGTAGTTTATAATTTCTTTAGAGGTGTAAGACCTCTTGTGGAAAAATTTAAACCAGACTTAGTTTATTTTGTGTTAGAAGGCAACCCACAGTTTAGGACACAGCTAAACGATGCCTACAAAGCAAACCGTGAAAATAAAGACAGACACTTTCATGAGCAAAAAGCGCAGATCATTAGTATTGTTAAGGAGTGTTTACCCTTTACATCAGTCAGACATCCAAACTTAGAATGTGATGATACGATTGCAACCTTAGTAAAAGTTCACTGCGACAAAGGTGACGACTGTACGATTATATCTTCTGATTCTGATTTTTATCAATTGTTAAATGCTTTTGATAATTGCGAAATTTACAATCCAGTTAAAAAGAAAATGATTGAAACCCCTGACTACGACTATGTCACTTGGAAATCACTGAGAGGCGATCCAACAGATAACATTTCCGGCATTCCAGGTTGCGGAGATAAAACTGCAGACAAGCTGGTACGTTCTCCAGAATTGCTTTCTGAGTACTTAAAAAAAGACCCTATTAGACAACAGGTATTTGAAAGAAATGTTAATCTAATACGCTTGGTGGATTTCTCTGACAAGCTTTCTGACATGGAGAAGCATGAAGGTGTTTCTGATTTTGAACAATTATATGATATATTTGACGATATGGATTTTCAGTCAATGTTAAAAGAGAAAACTTGGAATAAGTATGTAAAGACATTCGGAGGATTATAATGTATTTAGATGACAACGTACAAATGGCACTACGCCAGATGAATAAAATTTCTTTAAATGAAGTATTAAAAAAAGAAGGCGATTTGTTTGTGGCAATTAACGTTGAAACGCAGCAACGTAGAATTGTACAAATCGAACAATCACTCGTAGAGAGTTTAGCAAAAGGACAAAGACCTCCCGGTGCCGGTAGGGGGTTATTAAAGGGGTAATATGGAAATTAAGCGCGAAATATATTCTGGTCAAGAATTAGATTCAAAACTTCAAAAAGGCATTAATAAGCTAGCTAACGCAGTTAAAGTAACTATGGGACCAAAGGGCAAGTTAGTTTTAATACATCGTCCCGGCCAACATCCAATTGTCACAAAAGACGGCGTAACAGTTGCGCAAGCAGTTAATCTAGTAGACGAAGTTGAGAATTTAGGGGCACAAATTATAAAAGAATCAGCTAGTCGGACTGCTGATGAAGCTGGTGACGGTACGACAACAGCAACAGTATTAGCTCAGTTCATCTATAATGAAGGGTTAAAATATAAAATAGCTGGTTTTGATGTGATGCAAATAAAAGAAGGTATTGATTATGCAAGAAATATTTTAATTGAGTCAATTAAAAATACCTCACAGGAAGTGAGTGACACTAGTGACTTACTTAAAGTGGCAACAATATCAGCGAATGGTGAGAAAGAAGTAGCAAAGCTTATTGTTAAAGCGATAGAAGCTGCCGGACCAGATGGGCATGTCATTGTTGAAGAAGCAAAAGGGTTTAGTAGCTCTTTGCAAGTCGTAGACGGCTTCCAAATGGAGCGAGGTTTTTTGTCACCGTATTTCGTAACAGACAAAAATAAAATGACAGCTGAATTTTCAAAACCCCTTATTCTCATGGCAGACCGAAGCTTCAATTCAGTTCGTGAATTGATGAAACCTTTAGAAGTAGCGCTTGAAATGGGAAGACCAATTATTGTTGTCGCTAATGAAGTTGACGGGGACGCACTGCAAGGATTAGTTTTGAATCGTGTTAAAGGTTCACTCAGAGTTGCAGCTATAAAATCACCTGGTTTTGGTGGCGCAAGACACGACTTGTTACTTGATCTAGAATCAATTGTAGGTGGTAAGGTGTTAGATAGCGCATTTGACATGACTTCTTTTGACCCGGAAATGTTTGGTACATGTAAAAAGATGATTATCCATAAGAGTAAAACATTAGTAATAAAAGATGAATCACGTTCTGATGAGACACAAGCGCGAATGGATGTTATTAGAGAAAAATTAAACTATCCAGGGTTAGGTGAGAATGAACGCGAATTGCTTCGATATCGAATACAACAATTATCAGGCGGTATCGCAATACTTAGGGTCGGTGCTGCAACAGAATCAGAATTAATTGAACGTTACGATCGGGTAGATGACGCACTGCATGCCACACGTGCAGCACTTGAAGAAGGAGTACTTCCGGGTGGGGGGATTGCCTTGTATAGATTAGCACAAGAGCTAGGTGATCATGATATATCTAAACATGATAAAAGCTTTATTTCCGGATATCGCTTGTTAATAGAAGCGTGTTTAACACCCTTTAGACAGATACTAGATAACGCTGGTTTGTCACATCATAAAGTCTTAAACGAACTGAAAGAAACAGAGGTTGGTTTTGGTTATGACGTACGTAATAAGAAATTTGGTGACATGTTTGAATTGGGTGTACTTGATCCTGCAAAAGTATCACGATGTGCTATAGAGAATGCTGTTTCTGCTGCAACAATGTTATTAATGGCTGATTGTTCAATGATTGAAGTAAATACTGAGCAAAATGATTAATTATTATATAGTTATTAATAGTTCGGAGTTCACATGTCAAATGCAACTAACTATAAATTAAAGAGAAAACTAGCGACAGCTGTGGTCACACTTAAGATAGAAAATGAAGTTCACGTACCTGATTTGATGACGCGGATTAGAATTCTTCCTGGTATCGCTGTTGTTGGCCAAAAAGATAAAGTTGCACGTTTCTCAGACGGCGACGGCCTGTTACCACTGAGTATAAAATATTTACCACAGTCTGACGAAATATATCAGAGTTTAAAGAATGTATCGAACTTGGTGAAGAAATTACCAGGCGTAAAAACTGTTGCTGTGCAATCTTTCAACAAGAGAAACATAACAATGAAAGGCAAGAAACTTATTTTTTAATTTTTTTAAAAAAGGGGTGTAAATATAAAAAACTGTGATTATTATTAATACACTAGCTAGTATACGCTAGTATTAACTTCATGACTAACAGAGGAGGATAATTTGAAGTATTTTATAAATGATTTTTTTGATGATAAATTTATTAATGACATGTCAGGGCTCAAGTCAAGGCGTACTGCGAAAAACGTATACCCACAGTGCAACATTTCTCAAGCTGATGATGGTGGTTTTAATTTTTATTTATATGTTCCAGGATTTGCAAGGAACGATTTTAAAATTGACATTAAAAACAATGTACTCAGTGTTCAAGGACATTTAAATGAGTCACAACGTACAAAGTACGTACAACAAGAGTTTGTTCAGTATGCATCCTTTGAGCGCTCTTGGAATTTACCTCAGGGTGTAAACGTTGATGGTATCGATGCAGCTTATAACGCAGGTATTTTACAGATCACTGTACCTTTGTTACAAGAGCGTAAACCAGAAACAAAAACAATTACTGTACAGTAATTAATAATAATTATGGGTGCGCAGGTGTAACCTGCGCACTTTCATAGTATAATAACAATACAAACTAAACATTAAACATTAAACATTGGAGATAAATAATATGGAAACAAAAACCTCTCTCGAGATGTATTTTCGAGATATAAAAAGACACACAAAGCTTTTGACCAGAGAACAAGAAGTCGAATTAGCAAAACGAATTGAAGCTGGTGACTTAAGAGCAAGACGAATAATGATTGAATCCAATCTTAGATTGGCTATTTCAATTGCCAAAAAATATGCCAAGTATGGTGGCAGCTTAGAAGATTTAATTCAAGAAAGCAACATTGGATTAATCAAAGCTGTTGAAAAATTTGATTGGCGCAAAGGTTTTAAATTTTCAACATACGCTTGTTGGTGGATAAAACAAGCTGTCACACGTAGTTTGACTTCAAACAGCACACTCTTAAAAGTTCCTTCCCATACTTTAGCAAATGCTCGAAAAATTTGGCAACTCAGGCAGGAGTACCAAGACGAGTTTGGCCATGAACCTACAATGGACGAGATTTGTGAAGCGCTTGGCTTAACAGAAAAACATGTTCGTAATGCGCTAGAAGCAGTAAAAACAAAAAGCGTTGCGTCTATTGACCAGCAAATTGGTGAAGAAGGTAACAGGACACTTGGTGACATAATACCCGACAATGACAGTCTAAACATTGAACAGATTCTGGATAATCAACTAATCAGAGCTAGGATTGTTAAGGCGTTAACTTCGTTAACTAAGCGTGAGGAACTAGTTCTTCGCATGCGATTTGGTATATCTGAAGTTAGCGAAAATGATGAAAATATTTACGAAATAGAATTAGCACAATAAAATAATACAGGGAGATATATTATGGCAATGCCAAAAGGATTTAAAAGTGAAAATGGTTACGGTACGTCTAAGTTGTTTGATGGTATGACGTACCATGAAATAGCAGATGAAATGCGCGATGCTGGTTTTAAAATGAATCATTCAACTGCAAGAAACGTTTTTGTTAATGCACTGATAAAAGTTGCTGATGAAATAGCTAGCTTGTATGATTTGAAGCTAAGTGAAAAAGATTTAAAAAAGCTAGCTATTAATCCGGATTTTCAGGATTCAGTTCGCGGTTTTATGAGCGAGGAAGTAGTTGACAGACTATAATAAATCAATTTTTCTAGATCTAAATTTTAGAACTGCCTTACTTGAGAGTGTCGACTGGGATCAAGACATGTCTGACACTCTCTTAGCAGATATCCAAGCTAGTTTAAGTAGTGATGCACATCATCACCCAGGGGAAATCTTGGAAAATATTAAACAAAAGTATGGCAATGCTGCATTCAAACTAGTTAAAAACTTATTCACCGAAGTATATATAGATAACGGGTTTTATCAAAAACTTGGGGAGGGTGATGATTATGAGCATTAAATTAGAGTATATACTCCGTCGAAACAAAACCAATTTAAAAATCTTTATCGACAAAAATAAATTAACTTCATACGAAAGGTTAATAGAATATTGTGAATATCGCGGATTTATTCCTTGTGGCTTGCAAGAATATAACAAAGCTGTTAGTCATAAAGATGATAAGTTGGAAGAAGCAAAAGATGAGCGAAAGGTACATAGGCAAACTAGTAAAACACAAAAAACAAAAAAAACTAGGAATCGTCGTAAAAAACAACCAAGTGCACCCAAATTATCTGACAGTGCTGACAAAAGGTAAATTAGAAGAATGGTATATTTTATCAGTTGTGACAGATAATTAATATCATAGAGTAAAATAGGAGATTACAATGTCAATAAATTGGCCAAAGTCAGGTCCGAGTTTTGTACCTGCGTATCAAGTAAGTGGTATACCTTTCGTAACGAGTTCAGCAGCATCAGAAGTAAAAGGTATTGATGCAAATAGTGCTAGCCCAGAGCCAGTTTCTGTTTCGTTCCCTTTTGTTACGAAGCACATAACTATCAGGAATACTGGCGCGAATGAATTAAGAGTTGGTTTTAGCAAACGAGGCATGTTTGCACCTGGAGAAAGGTTGCCTGTGAGTCTCGGAGGATCAGCAAAAACATCAATCTCAGCTACAGATAATAGAAACTTTTTCTTGATACCCTCAGCTTCCGCCACTAAAGCACAAAATCCAGATACTTTCGGTACAGTGATTAATTTAGACATACGTTGCAAAGAAATATTTTTTATGTCAAACGCATCTGATAACACACCTGCCGCAGCTCATGCAACTTCATTCTCTATTTTAGCAGGTTTGACCATGATATCTAGCGGTGAATTCCCGTCTTTAACAGGTAGCATCAACGGTACAGCATCTTTTGAAGGTGTAGGCTAAAATATTCTCAGCTTGGAGGTTTAAGTTGTCTTCTTATAAGAAAGGTGACTTAGTAATTGTGCGTGGTAGAGCGTTGTCTAAGAATGACAACGCTTTTTTTATCGGCGTAATATTGTCAGAGCACGACAAGAGATATACTAAAGAATATGATGATTTGTGGTGTACAAAAGAATTAATTTGGGAAAAAGTGTACAAAGTTTTGGCACAAGGTAGAATAATAAACGTTACATACTACGATATAAAGGGTAAAGCACATTGAAAAAAGAAAAAAGACAACTTATAGATAATAAAAAAATAGTTTGTGTTTCTGGTGGTTTTGATCCGATCCACATAGGGCATGTAAGAATGATACAAGATGCATCAAAACTTGGCAATGTGATTGTCATTGCAAATTCTGATGAATGGCTTGTTCGAAAGAAAGGTTACGCTTTTATGCCTTATGAAGAGAGACAAGAAATATTGTATGCAATCAAAGGCGTTGTTGATGTTGTTGAAGCTAAAGACGATGACAACACAGTTTGTGAAACATTACGTCATCTTGACCCACATATTTTTGCAAATGGTGGAGATAGAGGAGACAGAAATACACCTGAAATGGATTTGTGTAAAGAATTAGGTATACAAATGGTCTGGGGGATGGGCGGAAATGATAAGCCACAATCTTCTTCCTGGTTGATAAACGCAGTTAGAAACTTCTGTAAGGAGTGATTAGCATGAAAAAAATAGTTTTGTTTGATATGGATGGTACACTAACACCTGCCAGAAAAGCGATGGAACGTTCAGTTCTCGATATGCTTAAAGGCCTCCACGAGTGTGGATATGAAATTGGAATTGTTACCGGCTCTGGTATGGATTACATCAAAGAACAATGCACTATCATGTTTGAAGATTTTAATTTTGATCATGATAAGCTGTATTACTTTCCACATAATGGCACCAAGTACATACGTTATGAGGCTAATTTAGAAAAAGTCATATACAACATGTCTATGGAAAAAGAACTTGGTAAAGTAAAGTATAAAAATATTATATATCACTTAATTGAAAATCAATTGCGCATCAAACGTAAAGTTTACAGTAGACATATTCCACTGACAGGTAATTTTATTGACTGTCGCGGGTCTATGATAAACTGGTGCCCTATTGGGAGAAATGCTAGTCATGACGAGAGAACAGTGTGGAAAACATTAGACGTGAAGCATAACATCAGAGCGTCTTTACTGGACGCGTACTTTAGATCGCCACTATATGAAAATGTTGACGTTAAACTAGGTGGTTCAACATCTTTTGATATATACCCACGTGGGTGGGACAAATCACTTGTTTTGAGAAATTTTAGCCAAGAAGACGCTATCTGGTTTATTGGTGATAGATGTAGACAGAACGGTAACGACAAAGAACTTTATGAAGTCATTAAAGAAAAAGATCCTAACAGAAGTTTTGAAACTAAAAACCCCGAACAAACAATTAAAATTATTAACACTTTACTAGGAAAGTAAAAATGAATATGTTCGTATTAGATGAACAGCCTCAGAAGGCTGCAGAATACCACTGCAATAAACACGTGGTTAAAATGATTTTAGAGGCAGGTCAAATGGGATGCGCTGCGCACTGGATGAGTTGGCTTGATAAGTTTGGCAAAACGAGATCAGACTTTAAGCTGATGCGAGACGCTAAAGAATATTTAAGGGTTAACGTGCCTCAAGATAAACAGCCACCATGGGGACTGACACACGTCAATCATCCTTGCACTATCTGGACTAGACAGTCGGCAGAAAACTATGGTTGGCATATGGAGTTAATGCGGTGTTTACTACGTGAGTATAATTTGAGGTATGACAAGATTCACAAGTCTACTGAGGTTTATCATTGGCTCATAAAAAATGGTCCTGCCAGCTTTCCTGTGAAAGGTAGAACTCCATTTCCTATCTGCATGAAAGAAGAATATAAAGTTGGTGATGATCCTATACAAAGCTATAGAAAGTATTATATTAAAGACAAGGTCAGGTTTGCTAAGTGGGAACCTCGTTCAAAAACACCTGACTGGTTTTTACAAGGAGTGACGAATGGATAAAGAAACAATACAAGCACTAGTCAACATTAGAATGACGTTAATAGAAAATTTTCAGAAAAGAAATGACTGGAGAAGTAATCGCAACGCTATTATGCGAGAAATCGAACACATTGAGCTAATAGGTGAAACAATCAAAAAAATTGACGCTTTATTGTCAGATCATGTGACATTTTCGTAAAAAATAAAATATTTCCTATATTTAAAAATATGGGGGTGTTTTATGTGGTACATTCTATTTGCTTTACTGTTTCTTTCTTGCAATGATTACGGCGTCAACAAAGTAATACAAACTGAGCCAGAATTAGTTGTTTATCCTGAATCTATTGAATTTGGACATTTACAGTCCGGATTAGAATCTGGACAAGCAACTTTTGCTGTTATTAATGCGGGTGATGAAGAATTAATTATAAGCTACCCAGAACTAGTTTCAGGTAATGACCGGTTCAGCCTTGATGATAGTTTATTAGAAAATTACACGATTGGCCCGGGAGAAACACAAGAATTTAACGTGTATTATATTCCTGAGACTTTCGAAAGTAATGGCGCTTTAATTAGATTTGTTACTAACGATGAAGATGAAAATGAGTATGAGTTGCCTGTCTCTGGTTTTGGTGACGCACCAGTCATGACAGTAACACCAGAAGTCTTTGATTACGGTCAGATAAGTATAGGATGTGACAACGAAGAAAGAATCACCATACGCAACGACGGGAATCTGGTGTTGACGGTGGACAGCGTCACACAAATGGTAACACAACCGCAAGACATAATTATGGAAATGGGAAGCTTACCTCCACCACCGTGGGAATTAATGCCCGGGCAAGAAGTTGATTTTCTAGTTTCATATACACCGATTGATATTAGTTATGATGAAAGTGTAATTAGAATAGAAGGAAACGATCCAGTATTGCCGCTTACAGAGGTGGTGCAGTATGGCGAAGGAGACGTCGAGCATTGGCACACACAAACGAATATTCAAGAAGAGATATCTCTTTTAGATGTGCTTTTTGTAGTTGATAACTCCGGATCAATGAATATATTTCAACAAGAGCTTAGTAGTCAAATGAACTCTTTTATGAATGTATTTGAAAGTACCGGTTCAGATTATCATCTTGCTGTTATTACAACAGACGAAGCAAGGTTTAGACAATATGACGGATATTCTTGGATTGATTCAACACATCCAAGCCCGGTTTTGTGGGTGCAAAATGTAATTTCTTCTATTGGGATTAGGGGGAGCGGAATGGAAAAGGGTATTGAAATGGCAAAATATGCATTAGAAGGAGATGCTGCGCCAGGAAATCATTACTATAGAGAAAATGCAACTATGGTGATAATCTATGTTTCTGATGAACCAGATCATTCACAAGGAGGTTGGATATCGTATACAAACTTCTTTGATAGTTTTAAATTATCTATTGATTTAATGAGACAATTTGCTGTGATAGGTGATTACCCAGGTGGATGTAATTTCCCTTATATATCATCAAATCGTAATATACAGTTTGGCGCGGGTTATTATGATATGACCCAGAGGTATAATGGAGCATGGTATTCAATATGTGCTGCTGATTGGGGCCAACAAATGCAGAACCTTGCAAACACAGTCACAACACAAATATCTTTCGCTATAGATGAAAATGACCCGATTGAGTCGACAATAAGCGTAACAGTTAATGGCCAGCTGACTTATGAGTGGGTGTATGAACCGTCCACTAACTCTGTGTTATTTAACGAAAGAAACATACCAGATCCCGGGCAAACAATAACAATAGAATACGCAGTTTGGGGATGCGGCGATGAGTAAACAGTTTAATCTTTTTATTACATTAATTTTTGGTTTCTTTTTAGGACTAGGAATGAAAAGAGTTTACGAAGCAAATGTTTTTCAAGCATGGGTGTGGCCAGAACCTCCTGTTATTTTAAACTGCTATGGTAAACCTCTCCCTGAAATTGTTGTTATTAGAGCCATTAACTACTGGACGCTTAGAGGGTTTCCAATAGCAATGTACGAAATGAATCCTTCAAAAGAAACATGCGCCCACGAATATCTAGAAGGGTTTATTATCATAAGACGTGATGCCAGGTTAAACAATATAAATGTATTAGGGCAAACTGCAAGATATACACAGCTTCGCTGGATGAGGGGTGCAGTAATCAAACTCAGGCCTGGTACATATAATCTTGACTTATTACTCGAGCACGAATTAGGTCATGCACTTGGATTAGGTCATGTCGAAGTTGTTGGTCATATTATGCATCCAGCGTATATGCAAATGGGAACTAAATTTTGGTTTCCAGAATGATTAAGAGTAAGGATTAAATCTAACAACTGATGTAAAGTGTATTGTTTCGTTGCCGGCAAAATTTTCAGACAATTCTAAGCTAAATCCAAATATATTACCTTCGCTAAATGTTGTTCCACTTCTTCCAAGAAAATCAAAGGTATACACGGAATGAGCAGCTTGACCATTGAGCACAACAGAGACAGCAGGTGTGGCGCTGTATGCATTATTTGTACCTGTACCTACATGAAGCGAAGCTGTTAGTGCTTTCCCAGTAAAATCTTGAATTGACTTGACTTGCATTTTTATTAGTTCACCATTAAATGGTGCTATTTTATAATTATGAGACACTGGTCCAACTGTCTCTACGAGTGTATCATCAGCGGGAAAGTAAATTCTACTATAACTTGAATTAGGATTTTGAATTAAGCCGTCGTCAAGCTGATATAAACCGCCTAAAATTCTATTACCATCCATGTCAGAAACAGCATTTGTTATAGAACCTGTAATACCATTAGGCGCATGCACACTTCCTGACAGAATTACATCACCACTAGAAGCACCAGCATCAATACTAACTTTGTTGGCTTCGAATCTAATAAATGTATCTGTATCATTTCTATGATAAATATATTCACCGATTGACATGCTACCACCGATTTCTAGTTTGTAGTCTGGGCTTTCTGTTCCAATTCCAATGCGACTGTCAACAATTAGATTACCAATTATTCGGGAACTTCCTGTTACGACTAGTGAATGTTCATCTATTCCTGCAGAACCGGTAACAATCAATCCTTCGCTAAAACGCATTGTTGCTGTTCCCATATTTTTAATTTTTGCCATACTTACCTCAAATTAGTTTTGTGAATATAATTATAAGATAAGGGAGTTAATTATATGACAAAATATATCATCGATCAAACGCATAGTGATATCTCTTTTAAAGTAAAGCATATGATGATATCATCTGTGAGTGGGTGTTTTAACAACTATGAATCAACAATAATCTCAGAAAAAGAAGATCTAAGTGATGCAAAGCTTGAATGTGTTATTGATGTTGCAAGTCTTTATACATCACAACCAGAACGGGACATTCACTTAAAATCTGATGAGTTTTTTGATTGTGAAAATTATCCTGAAATTAAATTTAAATCAACTAGTGTCGATATTGTTGATGATGAGTATATAGTTAATGGTCTTTTAGAAATAAAGAAAGTAGCAAGGGAAGTGAAATTAATAGGTCAGTATAACGGAACTGTTATAGATGAATGTGGCCAAGAAAAATATTGTTTTAAAATGACGTGTACAGTGCAAAGATTACGTTGGTTTTTAGACTTTGTTGCCTCAAGTACTCGAAACTTTCTAATTGATAACAACGTAGAACTAATTTTAGACTTACAGTTTTTTAAATCGGAAGAATAATGAAATTAAAAAGAAGAACAAAGTTAGCCTTTTGTTTAGCAACATTTACAGCTATAGCTTTTATGATGTCTCAAACTTTTGTTTACCTTGACATTATCCACTTCAATTACAGTATCCCACTTTTTAATATAATGCTGTTTATAATTTACATGCCTGCTTCTGCTATTTTTGGTTGGGACATGTATGTTAAGTACAAAGATGAGAATCAAAAAATAAATGACAAACTTAAAGCAATTAACAACTCAAACATTGTTGTTGTCTATGACAGCAAAGGAAACGTTGTCAAAGCAAATAACAATTTTTGCAAGGCTGTAGGCTTCACACAAGAAGAAATCATAGGATTACATCATATGCTTTTCGTCCCTAATGATATTGTTAAGAGTAAAAAGTATAGAGACTTTTGGAAAAAGCTAAGAAACGGTGAAAATATTAAAAATAAATTTAAGAGAGTAAAGAAGTCAGGAGATGTTGTCTGGCTCTACGGCTCTTATAACCCTATTAAAAGTGGAAGTGGCGCTGTATATCAAGTAATCAATGTTGCAAGTGATGTGACAGGAGAGCACAACGCTCAACTTGAACTGCGTAACAAAAATACATACCTCGAACATGCAGCAAAAATATTACGTCATGACATGCACAGTGGTATTAATACTTACATTCCGCGTGGCATCAAAAGCTTAGAACGTAGAATCAAACCAGAACAAATCAAAGAATTGAAAATTGAAACATCTTTGAGGCTTATTAAAGATGGATTAGATCATGCTCAGCGCGTTTATAGAGGAGTCTTTGAATTTACTAATCTTGTCAAGGAAAATGCAGTACTAGAAAAAAATGAGCATGACATGGCTGATATTTTGAAAGACTATTTAAAAAAGACAGCTTATGCAGATCAAGTTATAATTAAAGATCTTCCCACAATGTTGGTAAATGAAGCGTTATTTTGTACTGGTATCGATAATCTGATAAGGAATGGACTAAAATATAATGACGCTAAAACTAAATTTGTAAGAGTTGAAATGTTAAATGAAAAACATTTAGCAATTATTGATAATGGTCGCGGTATGTCACAAAAAGACTTTGATAAATTAAGTCAGCCGTATGAGAGAAAAGAAGGTCAAAAAGAAAAAGGAACAGGTTTGGGACTAAACATTTCTGTTGCCATATTTAAGGAACATGGATTTCAAATGTCTGTTGAAAAACTAGACATCGGTACAATGATTAAGGTGAAAATACGATGAACATGATTAATTCAATTTTATTAGTTGACGATGAAAATTTATTTCATTTGGTTTTTGAAGATGCGTGTAGTTTATTAGATATAACACTCGATCTACAAAGCATTACGTCTTCAGACGAAGCAGCACGTTTATTTGAACAATGGAAAACAGATTCAAAAGGAAAACCTGAATGTGTTTTTGTCGATTTAAATATTATCGGATCCTCCTTTGATGGCATTGAATTAATTCAAAAAATAAACTATGAGTATGGTAACGGTGTCGTTGTTGGGATCATAAGCTCTTCTGCTGATCAAGAAGAAATAAACAAGAGTTTGCACGCTGGCGCACAGTTCTGGATCGTAAAGTCTGATGATATTGAGCCTCGTTTAGAAGCCTTCAGAGATGATTACGAAGGTTATAAGAATAGAACAGCGGCTTTTAAAGTATATAAATAATGATTATTTTTTGTGAAAATGATAAAAAGCAATTGATTGCAATTGGAGATCAGCGCAATGTTTTTTTGGAAGGCAACATTATTAAATTAATCGATGCACAAGAAGATGAAGAATTTAAGCAGTATCTCCTTGATGCAAAGTCACAAGATATTACCAATAGAAAGAAACGACTTGAGGTAACAAAGCAAGTACAAATTCAAAATCGCGAGTTGATTGCTTCGCAAGAAGAGAATGAACAGCTAATGTCTGACCTGAAAGAAGCTGTCAAAAAAGCAGACGAAGCTAAAGACGCTGCTTTGACAGACTTGGACTTAATGCAAAAGAAAACACAGTTTGAATTAATTGGTAAGATTGTTCAAGTCGCGCTCTGGATTATAATCGGTGTCGGAGTTTTTACAACTGGATTATTTATGTTTTCAATGTATACGGGAATAGGTACAACATTAATTGGTAATACATGGAGCAACTTATTCGGTATACTTTTAACTAACTCGTTTAGCATAATAGGTACTATTATGGGTGTAAAGTACGCAAGTGAAAGCAAGGAGTCGTAATGAAGATATCACAAAACAAGATTAAAAAATTAATAAGGGAAAGTGTTCTAGAAGAAATGAACAATCCTCGGCCAAGAAAGTTAAAGCTAAAACAACTTGGAATACCACACAAACTAGAACCTAACCCGGGTAACAGAGGTGACATGGCACTTTTTGATGCAGCAATAAAGCTAAGTAGACAGTTTGGTCAACCGGTTGAACGGGATCTTATTGATGCTCAAACAAACCAAGAGATCCAAAGATACTATCAAAATAATCCGAGCTATAACACACCCTTAATTCAACGACAGCTTTACGGTGGTGATGTATATGGAAGAGCAATTTTACCGCCATTTGGTGATACTGTTTTTAGAATGATCAACGGTCGTATAAGAGACATAAGCCAGTACGAGAATACTGAACAAGTGCGTCGCAGACTAAGAGAGGGCGATATATACCCGAACTTTTATGAAATCTTAAGAGGACAAGGAATAAGAGGACAACCCTTTGTCGCCGCGGAGGCAAAAATAATCGAAGGATTAGGTAAGTTAGCACGACACAGAATTAAACTTTTATTAGATGCTAGAGACTTGTTAGATAGCAGTTTATATAGCACTAGTACAGCATTAATGCCAGGAAGAACGGACCCGGGTGAGTACAAATCAACCTGGTTAATAAAAATGCAAGAAATATTGTATGAATATGATATTAGTTATGAGATGCCGTAATGAGGGGGTAATTTTGAAGTTAACACGTAACCAACTTAAGTCTTTAATATTAGAATCATTAGATATCCAGTATCAAATATACTGTGATATGGACGGAGTCATTGCTGACTTTAGCACCGGTGCGATCCTCAAGATGAACGAGTATTTAAGTTTTGCTGCCGATGGTGGGTACATTGAATCTAAGTCTTTAAGAAAAAAAATAACTAAAGTTCTAAAAGCTTTTGGTCAAGACTTTAGAGTTCCAATGGGATCAGATATTAATGCTGTTAAGTTATTAAAGCGACTCAAGTACGCTGTTGTTGTTCAAGACCCGGGGCAATTCTTTTACAGTTTACCAAAGCTAATTGACGGTACTGATATGTTGTGGCCTTTCATTACTTCTTTAGGTATAACAGTCAATATTCTTAGCGCGCCAATAAACAGCACAAAAGGCATGCCGGCTAATCAAGGTAAAAGAATGTGGGTACAAGAAAATCTAAGCCCACAGCCAGTAGAAGTTGTAATTGTTCCAGCTGTAGAAAAACAAAACTATGCGGTATCATCAACAGGCACACCTAATATTTTAATTGACGACAAGGAAGAGACTATTCTTGAATGGAATGCTAGGGGTGGATTAGGTATATTACATGTAACTGGAAATAGTCAGCAAACAATCCAGCAGCTTCAGCTGCTACTAAACAGTTAACTTTTAGCCCACCAAACATTTGCAACCTCCCAGTCAACCATCTCACTAAGCCAGTCCGGAAAAGATCCAGTGCACTCAAAGTCAAACCACTCACCCTTGCAAGCTTGTTTATAGGGTTTCAGATATGAATGCAGAGATCTTTCTAAGTCACCTCTACCATTTACTATGGCAAGCAACTTAAGTCTATACGGTGAACCGGTTTGTAACTGCCGTAACCTATTCTGGGGGTTTTTACTAATACCTACTTTGATGGCACCAGTTACGTCGGATTGGATTATATAAAGATGTTTATTCATATGAATAATTTTATATAGTTGTTTATCTTGTTAAATAATAATTATAGAATAATAGGACAGGTTTTATATGTTAATGAATAGAAATAAAATTAGAACATTGATCTTTGAGTCTTTTGTAAAACATGATCGTTACTTAATGAGCGAGAATTTTTATCTTTATGACCCAATTGCTGCAAATGATCCGACCCATGACAAAGGCTGGTCTTTATACCGACCTTTGGCAGAAAAAATTGTTGATTATCTTGCTGATGCTGAGAGGTTGCCTAGGCTAGAAAATAGATTAAATAAACCAAGGATTATTGCTAGTGGTGCAGAAGGCATTGTTATTTCTCTTGATGATTATAAAGTTATAAAACTTTTCCACACTATTGATAATGCGGCAAAAAACTTAAATTTGGTTTCAAGAAGCCCAAATAAAACAGCAAAAGTATATACAAAAGGTGTAATCAATTTAAACAGGCCTGTTGTGTACTGGAAGCATGGATCGTCTCATAATAAAAGAAATAAAAACAAACAGATTAATAGGCTTTTTTATATTATAATGGAAAGAGTTATCCCGGATGGGTTTGTGTTTTTTAACATCGAGCATGCTCTAAATAAGTTTGTTCAAGTAAGACATGTTAAATTTGATAATTTACTTAACTTATACGGGCTAGGTGGCTCGATAGCAGCAGAAATAGAAAATGTTTATTTAGATGTAATTACATCCGGCTATCAACAAAAAAGATTTGTCATAAAATATGGGCTAGATACATTCCAAAAACTAATTCAATATATTAGTGATCCTGCAACTCCATCTAAACACAAAAGACAGATTGCTGCTGAGTGCAACAACTTATTTGTTGCACATGGTAAGGTTAACCCAACGCAGGTTTTGGTAAAATTAGACAATGGAAGCCCACTTACATTAAAAATGTTGTGTTTAAATGTTTTAGGCATTGTTAACAACTTTAGCGCTGTTGATGATTTTGAAGAATTATTTAGAGAACACTTGTTAATTGAAAGGATACCGGGTAAGAAAAAGCTACCCAATAACAATAACGCTACACTTCTTGAAGATTACAGAGATATCTTAGGCTTAATTGAAGAAATTATCATCACATCAAATTTGGAATGGCGGGATATACATAAAGAGCAATTTGGAAGAAGATCTAGTGGTGAATTAATTGCACTTGACATTGGTGGTAAAGAATTTAATTTAGATCTCGATAATGCATCGAGACAATTTGAAACAAATGTTAGCAGTGTCAATCTTAGTTTACCCGATATGCACTACAGCGCACCGACACTTTCCAACGTCGAGATTGATTCACCGCAACCTAGCTATCGATCTTTAGACTATCTTTACGATGTAGATATAGACGACATATAATCAATGTTGAAAAGAAAAAAGAAAAAATAAGTAATAATTATAAATGATTTAAAGGAGCAAATATGAGACTTAATAGAAATAAATTGCGTAAATTACTATTACAAGAATCAAGACAAGTTTTGTCTGAAATGAGTATGGGCGGCCCGCAACCAGGTACACCTGAATATGACTACACTTCACAGATCATACAACAAGTTATCATGAGCTGCTTGTCTCGTGGAATGTGTGATCCAATGCAGGTAAGTATAATGTGTAAAGAAATGTGTGCTGATTATGGTTGTCCACAGTTTGCGAGCTATTGCTCACAAAGAGTCATGACAATGTGTCAACAAATGGGGCTTTAAGTGAAAATAGATAAAAATAGATTACGTAGAATTATAAGTGAAAGCATTGCGACAAATCCGCGCAGCGCGATAAAAATAAAAACAGAATTTTTGTCAACTTATGATCGTGCGTATGTTGCACAAGCATATGAGCTGTGTGACTCACTAGGTCTTGATTTTAAACAACTAGTAAAAGAAATGTTAAGTGAGCATCTTGATAGCATAGATTTTCAGAATCACGTTCATGGATGGGTTAACGAGTTACTAGGAATTTTTCATGCTGGTTTTAACAACTTTTATACTGAGGATGAAAATTTAGAGGCAGATATTCAGATGGAATTTGCATTTAAAACTATTGCTGAAATAACTAAAAATCTTGAGGACTATTATGTTAACATGTTTGTAGCAGTAGGAAAAGGATTATGAAAATAACAAGAAGAAAATTAAGAGGCTTAATTAGCGAAGCGATGAAAGGATTTAAAGATCCAACAGACGACCCACGTTTCTCAGATCCAAGTTACTCCGGAAGGCCGGGTTCATACACACTCATGAGTGACGACGATGGTAGGCGACAAACAGGACTATCAATTGAGATGGCTTTCTATGATAATAGTCACCCATTGCACGTGGGTGATATAGAATTTTATAATTATGGTGCAGATAGTGCTGATGAGTTGACAGAAGAGCAGTATAGAAAAATAGAATCAGATGTCATGGCAATTGTTTCGCACCCAGCATCAAGATTAGAAGATAATGAAAAGTACGAAGCATCCCAGGAATTTATAGATGCTATGCAAGGTAATGATAGTGATACCGGTGTATATTTTTATCCTGTATTTGACGAGGATAGCAATTACGATGGTCCGGATGATTATGATCATGATCCTTATGATGGCATAGGTAATTTTGGCCCTGACATGTTTTCTAGATGAGTATCCAGTGAAAATAACACGAAGACAACTAAGGCAATTAATAAACGAAGCGATGCACGAAGGCAAATATGTTATTGTTGACCCAAAAGGAGTTGCAACAGCTGCATCAGATGCATACATGCCTGGTATTGCCAAAGATACAGCAGTTAGTGCTTTGGACCCTAGATTAGATAGTTTAATGCAGCAAGACAGTAGCTACAGACGAATGGCACGAAGTCTTGCCGCGGACATGTCTTTAGAAGATGAAAGTTTAAGGCCTGATCCAATGACATCAGCTGAGGAGATAGCTGTGGATGTATTAGGCAAAGAAAAATCAGAACTACCTGATGATGATGATGAATTTATACTCACCGGTCAAATGGTTTTTGACGCAATTAAAAACAAATCAATTAATATTTTAAATTTTTTTAACGCCGAATTCAACGATACAGCGCTGGTAAACTATCCAGACCTAGCATCTTATATGAATGAAGAGGCTGCGCTACTAGGTTGTCATCATGATGACACAGCAGAATTTATCCAGGAAAAGCACATGACGAGATCAGGTTATCAGAATGCTTCATATTATGTAATCACCAACTATCTCAATAATAAAATTAAATCAGGTGAAGCTACGTCTTCTTATCATGTTGCTAGGGACCAAGACAACGCGGTGGTTGACCATAAGATAGTATTGTATGACGGAGTAAAGTTTTTATATTCTGCTTACGACGATTATGATATAGTAAAATTTTGTGTAAGGTAACAGAAAAATTGAAAATAACAACATTTCTTATTACAATATATAGGTAAGGGCCCGTAATGGTTTCGACGGAATAGAATCAAGGAGAGAGTGCAAGCAGGGAAGATACGCCCTCAACAGTTCAAATTTTATAATTGCAAATAATAATTCGCATTTCGATTCTGTAGCTATAGCTGCTTAATTGGCGCCGATATCTCTTTCGGTGAAAAACAAGAGGTTAGTCAGATGGATGAGACGAAAAAGTTATAAGGGAGTCTAGTGGACTTTGCCGTATCTACAATGGTTACCCTCGTAGTATGAGGTGGGAACTCAAGGTTACCTAGAGTTGGTGGAAAATTGGTGTCTATCCTGCTAATCGGAAAAATGATTAGCTAAGCTTGTGAATGACTCAAACTAAGACTATTGCGGACGCGGGTTCGACTCCCGCCGGGTCCACAACTTTGGAGATAATATGTACAGTGATAAGTTAATTAAACATTTTGAAAACCCGCAGAACGTAGGTTCACTAGACCCAAGTAATTCGTCTGTGGGTACTGGGCTTGTTGGCGCGCCGGCGTGCGGTGATGTTATGAAATTACAGATTAAAATAAATGAAGATGGTATTATAGAAGATGCTAAATTTAAAACATTTGGTTGCGGCTCTGCTATAGCAAGTAGTTCTTACGTGACGACGCTATTGAAAGGTATTACCATTGAAGAAGCGAATCAGGTTAGGAATATAGACATAGCAGAAGAACTACAATTACCACCGGTTAAAATTCACTGCTCTGTCCTTGCAGAAGATGCAATAAAAGCAGCAATCCAAGATTATCAGAGAAAAAAAGATGGCAGACAAAAATGATAAATGGCGAGACAATGTTGGTGGTATTTCGATAATTGCTGGCCAAAAAGTATCTTTTTACGTTGATCGTGAATGTATTATCTGTTCTGTATGTTCTGATTGTGCACCTAGAAACTTTAAAATGAGTGATGATGGTGATCATGACGTTGTCTACAAACAACCTGAAAACGAAAAAGAGTTAGAGGAATGCTACGAGGCGATGGAAAATTGTCCAGTTGAGGCGATCGGAGCAGACGGAATTTAATTTTTTTCTGAAAGATAACTTATGCTTAATTTGATATATATTTATAGCAGGAGTTTTTGTGTCTGACGTTGAATTTAAAAAAGGTGATCAGCTAATCGTCGACAACTTTGTCGAGCAGGGTGATCGCTTCAAGCTTTCAGCCAGTAATGTTTGCCAAGTGTTAGTCGTCGGTAAATACGACCTGATTGTGAAGTCGCACGATGCATCATACTATCCAAGAGTATTTGCAGTTTCAAAATTAGTGTGCAGAAGAATCACGAAAAGAAAATCAAAAGTTCAGGTGGATACGAAAATACCTAAGATAAATGACTTAGTCGCAGGTATCACATCTGATCTTGGTAACAAGAATCAAGAGATGCACGTGGGTGTACTAGAAGAAATTCGTCACAATAACACTTCATCGAAAACTGCAATTATCAGAGAGGGTAATAAACGCACGACAATATCCTTATCAAGTTTAATTGTTTTGGAGCAGAAGAATGAAAAGTAAAAAGCTTTTATCAGAAGGTTTAAAATACCACGTAGAAAATAATGTACCGCTAAATGAAAGTATTTACAGGCCGGGTTCTAAATCTTTTTTTGCAATGATAAATGAAGCAAGAACTGCATATGAGTGTGGAGACATCTCTTTAAATGAAGATGATTTTGATCTAATTAAAACAGACATAGGACAACTTGCCGAGTATAATGGTATGGTTGTTGCTTTAGACTTTCCTATTTTGGAGATGTATACACTTGATGAAGCTGAGTATCAAGGTCGTAAAGTCAAACTAAATAAGCCGAAGCGAAATAGCGGAGGTAAGGGTGGGAAATACGTAGTATACGTAAAGAACCCTAAGACAAAAAAGGTTAAGAAGCTAACTTTCGGCGCGAGAGGAATGAGTGTTGGATTAAAAAGCTTAAAACGTCGTAAGTCATTTGTTGCACGTCACAAGTGCAAAGAGACAAAAGATAAGATGTCAAAAAGATATTGGTCATGCCGGATTGGTAGATATCCACATCTTTTTGGTGGAAAAACAAGATACACATGGTGGTAATATGAAGATAACAAGGCAAACATTGAGAAATCTAATAAACGAAGTTTATAAAGATTATGAATCACAGAAACAAGGTGAGCGTGCACGTCTTAATATTCCCGGATTAGCACAGAAATTATCATCATTAGAAGCTTCGGGTGATTATGCTGATACAATGCAAGCTAACCAACTTGCTTTAGCAATGGGTTCCAGAGAACCGGAGCTTCCTGCAAGTATGCTTAAAGTTAACATAGAATATGAGATGCTCAAAAACAAGGCCAGGGCATATCTACAATCAACACTAGACTACTGTGAATGGGTGAACTCTTCAGAAGAAAGATTTACACCTGAGGATGAGGTGAAGCTAAAGGAGTTTCATCAAGAGGCATATGAGCTAGGTCAAGAATATGTTAAAGCATTATACAGTTTACACAAAAAACTTAGTAAACGTCAGCAAGTTGATGGTCGAGGACATGTAACTTTTGGTTCTCCGGAACAGCACGAATTTTACATGATAATGAACTATTATATCACAAGGCCTTTTGATGATCATGGATCGTTGATTGCTGCTATTGCCAAGGAAGAACCTAAGTATGCTTGGATGGGTAGACCGGTTAAACCAGGTAAGTGTGAAGATGTGTATAGGCGCCGCAAATT
>Ga0209535_1000033_pt1 | contig 74845 bp, 79 predicted proteins | sample LinPmetageLP28_FD_184041 | JGI IMG/M metagenome (GOLD analysis project Ga0209535, IMG submission 184041) | Marine viral communities from the Pacific Ocean - LP-28 (SPAdes) (version 2) | ecosystem: Environmental > Aquatic > Marine > Oceanic | place: Pacific Ocean | collected 2009-08-22 | reverse complement strand
AGGCCGTGGCATGAAGGATATCAAAAGGCTTATCAATAGGATCAAAAGGTCTGGCGTTGTGAAGACAGGATCTATGTCTAAAAATAATGCGTGGTATAAATCTCGAAGATTGAGCGACAGCAAGCGTAGAGATTTATACTCAAAGCCAAAGGTGAAGTTAAGTTGATCTTTAAAAACGATAAACAAGAAGACAAACAATATAGTCTTGTAAGTAATGGAATGGGTATGTTTACCCTACGTGAGTTTGCCAACAAAAGTAAGAAGACTGAGTTGACATTAAGTAGTGAAGAGTGTATACTTTTCAAGAATCGATTAAAGGATAATGGTTGGTATGAATACATTCGTTGACGAACTTAAGAAACAACATGATACGTTAATGTTGAAACAAAGAAAACAGGCTGGCATAAAGCGTCAGCAAAATAAAAAGAAGGATGAGGAGTTAGAACTTTACAATCCTTTCTATACTGATGCTCCTAAATATGCTAAAGAGTACTACGGTGAAGTAATGCATTACACCACAAAATGGGATAATGAGTGGGACTAGAAGAAGACATAAAGCTTCAAAAAGGTGATGATGGGCTTACTATCATCACCCAAAACTCTTACGGCTATAGTGATATCATAAGAACTATGTCATATGCCAGATCTATAAAATATATCTTAGGTAAAAAAATATCAGTAAAGTATGTGGTATCTTCTGATAAAGAAAACTATGCTTGGCCTGATTCTTTTGAGTATGAACAAAACATTTATGATGTGTTAGATAACTACAGCGATTGTATTCAATATGAAGTTGAAATATGTGAACTTGAAAAGTATGCTCATAAGTATGTTAACTTTTTGCGTAAAGAGAATGCTGATATAGTTGCAAAGAAAATAGGATATCCTAAACTAGTAACTAAAGAAAAACCTTTAGATCACAAGTATCTTTGTGTGTGGACACCTTGGAATAATCTCGCTCCAGTAGAGCATGATAAAATGCCTATAAATAAAGATACTTTAGATAGTTATATTAATACCCTTGACATTCCTGTGAAAATAGTCCATTATAGAATGTCAATAGATTATGTTTTCGAAACGATTCGAAATAGCACATTATGTTTAGGTTACGAAGGTCTTGGACAACAGATAGCCTATCATTATAATAAGAAGTTAGTGACACTTTCAAACTGGAAACAAGTTTCTAAAAACACTGGTGGTCCCGACTCTTTAATATGTAACGATTTAAAAAAGGTAGATAAATATGTTAACTTATGTTTTAGATAATCCTGAGACTACACAGTGGGTCATACTTACATTACTATGCTTGTGCGCTTTTATGATGGGATATGTGTGGTCAAACAAGAAGAAGGAAGAGATAATAGAAGAGACTATTATTTACTTGTGTGATCAGGGATATATTAAAAATAAAATACTTGATAGCGGAGATACAGAAATATTAAAGATTAACGAAGATTGACAACATTGAATAATTGTGGTATAATATTATTATGGAGATTTTGTAATGGCTAGAAAAAAGAGACAACTTTCGGAAGAGCAACGTGAAGAGTTGCGTGAACGTCTAGCAAAGGCTAGAGAAGCGAAAGCTCCTTCTAAACAACTTTCGGTTCATCAATCGATCAGAAACCTACCTGATACAGATCCCTTTGCTCCACCACGAGTAAGAGGATGGATTAATAATACTAAAGCTAAAATGCAGTCTATAAGGAAATGGAAAAACTCTAAAGACGTAAAAGAGAAATCCGCATATGCAGTCGAAGAGGTCTACTTGGCTAACCTTCAGAACTATCTTAGAACTGGAATCTACATGGATAGTAGATGGGGATCTGAGAGACAACACTTGGTAAGCTACAAGTGTGTAGGCATGGCATACTATGCTGATGGAACTCCTAAAAGAACAGTAGGGATATGGTATCCCGATATAGGTACTTACACCATAGAAATGGAAGATGAAGATAATGCAACCACAAGAAGATATGTTGACAAAAACAAAGTTCACGGTGCTAATAGAAAAAACAGTAAAAAATCATAAATCATCTTACATGGATGCAATTATACACGTTTGCGATGAGATTGCAGTTGAACTGGAAGATGTGCGTAAGTTCATCTCTCCAACAATAAAAGATAAGCTAGAAGCAGAAGCAATGGTGCTAAACTATTTACCAAAGCAAGCTATGCTTCCTGTGGACTAATGGAGAAACTTTATTTAAAAAGAAAAGATGTTGAACTACAATCTTTATATGATATGCAATCTGAAAATACTGGATGGAAAGATGCCCCTGTTAATGATGTTGGCAAGGGGTCTGTAGACAAAGACACAAGATCTACACTAATTAAAAAAAATATAATGCCTAAACACTATCCAGATATATGTAACATCCTTTTGAAAATGATTAACATATGGGATGTTACACTAGACCCTGATGATTATAAAGTAACTCAGTTTGATTATTTAAAATACGGTGTGAATGATCATTTTGTTAAACATAGAGACGAAGTTGGAGATGATAAGAAATCACGAGTTTTCTCTACCTCTACAATAATGGAAGTGTCAAATGATTTAGAAGGTGGAGACTTTATAATATATGATGAACTAGACACAGAAATAAAAACATCTTTAGAAGTTGGGGAGACAATCTTCTTCAGATCAAATAGGTTTCATAAAGTAACACCAGTAACGAAAGGAGAAAGAAGCGTTCTTGTTGCTTGGATTGGCATCAAGACTTGACGAATCATAAATACTATTATATAATGATTAGGTGGATAACACAAAATACAAAGACATACATTAATATACAAAGGAATAATAAATGTCATTCGCAGAACTAAAAACACGCCGCACAGATTTGTCGGCTATGGTACAAGCCGCATCAGGCGGTGAACAGAAAACAGACAATCGTAACGATGAACGATTGTGGCAACCTTCCAGAGATAAAGCTGGTAACGGCTATGCTGTTATTCGTTTCCTTCCGGGGTCGGCTGATGCGCCTACTCCTTGGGTTCGCTATTGGGATCACTTCTTTAAAGGACCAACAGGCCAGTGGTATGTAGAGAAGTCTCTTACTTCTATTGGTATGCCTGATCCATTGGCAGAAGCAAACTCACGTTTGTGGAATGAAGATGGCTCTGATGAGGCTAAGTCTACAGTGCGTGATCGTAAGCGTAACTTACGTTACATGGCAAACATTCAGATCCTATCTGATCCTTCTAACCCTGAGAACGAAGGACAAGTTAAGTTGTATCGTTTTGGTAAGAAGATCTTTGATAAGATCATGGATACAATGCAACCACAGTTTCCTGATGAAGCACCTATCAATCCATTTGATATGTGGAAGGGTGCTGACTTTACAGTAAAGATCCGTAAGGTTGAAGGTTACGTTAACTATGATGCTTCTTCATTCAAGGCACCGTCAGCAATGGCTGGCACTGATGATGATCTAGAGGCCATCTATAACAAGCAACACGATATGTCTGAGTGGACAGATCCAAAGAACTATAAGTCCTATGATGAGTTGAAATCTCGTTTGGCTATTGTTCTTGGAGAGTCTTCACCTTCTACAAGGAAACAGGCAGAAGATTTGGCTAATAATATTCCATGGGGTGAGCCGAATACTAAAGCGGCACCAGTTGCTACATCTGCACCAGCACCAGTTACGGCAACGGCAGAGTCATCTATGGAAGAAGATGATACGATGCAGTACTTTGCGAAACTAGCCGCAGAAGATTAAACGAGGCCACCAGCTAACGCCGAGGAGCTTTGTTTAGAAAGGATGATCAGAAATGGTCATCCTTTTTTAGTAAAAACCGAAAGCTCTTATATTTTGTTGGTTCAAAATCTTTTGATCTACTGCCGACATAGAAGGTATCATTTGCGGTGCTACATTTGTTATAGAGATATTGTCTCCAGAGTTTGTCGAAGTATCCACAACATAGTTTGAAGTTCCTATGCCTTTAAATCTGGGATCTCCCATTAATTCTGCGTAAGGATTACGAGGCGGGGTCTCAACTACGATTTTTTTATTAATCGCACCATCCTTTACTGTAAATAAGTCAGGATCGCCGCCATTCATTTTAATCATTCCTTTAACCACCCAATCAGGTAAAAACCCTAATAATTTTGCAGTTAAGTCTCTGGCTATTTGTCCTATATCAGGTAAGAAGCTTCCAAACCATTTTCCAAACGCTGTGACCCATTCACCTATTTTATCAGCTAAGTTAAACTTAGGTGCATCTTCATCACTCCATCCAAACTTTTTACTTATCCAATCAATAACAGTATTAATAGGGAACCATAATATATCTGATAAACCTTTTCCAGCACCTAATACTCCAGCAACAAGATTTTCAAATGTTAATAGTGAAAAAGCATTTTTGAAACCATCCACTAACATTGTTGTAAAAGATGTGATCTTATTCCAAATACCATCCTTAACATAGGCAAAGGCTCCACGAATTGATTCATCTGAAAAGAAATTAGTGACTGCTTCCCAAGCCAATAAGATATTATCTCCTACAAGTGTTACACCTTCTATTAATTTGGCTTTAACATTATCAAATATGTTTGCAACCATATCAAAAACCTCAAAAAACTTCTTGGAAATAAAACCATCTTCTGTTGTCGGTAAAAACATTTGTATAATATTATCTACTGTTCTTGTTATAAAATCTCCGATACCTTTAATAACATTCCAGATTGAGTCAAAAGCACCTTTAAAATCTCCTTCTATTAACGCTCTGATCGTGTCTATTACTCCTGATATAGATTCAGCAAGTGTTGCCGCTATATCTAGTACAATATCTTGCACATTTTTTATAAAGCTTGGGATAAAATTCTTTACATTTTCTATGAGTGTGTTTAGCCCCTCATTTTCACTAGCCGCCGAAAATACACTTATTAAATCAGTGAATGCTGTTTTTAACTTTGTCCATGTTTCTGAAAGAACGGCGAGAGTAGCTTTAAAGTTTTCGTTTTCTGCAATGTTTTTAAATAGAACATAAGCCGCCATTAAAGTCAAGCCAACTGGTCCTAGTAACAAACGTCCAGCCATTACTATAGGCTTTATAAGTCTTCCAGCGGCTCCAGCCATTTTACCTAACATACCAGCTATACCAAACCCTGCACCAAATCCAGCACCATCTTTAAATGATCCTAATACTCCAGAGCTACTTCCACTTTTGCTTTGCCTACCAGCCTTTTTACTTTCTTTTCTATCTTCTTCTTCATCTTTTTTACCACGAGCCTGAAGTTTAAACTGTTCTCGCATAGTATCATTAAGTGCATTTATAGAATTAGTAGTATCCAACTGTGATGAATTTTGCTCTTTTATTGCTTTTACAACATCATTGAAATTAGTATCAGCCATTAGTCATCCTTTGCCTTTCAGCTTCTCTTTGTTGTTCTTTTATTTGTTCAATTAACATAGCTAAATATATTTCTCTTTCCCATGGCATCATATTTTCAACGTCTTCTAACGAATAATTATGGTTCTGCATTAACTGAAAGTTAACTTGATAATAGTTAACTAGGTTATCATGAGAAAGAGATACTAAAAAAAATCATTCATGCCTCTCAACATGACTTCGTTATTATGTTTACATCCAACACATTCATATGATGCATCATAACTTACTTGCGGTATTCCTTCAATAAACTTTCGTATCTCATCAAACTGCGTAGAACTTAAAGACTCAATAAAATCCATTTGAGATTTATTTGTTTCTTCTTTAAACATCATATTCTCATCTTCAGTCATAACAGATTCAATACATTTTAAAATCATACCAAATGTTTGTTTTGTAGCAGACTCCGCATTCAAAATTTCTTTATCTAATATTTCAACATACGATGGATACTTCATCTTAATGCTTATATCATCAGTTAACTTAATCATCAAATCTGTAACAGGTAAAGTTATAGTTATATCGTCAAGTGGGATCTCTACCTCGTTTTCTGCTTCACATTCTCCACACTTAGGTGTGAGTTTTATATTTTCTCCTACAGACTTTGATCTAATCTTAACAAACATATATTCTACATCAAAACTAGTCAGTGCCGTTTTGTTTATTTCATCATCAACACAGGCTTCAATGGTATCAGCAATGGCTTCAAACATTTGTGTCTGATCTTCACTTTCCATTGCCATCATTAAAACCTTTTCTTCTCTTACAAGATAAGGTCTAAATCTAACTTTTTGTTGTGTCGAAGGTATAACAAGTTCATACTTTGGTTTATCATTTAGTTTAGGTAGTGCCATCTCAATTCAATCCTTTAATTAAATATCTTTCCTATTGCTGTTCCAATTTGGGTCATTAAGAACTTCTCAATATTGTTAGCGGATTCGACTTCATTCGGAATCCATTTTGTATATGATAGTTGTACGTTCAATTCTACTACACCATCCATTTCACTGTTTAAGGTAATGTCATTCATTGTGGTAGGGAATGCATCAAACAATGTGCATGAGTATATTACATCATCCCCTGTTACAAAGTCTAAGTCAAACTGACCTTGGGCAAGATCAATAGGACCAAACTTAGGCAGTCTATTCTGTATTTCTGAAGGTAGTTTTGGAATGCCAAGTGGTGTAGAATAGATAGGAAGACCTATGCCCTTCTTTAACTGTTCAATAACAATCTGTTTTCCGTAACCTTCTCTACCTCTAAGATATCCAGCGGTTTGTCCATCCTGATCTATAGCAAGGCTTTGCCATACATCAAAGTATTTTCTGATGCCATAATCGTTTAGCACATGAAATGTCATAGAGATATCTGAGACACCATACCCATACGGAACCTTGTGCGTCTGCATACCAATTCTACGTTCATTGGTTATAATCTGCTTACCGGGGAGTACAACGTCCTTACAGAGAAGATTTACTTCTTCTGAGGTAGCACCGGGGATAGATGGGAACTTTACTCTGAACACGTTTGGACGTGCTATACCATCTTTTCTGGATACTAAACTTTTTAACTGGTCAATGCTGGACATTAAATCATTCCCTTAGAGTCTTTATACACTTGTGAAGCAGAACCACCCTGCCAACTAGCAGTCGGTAAGAAGGTTGCGATTTCCCACTCAGGTGCTGGTATCCTAGCAAACTTACTTCTAACCTGTGCTGTTAGATAATGTTTAACACATGGCTTAAAGTATTTGTATTTAGCGGCACCCTTTAGCATATCGTATGTAACATCAAAGCGTGTGGACTCATTATATTTTGTATTAGTAGTTATATCCATAAGAGCATCTAAGAACTTTGCTCTCAATGGTGGTGGAAGATAATGTAAGTTCATTCCTAGAAATCCCTTTTCCGCTGGACCAAGAACAATCACTAAAGGAAAGGCATCGAAGTAAGGAAGCTTGTCTCTATGCTTTGCTTGATAGTAGAACATCTGCATAGACCCTACAAGTTGCTTGTTAGCAAGCTTTACTGAGTCTGAGGTCATAAGTTCTTTTTGATTTATCCTACCCATACTGGATAAGCGTTTACGGAACCATTCCCTAGACTCTTTTGTTCTAGGGGTGATACCCGCTCTGAATGCTTCTATTTCTAAGTTCTTAAATAAGTTAGCCATGTTGTTATTTATATCTATTTTAGGGGTTGACGAATCATAATTATGTGTATATAATTAAAGAGAGGTCATTGAGTTGGGTGAGTATGTTATTTTTTCTTAGGTTTTCTTAATGGTTTTAACGGAACTATCTTTTTTCTAGGTTTAGGTAAGATACCCATGGCACTAAGTTCATTCTCAGTCCATATCTGAAATCCCCAACCACGATCAGCGGCATAGTTCTGAGCCGCCGCCCATTTGTTCATATTCTTTACATAGGTCATACCTTCAGTAATATAACGTTTAGACTTCTTGCCATTAAACTTTGGAGGTGATGTTTCTTTGTTTGGTTTGATCTCAACTAGTATTGTCTTACCATTCTTATAGGTAAGTTTTAAGTCCATGAAGTATCTATGGTACTTCTTATCTACCTCATAGAAGTAAGGAATGACAACTTCTTCGGAAGACCACGCAACAATCTCACTACTATCGTCACACCATTTAAAAGCATTTCTCTCCCAAAGAGATCTGAAGACTACTTTATCGACTGCACCACTATATTTGGTGCGGTTTTTAACCCTATAGGTTCCTGAATATGCCATAAATACCTTATAAATAATAGTAACTTTTTATATTTATCAAGGATCGATAATGGCATATTACAAACGCTATGGTGCTACTGGCAATAAAGAACTGGCTAAAAGCAGTTTTAAATTTCCATTAGAAGATGATGGATATAAAGGACGTATCACTTTCGAAGCAGTTCAAGAAGCGTATAGAACTTTACCTGAGACAGTGTTTAACGGGCTAGTTGAAGGTGCAAATGTAGTTCAAAAAAGCTTACCACGTCCAGATGCTAATGCTGATCCTAATAAATTAGCACAACAAAACTCTTTTACGGGTGTGCAAAAAACTGTAAGAGGAAACCTTCCACCACGTATTGGTGCTGGGCGTAAGGCTTCTCTATATTTACCACAAGCATTACAGTTCCAAGATACTGTTGAATATACTGGAATAGATCTTGGCATTGTTGGTCGTGGTGCGGCAGAGGCAATAGCGGCTGGTAGATCTGGTGGAGCTATTGCTAAAGCAATGGCTGGAAATCTTCTCCCTGATTTTTCTTCTATACAAGAAGCTTTTAATAAAGGTTTGAAAAGTGAAGCCGCTCAAGTTGCTGGACTTAGATTAGCAAGTAAGATAAGCCCCGAATTACAAGGTGCGATAGAAACAGAAACTGGTATAGCCATAAACCCTAATAGACGATCTACTTTAAAAGGTATTGGTATAAGACAGTTTAGATTTACATTTAAAATGATACCAACTTCAGCGGAAGAAGCAGAAGAAGTAAAAAGAATAGTTCAGTTTTTTAGAGAAGAAATGTATCCTGACACATCTGACGATGTACTAGAAGCGGCACTTAGATTTCCTAGTAAATTTAAAATAAATTTATTTTATGATAAGAAGAAAGTTGCTACAAGAATATTGCCATGCTTTTTACAAGGTGTTGATGTTGTTTATAACGCAACAGGGATGGCGTTTCATAAAGACGGTAACTTCCAAGAAACTGATGTGTCACTAAACTTTGTTGAAGAAAGACCTTTGACCAAAAGAGATATTATAGAAGAAGCCGCCGCACTTGGTGAAGATTATACGTTTGGGACGGGATTTTAACATGGCATTTTTTAGAAACTTTCCAGTTGTTGATTATAATTTTGGAACAGAGACTTCTGATACAGCATTTCAAAACTTAACTGCTTACATAGATCTTGTCGATCAGATAGCAGATGACGCAACGTTTTATGAAGAGTATTATATTGATGATGCATCAAGACCTGATATTCTTTCATATGAGTTATATGGCAATGTTGATTTGTATTGGACCTTCTTTTTGTTAAATGAAAAGTTGCGTATACAAGGTTGGCCTCAGGACAATTATAAAATAAATGATCTTGCTAAAGTATATTATCCTAATAGAATATTAAAATCTACAGCGGCAATGCATGGAGAGTTTTACATTGGAGATCTTGTTGCGGATCGTGTTAACTCTGATGAGTTTGGCACAGTGTTCAAAGGGAAGATTATAGAGAAGAACTATGATCTTGGACAGATAACAGTGAAGCCTATTATTGATGTTAGGTCAATATCTCTGACTAATGGTGGCACTGGTTACACCTCACCACCTACTATAACCCTATCTGGGGGTGGTGGAACAGGTGCAACTGTGCAAGCAATTATGACCTATTTGGATGGTAGTGAAGTCAAGGTTTCAGAAACAATACAATCTATAGCAGTCACAACAGGTGGTGAAGGATACACAAGTGCTCCCAGAGTTATTATATCAGAACCTAACATTGCAAATGGAACACAGGCTACAGCAACCTCAGTACTTTCAAGTTTTAGTCTTCCTAACAGCACAACCATTTACTCTCAACGTAATCAACCAAATGTGTTGCTATGGGATGATGATACTGTTCGAAGTTTAATAATACATAGTAATCTTGATCAGTATAATGCTCCTCATCACTATAATAATGCAAATGGCGAAGAATCTGATTTAACTATAGTTTCTGGTGGTGGTGTAGAAAACAGAACAGCGTTTGTAAGTCATACTCCAGTTACATATCTGGATCGTCTTATCGAATCTAATGACACCTTGCGTAGAATAAACATATTTAAACCTAATGTTGTATCTCAAGTAAACAGCGAATTTCAGAAACTGTTAAGAAGTTAATATGTCAGATATAGTATCAGCAGAACAACTAAAGTTAATTAGTATTAGAATAGAGTCTGAACGATTCAGTGAGCCATTAATAATTTCCAGAAACTCTGGATCTGGCATTGTTGTTGAAATGAATATATATGAAAACTTAGCAAATGGGTTTTTAAGTGGAAATATTATTCTTCAAGACGATCAAGATATCTACAGAGTAGCAGACATTAATGGAACTGAAAGAATAGTATTAGATTTTGTAACTCCAGATCAATCTTCGAATATAATAACTAAAACTTTTGTTGTAGAGGAAATTACTGATAGTGTAAAGTCTAATGATTACTCTTCAATGGTATCACTATCTTTGGTTGAAGATATAAAGTTCTATAACGACTTAAACAAGTTTAGTAAAGCATACACAGGAACTGGTGAGCAAATAATAGAAAATATTGTAAAAGATAAACTTGGTAGAGAACTTATTATTGAAAGCAAAGTTAAATCTGTACAAAATACCTTTAGATACATTGTTCCTTATCAAGATCCACTAACTGCTATTAAAACTGTATTGTCTAAAATGTCTACAGATAATGGCTATCCATTTTTCTTTTACTCATCTATAGTAGATGATAACTTTTACTTGACTGATCTTGAAACTATTATTAATACTCAATCCTTTAATCATATGAAACCATTCGTTTACGATCAAGAAAACGTCAATAAAAATGACATAGAATCTCAAGCTACGAACATAACACATTTCGAATCAGGTCTCTTAGAGAATACTTTAAACCTAGCACTAGAAGGTGGAATGGGGTCTCAGTACGAATCTATTAATGCAACTACGGGAAATCACATTCAATATCATCAGGATATGAACAGACATTTCAGTAAGTTAATAAAAGAAGAATTACTTCCAAAAGATCAAAACTTTATTGCCTTTGATAGTAAGTTTATATCAGATCCTAAAAAAATAGATCAATCCAAAATAACTGATTTTAATTCAAAGATACATACTAGAGTAGTCACCAATCCCTATGATGATGCTAATGGATTTGATCAAGAATCCTACGAAGGAAGTGAAACTTTAAAATTGACTAAAAGAAGTGTTTTTGCACATTTGCTAAAAAACAAATATAACATAAATGTTCCGGGGTTATTGTTTTCTACGAGCAATATTGCAGCTTGTGTTGGGCATCAAATATCCATGGAAGTATATAAAAATGATATAACCTATGCTGTTGGAGGAAAAATTGATGAGAAGAGATCTGGACGATTCATAATAATGGCTAAACGCCATTGTTTAGATGTTGCTGGTGGAAGACATAACGTTTCTTTAGATCTGTGTAAACTTGCTGGTCGGAGTATTTCTAATGAATGAATACTATGGCGATAATAATAGGTGGTTTGTTGCGAGAGTTATTAATGGTAATGATCCTCAACAGGCTGGTAGATTTCAAGTAAGAATATTTGGTGTACACTCTCAAGAAGTTGAAGATAAGTTTCTACCTTGGGCTGAAACAGTCGTACCTACTACAGAGGGTGGAGTATCTGGTGTAGGTAGAATACCACAGTTGAAGAATAATGCTTTAGTATTTGGGATCTTCTTGGACGGTAAAGCTTCTCAAAACCCTATGATAATTGGTTCTATGAGTCATATAGAACAGCCCTCTTCTTCTCAAGTAAAAGCGGCGGCTGAATCTGGAAGAGTAAATCTTCTTGATTCTAGAAACATTGGTAAAGAAGGTGTCACAGTATCTGAACAACAACGTCAGATGTATGAAAATGGTAGTGCTGAAATAAGACAGTTAAGAGTTTTGGTCATGGACTTTTTGATTAGTAACGGCCTTCCAATAAAATCAGCGGCTGGTGTTTGCGGTAACCTAGAAATAGAAAGCAACTTTGATCCTAAAGCTGTTTCGGCTGGCTCAGAAGACTCTAGAGGTATTGCTCAATGGAACACGGCAGTGGGTAGATGGCAAAGAGTTGAGGCATATGCTTCTGACTTAAACGAAGATCCCTACGATCTTTTTCTACAGTTAAAGTTTTTAATATATGATATGAAGACAGGCGTACCACATGATTGTTGGAATCATTTAAGTAATGAGATGAATATAACTAACTTTGATGGAGATAAGGATGATAGAAATTCCACATTCCACTTCTTTCACATATTTGAAAGAGCAGATCCAGCAAACTATAGTAATAATAGTGGTAGATCAAGACCGTTGGCGGCTAGAGCGGCTTATGATGAATACAAAGCAACTTTGATAGCTTCTTTATCTTCTAACTTATCGTCAGGAGCTAGATAATGTCCTCTAAAGATTTATTACAAGATGGTATGAATGCTTTAAGTAGACTATTAGGCCAGCAATCTTCTAGTAGTGCTACAAGAGAACTGAGAGAAATTTATGATACTTCTGTTAGTTTTAAGTATAAACCTGATAATACAACCTCTGGTGGGTTTCAATCTTTAGCCAGTGCCGATAGAGATATCGTGTCTGGTGTCGAAGGATCTGTGCCAGATCAGATACAAAAGTCTTTAGGTGTTGTCAAATTAGATCCAAGTGCTAAATCGTCTGATCTAATAAAAGATGTGGGATCTGATGAGACAGATTTGACTACAATCACAGGAGATAGTCGATTGTCTTCGGATGGTTTTCTTGACGTGGCTGTTAGTGCTCCGTTCCCAGAAGCCTTGGCTGAAGTTGTTAAATCCACAACAACCTCTTCATCTAGTGAGGTAAAAACTATTGTCGGTAATAATGTATCAACAGAACTTGCCAGAGATGATATTTTGGACAACGTGTTAGGGGACGTATTAAATACTAAAAAAGGCACAAGTAATAAAGTAATCAATGCCATTTCAAATCAAAACAACTCTAGATCTAAAGTACTGAATAACTCTTCTTCTGGATTTAATGGCACAATAGAAAACTTGGTAGAGACAACTTTTCAATCAACTGAAGTTCTTTTAAACTCAGTAGCAAAAAAGGGTGACGTTACATATAACGTTCCACCTGAAGATGTAAAAGATATTGTCACATCAAAAAATAATGGTAATATTGATAATGCTGTTAAAATATTAAAAAAATATTCTGATAAGTCTGATGCTGATTTAAAAAATGTTATATTGAAAATAGACAATAGAGCATCCACAGTTTTAGAACCAGCCGCAGTTTCAGTGCATATACCAAGTAAAAGAACCGATGACTACAACAATGTGTGGCGTGAAGCAACTACAGATATTAACTCAAAGATATTTGATCCTATAGCAGACATAAGTGAACTAGAAACTGAACTTGCTAATATGACCAGAGAAGTTACTGAAGTTATAGTAGAAGCCTTTGCCACAGTCGATGGTAGCACAACGACAGTTGAAGAATGGCATCAGTTATACGTTGATAAATATGATCAAGGGTTCGAGCCACACTATTACATCAACTATGCTGGTGTGCTTTTCAGAGGAAGACCAGTAGATATAAAAGGAACAGGATTTTACTATAGTGGTGTGCCAGATCATTCAGAGAGAAGTATATTGATTGCTCTTGAAGAACCAAACTATATGGCTAGTACTGCACAGATGAATACTATTCGAAAGATGTTTCAGAGCATATTTAATGTCAAGCCGGGGGTTCAGGTATTTGGGATTCATGATATTATAAGAACCACTGAATCTCCTTGGTGGAACGTATCTCTTAATGTAAAGAATGTATTTGGTAAAGAGAATATAAAAGATTATAATCCCAATACGACTGCACCTTTGACGCAAAAACAACTGGTAGATGGATATGTAGGAAACTAATATGGCGTATGGTAAATATTCAAATAACCTTTCAGGAATTCCTCAGGAATTTATAGATGCTAGAGTTTCAAGTAAATCTAAAAATCGTCCAGAAGATCCTACTGGTCAGTATCCAGAGACAGACTACTTCTTTTCAAGCAATATTTCCAAGGAAGCAAGAGGCGTTGCCAGAAATGACCTAGAGTTTTTCGCTCAGTATGATGACGTTGAGTTGGAAACGGGTAATAAAGTTTCTTCTGTTTATGGTAAGAACCAAGTATCTAAATCAGAAAAGGGTCATATATGGGAAGTAGATGACACTGATGGTAATGAACGTATTCTTATCAAGCATTCAGAAGGTAGTGGTATTGAACTTACTCCTGATGGAAGTATTCTTATTAGCACCAAGAAAAGAAAAGTAGAAGTCATTGGCGGCTCTAATGAAGTTATCGTTGAGGGAGACGCACAACTAGTCTATAAGGGAAACCTAAACATTAAAGTTGTCGGAGAGTTCAATGTTGATTGCCTAGACTATAATGTTAAAGTGAACGGTAATAAGGTTGAAACTATAAGAGGGTCTGAAGAAAAGCACGTAGGTAATGGATCACAGTCATCTGTAACAGGACCGATAACAACATACTCTACTGGCTTGGTTACAGATGTATTCTTGGGTGGTCATCAACATAACGTCAAAGGTAATCTAGATTATAACATCAATGGCAACGTTGGTTTGTTTTCAAGTGGAACGATGGACGTTACATCAGAAGACTATCTTAATATGTCTACCGATAACTTCACTGCCTCTGCTAACAACATGACACTACAAGGCGGCACAGGGGTTATAGGCGGCACTGCAATGAACTTTGTGGGTAATGGTGCTATCTTTGATCAAGGTGTTGAGGCTCCTACATTTCATGGAGATTTGAATGGCGTTGCTGAAACATCAAGATCAACTAGATCTCAGCCTTATGCTGAAAATGCTACGGGGTCGGCTGGTGCGGCTATTACAAATACGGCAACTCCTTCTATCACAACGCCAACCTCAACCAAGGTTCTTACATATTTGTTAAAGGCCGCTGGCGGTATTCGTAAGGTAATCATTGACAAGGGTGACTACATTAAGAACTTCATTGATAAGTCCAATGACTATAGTGGCGTGTCTAATGGTTATATGACAACAGGACAGGCCAGATCAAAGTTAAGAGATGTTGTTAACTCTGGTAATGCTCAGTTTGTGGGGCAACTATTAAAAGAAGATATCATTTGTTCTGATTATAACAACCCGTTACCAGAGAGAACTGGTAGAACGGTAAGACAGGAATCTACTCCTGTGTTAAGTAATATGCCAGCAAACATTTACTCACCAGAGATTTCCGCAACATTTATAACCAAAATATCCTCTCTAAGTATTGTACCTGAAGATAAGTATAATCCTTTAAGACAAGGTGATATTACAATCAAGACTAAGTTGTCTGACAATATTACTATAGCCAAGTTTTTAGGATCTGATGACCCTACAAACCTTAAGTTTATAAAGTCTCTTTCAGTGAAAAGAGATATTGCTAAGAACTTGTATGCTCATTCACTTATACTTAAAAAAATACAGACTAACAATGAAAGATTTAGAGGTGTCAACCTAGTAGTATCTGAGGGCGTCTATAGACCAAGTGCTTCGGAAATAATAACACCTGATAGTATAAATGATCTAAAGGCTAAAGGAAAAGCCGTAGTCTATAAAGCAATCGATAAAAGCGGTAAGCCAAATAACCTAGACTTATTTGATATTGCAGAATACTTAAAGGACGTTAGTTTCTTCGATGAGATGATCCTATCTTATGACACTTTAGAGTGTGTAGGTGATCAGGTTGTATTGAGTTCAAGACTAATCATAGTCATGCCAGACATTGATGATCAGTGGACAGGCACATTCAGAAGAAAAATATCTACTGAATATAATAGACAGTTGTTATCTGAAGGTGAGTTTATCGAATGTCTATTAGAAACCACAGAGACTTTAGAGGAACGTGCAAGAAATAAATCTGCTATACCACCAACTGACAATGTTGTTACCCACGCTAGAGGAAATGATAGAATACACTGGCCTGATCAAAGAATAGTAGACTCCATTGCTGAAGCAGTGAGAGAGCTTGGTGAAGGTTACACAGCACAGATAACATCAAATGGTGGTAGAGCGAAAAGAGATAGTGGGACTAATAATCATCCTGTTGGTGAAGCGGCAGATCACTTCTTACTGCTTGACGGGGTTCGTATCAATCCTTCACAGAATAAGATCTTGTATCAACGTTACATTAGGATACTGGTCAGAAACGCAAAGGCACGTGGTGTTCGCCCCGGTATTGGTGGCTATTCAACATTTATTCACTATGATGAGAGTGAATGGAGACAAGCGGGTGCAGATGATGCTGGAACTTGGAGTAATGGTTTTAATGTTTCCTTCGCAAAAATCGTATAAATAAAGGTAAAATAGAGAAGAACTTATGGCAACCAATAGAGTATTATCAAGAGAGGATGGCAACCTCAGTAAGTCTGCTTTAATAGTAAGTAGAAAGTCTGAGTATAAAGATATTGATTTATCTTTTACTGCTAAACCTAATGGCGAAATATTCACTAAGAAAGAAGCGGCGGCTGTTAAGCAGTCAGTAAAAAATCTTGTTATGACTAACTTCTTTGAGAAGCCATTCGAGCCTTTCTTTGGTGGAAATATAAGAGCACTACTATTCGAATTAGCCGATGACGATATTGAAGATGATGCACGTGAAAATATAGTCAGAGCTATAAATGCCTATGAACCAAGAGCAATTATTAGGGCTATTGATGTAAATTATCAAGAAGAAAGAAACTCTATATCAATAACAATAGAGTTTCAAATTGTAAACACAGAAGAAGTTGTGACGTTCACGACTTCCCTATCAAGGTTAAGATAACATGGCAACAACGATTAAATCATCAGCCTTAGACTTTAACAATATCAAGAGTAATTTAAAAGATTATCTTGCTAATAAAGATGAGTTTAAAGATTATAACTTTGAGGCATCAGGTCTTTCAAACATCCTTGATGTTCTAGCCTACAACACACATCTCAATGCTCTTATAGCAAACTTTGCTCTTAATGAATCATACCTTCCGACTGCACAGTTAAGAAGTTCAGTTGTTTCCCTATCAGAAGGTATAGGATATGTGCCAGACACTGATACATCATCTCAGGCAAAGGTTAGACTTACTTTGAACTCAACCGCTGTTGCCCGTGAGCAAACTATTACTCTACCAGCATACACCAAATTCACTTCAAGTGTAGATGATGCGACATACAGCTTCCAGAATGTAGAAAACTTTTCTGCTACAGATGATGGCACAGGTTTCTATGAGTTTAAAACAAACGCTGGATCAAATCGTATTCCAATCTTTGAAGGTACACTGAAAACAAAAACATTCCTAGTTGGAGAATACGAAGATAACCCTGTTTATGTTATTCCAGATGGAACGGCTGATGCGGATACTGTTACGATAAAAGTATTCACAAGTGCTACGTCAACAGACTTTACTACATATCAAAACATTAAAAGTGCTACCACTCTTAGTGCCAACTCAACAATCTATATTCTAAAAGAATCTCCTAACGGATACTTCGAACTATCTTTTGGTGATGGTGTAACATTCGGTGTTGCTCCTAGTGCTGGTAATCGTATTGAAGTTGAATACCTATCAGTAAAAGGTGCTGTTGCTAATGGTGCTAGTGTGTTTGTTCCTTCAGCACAGTTCACATCAGGAAACATAACTTCTGATATTAATGTTGTGACATATGTGAACTCTATTGGTGGTGAAGAGAAAGAAAGCATAGAATCTATTCGTAAGAATGCGCCTTTCAGATATGCTACTCAAAACCGTATGGTCACGGCAGAAGATTACTCATCACTTATACTTCAGAGTTATTCTACTCTCATACAAGACATTGCTTCATGGGGTGGAGAAGTGGCAGTAGATCCTGAGTTTGGTGCTGTATACATATCAATATTGTTTGAGAGTGATGTTACTACAGAAACTATTGCCACAACAAAACAAGCAATACGAGATCTAGCAACACAACTGTCTATTGTATCTTTCAATATTAGATTTATAGATCCTGTTCAAACATTTGTTGAAATGGATACGTTCTTTCAGTTCAACCCAAAACTCACAGACTTAACTTTAAATGCCGTACAAGATTCTATTAATACTATTATTTCAGGATACTTTGCCACAAATACTGGTAACTTTAAACAGGCATTCAGAAGATCAAATGTCCTATCTCTTGTAGACGAATCTTCTCCCGCTGTTCTCTCATCAAGATCGAATGTTAGACTGCAACAAAGATTTACGCCTACAGCACCGACTTTGATCAGTGTTATAAACAAGTTGCTTTCAAATCCTCTTACAACATCTGCTACTGACCTTAATAAAATAGTTGACTTTGTTGTCAGTCAAAGATATAATGATGCGGCAAACTATATGGTATTAAACGATCTTAGTGGTGAAAACACTACATACATTAAGTCAAAACTATCAGCCGCCAAAGTTTCTATTAATCAACAGTTACAGTTTCCAGTATCGATTGCGGCACCTGACGATAATGAATATATTATTACAAGTAATGAATTTACATTCCAAAGTCAAACGTGTATGCTTAGAAATAAACTAGGTTCAAATATTATTCAGATTGTAGCCATTGCTGGCGGGGCAATAATAGTAGATAATGTAGGAAGCTATATGGCCGCAACAGGTGTAGTTACGATTAACTATTTTAATCCTACAAGTATATCCGCTGGATTAACATTTATTAAATTAGCGGCAGTTCCTTCTAATCAGAGTGCTCTGGCACCAACACGTAATGAGATATTAAACTTCGATACAGATAGATCGACAACAACCGCTGTAACAGTAAGTGCAATTAACTAATGGCTAAAAGAGATCAAACATTACTGGATAATAATCGTACTAATATAAATCTCTTAAATAGTGAGATCGATAAAGTATTGCCAGAATACTTTCAGGAAGATTTTCCTAAACTAAAAAGTTTGTTCGAAGCCTACTATGAGTTTATGGATTCTGCCGATAATCCTTCTGGGCAGATTAAAAGGTTATCTTCTTCCAGAGATGCTACACAGGTTCCAGAAAGTTTACTACAATACCTTGAAGATGAACTTCTTTTAGGTCAGGCATACTTTGGTGGGTTCCTTAATAAAAGAGAAGCCATTAAGTTTTCAAATACTCTTTATAGATCTAAAGGTACTAAGTATAGTATCGAACAATTCTTTAGAGGGTTCTTTGCACAAGATCCTCAAATCATATATCCTAAAAACGATATATTCAAAGTTGGTCCTTCGATTGATTATGAACAAGATAGTATTAATACGGGTAGTCAACAGATAAAAGAACCAGCATCAGTCATTGGTCCTGAGTCACGTAAGTTCATTACAGATGATAAACTATATCAAGTTATGTCAGTTCTTATTAGAATAGGTCTGCCTCTTAACGAATGGATTGATACCTACAAGTTATTTGTGCATCCAGCGGGTGTGTATCTTGGTGCGGAACTTTTACTTGAACTTGTAAACACTGTTGGACTTTCTATTGCTCAAGATGAGATTGGTGACCCGATAGCAGAGGCGGTAAGTTCAGAGGCATTTGCTACTATGTCGATAGGTGCTGAAACCTCTCAGACACTTCTTCTACAAGATAGTGCTTTGGGCATCAGACGTTTCGCAACTGGTAATGAGTTTAGGGATATTGGAACTCGCACGATAGATTCATCTATGCCTGATAGAAGCACTTATGATATTCTTGGTCTTTCAGGAACGTTCATGAGTGACTCAGGTCTTGCATCAGGGTCTCCAACTATGGATATGGATTCAGATGGTGTTATTACAATACAATCAACTATGGATATGGGTAAGTTCTCAACACTATTTGACTCAGATAATAGTGCAGATTCAGCACATTACCCCTTTAATCACGTATAAATATAATAAACTAGCTAGAGAGTAAGTTATGGCAAAACAGACAATCAATACGGGTACATCTGCAAATGACAGGACGGGTGATACATTACGTGGTGCTGGTACAAAGATTAATGCCAACTTCACAGAACTGTATAATCTTTTAGGTGGATCTACCATTAGTGCTGGCACATCACAACTTACTGATAGTGGAATGGATATTATAAGTGCTGGTGGACGCACTAAACTTGGAGCCATTAACCCTGCCTCTGAAATCAATATAGATTTCGGAGATTCTTCTGGTATAGTATTGGTTGACACCGCTATACAAACTATGAGTAATAAGACACTAACTAACCCACAACTCAATAATCCATCACTACATGATATGAGATTGTGGGATGCAGACTCTAGTCACAGATATACTTTTGTTGCTGGAGCGTTGAGCGCAAATCGTAATATAACAATACCAGCATTATCTGCTAGTGATACTATGGTTATGAATAACACATCAGCAACTTTAACGAATAAAACGTTGACAGATCCTGTTGTGCAAAGACCTAAAGTTCATGAGTACTTAACCGATTCTGCTAGTAACGCAGTCATATCCTTTACAAACACTTTTACACCTTCTAGAAATAATGTTAAAGTGTCTTCTAAAGCGGCTGGAACATCACCTGTTATAGAAGCTATAGGTTCGGATGCTAATCTAAACTTAGATCTAACTTCTAAAGGAACTGGATCTGTTAAGATAAGTAAAGCGGCTGTTAGTTATGCTACAGCGGCAAATAGTGCGGCGGCTTCAGCTAGTGCTGGATTTATATCTCTAACAGGATCTTCTTCAGGCACAGTTACATTAGCTGATGGCACACTCAACGGTGAAATGAAGACATTTGCAAGACGTGGTGGTGGTTCAGGTACAGTATCAGTAACACCAGCAACCTTTGCTCAAGGAACAAGTATTAACTTTGATCCACTAGATACAGCACAACTAATTTGGGACGGAACCAACGGATGGAATATTATCGGTGGTTTTGGATATGCAGTCGTATAGGAAATAGACAATGCCAGCAATTATTACAGACAGATTAAAAAGACAGTTTGCACAGCAAATATTTGATGAGAACCAAGGTACAAATCGTGGTGACTCTGATAACTATTTCTACATTGGGATTGGTCATTCTCAGATCTGGCAACCATCTGCTAATACTGATACTACAGTGTCTCCAAGCAATACTGAAAGAGATCGTAAACAGTTTAGATACAATCTTCAATCAGTAAAAGCAGTCGAAGCATTTTCCTTTGTAGTACCTCTAACTGATTGGACAACCAACACAGTTTACCCTGCCTTTAGCGACAACGTTGTTGGACAACCAACTCCTTCATACTATGTAAGAACCTCTGACAATAACATATATGTTTGTATTCGTCAAGGTAAAAATAGTTTTGGGGCGGCTGTAGTATCACAGTTTGTGCCAGATCATACTAATACATCTCTTCCAATAGAAAGTGATGGGTATATCTGGAAATATATGTACACAATTACTACTGCCGATTCAAATAGGTTCTTGACTTCTAACTTTATGCCTGTTAAGTTTGTTGACTCAGCGGCGGTAACTGATCCTAACTTCTCACAAAAGTCTGTACAAAATGCGGCTGTTGATGGTCAGGTAATAGGATATCGTGTAGCACCTAACACTGGAGTGTATTCAGCGGCACCGATACTCACTGTTGTTGGTGATGGTAGTGGCGCAAAAGCTCATGGTATTCTTGATGCCACAGGTAAGTTGGCGGCAGTTGAAGTAGGCGATAGTGCTGGTGTGGGCAGTGTTGGTGGAACACCATTCATCCCTGCTTTAGGCACTGGCTACAATCAAGCCTCTGTTAGAGTTGCGGCAACAAGTTTGACCTCAGGAGTTACAGCGGAAGTGTTCCCAATATTTGCCAACCCCGGCGGTATGGGCGCAGATGCACGTTCAGACTTAAGATCTACTAACATGATGTTTAACATTAAGCCTGAAGGTAATGTTAGTGGAACATTCATTGTTAACAACGAATATCGTCAAGTTGGTCTACTCAAAAATCTAAAAGATTCTGCTAGTGGAACTAAGTTCCAACTATCACAAGGAAGAGCCGTTAAGCAACTTGTATTGACTTCTGCTATCGCAGGGGGTCTATCTTGGGCTGATGATGTTACAATCAATGGTGATAGTAATGCCAAAGCATGGATTGACTACTTTGATGACTCTGCAACACTATGGTATCACCAAGATGAAACCACAGGATTTACTCCATTCAGAGATGCTGAGACCGTAACAATCTCAGGCAAATCAGGATCTTTCACTGTTGGTAGCAGAGTTGCTAGGCAGATAGACATACACTCTGGCGAATTATTGTTCCTAAATAATCAAGCAAAGATTGCTAGAGACGCTAATCAAACTGAAGATATAAAAATCGTTATTAAACTTTAAGGGTAAACCATGGCCACTAATCTTACTAGTACAACATTTTTAAGCGAGTACAATGATGACTATAGAGATAGTGATCATTACCACCGCATATTGTTTAATAACGGCAGAGCACTACAAGCACGTGAACTAACACAATCTCAAACTATAGTTCAACAAGAGCTTAGTAGACTTGCGAAATTCATTGTTAACGAAGGTGCTATTTTCAACAACAGTGGTAATCTGGCTTCTGGTGTTAATGCATTTTCATATACATACTTAAAAGTTAGTTCTCTTCCCACTGGATTTGCACAGTTAAAAGGCACAGAAATAAACGATGGTGATTTGTTTGCTGTTGTAAAAGAAGTAGTAGCGGCAACTGGTTCTGATCCCGCAACACTATTTGTAAAAATGACTAAAGGTAAAGCTGGAGGTTCTGCTACAGCAACCAATACTTCAGTGTCAAAACCATTCAGTTCAGGATCAACTCTTACTACGACTTTAGGTAATGTGACTATCCTAGCGGCAAACGATGCTGTGGGCAAGTCTTCTATTGTAGAGATCCCACAGTTCGATACGTTTGCTGGACAACATTTGGTTATGGTCGAAGCACAGACTTTAGTTCTTTCAAAGTATAGTGCCTCATTTTCAGGAACTGTTGGATTTAAAGTAGTAGAAGAGATCGTCACTACCGCTGATAATGTAGCACTCTTTGACAACTCAGGGTCTACACCCAACCTAACATCCCCCGGTGCGGATCGTCTACGAATAACTTTGACTTTGACTACTAAGGCTGATATTACATCAAGTGATACTTTCTATGAAGTATACAAGGTTCGCAATGGTTTAGTATCACTAACAAGAACTCCTGATAAGATCTTATCTAAAATAGGTAACATCATAGACTCTAGAACATATTCTCAAACAGGAGATTTTATTGAACAAAGAAAAACAGGCGAGTTTGATTTAGATATCACAAAAGATAGTGACAACGATTTCTTACAGTTTAAAGTCTCTAGTGGCACAGCATTTGTTGGCGGTTCTCGTATTGAAAGAGATTTCAATCTCCCACTTAGAGTGCAGAAACCTAGAAGTCTAATCAATGATGTGATGACACATACAACAGAAAAAGTTGGAACTAATTTAGGTAACTTTGTTCAAGCTGATAGTGCTTATGGTTTAGTAGGTTACGTTGAAGACTTTACAGAAGTTAACCTATACAGTGCGGTCAATAGAGGTGGCACTAGCTTCGGAACTGCACGTGTGCGTGGCATACAACTTATACAAACAAACTTCCGTATTAATATATTTGATATCAAGATAACTAACACAGCATTTAGCACAGGTGATATCAGAAGTATCGGTGTCGATGCGAACAACTATGCGAACTTAAAATCCATTCAAAACAGATTTGATGTTTATAATAGAGAACAGAATGATCTATTATTTGAGTTACCTAGTTCAAGAGTACAAGAGATAAGCACTGTGACCGCTGTTATAGGCACTGTATATACAGTCAATAAGACAGGAAGCACTGTAGTTATTAATGCTGGGACTGATACATTTACAGAAACAGCCGATTGGTTATATCAAGTAAATACTGGTGGAGCATTATCTACACCTACAGTATCTTTAAATAGTGGCAACACTCAGGCCACAATTTCTGGACCAGCAACTGGTAATGGTCATGTTATTGCTTATCAGAATAAAACTCTGACACGTAAGAACAAGTCACTTAAACCTAGTGTGGCGGCAAACTCTTGGGAATCAGAAACCATATCATTAAGTAGTGGAGTATTTACACTCGCCAAAGCAGATATCTTTAGGTTCTATAAAGTAACAGACGCAACAACTAGTGAAGACATAACCTATAAGTTTGTTTTAGATAATGGTCAAAGAGATAACTATTATGGACCGGGGACAGGTAAACTGAAATCTGGCGTTTCAGCACCCGCTGGAAATGTTACAGTTCAATACAAATACTTTCAGCATGACACACCATCAGGAACAGGCTACTTTGGTGGAGCCGCTTCTTATAGTGATGTTACCTTTAGCGAGATACCAAAATATACTACAACTCAGGGTGAAACACATCACCTAGCAGATGTGATAGATATGAGATCTTTACAGAATCCTGCAAACTCAACTTTCTCAGGTGGTATTGCTCGTATAGAAGATCTTCCTAAAAGTCAATCTACTATCACAGTGGGAACTGCTAAGTATTGGTTGCCTAGAAGAGATGTGTTAACATTGTCTCCTTCAGGCACATTGAACTATCATGTTGGTAAACCCTCTTATGATATGGATGAACCTAAGGGCTTAAATCCAAGAGATATGCCTCTTTACAATATAACATTAAATCCTTTTACTTTTAACGAAGAAGACTTAAGCACATCTCGTTATGACAATCGTGGATTTAAAATGAGTGATCTACGTCAACTGGAAAGCAGACTTAACAACGTTGAAAGAGTTTCTGCTCTATCATTAATGGAAGCAGAGCTTGCTTCACTAGAAGTCTACGATCCAACCAATGCCACATTCATTAGACAGACAGAAGGTATCACAGGAGATAACTTCAGTGATGTGCGTCAAACTGCATGGTATGATGATGATTATAGGGCAACCATTCACAATGATGGTAATGAACTTATGCCATTATTTTTCAATAAGTCTGTTAGTCTATCGTATGACTCAGATTTATCTTTAGATACTTGTGTGATAAAAGGTAATAATGTTTGGCCTAAATACACAGAGGTTGTATCAGACTTTGGACAAACATCTGCTACTGGTGTAATATCAGTCAACCAGTTTGATCTTCCACAGAGTGTGGGTACAGCCGAATTAACTCCAGATGGAGATTATTGGACAAACAAAAGAATAGTGGATAAATCTTTTGCTTCACAATCCAACTCTTCGCTAGTGCCAGATGGCACAACAGAAATAAGTTCACAAGGTACTACTACAATAAGTACTGGCTCATATAGTTAAACATTAAGGTAAAGATATGCCATATAGAACAGTAAATAGAACAGGCACTAGAACAGTTACACAATCTAGAGATGTTGTAAAACAAGACAGGCTTGGTTATACTGAGATTGAAGTGCATAGACCTAAGATTATATTTTTTGAATTTCAAGGATTAAGACCCAATACTCCACATTGGATTTTCTTTGGAGATAAACAGATCACGAAATACTGTAACACTTCTTATAGTTTAACTGACTACACTTCTGCCGCAAGAGATTCTAACATAAAAGAAACAGGAGATGCTTATGTGGCATCAACTTCTTTTCCAACCGCTCTTGGGGGCGCAACAAATGGTGGAGCAGATAATCCTCTAATCAGTAGTTCTGATGGATCATTAAAAGGATTATTCTATCTACAATCTAATTCCTCATTGAACTGGAACACTAAAACAGATGGCACAAACTTTAGTGCGCTTGATGTTTCAGTTATGTCTAGAAATGAAGCACTATCATATGCGGCAACTAAGTTTTTTGCCAACGGTCAATATGAAAATTGGTATGAGTATAGTGTCAGTGAGTCCAGAACATTTTCAGAAACATATAGTTATACTGAGCAAGAGTTTTATCAAAATCCTCCTTCTCCACCATCAAATAACCAATCAGATAATGATAATCCAACACCTTTGATTAGTGTGCGAGTGGGCAATACATGGCATAATGCATATACCGAAAGCCAAGTAGCCAACTTACCTACGGGAAAGGGAACAACACTGTCAGGTGGTTCAAGGGTGGTGAGTGGCACTGGCAATACATATAACGGCGGTGGTAATCGTCCAATGAGTAGACCATTTTGATGGTGATAATAGCCATTAATAAGTATTTAAAGAGATAAAGGCAGAAAATAATGACTGGCATTTTACAGCTAACAGAACAGAAAAGTCCTACAGCACAAACCTTTGTGGTTGATGAGGCTAGTGTTCTAACAGGCATTGGTATTTTCTTCTATTCGGCAGATCCTACTTTACCAATCACTTTAGAACTTAGACCGACTACTGAAGGGGGGCAACCTTCTGGAAAAAGATATGTTCCGGGGAGTAGAGTGACAGCTACAGCGGCACAGATTGGTGCTAAAGCGGCTACAACATTTTCTGCGGCAACAGAATATAAGTTCGAGTTCACATCTCCAATATATGTTCCTAGTAATACACTATTATCAGTATGCATTTATTCTTCAGCTTCAGGTGACACGTACAAAACTTACTTTGCAAAGAACGGAGATTTTAACTTCGGGACTACTACAGCAAGGTATAACTCTACAGTTAATACTTCTAGCGGAGCACTGTATGCGTCATCTAATGGCACTACTTGGGAAGGTGACAATAATAAAGACCTGACCTTCAAAGTATATAAAGCACAGTTTGATACTTCACTTGCGGCAACTGCTAAACTCAAAACTAATATACCACCTGTGAAAAAACTTACAGAGAGTTTGATCACAAATCAACTAGGTGATTATGTTTTTGATCCCCTAAGGTTCACCGCTGGTGATTCAGATCTTTCTGTCCTACACCCCGCACATGGATTTAGAGTTGGTGACGTAGTTACCCTATCTACAGATGCTAGTGGTTTCGATTCAGCTACGACAGTTAATGGAGTAAAGGGTAGTAGTATTCTTGGTCAAAGAACTATCACTAAGGCTGATCCTTTTGGGTATACATTCAAGATGGATTCAGCAAGTGCGACAGCATCAATAAGGGCTGGCGGCACAGGGCTATATGCTACAGAACAGCATGAGATAAATGAGATGATGTTGAAACTCCCTTTCATGTCTCCACCAAATACAAATATTACAGCCAAAGGAAACTTTACTTCATTAGGTGCTTGGCAAGATACTGCCACTGGATATAACGCTGTTACTAATGTAGATCTTAATCTAGAAAGATCTCAACTACTTAACACACCTTCGGTTATTGCCGCTAAAAAGCAAGAAACCTTGAAGTTAAGTGGTGCGGCATCTACTGACATTACAGTTAACTTGAATACAAGTAACGCAAACGTAGCACCATATTTTAATATCAACAACGCCTCTCTTGAAACTATTTCCTTCTTTATTGATCACCAACAAGATAGCACTGGAACTCTTACTAATAGAAACAAGATCTCGACTGTTCCATATACGGCTGAAACAAATGCTGTTGGTGGAACAAATGCAAGTAAGCACATAACCACACCCTATGTTCTTTCAAACTCTTCAACATCTATTGTAGCACTTGTTGATGCGGTAAGACCTATTGGAGCAGACTTTGATGTTTGGTTTAGAACTAGTTTAAACTCTACTGGCGCAAAACTTTCTGAAAAAGATTGGACATTATTTTCTAAAGATAGTAGGACAACTAAGGGTAATAACTATATCGATATTCCACCTTCTGATAACTTACGTCTATTCTCAGAATACGAGTTCAATGTATTTGATCTTGCGGCTTTCGATGAATACCAAATAAAAATAACAATGAACGCTGAGAAATCCACAAGAATTCCACGTTTTGCAAACTTGAGAACAATAGCAACATCATAATGACTGATTACATACCTGTGAAAGATTATCCTGATTTAGTCAGAGATCCCAATACTAATATGGTTTTGAATATAAATAAGAGTAAAAGTAGACACAAGAGAATAGTTGAAGAGGCTAAGAAGCAAGAACGTGCTGAAATAGATCAACTAAAATCTGATGTAGGTGATATAAAAATGATGTTGCAAAAACTATTAGAGAACGGTACAAATGGCTAATTCAAAGATACCCACAGTCCAGTTAACGGACACATTCAATACTCAACGTAATAGGTTTAACTCCCTTGTTGACTCAGTTGGTGATGTTTCAACTTTAACTACAACCTCTAAAAATGTTACTGGTGCTATATTAGAACTTGATGCTGAATTAGGAACCATTACAGCGGGTGCTATGGGTACTACTGCAAGCACAGTTTCAACAGCAATAGGTGAAATAGATGGACGCCTAGACTCAATTAATACTACACAGTTACTATCGCCAAGGATGACACTAAGCGATAGTTCAGCAACCAATATTATTCGTGGCAATCTTCAAGTAGATACCAATCTCTCAGTTAAGGGTGATCTTACTTTTGAAAACTCACTCACTGTTGAAGACTCAGCATATATCACAGGAACCCTAGCTTTAGGCAGTAACTTAAATGTTGCTGGAAATACAACTGTTGGTGGTGATACAACTTTCGCAAATACTATTACTGTGCAAGATAGTGCTTACGTAACAGGCAATTTTACATCAGGTAACTTAAACTCAGGCAACCTCATTTTAGATAATGATCTAACTGTACATGGTATAGCAAATCTAGATTCCACTAATGTTGTAGGTCAACTTGATGTTTCTGGAAGTATTACAGCCACAAACTTTACTGTGAGCGGTGCTTTCACCACAGCGGGTGCTACTAGAGCGGCTAATTCATTCTCTGTTGTTAATGATGGGGTGACTGTTGCCAATACTAACAGGGCTGGTCTTGCAGTTGACAGACCATCTTTGGATAGTGCTGTTATACAATGGAATGAGCTAGGAGACTTTTGGGAGATAGGAACTAACCAGACTGACGGTGGTTCTTCATCTGACATGAAGAGAGTCGCTAGACAGAACGATAGTGCAGTATTCTCAAACATAATGCAAACTGGTACTGGTGCCACTAGAATACCAGCGGGTACAACAGGACAAAGACCTTCAGCCAAACAGGGTCAGATACGTTACAATATTACCAATGCTTCATTCGAAGGCTATAGCGGATCTGCTTGGTCAGGTCTAGGTGGACTTATTGATGTTGATGGTGATACTAAAGTTCTTGCTGAGAGATCGGCGGGTAATGATAGTGATACCTTAACCTTCTTCACTGGTGGTGTAGAACGTCTCAGAATGAATGATAGTGGGTCAACCTTTGCTACCAATATTAGTGGAACTGGACTCACACTATCTGGTAACATAACTATGGCTAACTCCGCAACAGTAGATGGATATGACGTATCCTCATTGGGATCAAAACTTGCAGGGATAGAAAACAACGCCACGGCAGATCAGACAGCCTCTCAGATTAAAACTGCATACGAGGGTAATGCTAATACAGAAGCATTTACTACTACGCTACAAAGTAAACTAAATGGTATTGATAGTGGTGCTACTAACTTCACCTACACGTTGCCTACAGCGGCGGCTGGCACTAAAGGTGGTGTAAAAGTTGGTGGTGGATTAAGTATTAGTAGTGAAGTTCTTAGTCACACAGATACTTCCACAGCATCATCTTCTGAGAATAGTGGTAGAACATACATCCAAGATATCACACTTGATACGTATGGACACGTTACTGGCATTGCTACGGCAACTGAAACAGTTACTGATACTAACACAGAGTATACAGTTGGAGATGGTGGACTCACACAAAAGAACTTTACTACAGCCTTAAATACTAAGTTAACTGGTATTGCTACTAATGCTAATAATTATTCTCACCCAACCCACCCCGGAGATGATGCGGCTGTTGATACTGGTGCTCTCTCAGGTGCTACTGTTATCTCTGACTTGGACTTCAATGTCACAACAGACACTCTTGGTCACGTTACAGATGCTAATGCTACGGTTGCTACACGTGCATTAACAGCGTCTGATGTTTCAGCCTTACCAACTAATGCTTTGTCGCTAGGTAGAACGGCATCAGTTATTACCAGTGGCTCTATCATGTATTTCAATTCGGGTTCAGGAACTGGAACGATTCATTTTCAAACATCAAACGCAACTAAATCATACATGGATTTCAAACAGGATGGCAGTGGTTATGGTGAGATAAATTTCTATAACAGAAATCAAGTAGGTGCTAGTGACACGTATCCGCTGGCCTTGACTATTCGAAACGAAGACATAACAGTTCAAGGTGATGTAAATTCTCTATCTGATGTTCGCACAAAAGAAAACATTGTAACAGTTGAGAGTGGCTTAGATCTAGTATCACAACTACGTGGTGTATGGTATAATAAGATTGGTCATGATGATCGTAAAGTCGGTGTAATTGCTCAAGAAGTAGAAGAAGTTCTTCCAGAAGTTGTTAACACTAATGAAGATGGTATGAAATCAGTTGACTACGGTAAAATGGTCGGTGTTCTTATTGAAGCGATTAAAGAATTGAAGCAAGAAATAAAAGAATTAAAGGGTAAGTAAATGCCAATATATAAATATCAATATATAGACAGTGACGGGGCTATACAAACAGTAGATATGACACCTGAACAGAGATCAGCCGATTCTGATCATAGAGTGTTTCTCTCTACTAATGCGGAGTTCATCGCCAATGAAAAGTTAAAAAGAACACTTTTATTGGATGCTTGTGATTGGACTCAAGTTGGAGATATGCCAAGTTCTATTAAAACACCTTATGTAGCATACAGACAAGCTCTAAGAGATTTGCCGACTCATTCAAATTGGCCTCTATTGGATTCTTCCGATTGGCCCAGTTTACCAGAGGTATAATAAATGGCCTTTCAGATTAATGGTGTTGAAGTCATATCAAACTCTAGTAATATTGAGAATATGGAATCTCTTGCACCCGGAGAGCCAACAGGATTCTTGCGACAAGAATTTGGCTATGGTAAATGGACAGGAAGTAATAGTTATAGTTTTAGCAACAACTCAGCAGTCATAAATCTTCGAACAGGTGCGGGTGGTAGTGGTGCAATATGGCCCTCTTCAAATAATTTTAGAGAAGCTGTTTGGGAAATGAGATGTACTGCAATAGCATCAGGTTCCCATACATTTAACAGTGATGCCACATGGCATTTTGGAGACCCCAGTGCTTCATCATCTGGGTTTGCTCCAGCAAATTGTATGTGTAAAAGTACGACATGGATAAAGGTTAATCACGCAATTTATATTCATGTTATGAATACATATGATTACAAAATTAACAATAAACCTTTTTTTGTAGCAAGAGCATGGGTAAATAAAAATCAAAACGTTTCATACAACGAAGATCTCCTCCAATCTTCTGCGAAATCCACCTACGATCCGGGGTCTTTAATGGGTGAGAATTGTTGGGATGAAAGCATCGAATCTGCTTCTGATACCAACAAAATCTTGCTGACCTTCCCAGCTATGTCAGCCTCAACCTACACATGGAGAACCCAATGCTGGTTTCGATAAATTATTTTTATTCAGTTAAAATCGGGATGGGATAGATGGCCTTTCAAATCAACGGTAGTAATATTATTGATAACTCCAGAAATTTAACCGCAGGGACTGTGGAAGAAGTTAACAGTTGGAGACACTGGACCACAGGAACATCCAATAGTTCGGGAGTTTACACTCGTGGTGGTTCGGGGGCATTCTCTTGGACGAGTGGAACTGTAGACCTACGAAGTGTTAATGTTTACCCCACCAACACTGATTTTACTGATGCAATATATCGATTTAAAATCACAGCGGCAAGTGGTAACCCCGGAACTTTTAGTGCTTTCCCCTTGTATCAAGTTGGCACTTCGATGGCATGGAATGCCTTACTTCTTAATAACAACACGACCGTTAAAGTTGGCTCTTGTTTCTATCTCATGATAAAAACTGCCAGACAAAGTATCAGTGGCACTAGTTATGCCGCTCCACATAGTTTTATTACCGCAATGGCTGATACTAACAGTAATACCTTTGATATTTTAGGTAGATTTGATGTTACTGAGAAAGATAATGCGTATTCAACGAGTGGTGGTGCGGTTTCAATAGAATGGCCAACGTGTGGAACCTCAATAATGACAATGGAACATCAGGTTTGGTGGAGATAAAGGTATAATAAAATGGCTTTTAAAATTGGAACAACCTCTGTTATTGATGACACAAGAAAACTAACCAATCTAGCGTCATCTAATACTGCTATACATGATATGGATAGCTGGACAAAAGGTACTCAGGCATCCAGAGGTGGTTCTGGCTCTTGGGGTGCAGGGACGCAAAATCTTCGCACTCTTGGGGTTCAACCTACTACAAATCATTTTGGTGAAGCTATCCTTGTTCTTGATTGTTGGCTTTGTACTTCTAGTCCACCAAGTTGGTCGGGCAGTATCCAAATTCAGTTTGGCAATTCTAGAAACATGACAATAGATGATGCGGCGGTGAAAATTAAGATTAATTCCAGAGTTATGGTCTATTTTAAGAATACTGGAGTAGGTAATACAAAAACAACCGCCGCAACATACCCACAGACATTTTTAGAAAGTTGGCAAACTTATGATGCCGATACCAGTAGTGGTGGGACTTGGATTTATCCAAAGCGTGGCGCACCGTATGGGAATCAAACTAGTGGATATGGAAGCCGAATGCTTTCGCCACGCAATAGTTCCCAAATGGGCAACTTTGATTATTCAACTGGAACCATTACTTTAACTTGGCCAGCGGCTACAACAACTACTTTGGCTTGGCGCACCAATATGTTTTGGCGATAAATCTATTATAAATACCCTTGACAGATTAGTAATGTATAGGTATAATAAACTATGGCAACACCTCTTAAGTTAAAAGATGCTAATGGTAATATTCAAGAGTTAACGACTACTGAAGAAAACTATATTGCGTATCAAGTAGGACTACACTTGAGCACCGCTGATTCAGCGGAAGTAGGATCTTTGAACAGAGCCACAACTGGTGATACTGTAGGAACATATTCTAATACATTTTTTAATCAGGCTGTAGGAACACATCCCTCTACAAGTATTACCACAGGTACAACTAATACTGTAATCTATCAGACAAACGGTACGGCGGCAGAAACTGATTCTGATGTATTTAGACCTCTTATGTGGGTAGACTCAGGATCAGAAACTGGTTTTAAAATGATGCCAGACGTAGATCTAAATGAGACTGTTGATAGATACTTAAGTATAATATTTACTCAAGAATTTCCCGGATCATACCGACTATCCACATCAGCACCAAGTGGTGATTGGACAGAACAGCAAACGGCATTTATAGACACTAGAACTGATGGAGCTTCTATAGCACATAAGTTATGGAAAAGAACTGGTGGAACTGCACCAACGGCTGTTAGACCTATGCGCCTAAAGAACGAAGCATCCTTTGCTGGTGTTCAGGAAATGTCTGATGCTGAGATTAAGTTCTCATTTGGACAAAGAGCAAAGACACGTATAGCGGCATCCAAGATAGGTTCGTATCAACTTAGGAACTCTTCACAGGGTGCTCCTACTGATACTGGAACGTGGGTTGCCAAAGGTACTGCGACTGATACTAGGAATACTACTGCTAATCAAGCATTTACTAGAGATAGCACTGTAAACTTTCAAGCTAATTACACGACATCATATACAACAGGGTATGCCACAAACTTCACAAGTATAAGTAATGTGAATTATACCTCTGCTTACACCAGAGTATTTGATCAAGGGTATTCTATAGATTATACTGGTGGTTTTAATCAGGGATATACTTCTACTTTTACTGGAACCTTTAACCAAAACTACGACACACAATATACTACCCAATACACTGGAAACTTTTTAAGAAACACTAGTGTTAATTACGATAGGCAGTTCACAGGTCAATTTAGTACAAATTATCAAGGCACTGTTGAGAGAGCTTATAATCGAACGGAGAATAACAACTATGTTGGTCAACAGTTGTATTACTTTTCGACAAACTATACCAGAGACTTCCTTCGATATCAAGGTCTCGTAAATTACCTTAGAGATTTTAATGGGCAATTTGGCGGCAACGTTAGCTCAGATTATATACGTGTTTTCACCATTCAATATACTGGTGAGTTTATTAGCAACTTTGTTGGGCCAGCACAACCCCAATCTTATACAAGGAATGCTCCACCAACTTATTATCAAGGTTCAGGTAGGGGTGGTGGTCAAACAACCTACAATGCGCCTGACGTTCCAGGAACGGCATATGCTGGTAATTATGCTCGTGTCTTTGTTGGAAATTATCAAAGCAATTACACTAGAAGTGTGGGGGTTGTGTATGACAGAGTGTTTACAGGTACTTTCGAACTACAAATCCAACCTATATACTATGGTAACAACTACCTCACGGCATATGTGCTTGGGATTGACAGGAATTATAATAGACTGACCAATATCAATTATATAAGTCCATTTCCAGTAAACTATACAACACAATATGAGGGGCAGTATACTATCAGCTATACCACGGCTTATCAAGGTAACTATCAAAACGAGTTTAGTCAGAATTATACTACATCATATACTACTGGTTATTTAAGCGACTATGATGGTGCTGTTTATACTGCTACATATGACAGAGTGTTTACGGGTGTGTATACCACATCATATGAAGGAGCCTTTGATACCGCTTACTCTACAGCATACGAAGGTAACTATGAGAATATATATGATAAAGCTTTTGATACTTCATATATAACAGACTATCTTGGAAACTTTCAAGGAAACTTTGAGGGTGAAACTATACAATCCGCAAGCGCAACAAACGAAACTTATACACTATACGTAAGAATATCATAGGAGATTAATATAATGAAAAAAGAATGGGTACATCCATTTTGGGAAAACGCCGCAAAAGACAGGTTAACTGTTAGATTGAATATCACACATGATGATGGTTCTTATTCAACAAGTGTTGCTAAAGTTTCTAAGTTTGATGCTGATGGAAAAATAACTTCAGACTATGAAGAAATTTTAAAACAGAATACTATGACTAAAATTGATGAATTTACTCAAGAACGTTTGGATCGTCATAAGCAAGAACGTGAAAGTAATATTAAAAAACAAGCAGAAAAAAATGAGTCTAAAAGACTTGAAGATTTATTTAATTTTAAATTACAGACTTTTGAAATTCCTCAGATAAAAGAATCTACTAATCGCACACTGAAATCTAAAATTAGAAAAGCTAAAAATGCTATTGAAATGCAAGCATATGCTACTATATTATTAATGGAGATTATGAATGAAGAAGAAAAATCCGACTAAAGGATTTTTAATTGTAGCGACTAAACGCAAACAGTTTTTAATGGGTGCCGATAATGTAAAAGAATCTATTCTAGATCATTATCCAGAAGCAAAAATTACTCTTTTTACTGAACAACATTTTATAGATGATCCTGAATGTCAAAAGTATTTCAGAGATTTCGATCACGTTTTACCTACTCCTAATAATACTAATAGAGAAAAAATGTGGGGAATGGCTAACTCTCCCTATGATTTAACTTTCTATATGGATGCTGATGTAGAAATCATTAGCAAAGAAATCTCTAGCGTATTCGATCATCTTGAGGATGGTAAGTATGATATGGCTTATGTTAATCTCACAAAAGAAGGTGCAAAGCATTTTGCTGATTGGGATTGGGGGCCAAATATTTTTGATGATGGATATAAAGGTGCTCCAGATCATCTTGCTCATTGCGGTGGTGTTGCGTTATATGATACTAGAAACCCATTAATAAACCAGTTTATGATGGATTGGTACAACTTGTATTTAGAACAAAGAGGTGGTTTCTGGACACCTAAAGAATTTGATAATATTAAAGTAGGAAACTTTAGAGAATGGGATCAGCTTACTTTGTGGTGGCTGATTTATCATTCGCCCAAATATAAATCTCTTAAGTGGAAGTTCTTTGACGATAACTATCGTTGGAACTACTTCACTTCATTTGGGTTTCCTATAGAAGGTGGTTATAACTGTCATAGGGTAGATTCTAAAAGAGATTATTGGAAGACAGATCCAGCCCCCGTAGTAATACACTATTCAAGTTGGATGGACAAATATGGAGAAAAAGGGTTTTTATAATGAACATTAAACACAACTACATGAGAGATATTGATCTAAAAAATAAAGAGTTTTTAGATATATTAGATGAATATAAAGATGTCTTGCTTAAGAGAGATCAGCCTGATGATGATCCACTGATTGCAAAAGAACTTCGCATCAGTAATGAAGATAGTAAATCTGAAGACTATGTTTCAGATCAGTATCTGAAAGAGATTATGTCTATGGGTGATAGGCACGATGGATTTCCAGTAGTGTTAAAAGGGTTTATGGGGATTAAACATACTGATGGACATCATAAAGATGGAAAGATTATTAAAGACGCTACGTCAACTTTAAATTCAAAACTTATTGCGTTTCTTTCTTGTAGAAATAATGCCCTTAATGCTTGCTATCCACCAAAAGGATTTATCTCTTGGCACAATAATGCTAATGCTTCAGGCTTTAACATCATTATAACCTATTCAGAAACAGGTGAAGGATGGTTCGACTATTGGGATACTGAAAAGAAAGAACGTATTAGAGTTCAAGATAAGAAAGGCTGGCAAGCAAAGATGAGTTACTTTGGTGAGTATCATACTCCAGATAGCCTATGTTATCATGCCGCTTATACAGACTGTTACCGTATTACTGTATCATTTATTTTTGCAGAGGCTGATGCATTTTGGGAAGAGGTGATTGAGGATCTTGAAACAGAAAGTTAATATAGTATGTGTATGTGTAGGAACAAAGTATACTAAAGAACACGTTAATAGATTACACAGAATGGTAGAGCGAAACTGTACTCTACCATTTTCTTTTTATTGTATATCAGATGTTCAGCAAGAAGTCAATACTATTTTTATTGATAAGAGTCTAGACTTAGAAACTTATTGGTGGAAAATAGAACTTTTTAATCTTGACTTTGATGACCCAACGTTGTATCTTGACTTAGATGTTGTGATACAAAACAACATAGATTATATGTTTGATGACATTGATGATACGCTTAGAATTATCAATGGTGAAGATATTGGCGAGGATTATCCTTATGATGGCTCACCTGATAACATTTTAACTATCCCCACAACTAACATAAATACATCTATAATGTTGTTATATACCAAGCAACATAAAGAAATATACGATAAGTTTATAGATAATATTGATTATAATATCATACACTACTATGGATTAGACAGGTTCATTACTCATGAATACAGCAACCTGTCTTGTTTTGATTTCAAACGTGACTACTATCATAGGGCGAAGGGTTGGTTGTCTGAAGATAAGTTAGATGATAACTTGTTTAACTACGATCCTGATAGAACAATATGTATTTTATCTCAGTGTGAAGACCAACATTATAAAAGTTTAGAGAAATATTTCTTATAAATAAAGGTAAAGTTGAAAATAAATAAGAGATTTACATATGTCGCAGTACGAAGATTTCACACTAAATCAAGGCGCAGACTTTAGTATACAGCTAGAGCTAGTCGATAAAAATCAAGCAAAGAAATCCTTGTCTGGGTATACTGGTAAAGGGCAAATCCGTAAAACTTACTCATCAAGTGATTCAGATGCAGTTACGTTTACTGTAGGAATACCTTCACCAGCAAGTAATGGTATATTAAATTTACAGTTAACTAATGCTCAGACCAGTGCGATGAAATCTGGTCGTTATGTTTATGACGTAGAGATCTCCTCTAACGATAGTGCTTCAAACACTCTTGTTGAAAGAATATTAGAAGGACAGATCACCGTATCGCCTTCGGTCACCAGAAACTAAGGAGACCTTAATGGCTATTCGCATCGTATCAGCCGGGACAACGATTGTTAAGAAAATAACTGTTGGAACTCCCAACAGAATAGGACAGGTTTCCACAGGACGTATTACTACTCTTGATGATGTGAATGGTATAACTGGTCTCGCTGGCGGTTCGTATCTTAGATTTGACTCAGCAACTCAAAAGTATATTCATAGAAACTTCGATAGTGATGGTAGAAACCTAATAAGTGCAGATGTTGGGTTATCTTATAACTCAGCAACAGGTCAAGTAGTTCATACTAACTCAGGTGTTACTTCTGGAGCATATGGTAGTGCTTCCCTAGTGCCAACAATATCAGTAAACGATCTAGGCCATATTGATAGCATAGGCACTGTCTCTGTTGCTGGCGTGTCAACATTAGTATTTGACTCCAATAATGCTACAGTTAGTATTGGAACGGCAGATGGTGGCACATTTAATACTCGTATTGGCTTAAAAGCTTTTAGCACAAATGATCTTGTTGAAAGTTCTGGTAATCTATACTACACTGATGTAAGAGTTAGAGCCGCCCTAAGTGCTAATGTCGTGACCGAAACCTTAACTAGTACATTAGGTGCTGGTGGTCTTGAGTCAGCAAAACTACAAAGTAAAACTCGTGTAGATCCAGATACTGGTCAAGACATTCCAAATGTTTCAGACACAGTTTTATTTTCAACAGATTCTTCAAACCGAATTCTACTACAATCTACCAATCTTGCGATAATAAGTAAAAATAATAAACAGGTGCTAGAAACCACACAAACTGTTAATGGTGCATCTATTGCTCTATTTCACGATGCGAACAAAAAACTTGAAACAACATCTACCGGGCTCACTATTACTGGCAACATAGATGCTGGAACAGGTAAAATACTTTACTCCAACGTGTATTCTAGTGAGGGTGACTTACCTTCAGCAAGTAGTTATCATGGAATGTTTGCTCATGTTCATGGAACACAAAGAGCGTATTATGCTCATGGTGGAAATTGGTTAAAACTTATAGACGAAACTAATACTGCATCTCTGCCTAGTATTGGAAGTAACATAATACCAAGTGCAGATAGTGCATATGATTTAGGATCTCCCACCAATAAATGGAAAGAACTATATTTATCTGGTAAAACACTTTATCTTGGTGGCGTAAGATTAGAAGACCATAATAGTCAGTTAAGAGTATTAGATAGTAATGGTGTCGTAGTTAAATTTGCAATGACTTCTAATACCACCACTGATTTAACTGAAGGATCGAATCTATACTATACAACTGCACGTAACGACTCTGGGACTAGTGAATTCATTTCTGGTGATAGAACATATGGAAACATAACTACAACTGGCTATATTGCTGGTCCAGCCACACTTGTTATTGATCCCGCTGGTGTTGGAGACAATACTGGTAAGGTTGTTATTGCTGGTAACCTTCAAGTAGATGGTGTTCAGACAACTATAAACTCAACAGCATTATCCATCAATGATAAAAATATTATATTAGCAGATAGTGCGGTTGATAGTGCCGCCTCTAATGGTTCTGGTATTACTGTAACAGGATCTAATGCTCTCATACAATATAATGCTACTTCAGACACTTGGGATCTTAATAAGCCATTAGGTTCGACTAGAAATCATTTAGTTAACTTTAGTACAACTAATCTATCAGAAGGTACTAACAAATACTATTTAACATCAAGAGCAGATTCTGCCGCTAAAAACGCTATATCAGTAACTGACACTGGTGGAGATGGGTCTCTAACATATAATCCAGTAAATGGTGTTATAACTTACACAGGACCAAGTGCCGCTGAAGTACGTGCTCATTTCTCAGGTGGCACAGGCATCACCTATAATAGTGGTAGTGGTGAAGTAACTCTTACCAACACTACAGTAGTTGCTGGCACGTATGGATCTGCATCTCTAGTACCTCAAGTTAAAATAAATGCTCAAGGACAAGTAGACTCTATAGGAACGATATCTGTTGCTGGCGTGTCGAGTGCCGCTTTCGTTGAAGCCACAGGAATATTTACAATAAACACAGCGGATGGTAATTCATTCGCAACTACTATTCTTGACAGTGATCTTACAAAGTCTAGAACCAGAGAATCTATTAGATCAGTTGATGCTGGCGGTGACGGTAGTTTCGCTTATGACTCTGCCTCAGGCACATTCACATACACGGGTCCAAGTGCGGCAGAAGTCAGAGCACATCTTAGCGCAAGTGGAGACTTATCATATAACTCTTCTACTGGTGTGTTTAGTTTTGATGTTGAAAATGTCTACACTCAAGGTAACTTTGATAGCGACTTCAATACAACATTAGATGCGGCGGCGATAGGTGGAACAGGAATATCTTATGCGGCTGATAGTAATACTCTAAGCATAACCAATACTGGCGTAACAGCGGCTAGTTATGGTTCTGCTTCTTTAGTTCCTGTCCTAGCAATCAATGCTCAAGGACAAGTTACCTCTGCTTCTACAGTATCTGTTGCTGGAGTATCCTCAACATCATTTGATAGTGATAAAGGTATCTTCACGATAAACACAGCGGATGGGGGATCTTTCCCAACCACTCTCTTCGACTCAGATTACACTAAGTCTAGAACCAGAGAATCTGTAAGAGCCGTTGATGCTGGTGGAGATGGAAGCTTTGCTTATGACTCTGCTTCAGGAACGTTCACCTACACGGGAGCTTCGGCAACTGAAACTAGAGCACACTTTACTGGTGGCAATGGTATTGGGATCACCAACGGTAAAGTTGATATGGACTCTGCCTATAGCGCAGTGTTTAGTAAAGTAACAAATACTAGCGGTGAATTGTTCACTAAGCCCACCGACATTTCTATAGTAGATGGTTCGGCTACAGTTATTGATACCGAGACACACGATAGCGACTTTAAGTCTATAGAGTATCTTGTTCATATGGATGACAGTGCTGGTGGGAATGTTCAACTATCAAAGTTGTTACTAACATATAATAAAACGAATGTGTTCTATACAGAGTATGGCATGACAAGTTCGTTCTCAAATGACAGTGACATTGGAACTTTAACCGCTGATGTTGTTGGTGCTGATATTAGACTAATATTTACAAGATCAACTGGAATGGGTAATATAAAAGTGAAGCCAGTGAAAACTGTAATATCATAAATACAAGTAACGCCTTGGGGAAAGTGAACTATGGCAGAAAAAGATTTTAAAGTTAAGAACGGTTTATTTGTAACTGATAGTGCAAATATTAATAACCTACGTGTTCGCAGTGGCGCAACAGTTGTGGGTGCCATTACTGCTACGGGCGGTGTTGTTGGTAACGTCACTGGTCAAGTATCCACTCTATCCAATCATAACACTGGTGGTTTATCAGAAGGTAGTAATCTATACTATACTACTGGTAGAGTCAACACAGACGCAACTGCATTAGTAGACTCTGCTTATATCACCTTAAGAACTCCTGAGTATGTTAGGTTAACTTCAACTCAAACACTTACTAATAAAACTCTTGTAGATCCTATTATAGACTCATCTAAAATGTTTGGTCTTCAGTATGGTGGCATATCATTTAACGATGATGGGCTGTTAGGAGATTCAACGCAATCTGTATTAAACTTTGCGTCCAGTGATTCGAGTAGATCAGCCGTATTAAGTTTAGGAGTTAGTGGACAGTTTAATCATGGTATTGGTGTTATAGGAACATCCGCTGATAACGATATGGTTATTGGATTTGAAGGGGCTAACACTGAACTTAAAATAAAAAGTGGTGTGGGAAAAGCTCCATTTAATTTAACTGGTGGGACAGATCGTCTTACTATGTCTACAGACGGTAGATTTACTATTCATAGTGGAACTGAAGCGGCATCAAAAACTAATGCAGCTTTCATGATCTCAGGTGGCCTTGGTGTTGATAAGAATATCAGAGGTCAAGATATAATTGCGGCGGGTAATGTCACTGCCACAGGTTCATTATTTGGTACTCTATCAGCGGCGTCTCTTAGTGCAAGATCTACAACAGACTTAAGCGAAGGGTCAAACCTTTACTATACAAGTGCAAGAGTAGACTCTTACATCAATGCATCTATCTTAACATCAGATGTGTCTGAAGGTTCTAATCTTTATTATACAACTGCTAGGGCAGACAGTGACGCTAAAAACGCTATATCAGTTACTGATGGTGGTGGCGATGGTGGTTTAGCTTACAATTCTACCACAGGAGTTATAACATACACTGGCCCCAATGCTGGTGAAGTAAGAGCACACTTCAGTAATGGAACTGGTGTCACTATTACTAATGGTTCTGTTGCCATTGGACAAGATGTTGGCACATCAGCAACCCCTACATTTGCAACTCTTAATACTTCAGGAAATTTGGTAGTTGGAGCAAACCTCACAGTTGGTGGCGATTATATTCTTAACACCACAACTGACCTTAGAGTTACAAACGCTCTAATCAAACTTGCAGACTCGAACAATGGCGATGCTGTTGATATCGGGGTTGTGGGTAGATACAGAGACTCAGCGGCTGGTCCAAAGAGAAGGGCTGGTTTCTTCAGAGATGCTACCAGTGGTGAGTGGACAACATTCACAAATCTAATTCAAGATGGTTTAGATTCCTCTGTTCCAGATTCAGTTATCAATACTAGTGGTGATGGATTTCAACTTGGAACTTGGAACTTCGGAAAACTCAGAGGAAGTTACTTAGGATTTGACTCTGACTTTAGAGTATTCTCTACGAACTATACAATATACGAATCTGATTTTACGGCGGTATCGGCTGGAAGATATGCAATCGATACTTCTTCAAGAGTAGTTAATGTAACCCTTCCACAAAATCCCGTAACAGGAGATTATGTGAGACTCATAGACGTTGCGAACTACTCTACTAACTCTGTTATCGTTAATAGAAACGGAGAAACTATTGAGGGATTTGCGGATAATTTTGAACTCGATTTAGGTCAATCTATTATAGAATTGATACATATAAATAATAACTGGCAACTATATTCGTCTATTGGTCAAAGAGGCCAAAAAGGTGACAAGGGTGATTCAGCGGATGTTGCAACATTTAGTACACAAAGTCAATCGATAGCATTCGCAGTTGCGTTAGGATAGGAAAATAAAATGGCGAAAATACTACTAAGAGATTACGTTTTTACACCGGGGAATGCGGGTGCTGGCACTATTGTTGTTCCGGGGCGGCATACTATTGACACACTCCTTCTAATAACAAACGTAACCGACAATGTTATTATATACAACTTTGGTGACGCATCCTTTGCTGGAACTACGGCAGTATTTACAAAGGGAACTAACACAGATTTCCCTACAGTAGACACTCTTACCAGTGGGTTTACCACTATTACTCTTGGTAAAACTACATCAGGTATGTCGGCATCAGATGCTTTACAAATCTTTGTAGAACCTCAAGTTGAATATGGTCAGACTATCAGACCATGGCAGTTTGGCACAGATGCTATCGAAAGAATGCGTGTATCAAATCCTGAGTCATTGATTGACGCTGACTTTGAATATGGTCTACAGCCTACTAAATGGGCTGGTTACGGAACCATTAAAGGATATCCATCTACGTATGATGAGCCGGGGATTGATGTTACAGTCAGCACTATCACAACAGATTATCAAACGTCTAGTACATCCAATAGTCTTATCACAATAGTATTCTCAGCGGCTCACAACTTAGTGGTTGGTGACGTTGTAAACGTTTCAGGATTGAGTGCTGGTATAGCAGGATTTTCTCGTGCTGATGGTAGCTTCTTATTACATACTGTCCCAAATACTACTACTGTAACATATTTTGCTCGTGGTACGGTTGGAACAACTGGTGGACAGTCTTTGAAAACAGAAGAAACTATTGGTAGAAAAGGCGGCGTTTATGCTAACGCTTCTATTCCAGTAGCATCAATCGCATCGAATGGTGCAGATCCAAGCGTAATAACCCTCACGTTTACTAATCCTCATGGATTAATTCCGGGGTGTCCTATACACACGACTGTGGCTAGTGGAACTAATGCCGCTAATGCTACTGGACCATTTGTTATTAAGTCAACACCAAGCCTCAGAACTCTAACCTATTCAGCAAGAGCTGGTGCGGCAGTTGGAAGTCCATCTAATGTTACGTTGTTTGCTGTTTCTAACGCAACTATTCTACACAGACCTTCGGATGGTGGTGTTATTCTTGCTACAAAAACACCTACTTATGCGGCGGCTGTTGTAAGACAGTCTAAGAGATTCTTCAGGTATCAGTCAGGTAAAGGATTCTTATGGTCATCAGGAACACTATTTGCTCCTAACTATGATATTCAAAGTATTACAGCCGCTGGCACATCAGTGGGTTCTGCTATTACTATTAGAACGGACGATATTGATCATGGTCTTCAAGCGGGGGCAAATATTAAAATTAGTGGAGTGCTAACTTCTGGATATGCTGACACCTACGTTGTATCATCTATTGTGGATGACTATACATTTAGAGTTGCCGCTAAATCAGTTTTAGCAGATACCACAGCGGTTTTGGAAGAAGTTTGTAAAGTAAATGTGACAGGATGGGTTGGTTCCGCTGTTCGTGCGGGTATGTTTGATGATCAGAATGGTATCTATATAGAATACGATGGTAATCAAATGTTCTGTTGCAGAAGATCTTGTACAGAAAACGTAACAGGAACTATATCTGTAACTCAAAATAGTAGTGCTGTTACTGGAAGTAACACTAGATTAAGTGAACAACTTCGGGCTGGTTCTAAAATATGTATTAGAGGTATGACACACTTTGTCACTGAAATTGTTAGCAACACTTCAATGTTTATTACACCAGACTATAGGGGTATTACTCAAGCTGGTGTAAGAGCACAAAAAGTAACTGAGGTTAGAGTGCCGCAATCTAAGTGGAACATGGATAAAGCTAATGGTCAAGGTAGTTCTGGCTATCATTGGGACTTCAACAAGATGCAAATGATTGGCCTTGAATACTCTTGGTATGGTGCTGGTTTCATTCACTTCATGGTTAGAGGTGATGATGGTAGATGGTTGTATATTCATAGGATGAAAAACAATAACGTAAATGATGAAGCCTATATGAGATCAGGTAACCTTCCTGTTAGATACTCTATTGAGAATGACTCGCCTATTACGCACCTAACAAACACTGTGGATAGTAATGCCACATCAATTCCGGGGGCTAACTTACAAGAGTTTGATGATACTGGTATATTAATGATTGATAACGAAATCATTTCATACACAGGTCGTAGCGTAACAGACGGTGCTGGAAACTTCACAGGCTGTACTCGTTCAGCAACATTAACTCAATACCTACAAGGTAATACAAATAACCTTACGGCGGGTGGTGCGATAGGTCACAGTAGTAACACTGGTATTATTGAAATATCTAACACTTGTTCACCAACTCTTTCTCATTGGGGTTCTGCCCTAGTAATGGATGGCGGCTTTGATACAGATAGAGGTTACATCTTTAACTACGCAAACTCTCACAACACATCAGGTGACAAGATTGGTTCAACACCCATCACGTCATTCATGATTAGATTGGCTCCTTCAGTATCAAACTCTTCAGTCGGAAGATTGGGTGCCAAAGAACTACTAAACAGGTCTCAACTCCTACTACAGCAATGTGCAGTTGGAATGTCTCGTGGATCGTCAACTTCTGGTGAGGTGGTTGTTCAGGGTATTATTAATCCTAGAAACTTCAGTGATGCAACATGGAAATCTTTGAATGCTGTGAATGAGGGTGGACAGCCATCATTTGCTCAAGTAGCAGAGAAAGATGATATTACGTGGAGCAGTGGAACTTATGCACTTCCGGGAGAGCGTATCTTTGCTTTCGTTGTTAATGCATCTAGAGCGGATGCCTTAGTAACTGATTTGGATCTTACGGGTCTAAAAGAATTATCAGGTGCTCCTTTAGGTGGAGACTTTAAATATCCAGATGGTCCAGACGTTCTTGCTATTAATGCTTTCACCAAATCAGGTGACGTGAAAGGAACTATTCAGTTAAGATGGGGCGAAGCCCAAGCATAACCATAAGAAGGTATAGAAATGGTACAAAAACTAAGTAACTTTTTAGGCACCTCATTTAGTGAGGCTCCAGTTGACTCCGCTGGAATTGTGTCTATTATTGGATCAACAATAATAAAGTTAGATTCTGGTACTAGTGGTAACTATATCAGAACTCTAACAGGTTCGGCTGGATTAACTGTAACAGCGGCGGCACATTCTTTGGATGGAGTTATCCAAATAGATAGCGACATTATTGCCACAAGAACTGGAACACAGACACTTACTGGAAAAACTCTAAACTTAAGTAACAACACTCTTACTACAACACTTAGTCAACTTAGTGCCGCTGTTAGTGGAGATAATGTTGTAGGCAGTCAAGCAACTCAAACTATTGCTAACAAGACACTAACTAGTCCTACTATAAATGGTGGAGATATTAATGGTCCAATAGCTCTTAATGATGTAACTACCTTTGGTCTTAGAGATGCTACTACTACTGACTTCGAAACTTTAGTAGTTTCCAATAGCGCAAGCCCAGCTTTATCCGCTGATAGAACTCTTACACTTGATGTTAACAATGCTAATAGAACTATCAGTCTTACTGGAGACTTAACTCTTGCTGGAAGCTTTATAACAAGTGGCGCACATACCACCACTTTAACAACTACTGGAAACACTGGCGTCACTTTACCGACATCAGGGACACTTGTGTCCAAGGCTTCGGCATCTTCAATCACGGCGGGTGTGTATGGATCTGGTTCTCTAGTCCCTGTTCTAACTATTGATGCTCAAGGATTTGTGGATAGTGCTGGAACAGTAGCAGTTGCTGGAGTAGCAAGCACAACATTTGATTCGGCAGATGGTATACTAACAGTCGGTACGGCTGATGGTGCGGCGTTTAATGTGACTACTCTACTTACAGCCACAAAACTAAGATCTGAATATGGTGCCGCAATATACACTGAAATGCTTGCAAGAGATGGTGCTGGTAATAATTTAGATGCAGACAAACTTGATGGACAGCATGGTTCTCACTATCGCATTAACGTGTACAGTCAGTCTGGAACTCTTTTAAACTGATATAAATACTAGTAAAATAGGAACGACATATGGCTAACCCTAGTACAAGACAAGGTTTAATAGACTACTGCTTACGCAGACTAGGTGATCCTGTCATCGAAATCAACGTGGACGAAGATCAGATAAGTGATCGTGTAGATGAGGCACTACAGTATTTTAGAGAGTTTCATTCAGAAGCAAGTTATAGAGGATATATCCAACACCTAGTGACAGCGGATGATGTGACAAATAAGTATGTGACAATATCTTCTAACGTACAACAGGTTACGAAACTATTCAAGTTACAAGGTGGTATGTTCTCACGTAATATGTTTAGTGTCAAGTATCAAATGCATATGAATGACATAGCTAATATGCATTCTTATGTTGGAGACCTTGCTTACTATGAACAAGTTCAACAGTATCTGTCTTTACTTGACATGAGATTAAACGGAACTCCTCAAGTAGATTATGTCAGAAAGCAAAATCGTCTTTATGTTCATGGTGAGTTTGGAGAAGATATAAAAGTGGGCGAATATATTGTCGCTGAAGTTTATAGCGTTATAGATGGAAACTCTTATACCGCTGTTTGGAATGACTTATGGTTGAAAGAATATACCACAGCCCTAATCAAACATCAGTGGGGATCAAACCTTATCAAGTTTGAAGGTATGGTAATGCCCGGTGGAGTAACACTAAACGGTAGACAAATATATGAAGATGCTTTACAAGAGATAGCAAGATTAAAAGAGGTTATACGTCTTGAGCATGAACTTCCAGCGGATTTTTTTGTAGGATAATATGGCACAACCAAATAAACTTAATGAAGGTAGTGAATTCACTATACCTTTGAAAAACCTAATAGCACTAATTGCTTTTACTGGCATTGCTGTTTGGGGATACTTTGGTATTACTGAAAGACTTACTTTTATTGAACGAGAACTATTAACCCATTGGGAAGAGATTGAAGAAAACGATGACTGGATTGATGAATGGTCACCCCCAGCATCAGTTCAACAAACAACAAAAGATGTTCAAAAGTTAAAAACAGAAATGGAAATGTTAAGACTAGAACTAGAATACTTAAAGGCAACGGTGTACAAGAAATGAAATATACAAAAGATCTAATAGTATTAGTTTTGGTTATGGGGCTTATGGGAATTTTAGGACTTATAGTCGTAGACGAATTTATGATGGCTAATGAGCATGGTGGAGAGTTGGATGAAAGTGTAATTGGCTTGCTTCAAATGTCACTCACTGGCGTGATTGGTATCGTAGGCGGCTACATTGGTGGAAAGTCGAATGGCAACTAATCTTTACTTCAGTCAAAAGGTAAGCTCTGAACAGAACCTCTATGAAGATATTACCATAGAGTCTTTGAAGATGTTTGGGCAAGACGTTTATTACTTGCCTAGAGACATAGTTAATGAAGACAGAATATTTGGTGATGACGTTCCTTCTAGGTTTAACTCTTCATATAAGATAGAAATGTATATTGAGAATACAGATGGCTTTGATGGAGAAGGAGATCTGTTTACTAAGTTTGGTGTGGAGATAAGAGACCAAGCAACATTCGTAGTTGCTAGACGCAGATGGACTTCAACTATCAATAGGTTTGATAATGATATCAATAGTGAAAGACCAAGAGAAGGTGATCTAGTATACATCCCAATGTCAAACTCTATGTTCCAGATCATGGCAGTAGAGCATGAGCAACCATTCTATCAATTAAGTAACTTGTCTACATACAAACTCAGATGTGAGTTATTTGAATACAACGATGAAGATTTTGATACAAACGTTGCCGCTATTGATGGAATAGAAACATCTTATGCTTATGAGTATCTGTTGACCCTTGACAGTGCTGGAGGAGGCTTTACAGTAGGAGAAGCTGTTAATCAGACACTATCTACGGGAGTAATTATGTCAGGAGAAGTTTCATCCTTCTCAGACTCAGATAATGTTCTTAAGCTTATCCATATCGGCGCAGACGATGGTAAGTATCACGAGTTTGTTGCTAATAGGTTTATAGTGGGAACTACAGACTTAAACGTTGGTGGTAAGAAAGCCACTTCAACAGTCACCGCTGTAGGTGAAGACAACCAGATTAGTCAGAACGAACAGAACACTGACTTTAGTACAATAGGAGCAGGGTTCTTAGACTTCTCTGAGAACAATCCTTTTGGTGACCCGGAGAATAACTAATGGCTGACATATTTGATTTTGGATTTACGGCAGTTGATGAGGATGAACTTGACGCAGTTAAGAATGTTAAGAGTGAAGCATCGTCATCTGATGATAAACTAAACGCTTTATATAACGCAGTAATACCACTGCTAAATAATCTGAAGAAGAACCCCGAAAAGGATTATATCCTTTGGCCTGATAGATTAAATAAAGTTGAACAGTTTGAGGATCACCTCACGAAAATATATAAAGGTTAGTTATGTTCGGAACCCATTTCTATCATGAAAGAATACGGAAGAGTGTAGCAGTATTTGGTACGCTATTCAATAATCTGTATGTTCTACGCAAAGATAGTTCAAATAAAGTTATAAGTCAAGTAAAAGTTCCACTAGCCTATGGTCCTCAGAGAAAGTTTCTTGAGAGAATAAGAGAGAACCCTGACCTAGATACGAACACTAAGGTTGCTATCAAGCTTCCCAGAATGTCTTTTGAGATTACAAACGTTACGTATGATGCTCAAAGACAACTACAGAAGATGAACAACTTTACACAGGCTGGAACAACTAGTAACCTTAGAAACAAGTTTTATAGTTTTGTTCCTTACAACATTGGGTTTCAACTTAGTATATACGCCAAGACACAGGATGATGCTCTACAGATGGTAGAACAAATACTTCCTACGTTCAATCCACAGTATAGTCTTACAATAAAACCATTTGCTGAGTTTCCATCTATAACTGAAGATACACCTATAACTCTACAAAGTGTGGATTTTAATGATGACTTTGAAGGAACTCTGGAATCACGTAGAACTATTATATACACATTAACATTTGAAATGAGAGTAAACTTTTATGGTGCTATCAATGAAACTGGTGTCATCAGAACCTCTATAAATAACATTAGTCAGATAGGAAATGGACTAGCCGACTCAGACGTTCAACTAGGTAAGATATCTGTAACAACAAATCCAGCACTGGCCTCTGCCGATAGCGACTTTGGCTTTACCGAAACTTTTGATTTTCAGGCACCTTTTTAATGGCTGATAATAATGAACCAGTAGATCATGTTGATGATGATTTTGAGTTTGCTAGAAAGACCTATTACGATTTATTAGTAAAGGGGTCTGAAGCACTTGAAGAGATGATGGAAGTCGCACGTGCCACTGAGCATCCTCGTGCGTTTGAAGTCTTGTCTGGCATGATGAAGAACGTTGCTGATGTTAATGGTAACCTTCTTGATCTACACAAAAAGAAAAAAGAATATAACAAAGAAGATGCTTTAAAAGAACTTCCTCAAGGCACAACAAATAACAATCTATTTGTAGGATCTACAAGCGACTTACAAAGAATGCTTTTGTCGAAAGACAGTGATGATGAACAAGATAACGTGGTAGATATAAGTGAATACACATCAGATAAATGATACCTACATGGGTAATCCCAACGTTAAACGTGACGGGATCAACCATAATTACAGTAAAAAAGAATTACAAGAATACTCAAGGTGTATGTCAGATCCTAGCTATTTTGCTAAGACCTATTGTAAGATTATACACCTAGATAGAGGTCTTGTCAACTTCGAACTTTACCCATATCAAGAAAAAATGTTTAACCATTTCAAAGAAAATAGGTTTAGCATTGTGTTGGCTTGTCGGCAATCAGGTAAGTCCATTAGTTCTGTTGCCTATCTTCTTTGGTATGCTTGTTTTAACCCAGAGAAGACTATTGCTATCCTAGCCAACAAGGGTGCGACTGCACAAGAGATGCTAGGACGTATTCACCTTATGCTAGAGAACTTACCTTTCTTCTTACAGCCGGGGTGTAAGGCTCTTAATAAAAGAAGTATTGAGTTCAGTAACAATAGCCGCATCGTATCAGCCGCTACTTCTGGATCTTCTATTCGTGGTATGTCTGTCAACCTTCTATACTTGGATGAGTTTGCGTTTGTTGAGAGAGCGGCTGACTTCTATACCTCAACATATCCTGTTGTATCATCTGGTAAAGACACGCAGATCATAATAACTTCTACAGCAAATGGTATAGGTAATATGTATCATAAACTGTGGGAAGGCGCAATGCAAAAAGTGAACGAGTTTATTCCGTTCAGGGTTGATTGGTGGGACGTACCGGGGAGAGATGAGGAATGGAAACTTAAGACCATATCAAACACATCTCAACTACAGTTTGATCAGGAGTTTGGTAATACATTCTTTGGAACAGGCGATACTCTTATAGCACCACATATTCTTTTAGAGCAAGTAGCCCAAAGTCATATAGAAGTTTTAGAGGGTGGAGATCTTCTTATATACGAAACACCAAAGCCAAAGACTAATTATGTTATGTGTGTTGATGTTGCGAAGGGTAGAGGACAGGATTATTCTACATTTAATTTGATCGACATTAGCCAAAGACCTTTTAAACAGGTTGCCGTTTATCGCTGTAATACTATCTCTCCTATTCTCTACCCTAGCATTATATATAAGTACGCAACTTTGTATAACGAAGCATATGTTATTATTGAATCAAACGATCAAGGCACACTAGTAACTAATGGGTTATATCAAGACTTAGAATATGAGAACCTTCACATGGAATCTGTGGTAAAGGCTGACCGCATTGGTGTTGAAATGAATAAGAAGGTTAAGCGTATTGGGTGTGCGGCTATAAAAGATATCATAGAAAATCGTAAACTTAATATACTAGATCCACAGACTATATCAGAAATGTCTACATTCGTAGCCAAAGGTATTTCCTATGAAGCGTCAGAAGGCAACCATGATGATCTAATAATGAACCTTGTTCTATTTGGTTTCTTTGCTGTTGGTAATAACTTTGAAGAACTAACAGACGTGAACTTAAAAGATATGATGTTTGAACAACGTATGAAAGAAATAGAAAATGACTTGGTGCCATTTGGATTTATAAATGGTGCTGGTGATCCTGAAAAAGAAGATGACGAAGCAGTTCTTCAAGGAGATCAGTTAAAAGGCTGGACAGTTGAACGAAATTGGACACCAAACTTCGACTTTTAATTTGTTATAAATACAAGTGATTGAAAATAACCGTATTATGAAAAACATATAATTCGATTACTGGAAAAAGAAGGAAACAGTTATGGCAATATTTAGCCCATCAGAATCCCCAGCGATTGTCGTTAAGGAAGTTGATCTCACAGGCGGTGTGCCTAATGTTCAAACTACCACAGGCGCATTTGCAGGGAAATTTCGTTGGGGGCCAATCGAAGAGGCAGTATTAATAGACAACGAAGCAAGTCTTGCCTCTAAATTCGGTGCTCCTGATGACGCACATACCGTAGATTTTCATACGGCGGGAGGATTTTTAAAATTCTCAAATAGTCTTCAAACAGTTCGTGTCGCAGATACAACCGCATTAAATGCGGCTGACTCAGCGGGTGCGGCAGAACAAATTAAAAACCAAGCGGCTTTTGATGTATCAACTACTCTAGCTGGCAAATCGACTTTCTACGGAAAGTATGCTGGTGCTTTAGGTAGTTCACTACAAATTGTTTGGTCAGATGGAAGTAATTGGGCAACATGGGGAAGTGCCTATAAAGCACAGTTCGATGCAACCCCAACAGGAAATGAACGTCATGTTCTTGTTCTTGATGAAGATGGTGTTATCACAGGGACAGCGGGAACTGTTCTAGAGAGATATCCATTCGTATCAAACTCTTCTACTGCTACTAACACAGACGGTACTTCTAACTATATGAAGAACGTTATTAACAGAAAATCAAACTACATTTATGCTACTACACACGTAGATAGCACAGGATCAAAATCTTTACTTGGTGGTGTTGACGGATCAGCCGCTGGCACAGACGATTATCTAAGAGGGTTTAATAGTTTCGAAGATAAAGATACTATTCAAGTTGACTTCTTAATCGCACCGGGCAAGGCAGTTGCTGGTGATCAAGCTACAGTAGTGAACGATCTTGTAACAACAGCGGGTACTACACGTAAAGATGCTGTTGTAGTATCTTCGCCAGCCTCTGCATCAGTAGTAGGTAATGCTACTCCAGATACTGCTACAGTAACAGATACTGGTAGTTACACTTATAGTGATTACTTATTTGTTGACAACAACTGGTTAAAGATGTATGACAAGTTTAACGATAAGTATATCAACGTGCCAGCCGCTGGACAAACAGCGGGTATTATGGCGGCTTCGGATGCAAACTCCGCACCATGGTTCTCACCAGCGGGTTCACGTAGAGGTCAGTACTTAGGCGTAACAAGCTTGGCCTACACTCCTACCAAGGCTCAAAGAGACACACTGTATAAAGCAGGGATCAACCCGATTGCTAATTTACCGGGGCAAGGTATCTTACTATATGGTGACAAAACACACATGAACAGACCATCAGCATTTGATCGTATTAATGTTCGTAGGTTGTTTAATGTTGTTGAAAGAGCAATCGCAAATGCGGCAAGAAACACATTGTTTGAACTTAACGATGAGTTTACTAGAGCGGAATTTGTTAACATCGTAGAACCATTCCTGAGAGAAATCAAAGGTAGACGTGGTATCACCGACTTTAGGGTTGTATGCGATGAGACAAACAACACTACTGCCGTTATAGATAGAAACGAGTTCATTGCAAACATCTTCATCAAACCAGCACGTTCTATTAACTACATAACTCTTAACTTTGTAGCTGTAAGATCAGGCGTTGACTTTGAAGAAGTCGCTGGCCTATCGGTATAAGGAGATAAGAAGATGGCAGTACTAGGCGTAGATGATTTTAAAGCCAAGTTACGTGGTGGTGGAGCGAGACCTAATCTCTTCAAAGCCACGATTAACTTTCCGGGCTATGCAAACGGAGATGTAGAGCTTACATCTTTCATGTGTGAAGCGGCACAACTTCCCGCTTCCACTATGGCAACAATAATTGTTCCTTTTAGAGGTAGACAATTAAAAATGGCAGGGGATCGTACATTTGAAACATGGACACCCTCTATCATTAATGACACAGACTTTAATGTTCGTGACGCAATGGAACGTTGGATGAATGGTATGAATGCTCACGCAACAAATACTGGTTTAACCAATCCTGTTGATTACGAAGCAGATCTTGTTGTTGAACAACTTGACAAAGATGGTTCTACATTAAAGACTTATAACTTTAGAGGTTGTTTCCCTACTAACGTTTCTCCAATCGATCTGAACTATGCTTCAGAAAATGAGATTGAGAAGTTTACGGTAGAGTTCCAAATGCAATATTGGGAAGCCGCAACCACTTCTTAAACGAAGTATAAATAAAGAACAAGAGGGGCTGTGATGGCCCCTCTACCTCCACAACACTAGGAATTACAATGGCAGACGATTCTATTAAATTATTTGGTTTTGAAATCAAACGTTCTAAGAAGAAGCAAGATGAAAAGCTTACTTCTATTGTTCCACCTGTTGATCAGGATGGTGCTGGTTATGTTACTTCGGCTGGTGCTCACTATGGCACTTATGTTAATATTGGTGGTGAAGACCACGCTAAAGATAACTTACAGAATATTCAACAATATCGTGCAGTTGCTACTCACCCTGAGGTTGATGCGGCGATAGAAGATATTGTGAACGAAAGCGTTATATCAAGCGAGAGTGAGAGTTCGGTAAATCTAATATTAGATAATGTTGAAGGTCTCAGTGACTCACTTAAGAAACAAATCACTGAAGAGTTTGACACCATCGTATCCATGTTAAACTTTAATGATTTAGGTCACGATATGTTCAGACGTTGGTATGTCGATGGTCGTATCTACCACCACTTAGTCGTAGATGAGAAGAACTTAAAGGCTGGTATTCAGGAAATAAGACCAATCGATTCTTCTAAGATCCGCAAAGTAAAAGAAGTTAAGAAGAAAAAAGATGTAGTAACAGGTGCTAGTTTGATAGACTCAGTTAATGAGTTCTATATTTACCAAGAGAAACCGGGGTCACAAACCTCTGGTGTCAAACTATCTAATGACTCAGTTTCTTATGTAACATCAGGTCTTTTGGATGCCACTCGTAAGCGTGTAGTTTCTCACTTACACAAAGCACTAAAGCCAATCAATCAGTTGCGTATGATGGAAGACTCTCTAGTTATTTACAGACTAGCCAGAGCACCCGAAAGACGTATATTCTATATCGATGTAGGTAACTTACCAAGAGGTAAAGCTGAAACATATATGAAAGATATTATGGCTCGTTACCGTAATAAACTTGTATATGATGCAGACACTGGTAAGATTAGAGATGATCGTAAGCATATGTCAATGCTTGAAGACTTCTGGCTACCTCGCCGTGAAGGTGGTAGAGGTACAGAGATATCAACACTCCCCGGCGGTGAGAACCTTGGACAGATTGATGATATCATATACTTCCAGAAGCGTTTGTATAGATCGCTAAACGTTCCAGTTAGTAGGCTTGAGCAAGAGACACAGTTCTCTTTAGGTAGATCCACAGAGATCTCTAGAGATGAAGTTAAGTTCCAGAAGTTTATTGACAGACTACGTAATAGATTTGGTATGCTTTTCACAGAAGTTCTGAAGAAGCAACTAATCATGAAGGGTCTTATCACTGAAGATGATTGGAACAACTGGAAAAACGATATTACAGTTGACTATATAAGAGACAATCATTTTACAGAACTTAAAGATGCAGAGTTATTAGCGAATAGATTACAACAACTAGATCAAGTACAACAGTATGTCGGAGAGTTCTTCTCTAAAGAATACGTGCTTAAGAATGTATTAATGCTAGATGATGATGGTATAAAGCAAATGAAAGATCAGATTACTAAAGAAAAAGAATCTGGCGAAATTGAAACCGATGATGAGGAAGAACAACAATGAGTATAGATCAACCACTTGAACAGCCAGAAATGAGTCAAGATGCTAAAATGAATAGCTTTATTCAGAATGTAGTAGATGATGACTTTGCTAAAGCGGCACCTACATTCCACGAATTGCTACAAGCAAAAATGGATGATGCGTTAGATCAAGAAAAAATTGCTGTTGCGGCTCAGATGTTTAATGGCGCAGAAGAAGAATTAGATGATGATGATCCTTCTGAAGAAGATATCGATGCGGCTATAGATGAGTTAGACGATGAAGATGACGATGATACTGAAGAAGAAGACGATACAGAAGAATAATTATATCATGTCAAAAATCTTTTTAGTATAAATAAAGGTAATAATATGACGAAAACGTTTAGAAATATGAGGGAACTTGCTGGTAGGAAACCTTCTGGTGAAATGGTCTTTAAGAAAAAGATCAGTGGCCTTCCCGTAATGATTCATAAAGAGAAGAACGGTTTTGTTGTGTATATAGATGGTGACAGACTCGATGACTATAAGTCTCAGAAAGAAGCTGAGAAAATGGCTAAAGAATTTGTTAAACAATATAGAGGTTAATTAGATGAAGCTGATCACAGAATACACTGAAACAGATGTTCAGTGCATAGTAGAGAAAAAAGAAGATGGCACAAAATCTCATGTGATTGAAGGCGTCTTCATGCAAGCTGAGTCAAAGAATAGAAACGGACGCATATATCCAAAGCCTATTATGGAAAAGGCAGTTGGTAAGTATGTGAACGAACAGGTTTCCAAGAACAGAGCGGTTGGTGAGTTAAATCACCCTGAAGGACCAACTGTTAACTTGGATAAAGTATCCCACAAAATCACAGAACTTTCTTGGAAGGGAAATGATGTTGTGGGTAAGGCACAAATACTGGATACTCCAATGGGTAATATCGTAAAAGGTTTACTTGAGGGCGGCGTTCAACTAGGTGTGTCAACTCGTGGTATGGGTAGCCTTGAGCAACGTAACGGAACTATGTACGTCAAAGATGATTTTATGCTTAATACGGTTGATATCGTACAAGATCCATCTGCACCAAATGCTTTTGTTAATGGGATAATGGAAGGTGTAGAGTGGGTTTGGAATAATGGCATCATTGAAGCTCAAGAAATTGAAAGAATAGAGACTGAAATAAAAAATGCTCCACGTGCGGATCTTTATGAGACGCAAGTGCGTGAGTACAAGAATTTCCTCTCGTTATTGAAACAAACATGATTAAGGAGTCTAACATGGCTGATCAAATCGAAGAACAGGATGTAGAACTTCTAGACGAGTCGGAAACCGATCTTGTAGAGAAAGAAGCTCACGATCCTAAGAATGCTGAAGCCCAATCAGTAGCATCTGTTGATGCCGCTGAGAAAAAAGGCCCGGTCGCTAAGAAGCGTAAGGGTGATAAGGGAACAAGCGAACCAATGCAAAAAGGCGATGCTGGCGCAATGAAAGCCGAGTCTGTCGATATCGATGGAGATTTTAGTGAAGACTTGAATGCTCTTGTTGAATCTGAAGCCACACTCAGTGATGAGTTTAAAGCTAAAACAGCAGTAATCTTTGAAGCAGCGGTTAAATCCAAAATCTCAACAGAGATCAATCGTTTAGAAACAGAATATGCCGATCAGTTGGCAGAAGAAGTTGCTACAACTAAAAACGATCTTGTAGAGAAAGTGGACAGCTACCTAAACTATGTGGTTGAACAGTGGATGGATGACAACAAACTTGCAATACAATCTGGACTACGTTCAGAAATTGCAGAAGGCTTTATGGATAAGTTGAAAGACTTGTTTGTAGAATCTTATGTTGAAGTCCCTGAGTCCAAAGTTGACCTAGTAGACGAACTTGCAACTGCAAACGAAGAACTGGAAGAGCAGTACAACGAAGCAGTAGCTAAAGCTATGACAATCTCAGAAGAGTTAGAAACATACAAGCGTGAAGCGATTATTCGTGAAGCTTCTAAGGATCTAGCAGAAACTCAGGTTGAAAAGCTTGCCAAACTAGCAGAATCTGTTGATTTTGAATCAGAAGAGGCTTTCACTAATAAAGTGGCAACTCTGAAAGAATCATATTTCTCACAGAAAACTGCAACATCTATTATCGCAGAAGAAACAGAAGATGATACAGCGGATGACACTGTAGAAACTTCAGCGGCAATGGAAAGTTACCTAAACGCAATAAGAAAAACAACTAAGTAAGTTAAGGAGATCCAATTATGGAAACTTATGATCGTCTCGTAGAGAAGTGGTCACCAGTATTGAACGAAGAGTCAGCGGGTTCTATTACCGATGCTCACAAGCGTTCTGTTACGGCGGCTGTTCTAGAGAACACTGAGAAAGCCCTGCAAGAGCAAGGTTTACAAGAAGTAGCGGCTAACGCCGCTGGTGCTGGTACTGCCGCAACAGGTGCGGCTGACAACTGGAACCCAATTCTGATTTCACTCGTCAGACGTGCGATGCCAAACATGATGGCATATGACGTTGCTGGTGTTCAGCCAATGTCAGGTCCAACAGGCTTGATCTTCGCAATGAAGTCAAACTACAAAACAAGTAAAGCTGGCGTAGCAGTCGGTGATGAGGCACTATTCAACGAAGCGGCAGTAGGCTTCTCTGGTGACTCAGCAACAACTGGTAACGGTTCACCTTCAGGTCTTGCTGGTGTAACTGATACAGATGGCGGCGGTTCTATCGTTGACTCTGGTTCAGCAAATGTACCTTACACTGGTGATGCATATACTACAGCGGAAGCTGAAGGTTTAGGCACATCTGGTGGTGAAGCATTCTCAGAAATGGGCTTCAGCATTGAAAAAGCAACAGTGACCGCAAAGTCACGTGCTTTGAAAGCTGAGTACACTCTAGAATTAGCACAAGACTTGAAAGCAATTCATGGTCTTGACGCTGAAACAGAGTTAGCCAACATTCTGTCAACTGAGATCCTTGCGGAAATTAACCGTGAAGTTATCCGTACAATCAACAGCCAAGCCAAAATCGGCGCACGTCAAGCTAACGTTACTGTAAAAGGTATCTTCGACTTGTCAAGCGATGCTGATGGTCGTTGGAGTGCTGAGAAGTTCAAAGGTCTAGGCGTACAGCTTGATCGTGAAGCTAACGTGATTGCAAAAGAAACACGAAGAGGAAAAGGTAACTTTATTATCTGTTCTTCAGACGTAGCTTCTGCACTTGCCGCTTCTGGTATGTTGGATTATTCTCCAGCATTGTCAACAAACTTAAATGTTGATGACACAGGTAACACTTTCGCTGGTGTGTTGAATGGTCGTATTCGGGTATATATTGACCCATATGCAACTTCCGACTACATCAACGTAGGCTATAAAGGTTCTAACCCATATGACGCTGGTGTATTCTATTGCCCATATGTACCTTTAACAATGGTTCGTGCCGTAGGTGAGAACGACTTCCAGCCACGTATCGGGTTCAAAACTCGTTATGGCATGGCGTCTAACCCATTCGTAGGTGCCGCACCCGCTGATGGTCTTGCAACTGCACGTACTAACCAGTACTACAGAATCTTCCGTGTAGACAACATTCTCACATAGATTTAAATATAAAAAAGGGGGGGATTAAACCCCCCCGCAACTAGCGCATCGTCTGGCCTGATGGTGCGCTTTTTTTATGCGGCCTGTTTCATTAACCATTTGCTCATAATGTTCTCATACCACTCAGGGTTATTATCCTTCAGAACATTAATAGGAGAAGAACCTAAATTACTTTTGTCAGAAGTAGCAACTGCATACTCTTCAACAGTAAAAGACTCACAAAGTTCTTTCATAAACTGTGACTTAGTGACAGGAGCACCCCTATGCTTGAAACGTGCGATAAACAGATCAGCACCACGTCCAACCATAGTAGGGTGGACGTGGATGTCATCAGGATATACTGGTCTGCCCTCATAATCACCTCTATACATTAAGTAACCACCGTGATAACTAAACTTAGATTTCACAAACTGTGTCATATGATTCGCCTTTTCTATTGCTTACATACTATTATTAACATATAAAAGAGCCTGTGTCAAGGGTATAAATACAGTTATACAGAGTTTTTTAGGAACAACTTATGCCTACATTAAATCCAACATTAGCGGTAGATACCACAACATCAGCTTCAGCGTTGAATAATGTTAACTACTTGCAACCAAATGCTTTTAAACTTACTATTGATCACAAGCATTTTCAGAACCTAGAGTTCTTTTGTCAGACTGTTATGCATCCATCGTTGTCATCTAACCCCGTAGAAGTCCCATATAAGAGAATTTCTTCTATACCTTTTGCTGGAGATAAGTTGACATTTGGTGAATTAACTGCTATGATAATAGTTGACGAAAATCTTAATGCTTATACAGAGATGTATAAATGGTTGGAGAGAACTATAGAACTACAAGATAACACACCTTTGTATAGGACATCCTCTAAGCCACCTACATATGCTGATATTACTTTAAACATTCTAAGTAGTAATAATAACAAGGTTAGACAGATCAGATACATTGATTGTATCCCGACAAGTCTTGGTGACATGACATTAGAATCTACATCAGGTGACGTATCTTTCATAACATTCCCAGCATCATTTAGATTTTCTTATTTTGAACTGAAGTAACAAACGAAAGTATATTATGAAAACATTAGAAGAAGTCATTGCGGCTTGGCAAGAAGATTGTCAAATCCCTAGAAATGATTTAGCAGAGACCTCTCGCTCAACTCCAAAGCATCATGCCAAGTATCTTGAAGTCTTGGCGAATGCTAAGTTGCGTCTTAAGAAGACAGAGATGGATCAAAAGATTTTACTTAAGAACAAGTGGCTATACTATAATGGTAAGATGGACCAAGAAGAAATAGAAGCCCGTGGCTGGGACTATGATCCTCTCAACGGTCTTAAGATCCTTAAGGGCGATATGAACTATTACTACGACTCTGATATTGAGATCCAAGAGTCTGAGATGAAAATAGAGTACTTAAAGACCCTTATAAATACAACCACAGACATAGTAGATGCTCTTAAGTGGCGGCATCAAACTATTGGTAATATTATAAAATGGAAAGTATTTGAAGCGGGTGGATAATGTTTAATCATGTAGATCACGGTATTAGTTTACCAAAAATGACTAGGAAGACAAGTAAGGGTGGGCGTAAGTATTTCACTCCAGAAGGCAATGCGTATCCTTCTATAACAACAGTTCTTAGTATCCTCAGTAAAGATAGTATCATAGCATGGCGCAAGAGAGTTGGTGCTGAAGAAGCCAATAAGATCTCTCTTCAAGCGGCTACCAGAGGAACTTCTGTCCACAAGTTAGCAGAAGATTATCTGGACAATGTAGATGATTGGGATAAGGATGCTATGCCCAATAACCTATTCACCTTTAGTCATCTCAAAGATATAATGGATGACAGAGTAGACAACGTTTGGTTTCAAGAAGAATACCTTTATAGTGACAGACTTAAGTGTGCTGGACAAGTAGATTGTATTGCTGAATACAATGGAGAACTATCTGTAATAGATTTCAAAACATCACGTAAGCCTAAAAAGATAGAGTGGGTCACTAACTATTTTATCCAAGCATCTTTTTATGCGGCGGCTTTCTATGAGCGAACAGGTGTTCCTATCAAGCAGGGTGTTATTATGATTGCTGTAGACCACGATCACCCACAGATCTTCACTGTTAACACACACGATTACCTAAAAGAGTTTATGAGTGTACGTGAACAGTATAGAGAACTAAAAGAAAATGGCTGACATAACCGTTAAGTTAAAAGACTATAGTATGATGTATGTTGATTGCGAAGGTGGCTTTGCATATGAACTATCTGATTACTTTTCTTTTTACGTTCCGGGATACAAGTTTATGCCAGCCTATAAGAATAAGATATGGGATGGCAAGATAAAGTTATTCAACCGTATGACAGGCGAATTGAATGCTGGACTTTATGTGTATCTAATAAAGTTTTGTCAAGAGCGTGGTTATACTTTAGATACAGAAGAAACTAAGTATGGTTTCCCTCTAGTTAAAGATAAGATCACTGATTTAAATCATTACCTCGAAAATGATAACTTACCCTTCATGCCCAGAGAATACCAGTATGATGCCGTTCTAAAGGCTTTAGAGCGCAGTAGAGGCATACTTTTGTCACCAACAGGTTCTGGTAAGTCTTTTATAATATACATCCTAGCAAAGTATTGGTTATATCATTTGTCTAATGGGTTATCATATCCAAAGGGTGGAAGAGTTCTTATCATCGTTCCAACAACATCTTTAGTAGAACAAATGCACCAAGACTTTGTAGACTATGGTATGTCTGAAGATGGTATGCACAGAATATACTCAGGGAAAGATAAGAATACTGATAAGGCTATCATAATATCTACTTGGCAGAGCATATATAAATACCCTAAGAAGTGGTTTGAACAGTTTGGAATGGTTATCGGTGATGAGTGCCACGGGTTTAAATCTAAGTCGCTATCATCTATTATGAATAAAGCGACTGAAGCAAAATATAGATTTGGCACTACGGGAACTCTTGATGGCACACTGACACACAAACTTGTACTAGAAGGTCTATTCGGACCAGTGTATAAGGTTACTACGACTAAAGCATTGCAAGACGATAGCACACTTGCTGATTTAACTATAAAGGTGCTTCTATTAAATTATTCAAAAGAAGTCAGGAAAAACTTTGGTAAAAAAACATATCAGGAAGAAATTGACTTCATCATTGGAAACCCTTCTCGTAATAAGCTTATCACTAATCTGGCTTTATCTTGTGAAGGAAACACTCTTGTATTATACAATCGTGTGGCAGATCATGGAAAACCACTCTTTGAGATGATGCGTGATAAGATTGATTCTAATAGAAAAGTATTTTTTGTTAGTGGTGACGTGAAGACTAATGACAGGGAAGCCATAAGGAAGATCGTAGAAAAACAAAAGGATTCGATAATTGTTGCATCATTGGGAACTTTCAGCACTGGTATTAACATTCGCAATCTGCATAATATAATATTTGCTTCACCAAGTAAATCGCAGATAAGAGTGCTACAGAGTATTGGACGTGGACTAAGACAGTCTGATGATGGAAGAACGACTAGGTTATTTGATGTAGCAGATGATCTACATTGGAAGGCTCAAAAAAATTACACACTACTACACTCCGCAGAAAGAGTGAAGATATATGAAAAAGAACAGTTCAAATATAAAATTGTCAAGGTAGATATATAATGAATGAAATAAAACAATTCAAGTTAGTTAGCGGAGATGAAATAATCTGCGAAGTTCTAGAATGGCCTACTGATGATTTCAGTGGACTAGTTGTTCGTAGGGTCTTACAACTAAGAACTACCTTTGATAAAAACGGTAATAGGTATTATACCTTTAGACCTTGGATGGCTTTGCAAGAAGGTGGTGATATGTTTATCTCTTTAGAGGGTAATCATCTTGTTGGAGAAGCCAATCCAGATCTTATAATGGTAAAAAATTATAAAGAAGCAATAGATAATAACGAACTATCAGAAGAAGAACTAATAGAAAAAGTGGGTGAGTATGTTGAAAAACTAAAAGAGATGCGTGATGGTATGGAATTATATCACGATTCAGATAGTCCTAATGTGCTATCATTCCCAACTCCCAGAAACAAAATGCATTGAAGGAAATGACATGAGCATACAAAAACTAAATTTCAAAGAGAGATCTCTCCTATTCGCAAAGCTTGCAAGCATATCTTACAACAAACCAAGCAAAGTTAAAACTGAAGCGAAGAAGTTAGGTTTTACAACTGTAGAATTTTATGATAAGGATGGAGCACAGGCATATAGGTTTGGTAATAAGACTGATCTGGTTATTGCTTGTCGTGGTACACAACCTACAGAGTTCAATGATATCAGTGCTGATCTAAAAGCAATGCCAGTGATAGCAGAAACTCTTAGTAGAGTTCACAGAGGCTTTAAGGATGAAGTGGATATGCTGTGGCCTAGAGTTATGGCTGACATAATGGGCTTAAAGGGTAAAAGAGAACTTTGGTTCTGTGGTCATTCTTTAGGAGCGGCGATGGCTACTATTATGGCAAGTAGGTGTCATTTCAATGATAAGGTTCCTAACCCTCAAGAACTATACACATACGGATCTCCTCGTGTAGGTTGGAGAAGGTATGTTAAAAGTTTATCTGTAGTCCATCATAGGTGGAAGAATAATAATGATATCGTCACTACAGTTCCTCTACGGTTGATGGGATATGTTCACCATGGAACACAACACTATATAAATGCATATGGTAAGTATGTTAGTCTGACCAAATGGCAAAGAGTTAAAGATAAGTTGAATGGTATGTGGATGGGTTTGAAAAAAGGTAAAGTTGATAACTTTAGTGATCATTCCATGACAGAATATATCAAACACATCAAAGCAATAGACTAGGGTATTCTCTACTCCTCAAAGCCTACTCTTTAATTATATACACCTTTTGGTGATTCGTCAAGTCTTTTTTTACACTTGACGCTAATAAAAATATATGCTATACTCTAATGAATTGAAGGATTTATAATGGCACGAACTAAGCGAAAAAGTATTCATTATGTGAACAACAAAGAGTTCTCTCAGGCTGTTGTAGTATATTGTACTGAACTAGCGGAAGCTAAAAAAACTGAAATTGCGTTACCTATTGTACCTGATTACATAGCTAGTTGCTTCCTAAAAATATGCGAAGGATTATCGCACAAGTCTAACTTCATTCGGTATACCTATCGTGAAGAGATGGTTATGGATGCTGTAGAGAACTGTCTTAAAGCCATTGAGAATTATAATATTGAAGCGGCTACTCGCACTGGTAACCCTAATGCGTTTGCTTACTTCACACAAATATCTTGGTATGCATTTCTAAGACGCATAGCCAAGGAAAAGAAACAGCAAGATGTTAAGTTAAAGTATATGGCATCTTCTGGTATAGAAGAATATATTATGAGCAATAACGACACTGGAACTCATGTTGCTGGTGCGTTTATAAACACGTTAAAAGGACGTATTGATAAAGTGAAAGAGAAAGATGATGAATTTAAAATATTTGCTAAAGAAGAAAAGAAGGCTACCAAGCGGCTCAAGAAAAATGTTTCTGTTGATTCCGACTTGAGTGGCTTTTTATGAAGATTGCGATATTAAATGATACTCACTGTGGCATACGTAATAGTAGCGATTTGTTTATTGCCAATGCTGATAAATTCTATACTGATACCTTTTTTCCGTATCTTGTGGAAAACAACATTAATCATATTGTTCACTTGGGCGATTATTACGATAATAGGAAATACATTAATTTTAGAGCACTTAACTGTAATAGAAAACATTTTCTCCAACCTCTTCGAGAACTTGGAATCACTATGGACATTATCAGGGGAAACCACGACACCTTCTACAAAAATACTGGTGAGTTAAACTCTCTGAAGGAACTTCTTGGTCACTACATGAATGAGATCAATATTATCCATGAACCCACTGTGATGGAATACGATGGCTTTAGTTTAGGATTAGTTCCTTGGATTGATGATGAGAATGAAGAGACAACTTTAAAGTTTTTAGAGTCTGCAAAGTGTGATTGGCTTGCTGGTCACTTTGAGATCAATGGCTATGAAATGATGAAGGGCATAAAGTTTGATGGTGGTCTTGATCGTAAGGTCTTCCAGAGATTCGAACAAGTCCTATCAGGACATTTTCACACTAAGTCAGCACAAGGTAATATCAAGTACCTTGGATCACAAATGGAGTTCTTCTGGAATGATGCACACGATAATAAATTCTTTCATGTCTTGGATACGAAGACCCGTGATCTTCAAGCTATTCGAAATCCTCATACTTTATTTCATCGCATTCGTTATGACGATAGCAGGGATAACTATCTGGAATATAATCTAGATCAGGTAGATAACAAGTTTGTAAAGATAGTTGTTATTAATAAGTCTAATCCATATGAGTTTGACAGGTTTGTCGATAAGGTTCAGTCTTGTAAGATTCTAGAACTAAAGATTGCTGAGAACTTTGATGAATTTATTGGAAAAAATGTCAAAGATGATGATATTTCGGTTGAAGATACTTCAGAATTGTTGTATACTTATGTAGATGCAGTAGACACTGATTTGGATAAAGACCGAATCAAACAAGAAATGTCTTCGCTCATGATAGAGGCACAGTCTTTAGAGATAGCATAAATGATTATATTTAAAACTTTGGCATGGAAGAACTTCCTTAGTACGGGTAATAACTTTACTAAGGTTGATTTTACAGCCCACAAATCTACGTTAGTTATAGGCCATAATGGGGCTGGTAAATCTACAATGCTTGATGCGTTGTCGTTTGCCCTATTCGGCAAGGCTCATCGTAACATATCTAAACCTCAACTAGTCAATTCTATAAACAATAAGGATAGTATGGTTGAAGTAGAGTTTACTGTGCATGGTTCTGATTACCTTATTCGTAGAGGTATAAAGCCTAATATATTTGAGATAATGCATAATGGAGAACTTATAGATCAGTCTTCTCATGCAAAAGACTACCAGAAGATCCTTGAGCAAAACATCTTGAAGCTTAATCATAAAAGCTTTCACCAGATTGTAGTGTTGGGATCGTCTTCATTCATTCCTTTTATGCAACTCTCATCACCTAATCGTAGAGATGTTATTGAGGATCTTCTGGACATTAATGTATTCTCAAAGATGAATGGTTTACTGAAAACAAAACATAGCACACTAAAGGATCAGATGAAAGATGTTGCCCATCAAAGCACTGTTAATCAGACGCAACTTGAGGCGCAGAAAAAGTATATTAAAGATATTAAATCAATCAACAAAGAACAGAAAGAAGCGAAACTCGAACTCATTGCAGATTGCCAGAATGAAATCAAAACTCTCAACGGAAAGAATACTGAACTAAGTGATAGCATTCAACAGTATCTTCCTTTTGCTGATGAAGAGAAAGCAAAACGTGAAGGTGAAATAAAATCTCTTGAGAAGTATAAGACTAAGTTTGGCACAGAAATAAAGAAGCTTGTGAAAGAAGTACAGTTCTTTGAGACTAATGATATATGTCCTACTTGCACTCAACCTATCACAGAAGATACTAAAAAAGATCATGTGTTTAAAGGTAAGGAAAGAGCCAAAGAACTTCAGACTGCATCTAGTAAGGCTGACGAAGAACTATTATCAGCCCAATCAGCATTAGTATCTGCCGCTCAAATAATAGAAACTTGTAGACAGAAACAGAATGAACTAGCAGTAAACAACCAATCTATATCACAGTTTCAATCTTCTATTGATCGCACTCAAAAAGAGATAGGTAAACTTGATCACAACATAGATATGGACGAAGCGAATGGTGAGCTTACCACTCTTTCAGACAATCGTGATTCTTTGGTGGAAGAGAAACTAATATTAAATGAGCAATCCAATTATAATATTGTTATAGGTGAAATGCTTAAAGACACTGGCATCAAGACTAAGATTGTGAAAGAATACTTACCAGTTATTAATATGCTTGTCAATAGGTATTTACAGACACTAGACTTCTTTGTGTCATTTAACCTAGACGAATCATTTCAAGAAACTATTAGATCTAGACATAGAGATAACTTTTCATATCAATCATTCTCAGAAGGTGAGAAGTCACGTATAGATCTATCATTACTATTTACATGGCGGCACATAGCCAAGATGAAGAATAGTGTTGCTACTAATCTACTTATACTTGATGAGACATTTGATTCTTCTTTAGATCATGAAGGGGTTGACAATCTTATGAAAATCATATATAGTTTAGACAACGATACCAATGTATTTGTCATATCACATAAAGGTGAGATGATGGAGAATAGGTTCGAGAATAAAATAGAAATATACAAAGACAAAAACTTTAGTAGGATAAAATAATGGAAATGTTTTTCTTGGTCATAAGTATGTGGGGCAAGACAGAAATGAATGAGTGGCTATATATTGGCAATCAGTATGTCTTAAACTATCCCATGACTCAAACAGAATGTGAATCGATGAGATCAGAAGGAAAGTGGATGGACTATATGTCCAATGAATATTACAGACTTCAATTTGATTGCTCGTCTGAAAGTTTATTAGAGGCCGCAAGCCTACCAATAGTGAAAAAGGAAATTTTATAATGGAAATCAGTGCAGAAACAGTGAATGTGCTAAAGAACTTCTCAAACATTAATGCTAACATAGTCATTAGGCCGGGGAATAAGATAATGACTATATCTGAAGCTAAGAACATCTTAGCGGAAGCACAAGTAAAAGAAACCTTTGATGATGTTGTAGGTATTTACGATCTATCTGAGTTTCTAAATATGCTAGGACTAGTTGATACTCCTAGCGTTAGGTTTGAAGATAACTTCATGAATATCAATGGTCAGTCTGGTAGAGAACTTATTAAGTATTATTATGCTGATACAGAGATGTTGACAAGTCCTACTAAACCAATCGAAATGCCAGAGGCAGATGTCTGGTTTGACTTGGATATGAATACACTCAATGGTCTAAAACGTGCGGCAAGTATCTTTGGGCATGGACAGATGGTTATTGAAGCAGACGATGGTGCTATCAAGTTATCAGTGAATGATCCTGAGAATAGCACTGCTAACACTTATGCAGTAGTAGTAGATGGGGGATACAACAAAGACGTATTTAAATTCGTTATAAATATCAACAATCTTAAGATGGTCTCTGACGATTACAAGGTTAAAATATCATCAAAACTTATTTCTGAGTTTAGTAACTCAGACGCAACCCTAAAGTATTGGGTTGCATTAGAAAAGTCATCAACTTACGGAGAATAAAAAATGGCTAAACAAGAAGACGAAGTGAAGTTGGCGCATGAATCTCATGCTCCAGTATACGATATGGCAAGTCGAGTATGCCGTTCAACTGTAGCAGTGATTGATACTATGGTCCAACGTGGTGCCGTTAAGGGTGAAGAGTTATCCACACTAGGTCAACTACGTGATCAGTCAGTGCAACTCATTCAGATGGCTGAGACGTATCAGCAAGATGCGGCGGCAGACTCTGATTAATGAACAAAGAATTTCTTGCCTTTAATTTAAATTTTGATCGTGCTAAACTTTTAAGACTATGGCATGAAAAATACAAATCAAAGGCAAGAAGTTGGGGTAAAGATTATGATGCTGAAACGTTAAAAAGAGTAACCAAAAGCAAATCTTCTGAGGAAGATAGAGATGTCTTCAAAGTATCTAAAGTAGAGCTTGAAGAATATCCTCAGACATTGATGGACTTGTTTGGTGTAAAAGCTAAACCTAGATTTTTTTTTCTTAAGGCTAATACTGTTTTACCTTATCATGTTGACCCTGATCTTACTTGTGGAATAAACTTTATCTTATCAGGTAAACCCGCTCCAGTTAGTTTTGAGCAGTCTGGTAATACGTACGAATATAAAACAGCATTACTGAATACCAGTTTACCTCATGGTGTATGGAATGGCAGTGAAGATAGGATACTTTTTAAGTTGTCAATAGTTGACGAACCTTACGAAGTAGTGTATAATAATATTATGGATTTGATGGGGTAGTAAGATGAATGAATTTTTATGGGTAGAAAAGTATCGCCCACAGACTATTGGTGACTGTATACTACCAAAGGAATTAAAGGATACCTTCAAAGCAGTCGTATCTACCAAAGAACTTCCCAATATGCTTTTTACTGGAACGGCTGGACTTGGTAAGACCACTGTAGCCAAAGCCTTATGTAATGAACTTGACCTTGACTACATTCTAATCAACGGATCTGAAGAAGGTAACATTGATACCCTACGTGGTAAGATCAAGCAGTTTGCATCTTCTATATCATTACAAGGTGGCTACAAGGTTGTCATTCTAGATGAAGCCGACTATCTCAACCCACAATCAACTCAACCAGCCTTACGTGCTTTTATCGAAGAGTTCAGTAATAACTGTAGGTTTATACTTACTTGTAACTTTAAGAATCGTATCATAGAACCACTCCACTCACGCTGTGGTGTGTATGAGTTCAATACAACCAAGAAAGGTCTTGCTCAACTTGCGGCACAGTTTCACAAGAGGTTCTTAAACATACTATCAGAAGAAGGTGTTAAGGTCGATCAGAAGGCTTCTATAGATCTAGTTATGAAACACGCTCCTGATTGGCGTAGAGTTCTCAACGAAGCACAGAGATTATCCATAGGCGGTAGCGGTAACATTAATGCTGTATCAAGTACTAGTGGAAATGATATATCAGGTCTAGTCTCTTCACTTAAAGATAAAAACTTTAAGGCTATGCGGCGTTGGGTTGTAGACAACATGGACATGGATACCAATGCAATCTTTAGGGCATTGTATGACAACGTTAGCGAATATGTCGAGCCTCAAAGCATCCCACAACTTATTCTTATTCTCGCAGACTATCAATATAAGGACGCATTCGTTGCTGATCACGAGCTAAATATAGTTGCATCGATGACAGAGATAATGTCTCAAGTGAGGTTTAAATGATAGAACATAATAATTTAGGATGGGCTACAGATGTTTTATCACAGTCAGCTAGAACATATCTTATAGACTATTTTGAAGAGGATAAAACATACCACGAAAAAAACTATAATCTTCGTAAAGTTTGGCAAAACAACATAGATTACGAAGATCCTATACAAGCAGAAATGGTAGATAGGGTTCAACTTGCCGCAGAGACTACTACGAGAATGAAACTCTCATCTTGTAGAAACGCTTTTCTTTGTGACTACGTAGAAGGTTCTTGGGCGAAAGGACATACCGATAATCCTGACGCATCAGACTGTTCAGTTATTACTATGATAGATTTAAGTCAGGATTTGGTAGGTGGTGAAGCCTACTTTGCAAAAACTAAACAGAGTTTAGACTATCATAAAATGATACCCGGGCCACTAGAAAATGGAGATAGTTTGATGTATGGTGGAGAAATGTATCATGGGGTTGAAGAAGTATTCTCAGGAAGAAGGCTCGTTCTAATAACTTGGTTTAAGGAAGACGTATGAGAAACTTAGTAATCTTAGGCGGTGGAGTTACTGGATGGTTTACTGCATCATTACTAGCAAAAAGACATAGTAAAAACGATCTTAAAATTACTTTAGTAGAGTCTCCTGATGTACCTATTTTAGGTGTTGGAGAAAGCACTATCCCTCATCTTGGGGATATGTTACGTTGGTTAGAAGTCGATGAAAATAAATGGATGAAAGGAACTAGATCCGTTTACAAGTTAGGTAATCATTTTGTTGGTTGGAATAGTGAGACTCCTAAGAATCATGTCACTGATCATTGGAATGCACCTAAATCCGAACAACAATTTTATCACTTCTCTATAACACATAGAGATGGTGTGTTTAAGAAATCTTTTCAAAACAAAATAATAGAAGAAGATTACTTATACGATAATGATGGTAGTTATGGTATTGATAATAAAAGCTATGACTATGCCTTACAGCTAGTCAGAGAAGGTAAGATTTCAGTAGAAGATGTTGCTGAATACACTTCTGATCAATATTACCTAGCCATGAAAAATAAATCGCCATATGATATGGATAACGATTTACTTTTAGGTGATTTAAAAACTTATGCTTGGCACGTTGATGCTGAAAGATTTCCTATTATTGTAAGAGAACAGGTTGCTTCCCCTCTTGGTGTTAAATGGATAAAAGGCTATGTTCAGAATGTAAACAAATCTGACAATGGTGATGTGGTTTCATTAGATTTAAAAGATGGCAGTAATATTGAAGGTGACATTTTTGTTGACTGTACTGGGTTTCACAGATTGCTAATGAAACAAATGCCTACTAAGTGGAAGCAGTTAACCCATCTACCTACGCAATCTGCGATAGTTGCTCCTATAAAATATAAAGATCCTTACAATGAAATGAAGCCGTACACACAAAGTTATGCTCAAAAGAATGGTTGGAATTTTATTATTCCGTTATACAGTCGAATGGGATCTGGTTATATTTTTGATAAAAACTCCGAAGATCCCGATTCAGCTAGAGAAAGGTTTATTAAGTATTGGGATGGTTACGACTTTGTAAAAGACCCAAGATTGATTCAGTGGGAATCAGGTTGGTATGAAGATGCATGGATAAATAATGTTGTTGGTGTGGGTATGAGTCAAGGGTTTGTAGATCCCATGGAAGCCAACAGTATTTACGTAGCACAAAGTTGTATTCAGATTCTTGATCAGGTACTGGAGAAGTATAAACATAAAGATATACCAGAGATAGCTAAAAAAAGCTACAGTAGACAACAGCAAAAATTAGAAAAACAAATCTCAGATTTTATTAGTTATCATTTTACTTTGTCGAAAAGAAAAGACTCTCCTATGTGGAAAAAATGGGGGAACAACACAGAAGATGCCATAAAGAACTGGCAAGAATATAGATCTCCAAGAGGTTACACTGGTCGTAATATGTTTTTAGATTATCAATGGGCGCAACAACAGTTATACCTAGATCGCTTTGATAAGAATTGTGATATTAAAATAAAAGAATCTCTCATGCCACTTGCAAAAGTAAACTTTGACTTTATAAAAAATAAAGGTGAAGCTTTATCTAATTATGCACCCAATGTATATGATTACTTAAGAGAAAAAATGTATAATGGTGCAACACCTTCAGAGGTTTTAGAAAATGATTTACATTGATAGTATAGAATATCTTGAAAGTGATAATGATCATGTTAGATCGTCAGTCATAAATTATTTAGAAAATTGGAACATAACTGTAAGCACTAGTGGAACAACTGGTAAGCCTAAGACCTTTAAGCATGATAGTAAACTTATGCATAAGATTGCTGAGTACAATGCTGAAGCATTTGGTTTAAGTTCAAATAGCACTATGATGGCTCTGTATAATCCAAGAGGCATTGGCTTTACCTCTATGAGTCTATATCCTTGTGCGTTAGCAAATTGTGATGTTTTCGTTGAAACAACAGTATCAGATTATCCTAATAGAATACGAGAAATAAATCCAACTCACTCTCTTATGTTACCTAATGTGTGGAAGACTTGGCACAGGCATAAGTCATGGAAGAGTTTGGATCTTAGTGGTGTACAACAACTTCAAGTAGGAAGTGATGTTACTCCTAATGGTATGATGGAAGATCTAAGGTCTAAAGGAGCGCAACAAGTTAACACAGCTTATGGAAGCACAGAGGTTCCACCCCTAATCATGTCCACTGAACAGCAAGACATTTATCACTTCAATGATATAAATCCTATGATAGACTATAAGAACATTAATCATGAAGATGGATCTATAGAGTTTGCTTGTAAGTATAAAGATCAGGATGAATGGTGGAATAGTGGAGACCTTATAGAATATAATAGTAAAGGTGAGTTCTTCTTTGCAGGGCGTCAACACAACGCATTTAAAATGGAGAACTGTGGTGATAGAGTATATCCAGAACAGATAGAAAAAGTTGCTATAGAAAATGGTGCAAGTTTAGCACTGTGTAGAAAAGTCAGCAAGCAATGTGTAGTTTATTTCACTGGTGATATGAATATTAAAAACTTTATTAAAGATCATGTTTGTGGTTATGAGGTTGTTCCAAAGAAAGTTGATAGCATTGCTATTGATGATAATCTACGTAAAGTAAAAAGGAATCAGATTATTGAAAAGGTTATTTGATACTAATCTTCCGAATGTAAAATATCTTCTTACTGATAATAAAAATGATAACTATGTTGAGGAGTGGGTGTGGAATGCTTGTAGTTTAGCATCTAAAAACAACCTTAGTCAACTTGATGACAACCCTTTTACATATGATCGTATGATAGACTATGATAGAGACTATACGGCATTATATCTAGTCAACGACAAACCTACATATGGTTATTTTTTTAAAAAAACTCCGCAAGTAGATGGTAGAGTTATAAGAAAACTGAGAGCCTATAACACTGATCAAAATAATTTTCTTTTAGGTTTTAAGTTTTGGAAACTAGAAGGAGATAACTTTAAAAATAACTTAAAACCTTTTTTTGCTGAACAGGGTATTGATACTATATATTTTACTAGACACGTTGAAGCAAATGGAGTAAAAGAAAACAAGTGGCGCACTAACCGTAAAACACCAAAGTTAGGATATATTATGTATGGTATCTATGGTGTAAAAGTAAAAGGTTTAATTCAAAATATTCATTATTATAGCACAAATCCATCAGAAACAATACATGACCATTCTTTTGTGCTAAATTTTAATAAGATTTAATCCTATGTTTAGTAAAGAACAAGAGGCATTTCTTATTCCTACATTACACTATGTAATAGTAAATGGTGCAATGTCAGAATATACTAGGGGTCAGAGAGAATACCTATTTGCTATTACAAGCAAGGAGAATGATTGTATATATTGTCATGACATACATATGCATTGGGCAATCAAGCATGGTGTAACAGAGGATGAAAAACTAGAGATTATGAGTGCAACTGGCACAGAAATAGAAACCATAAAGGCTTTTGCTAAGTTTGCGAACAGTCTTGTAAAGTATAATGAGGAACACTTATGGAACAAGAAATAAGACTTTATACACAACCTCTATGTGGCTACTGTGATATTATAAAAGAAATGCTGGACAAAGCTGGATATGTGTATTATACTATAGACATAACTAAAGTAGACGGATCTAAACGTTTTCTGA
>Ga0209535_1000031_pt1 | contig 75350 bp, 88 predicted proteins | sample LinPmetageLP28_FD_184041 | JGI IMG/M metagenome (GOLD analysis project Ga0209535, IMG submission 184041) | Marine viral communities from the Pacific Ocean - LP-28 (SPAdes) (version 2) | ecosystem: Environmental > Aquatic > Marine > Oceanic | place: Pacific Ocean | collected 2009-08-22 | reverse complement strand
CGCTTGCCTTGATCTTTCTTTCTTGCTCCAACATCTCAGGAGTTGGTTGCTTACCTGATCCCCTGTTTGCCCTTATGTTTGCCCATAGGCTTTTGTCAAGTCCCTGGAGACCCTTTTCAACTGGAGAACCTTTGAAGTGATCTGTATTTAATCCAAGGTTTACTTCACCTTTGGATACATCTGGACCTTTTGGCATATAGGATGGATCTGATGCACCAAGGATGTCCTTAATATCCTCAGTAAACCTATTTGCCATTTTTTTAATTGCCTTACCTGCCTGCTTAATCTTTGACTCTTTATTATCCTTTCTATGATCATCAATAACCTCCTTTACAGATACAAATGGATCATTTTCAATGATAGCCATTATAGCCTCTTTGTTTTCCTTAAAGTACGCTTTGTCATCTTCAGTTGGCTTTGGCATTGCATCTTTGGCTGCTTGCATCTTACCTTCCTTATTTGCCATGTTATCTGTATAGCCACTTGGTTTGTTTTCTTTATAACCAGATCCTCCTTCTTTAACAGGGACCCACTTACCCTCAGCCATTTTCTTATAACCATTTGAAACAGTTCCTACAGGTACTGCCTTACCCTTTTCCAGGTTGTTATTGACAAACCCTTTGTCAATTCCTGATCCCTTGAAGTCTTCTATATTCAAACTTAAACTATCCATAATTTATCACTTTAAAACTTTTGTTAACTCTGATCCTGCAATATAATCTGGAACTACTTTCTCAAGGTCCTCTCTGGTAACATTGTCCATCTTGGAAACCTTTTCAATTACACTTGTAGGAAAAGTACTTTGACCTCCCCACTTAGAACTTTTCATTCTTTCTGCAACATCCTTACCAGTGTTTGATGAACCCTGATTATCTTTAAGAGTATCAACAATTTTTTGTATAGAAGGATACCAGGTTTGACCACCCTCTTTTTTAAGTAAAATATTACTACCACTGCCACTTGTCCAAAAACCATTGTCATCCTCATCAAAGTAAACTTCACCAACTTGATTTTCACCATCATAAACACCAACTTTGATGTCACTCTTAGACCCATCTAATAGAAATTTTCCTACCTGGACCTTTCTTATTGGCTGTCTGTCTGCACCATCAGAGAAATAAGTATCCTCCTCTTGATTTGGATTTGTTGAAGTAAGGTTCTCTTTTGAAAATTTTACTAACTCATCAATATTTTGAAATGACTGTTTAGTACCATCTAATAAATTATAAGATCCAGAGTCCTTATCATAACTAAATGACCCAACCTGCTCTTTGTCTTTATTAATTTTATATACTTGCTTGGATGGACTGGAATGCTTATCACCTACCAACTCAATATTACCTGCCTTTACATATTTTTGTGTTTGCCAAGTTTTTTGGTATTTACCCTCTTTAACAACTGGTGAAGACTTACTCTTTTTGTCTTTCTTAACAGGGACCCATTTTCCTTCCCCCATTTTTTTGTAACCATTGGTTACTGTTCCAACTGGAACTTTTTTACCTTTTGAAATATCACCAATAAAACCTTTCTCAATTCCTGATCCTTCAAAGTCTTCTAAATTTAGTCCTAAGTTTTCCATTTTATATTCTGTTTAACGCTTTGATAATAATTGATTTGAATAACCTTGTTTGTTTTGGATTAAATGTTTTGAATGCCTCTGGAGTATCTTTTTTAATTTGTGCAACTGTAGCTAAAAGTGCAACTTTTGACTCTTCAAGGTACTCATAATTACCTGCCATACTGGATGAGGAAAAGGCAATTGCCTGGTCCAATGGATCCTTTATTTTCTTTAACTTAACAACCTCTTTTGCCAGTTCAGCCTTATCCTTGTCATCACCTTCAAGAGCCTCATTTATTTGCTTGTCTGACATATCGTTAAGGTTCTCTCTCACATAGTCCATATCTTCATCAAACTGTGCCTTAAGATCTGGATCTGTTTTATTCCAGTCTACAGTCTTAGTGGATGCAAGTGTATCAATATTTTTTTGATCAGCCTTTGACTGTGACTTATAGCCTGGATCACTTTGATGCTTGCCACCTTTATAGTCCTGTGGATTTGCACCTCCCTCAGTGATCACATCTTTTGGAGTTTCTTTCTTTTTTGAAGGTTTGCTGCTACCTGGTTCATCTTTCCAATCCTTTGGATTAATAGGCATCTTTTCATCCTTCTTACCTCCAGACTTTTTTGCATCCTGCTCCTTCTTATACTTATCAAATGGTTTGTATAGATCAGTTCCTGGTCCATCACTACCATCTAATACCTTTTGTGGTTTTTGACCTCCATCTGTATAGTTACCCTTCAATGCTTGCTTTACTGCAGAACCCAGAGTTTTGTGGTCTCCAAAGATCAGCATGTCTTCTCCTTTTGGACCTGCCTGGTATTCACTAACTTCATACTTATCACCATCAAATATGATCTGCATTCCTGCCATGTCCTTATTCTTACCATTCACATCAATAATGACATCTGTATTTTTACCAAATGAAACATCATCTGCTTTCATACTAACATCTTTGACACCTGATGCCTGGATCATGGCAGCCATCTTCTCATTCATTGCTGCAATATCTACCTTCTTTTTTTCTTTAGTCTCTTTTGATTTAGCCTCTTTTTTGGATGCTGTCCTGGACTTCTTTTCATTAGTTAACTTTTTTAAGTCAGCTACTGTTTTATTCTTAGATCCATCTGCAAAGGATGCTTTATCATTTGCTGACTTTGCCTCTTTTATTGCTGAGTTAAGTTCTTTGTCGCTCATTCCACTTGCACCAGATCCTCCCTCTTTGGACCCTCCAGAACTATTTGATCCTGATGAACTAACAGTTTTAACATTGTCTCCATCCTTACCATAGACCTTACCTGCCTTTACATTACCTTTACCATCAAGGTACACATGCCTACCATCAATAGTAACCCAATTACCAGGTCCCAAAGGTCCCAGTTTTTTAGCTTTTTCAATTTCATCAATACTTGGTTTTTCATGTACATACCCCAATTTGGACATCCTTTCATGATCCTGCTTTTTTTCAGCCTTATAACCCTTACCTGTTTTAGGATCATACATTATATGTGGTTTGAAACCCTCTGCCTTTTCAATTTCATCTTGGAATGATTTGGCAATTTCAGAACCTTTGAAGTCTTCAAATCCAAGTGATAAATTACTATTGTCCATTTTAATTATTTTTAAGCATTATTTTTGACTTTGGATTCCAAAGTTTTATTTCTTTCTTTATTATCTTTCTCATCCTGGCACTGTGAGAATAATCTGCATCAATTTGCTTTTTTAATTTTTTATAAATAGAGTCAATGTAATTGTACATAGCCTTTCTTTCAATTTTCTCTGACTTGTATAGCCTTCCAAGTTCTATGTGGACCTCATCATTATCAACTGACATCTTATCTGAAAGTAGTGATCTAAAACTAATCCTTTGACTTTCCTTATGCTTATACTCAGCCTCTTTTTTGCTGTCATACTCCTCAAAATGGCTCTCAACATAATCCTCCAGGAATGGCTCCCCAAAAAACCACATGGCTGTACATAATGCAACCATCATTCCAACGAACTTACCTAAAAACATTAATGTTTTTATGGCTCCTGTTATATGCTTTTCATCTGCCAATTAATCAATTTTTATACATGTGCAAACCATACCACCACCTTTCAAACCTGTAAGGTATAGCCTTTCTTTTATGTAAGATCCATCTTTACACAAACCAACCTTTTTACCATGCCAACTTCCCTCTTTGTTAATTATCAAACTAACCTCATTCTTAATGTCCTGGATCTGATCATCATCATAAAGGATCTCCCAAGACTTTCCTGTTAGTTCACCTGGACCGTACTTGTACATTTCCTCATGAACTCTATTTAACCAGACAAACTTTCCATCCCTGTCCAATATGGCTATGCCCTCACTGGATGAGTCAAGTGCTGAGGTTAGCCTGTCAACTAAGCACATTTGCTTAGAGATCTCATGAGTCAACTCTCTTATCCTATCAATCTTCTCACACATTCTTAATTGAATATCTTATCCTTAAATGCCATAATTAATGCCCACATTACCTGTGCAGCTATAAACAACCAGGTTGCACCTGTCCATCTCTCTTTTTGCTTATAAATTTCATCCTTACCCTCTTTCATTTGGGCAGGACTCCAAACATCATTTACCATATTTTTCCAGGAAGATAGGTCCTTTATTTTTTCCTGATTACTCTCAAGTTTTGTGAGTCTTGAGTGTACGGTATCCAGGGACTTTCTTATTTCCCTTTGCTCCTTTTGTAGATCATCCAACTTAGTCAATACAAGATGGCTATACTCACCCCAACCATTTTGCAAATTATTTTGTCCAGTGCTCATTTTGGTTAAATGTTAATTTTAGTCTCTGCACCCAACTCCCTTTGTGTGAATTTATTTAACTCTTCAATAAAAGGATTTGCATCTTGAGACTTTTCATACTGAGTTAACTCAGCCTCTCTTGCTGCTATAGGATCCTCCTCTTGATCACCTCCCTCAAACTCTCCTACTGCAGAATCTGACATCTCATTCTCCATAGACTCCATTTGTTTCATCTGGATCCATACTGGATTTAACAACATGTCATCATCTGAAAGTTTTCCAAGTTCATGTTTCTCTCTTAATTCATTAAGTCCCATGAAAGATTGACCTCTTTTGATGTCCAACTCTAACTCTTTTTGTTCACTGTCTGTATCTAATCCTACAAATACCAACTCTAACTCTGGATTCCTTGGATTGACCCAATATTTATTTAACCAGGTTTGATAAGATCTCAACAAAGGTTTTAATCCTTTGTCTCTTGAGTACTTAACCTTTTCCTCTGTATTCTCTCCACTTAATCCTGGCTTTGAATTAACAAAGTCAAAGATCTCTGTTGGATCTATTTTATAAAGAGCACATGACACCTTAATAAGGTATTCCTGCCATTGGCTAAATTCCATGTCTCTGTTACTACTCTGCAGGTTTATGAAGTCAACATTTTCACCATCAATAATTGGCACCTTATGAGCATTAGCTACTGAAGTTGTTGTTGAATGCCATTCCTGTCTAAATTCTTTTAGCCTGGCTGCATTAACATTTCCTGATACTTTTAAGATTCCTTTTGGAGATGACCCCTGGCTAAAAAACTTACCATTATAAGAGTCACTGTTTAACATCCAGGTTACAACATTCATTAACTCTTCCAACTCTGAGTTACCATACCCATTATTGTGAATGTTTGAACTTGGATTCCTTACACCAAAACATAACTCCCATGGATAATATTCCGTTTTTATGTTTTGGTCCAGGACCTGAACATAGGATGGATAGTAACCGTTTATTTGCTTTCTTGACCCTCTGTACTCATCATCATCAATTGAGTCTGCTACCCTTACGGTTGCACCATCAACTGCCATCATTTCTATTGGTATCCCTTTTCTGTTTCTGATTATCTCAAATGTACCCTGGTCCAATGCCAGGCAATCAGGAATAAATTTTCTGGTCAGTGAGTCAAGTGAATCTCCATGCCATGCATTATAGTCAGATCCACAATTCAATATGGATTCTGTCATGTCATTGATAGCCTTGTCATCCTCCTTAGACATTTTTTCAACCTTATCTGAAAAGTAGTTTGTTCTTTTTTTTCTAATTACAAACCCTGGTTGAAACTTGCTTGTCTGTGGAGTTGTAAACTCTGATATTTGCTCAACCCTTGTTTTTATTATGGCTGAGATAATAGGAGTCTTTGCCATTGCTCTCAATGTAGCATAGGTCAGAGGTACAAGTTTGTTCTTATACCCATCTCCCTGGTATCTGTTATTTGGATCAAAGATAACAGACTTAACACCTGATGCTTTTCTGTTTTCTACATCCTCAAGGTACATTTGAGCCTTTAAGATCTGATCTGGATCATTTGATTCCATCCAGGATTTAACAACCAACCCCTTTTGAATGTCCAGTTTTCTCTTTTCCAGTTCAAATTGTGCCAAGTTATCAATTTGACTACTGGTCATCTTTAAGATTTTGTGTAAACTAATACTTCTTTACCATCTATATTTCTGGTTTCCTTTTTTAAGGAACTAATTTGATCAAGTGACTTTTCAAGTGACTCATCATTCATTTCACCATTATCAATGGATTTGAATAAGTCCTCTTTGTACTTATCCAAACCATCCTGAGTAATAAAAAAGTCCTTTTCAGAATCCTCTGATTTTTCAATACTTTCACTTGGTTGATCACCTTCACTAAAAAACCTATCCTTAAGAGCCTTTCTTGACTCTGCATTGGCTTTTTTTATTTCGTTTGCTGATAACATAATTTTTTGATTTATTTTTAATATTATATACTAATATTAAATATAACAAAATTCTACTTACCAAATAGGTTTCTCATATATTAAATTCAAGTGAGGATTAAACTGGATCTCCTCTATGATGTCCTCATAAAGTGAATTACCCTTCTCTACCTGGAAAGACATTTTGCCAAGCCTGTAAAAAAATTCCTGGTATTTGTGCAGTGGTGATTTGACTGGAAATGTTCCTGGTATTTGTGCAGTGGTGATTTGACTGGAAATGGAACCACATCCAGGACATCTACAACTATAAGCATGTAAGTTGGTACTGGCTTTTTGTATTCCTTTTTTACCATTTCTGGATCTGGTGAGATTCTCCTTAACTCAATAAGTACCTTTTGGATGGCTATAGTTGAACCTCTGTGATCTCTTTGAATGATCCCCAGGTCCATTAACATCTGTTTAGCAATAAGTCTGGACCCTACATCTGAAACAGTTAGTGCATTAAAGCATGCCCTCTTAAGATATTTTATTTGACCATCTGATAGGCTGTGCAGTAGACCGTAGGATATTTTCACAGAAAATTTTTGACCCTAAAATATAAATAAATTTTCTTTATACCTACATCTATCTTCTAAATACTCTTTTAACCTTCAGGAATGCAATAATAATGTGAGCCATTATTGGATAGTTCCAACACAATGCAAACCCTTTCCAGTAGCACCTCCCCTTTGACCTGGCATAATTTGCACCTGCAACCGATACCAGGTAGTGGATGTTAACCAGTCCCAACATGATCCAATTACCATTGTAAAGAGTTACCACCATGCATACAATGCTTAAGGCAGTGAATAAAACAGTTAATATTTTAGCTATAGTCTTCATATCAAAAATAATCATAGCACCATATAGGAGTATATGGACCCACATAGGCACCTGCAATATTGTAATTAAAATGATCCATGGCATCCTCCTGAGTCATTTCATCATTTTCTGTTAAGATCTTAAAAATTAAAGTCACTGAGTAGATCAACCTCATGCTATTGTCATCTATTCCAATTATGGCATCATCAAGACCATCTGCCTTAAGAGTTTCATGACCCTCAAGGTCCTCATACCTATCCAGGATAGCATCAAATATTTCTGACATACATTAATAATGTTTTTCTATTATATGAAATGCAGAGCCACCCTCACCAGGTTCTAACTCTGCATTGTCTAAATTAGTTTTTTTATTTTTACCCTTCAAATAAATTTTATCAATTACCTCCAGGATATAATCTCTTTCCTCCTCAACAACATTCTGAGGATCTTTAAGCAAACTTATCATACCCTTCCCTCCAAGTTTATCTCTCCAATAGTAACCTCGTTTAGACACTGCTCTATTTGCAAAAATGTCATTTTGCATGATGAGGTATATGTGTTAAATTTTTGCATGTCTCCTGTTCTTGTTAAAAACTGCATAGCCTGTATTTGGTTAAAAGTAAACTTCTTTTCACCCTCGCTCTCTGGGAACAATGTTTTACCTATTCTTTCCATCCTTTCTAATTTTGACCTGGTTGCTCTTTCCTCTTTAAATAATTTGTTCCCTATCCTTTCCAATTTATGATCCTTATTACTGTTGTACATTTTATAAATTTTTAATGATTAATACTACTTGACTATTTTATTCTTTCCTTAAGGTCCTTAATTCTTTCCTTATAATCCTTAACCTCTTTTTTATAGCTAACCAACAACCTTTTTACTGCTGACCATGCTTGCTCTTGTCTGAAGGCAGTGAAGACCTCCTCAGTGACCTCTTTAGTGACTTTCCTGTGACAACCTTTAGAAAAAATACGTTCACCTATTACCCAAACAAACTGTCCTTTATCATCCACACGTTGAAGACCCTCCTCTTTTCTATGTCTCACCTCATCCAGGATGCTTATGTCAGTTTGCTTTTTTGTCCTGGACTTAAATTCCTCCACCTTACCCTGTGAATCTTTAAGTCTTCTCAGGTACCCTTCCAATTGTCTTTTAGCAATTTTCTTTTCCTGGATCAACTTTTGCTGTTGCTTAAGTTCCTTAGTAAGTGATTTGTCAACCTTAACCTTTGGCAAAGATGTTTGGATCAGGTACCTTATGTGTAAGCATTGGATGTCATAACCACCTGCATAAATACTTTGAGTCTCAAAGTATTCCTCTTTACCACCTCTTTTAAAGTATCCAGTGCCCTGAAGTAAACCGTTCCTTACCTTCATATCACACCTTAAAAACTTGTCAGTCTTAACAACCACCTTTCCCAGTGCCCTTACCAGGTCAATCACACATGAAATTGCTGTATCCTGGTAGTTCAATTCATCCCACTCAATAAAAATCTGATCTCTCTTTTGAAAAGCCTCTATTTGATGCTGCCTTACTCTCTCAGTATAAACCTTGATCAAATCAAATTGATCCTTGATTATAGCATCTATAACTGGAACCCCACTCTTATAGATTTTACTGTAAATTAACTGTCTCATAACTATCTCTCTTAATTAGAATGCTAATATAAGCATTAAACTAATAAGTTTAACAATTAAATGCAATTATTTTCAATTATTTTATTTTTTCTTTATGACTCTTGGTTTTCTTTTAGCCTTGACACTTGGCTTTTTAGCCTTAGCCTCAACTACTTTTGTCAGTGCCTTGTTTCTCTCAACCTTATCTTTCTGCTCCTTTAGCTTTGCCAGGATCCTTTCCTTTACTGACATGACTTCTTTTTTATCTTTATCATTTACAGAAACAACCTCAACATATTTAGCCTCTTCTATCTCTATGTTTTCATGCTCTTTCTCAATTCTACCAAAGTCATATACCATAGAAGATGGGTATTGTATTTCCTGGTAGTCTGACTCTCCCTCTGCCTGGACAAATCCTGTAAACTTTCTATAATAGCTATTGTGTAGCCTGTGAAGGATCAATTTTGGATTTACCTTTAACCTTGCACATAGCCTGGAGACAATAAGATCATTTATATTTAGGTATTTGATCATCTCCTGGTTAACATGGTTCTGGATGCCAATTTCATTCTGGACAGATAGAGATCCATCTATTGTCAACTTATTACCCTCTATCTCTTTTCTGATCTGCTCAACTATTTTCAATAATTGGTTTTCATCATCCCTGGAACTGGAACCATCATATTTTTGTTTTCTGGTCTGGTACATGTATGTTAACTCATCCAACCTGGACCTCTTATGACCCAACCTTACATTACTGTGATCACCTGCATACTTTTCTCTTAGTTCTGCTATATACTCTACATTCTTATTTTTAAACTCAATTACCCAGTTATATGTAAGGTTTGACAGACCCCAGTGCTGTGTTGCAATTTGATGCACCTCCTTTGCATTGTAGTACTTACCAAATAGATCCAGTAACTCCTGTGATCTCTCCAGTGCCTTTGTTGTATGCCTGGATCCTCTGGTAACACCTTCAACCTTTAATCTTAGCTGAGTTAATTTTGAACTTAGTGATCTAAACTGCCTGGACTCCTCCAATAATGGCTCCATGTCTGCCTCCTCCATACCATACTTTGTGAGTGTTTTTCTGAGTATGTGTGTAGGACTTTTTATGGTGACCTCTTCACCGTTCCCCAGGACCCTGATAGGACTTTCAATAACTAATGGATGCTTTGATAATTCTGTGATTTGCTTTTTAAGGTCTCTATCTATCTGATTAACAGTCTTTTTGGTTCCCACACCTTTAGCTTTAGCCATATATTAAATAATTTTGACCGATTTAATTTACTTTATACCCCCAATATACTCAATTCCTGTTAATTTACTATGTTTAATATATACTTTAAACGAAAATGTGTATATGCTGAATTAACTTAACATTGCCACAATTAACATAGCAAAAATAAAACATATTGTACAAGTAACTGCAAACTTATCTGAACCCTCTATGATCTTCTTATCACCCTTCATTTAAAACAGATTCACCAAATGAATTTTTTAACCAGGTTTGTATTCTGTACCCTTTTTTACCTGACCACTCAGTACCATGTCTATGGGTCCAAAATGGAGGGAAAAATACAACCGTTCCCTCTCTTAAAGGTATGTCCAGGTTATACTCAGGAAAGGACAATTTATCACCTGTATCCTCCAGGGACACTATTAGACTTGCCACTCTATAACTTGATAGTTTTGTTTTACTGCTGTACTCCATAGCAATTCCATCTGAATGCATTGCTGTTGGTCCTGTTACCTCTCTCAGTATGTAACCAGTATCTGATAACCTATCACATGGAAACCTCTGTCCTTTACTTACTGCATTACCTGTAACCTTTGCCAGTCCATCATATATAATTTGGTCTATCTCATCAAATTGTAATTCTTTATACAAATTAGTTATGTGTAGTTGGTTTGAGGTTGTTGGACTTCTTTCTCCCTGGTTTGACTTTTCAAATTTGTCAATATTTTTTTTTATAAATTCAACCACCTTTTTGCACTCCTTTGCAGTGAATACATTTGTAAAAGATAGTATGTGGTTTTTGTGGTTTAAGTATGTCATATTTTCTCTATTGTTATCATTGAATTTATTTTCATCAATTTATCCTGGATCTCAGAGACTGACTTACAACTATCTTTCCAGTGCCTCATTGCATCATTTGATGCATCTGTAGCCTTTGACAATTCTTTTTTTATAGTTTCTCTCTCTTGCATTAACTCCTTTAACCTTGACATTTTATTTGGTATTGTGTGTTATGTGATTTGTTGCCTTTCCAGAGTCAAAGGCAATGCCTCCTATCCTGCTTTGACTAACTTTATATACTTTACCATCTATATCAATTGATCCTCTGTCTATTTCAAACTGTAGCTGTCTCTTAAGGTCTATATGGCTCATTTTGGTAGCAACCTCTTTTTTTTGGTCCTGGTCCATTACCTCACTTAATACACCCATGTCCCTGGTTGTGGTTAAAACCAGTCTCTTTTTCATTTTAAACTCTGTTACTGGTACCAGGACATTAACCTGGACCATTAACTCATTACCACTAATTTTATGACTAAACGCTCTTTCTGGAATATTATACTGTCTATCCATTACTATCTTATGTTTTAAATTATTTTGCAAAATTATCTAATAAGCAAAAGTTTACATCTGGCTTTCTTGCCTCTCTGTCCTTTTCATCAATTGGTCTACCTTTTGCCTGTTCAGGTTTTTTTATTATTTCAACATACTTAAGGTTATGTTCATCAATAAGGTGATCATGCTTTCCTCCCTTACTTGCTGTAATTGTCAAATTATCTGGTACATTGTTTATGCTTTTTATCCAATAGTTAAGACTTTTAGTATATGCCCAAAACTCCACATCTGGATGCTCTGCACACAATTTTAACCACATGTCAAAATAATCCTGGGAATAAAAATCTCCACTCATATGGATCCTTATGTGTTTTGCCTTTGCAGGTATTTCTGGAATACCACCTGCTCTCAGGTAGTCAAAGTTTTTCCACCTGTGCTCTCTTACTGCAGGGAACCTCTCCTGCATAGCTGAATAGCACCTGTATGCCTTACTTTTGTTGTTGAACTTTCCTGTTTTCCTGTCCACTTTTACCAAACACTCTAATGCTGATGGACATGAAGATCCACTTGGTAAATTCCACTCAAATACTATTCCATCATAGTATTTTGTCTTTCTCAAAAATTTCATTCACTACTAATTAAACTATACTCAGTCTTACGATCATGGCAACCAGGATTAATAAATATATACACCTGTTCATCACTCTCTTCTCTGTCTCACTCATTTGGAATTAATTTGTATTCAAAGTCACCTATTCCATTCCTTTTTCTACCTGGAGTCTGGTGATAGCCTTTGTCCTCCCTTCTCAAATTTCTAAGGTTTGCATCTATTGTTGAATGTTTATGACCCAATATTTCATGGATCTCAGCAACTGTTCTCCAGGTGCCATCCTTCATCAAATCATACAACTCTTTTATCTTTTTAGTTAACCTCACATGATCTCTATTCTTATCATATGTATGACCATGAAAGTGACTGTTCTCTTTTAGCCTTCCCTTGCTTACAAGTCTTTTTTTAACTTTATTAATTACCTCAGTACTAACATAAAAACCACCTGTATAATCTCTTATAAAGTCAATTGACAACCTACCTTCATCTGTCAGAGAATTATTTTGCTCTGCCCATACTGCTATGTGTAGCATCTGATCATTTTTTATACAACCTGGATCTGCCTCCAATATTGCAGATATTGTCTTTTCCAAATTTTCTAATTCTAAAACCATAAAGTTAAATTATTAAAAGTTAAATTCCTTGTTTCCGTTAAAATCTCCACTGCTGCTGTGAGTAATATAATCAAGAATATCTGATAAATTTTCATCATCTGCTCTTACTGGATCTCCTGTATAGTGGTCCATCCATAAACCTGTATCTCTGGCTTTTACAAACACTCCAGAAACCTCTTCCTTATTGTAAATATAAGTTAACTCTATTTTAACAGTATGCACTGGTACATGGACATCTGCCCTATAAAGTGCATCCTTAAAGGACCTACCCTCATGGTTGTATGCAACCTTCCAATTTGACACATAGTATTTTTTCTCCAGGTACCTTTCCCTTTCTACCAAAAATACTCCAATTGATAATCCTACAAGTGATGCAATAGACACTGCTAAAATACCATTTTCCTCAATAATCATAATCTTGAATTTATATATTTATAAAAATCAACTAAGTGCTCAATCATAACACCGTTTTCTAATGCCCATTCTGATGGCTGTGTTTCATCAATAAACTCCTGGACCACTCTTTCCTCCTCTGACATCTTAGCCAGGTTTATTTCACCTCTCTTTGTCTTTACAATAAATTCATTTATTACATCTACTGACTTGACATCTGATGGTCTGATCCTTCCAATGATAGAAAGTCCCTCTAATGTTTTACACCTGGATAATGCCACATACAATTGCCCTGCATTAAACATACCCTTACCCATGTTTAGCCTCATTTTATCAAAGGTCAAACCCTGGCTTTTATGTATGGTAACTGCCCAGGCTAATTTTAAAGGTATTTGAGTGAATGATCCTGTTATTTTTTTCTCAACCCTTCCTTTTACTGACTTATATTGAAAGTTCTCCCACATATGCCTTCCCACCTTAATCAATTCCTTATCATCTGAGACCTGGACCTTAATGTATGGATCAATACCATTGGATATTTCTTTTACTATTCCTATAGTTCCATTAACATATCTTTCCTCCTGGTCATTTTTAACAAACATAACCTGAGAGCCTACCTTTAACTTTAACACCTCATCTGTTGGAAGTGAATTTTTATCAAACTCTCCCTGGAATGATCCTGAAAAATCATACTCGTTTGTTGTAAGTTCATACAAGTGCCTGGAATTAATTTCCTTTGCTACTGCGTTTGTTGGTGCAAGTTCAATGGCTGCACCTTCCAACTCCCTATGTATGCAAGTTTTGTTTAATTTAGTTACGCTTTTAAACACATCCCTATTTAATCTTATGTTGTTTAATATGTCCAGAAACTCCTGGTCATTTTGCCTGTAAACTTTTTTTAACTCTATACACTTTATGTCACCCTGGAATACTTTTGCATCAAAAAAGTTAAGATCCTTATAATGCTTTGACAAAACCTTCTTTTCCTCAAACTTATACACTGGTGAAAGTTGGTAAGGATCACCAACCATCAATACCTTAACACCTCCAAATGGTGAATCATTGATCCTTATTGACCTCATTGTATAATCTATTGCATCAAGCAAGTCTGCCCTTACCATACTTACCTCATCAATTACCAGGATGTCCATGCCCTCAATAACTCCAACATTTGAACCCTTAACCCTTCCAAGTGATGCACTGTCATTTGGAACCTTTGGTTCAAACGAAAATCCAAAAAACTTATGTATGGTTTGACCTCCTGCATTTAATGCAGCAATTCCTGTTGGTGCAATTGTAACTATGCTTTTTGAAAACTTATCTTTTATGTAATTTTGCAAAAAGGTTGTCTTACCTGACCCTGCCTTTCCCAATAATAAGATGCTTTCACTCCCATCTTCCAATGAATTATAAATTTGAACCATTTCTTTGTTGTCCTGGTCCACATACTTTGGATAGCTTTTACTCATACCTTTAGATCTTATGTGTATAATAACATCAAATATAAATAATAAACTTTAAAGTTTAAGCATTAAATGGTAATTATTTAATAAAAAAAGAGAGGCACCAAACATAATGCCCCTCTAAACTATAAACAAACAAAACAAGAAACTTTTTGAGTTACTCTCCCATTACTAACATACACCGTTAAGCATTTGCAGTTAAAACTATATTATGTAATATTATTTAATCCTTCAAAGGATGGTACCAATTTCCTGGAACCTCAGACTCTTCCTCTTCATTATAATCTGGCACATGCCCAACACTTACTTCCAGGCATGGAAAACCTTTTATAAAACTTGAGTTTTCTGTCATAAGTTCTGTACCATTAATATCCTTCTCCATAATTTATGCTCCTTTTTTGTTTTTCAATATTTTTAGATCTGTTAAATTTGTCCAGGTCCCTACTCTTTTTAATATAGCACTCCCATGACTTACGGTCCAATTCAAACCATGTAACATCCTCAACTAACAATTTAATGTAGCTTATTTCGTTATCTATTATGTATTTTATGGTTTGACCCTCATGTTTTCCCCATGAGATAGTAGAGTCTAATTTGAATAATTCTCTGGTCATTTTTAGATTGGATCTTTGCTCTTTAAATTTAATAAATCTCTTTTAATTTTTCTCCTTTTATCAATATTTTTTTGCAAACTATCTAAAACAAATTTTACTCTCTTTTCCCATCCTATTGTACAATACCTATGATCCTGGAAATTTGCACTGTCTGGAATACCAACCATCTTTTTTAGCCTTGGCATTGGATTGTAAACCTCCTGGACATCTTCTTTTACCCCTACATTGTAAAAAGGAACCTCAATGCCTGTTGAAAAGAATATAAATACACAATATGATGCTATAAACCACTTCATTTTTTTAAAATTTGATATTTAAAGTCAGTAAGAATTAAATTATATATGTCCAGGATTGCAACATCACTTTTGTCCACCTCTCCTTCCATTTCCTGTTGTTTATTTAACCTCCCTACCAGGATGCAGGCAGAGTATCTTATGCCAAAGTAAGTATCTTTAATTTCAGAGGATACTTTTGCATTTACTATATTTTCATACATTGGATTATTTTAGTTTAGTTGTAATTACCAAGGTTAGTATTTGATGCAAAAATCAAATCTATTGACATCTCAAGATCAACAAAGGTTTGAGTTATTTTGTTCATTATTTTAATGAAGTCATCCTCTGTCAAATTAGAAGTAGGAATTTTTTGCATTTTTTCCAAGGAGTCCATCCATACATCTTCATCTGGATATGCATAAGCCATATAGTCCAAATCCAAACCCTTATTTAAAAAAATCCAACCTTGAAAGTATATTAACTGCCAACTTTCATACTCAAGACTTTTTGTAAATAAGTTTTTACATATTTTTTCAGACTCTGTGAAACCAATGTCACCCAATAGTAAATTTGTTATCATTTTTATTAAATTAAGTATTCTGAATAAATATAGTTAAGACTTTCAGAATAACTATTACCTGGAAGGGACCAATTTTTTAATTGATCACCTGGTAACTCTAAACAGTTGTGACCTGTTACACAATTGCATGGTTTGCTTATTATTTTCTGAAATATAAAAAACATTTCATTTTTATAAACCCCATACTCAACCTCTCCATTTATTTTTGTAATTATCAAGACTGTGTTACCTGGTACTACTGACATAATTCTAAATTTTCTGATAGTCTACCTTCATTTGCCAATAAGTCTGCTAATTCATTACCAGGGACCCCACTGTGACCCTTTACCCAGGTGAGAATAACACTACCAGGTGAGAATTTTTTAACCTCAGCCATAATAGCCTTTACAAGGTCAACATTTTTCTTACCTGAATAATTTTCTTTCTCCCAGGAATACATCCAGGTATTGACTGTATTAACAACATACTGTGAGTCTGAATGTACCTCAACCTTAACTGACTTGTTATTTATTGTTTTAAGTGCTGTAAGGACTGCTCTTAACTCCATTCTACCTGTAGTGGTATTACTGTAACCCTTTGAAATGTTTTTTTCATGATCCTGGTACCTCATGTGTATTCCAATGCCACCTTTTTTATCCTTATAGTTACAAGATCCATCTGTGTAAACGTAAACAGTATTCATTTTACTGTAAATTTAGATATTAATTCAACCGTACCAAATGCACCGTTATCCTTTACAGGTCCATACTTACAGGCTAACTCCCTGACTGTCTTTGTACCCTCAAAACTTACAGTTTTACAAAAATTCACCCTCCTGGAGATCCACTTGGCAAACCCTGCCTTTTGAATCCTTTCTCTTATTAAACTCCCAGTCCTTACTGAGTTGGAATAACCCAAAATTAAGGCTATCCTTCTACAAGTTGGAAATGGAGTTATTTTTGTGTACTTAAATTCTTTATCTTTTGCCCTACTGTACCTGGCTTTAATTTTATTATCAATGCAATTTTTAACTCCTTTCTCAACTGACATTTGCTCCACATATAGATCATCCAGGATGGACCTTAGATCGGTTAATGAGCATGACTTGATCCTTTTTATTTCTATGTCGGAAAGTGACTTGTAATTGCACAGTATAAAACTTTTTGCCTTAACTGCAGACCTCTTTACTTCCAATTCTATTTCATTAAATTCAATATTTTCTTTTAAGTATTTTAATGGTAACTTAAATATGGCAAAGTTACCATTTCTCTTACCGTTTTTATTTGGAGAAAGATCCTGACCAAGCATGCTCCAGGCTGTATCATATGAAACCAGGCTATAGTGATGCTTGCCTCTTCTAACAAGTCCCTGGTTTACCAATACTGTCAAATGATCTCTAAGAGTAGAAACACCCTTTTTAATGAATTTTGCTGCAGAACTTACATCTCTTTTATTAATGCATCCACTATTACTGTAGGACTTCAACTGGCAATATGTCAAATACTCTTTAAGTATTCCGTTACTATTTGCCAATTTATAAGTGTTCTCTGCTACTTTAATCACTGCCTTCTACTACAATTTAAAAAAGAACCAGGGTAGAAGACAAAGTATTTGTGATAACCTAATAGTACAGTTTTGCAAATGTATTTGATCCTGGTTCTTTGTATTTTAATTTCTTATTTTTTGCTAAAATGATTTGTACTCAAAACTTTGTCTTCGGTTGCAAATCTAACTCTTAAATTTAAACCTACAAAATTAAATAGTCATAAAATTATAATTATATAGATACATATGTTTATTTAATTATAATGTATATATAGATCCTGAATACATAGGAGTACAAATCAAGAATAGACCTATTTACTGCAAATGTAAGTAGTAAATTAGTATATTTACCACTTAAATATAAAATACATTTGTATGGAGGGAATTATTAAATTATTAAATGATGAAGGCTATAGCATATTGCTTATAGATGATCAGTATTACATTACATTTGAGTTTATACCAGGAGACAGAAACTTACAATTTCATACCTTAAATGGTAAAAACATTACTGAGGTTTTAAAAAACAACCTTAACATTGGATACCAGGCAGGAGTAGTAAAAGGTCAAATTGATAAACTTGAAATAATGAATATAAAACTATCAATTAGCTTTGCCTGGAAATGGTACACAAGTTCATAAGATCACCTCATTTTAACACAAATTAAAATAACTAATAAAACTATGGAAAAGAATCAAAGTGTGTGTATGAATGACCTATGTAGTGAATATAAGGTTATAACCTCAAAGTTTTTAACCTGTAAGCCTCCTACCAGGTTCCACCAAGAAAAATGTTGTGTTGCATGTGGTGCTGCTTTTTATAAAACAGAGGATGTGGATGACAAAAAAACATCTTCTAATAACTTCAAATGTCCTGAGACTGGAAAGGAATTTTTTGTATCTCAGTATTCTACAAAATTTGAAGGATCTGAAACTATTTACCTGGACAAATGGAAAAAACCTCTTATAAATTTAGAAAATAAGGCTCTCCTGGTCCCTATAAAAAGAGATAGAGGTTTTGGTACAAATACCATTGGAAAGTTTAACACAGGGACTGCTGATGGCAGAGAGAGAATAAAAAATCACTTTGCTGCAAGAGCCAACACTAAATCTCATGAAGTAAAAGAAATAAAGGATGCTAAATTAAAGGAGTTTAAGGATGCAAACCTTGGAAAGTAATAGAATACACAAATAAAAAAGGGAACTGTTTAAGGTTCCCTTTTGTTTTTAATGTGTTGTATATTCCTCAATGAAATCATATGCCTCCCTTACCAGGAGATCCTGCAGTTCACTTGTATTAATTGGTTGTATTCCATGGTACTCAATACATTTTAGGTATCCTTTAAGGAAATACATAACCCTGGCAATTGATTTGTTGTCCAGGGACTCCAACATCTGATGCCTACCTGAGTTGATCATTATTTGCCTCAGTCTTTTTTTCAAAAATGGTTTATCAATAACATTTTTTAAATTCAATCTACTTACATTACTCATGACTTTCCAAATTTTAGTTTACAATAATATGCCATTGCCAGTGCATCACAAACTCCATCATCTGGTTTATTTCCTTTTCTTGGAATTTCAGTGCCTGCTATTCCTTTTTTTCTGTTGGTTGCTGAGTCTGCATAATATTTAGCCTCCTGGTCCACTCTCAGGTCCACACCTGGAAATAACCTTTTAACTGCAATCAATGTCATTGCCTTTGTATCTGTTTTATATTTGATCTTACCATCCTTACCCTTACCATCTGCTTTTTTCTGGAGAGGGACACCTTGCCAAACCTCTTTTTGCCATGTCTTTGAGTGTACCAGGGTATGTCTCAAGCCTAATGCAACACAACACATAATAAGTATTGTTTTACCCTCACTTAAGGACCAGTTACCTGCCTTCATGTTTCCCTGGAGAGCCTTGACATCTTCAATAACAATGTGACAGTTGTTCTCTTCAAGTTTCAGGAACAAATCCAACATACCCCTGTAGTCATACTCTTTTCCTATTTTAGGAAATGGGTATTTGATAACTTCTCTCCCTTGTATTATTACCAGGTGACCTGACTTACCAGGATCAATACCTATGTATTGCTTTTCTGACATGCTGAAAGTATTTCTTTTAAAACTTCTATTCTTTTAACCAGTGCTAACATTTTTATTCCTGGCTCAATTAACTCATCAGTCAATATCTCAACTTCAATTTTTGATTGAAATGGCAAACTTAATATGTGCCTTAGCCTTTCGATTTTCTTATCAACCTCACAAAAAGTCTCAACCTCTGAAAGTTCATTTTCTGCAAAGTATAAGGACATCTCAGCATCTGACTTACATAAAATACCCTCTTTATGAACCCATCCTGGAATAGCCTCTAATTGGTTATACTCTTCCTTATTTTTTAAAAGAGCATGTACTTCTTTCCTTGTCAAAGGAGGAAATTCCTCCATAAATTTACTATTATTCATAATTTATTTTTTATCTTTTTTATCTTTTGAAAAGTTCCAGGCTAATTCTAATATAACCCAGGAACAAAATATTAATATCATAAACCCCATTTACTTTTCTTTTTGATCATGATGCTCTATTAAATATTTAGCAAAATTTGTTAATATTTCCTGATTGTGGTACAGGAACACCACCTTTTTATCTTCAACTGCTTTTTTGTAAACTTTTTTAAAATCGGTCCAACCTTCTTTTGTATCTATCATGTTTTTATTTTAAATAGTTGATACCCCTTTGTCTTTTGTACAATAAATTGTGTTTCTATATGGCTCCTTTGGTTCTATGTGTGATACTGCTAAAATTGGCTGTCCCAAAGTATTTAAGGCATTCATAACAGATCCTACTCCCAGGCTATCAATTCCATCCATAGCCTCATCAAGACAAACGAAATCTAAACCACATCCTGGACTTGAACTTGAGTTTAAAAGATCATTTAATGCCAGGATACCTGCTACATTAATTCTACCTCTCTCACCTTTTGAGTAACTGTCAAAAAATGACTCTGGCATACCATTTCTTAATACAACAATTGATATATTTTCTTTGATCTTACCAGTTGATAAAACCTTATACCCTTCAAATTGTACCATTAAATTACTACCCATAGACTCCAGGTAACTATTTACCCTGGACTCAATTGACTTTATTGCTTTATTTGATAGGTGAGTCATAAACTTTGTAAATATAGCCTGAAATTCATTAGCCTTAACAATGTTATTTTTGGCTATGTCAATCTCATCCACCTTATCCTGGATCTGGACCTCAACTACTTTAATTGATTTGTTTATCTCAATTTGAGGATCCTCAATCTTTTCAGACCTTACTCTATCTATGCTGTCAAAACCTTCCAGGCTTTTATTTTTAGACTCCAGGATAATTGAAGTACATCTTTTTATTTGATCATTTATGTCATCAATGGTAAATTGTAACTGCCTTATTTTTCTGTTTACTTTATTCCTGGCAACCTCATGCTGCTGCATATCTGATCTTAAACCTTTTATACTGGACCTTGCCTCATCAACCAGTCCCTCTGACTCAACTCTTTTAGTATCATGGTCCTGGATCTCATTTTCAAATGAATTAATAAGTGAGTCCATTTCAAATAAAGACTCCCTTGTCTCATGAATATTAAAGTTTTTGTCTCTGAGTATAAAACTATGATCACACTTTGGACATTGGATGGATGACTTTATTTTTGCCTCTGCATCTGACTTAAACCCTTCAACATCTCTCAGATTAGACCTTGCCTCTTTTATTGCCAGTATAGACACCTCTGCCTCATTTTGTGCCTGGCTCAAAACATCTTCAATTTCTTTAATGTCTGCACTATGATCTGCAGGTTCTGGGACCTGGGACAATTCCTTTTTTAGTAGGTCCATCTCCTGGTTATGAATGGGCATCTGCTTTTCATGGGCAATTATACTATCCTCATTTTCTTTTACTTTTTTGGCATAGTCATCAATAGATCTTTGGATCATGTCAATCCTTCCCTGCTTAATTCTCTCAGCATCTTGATTTGAGGCATTGGTCAACTGCTCCCTGTAGACATCACACCTTTCCTGTAACTTTACCAACTGTAAATCCAATGCCTCCCTTACCTGGACCAGGGACTTGGTATCATTTACAACTTTTTCTTTTATAGGTATTAATATGTCAGTGTTACTAAACCTGGCAACAATTTGCTTTTTAATAGTATCTGATGCAGTGAAAAATGATGATGACTTTTCACTTACCAGGTAATAATTCAATAAGTCTTCTCTGGATACTCCAATTTGATCCAGGATCCATAAATTACCATCCTTTACAGTTGGAAATGTAGTTACCTCAACTCCATTCACCTCTACATAAAGAGTACTTGACTTGCTTTTTTTAGCAAAAAGAGTCCTGGTGATAGCCATGGTTTTATCCTGTGACTTATTTTCAAGTGTTTGAGTAACCTGAGCCTCATCCTCTCCATAATGAATGAGATCACAATCTTTAACCTTTCTTAATGCAGATCCTGTAAGAGCAAGTGCCACTGCCTCATTACAAACTGACTTTCCTGATCCATTGCTTTCCTGACCATCATCATCATTATTTATCCCAATAATCATATGGGCATCATTTGATGGCATATTTAAAACTGAATCTTTGTGACTCATGAAATTGGTCAATCTTAACTCTTTTAACTTCCACATATTATGACTGCTTTTCTTTTTTACAATAAATACTTTTTGATGCCTCTGGATAATCCAGTAAATTGTCTGAGGTTCCTGGTATATCTGTATGTACTTTTTGAAATGACCACACCTTATCTAACTCAGAGTGTTTTGGGAACCCATCCTGAAACCACTCACATAACTCCTTTACAAGTCCAATTTTTGACACACCACATTTTTTTGCTTTATATGCCAGGTAATTGGCATACATTACTGCATCACCTACACTTTTTGTAAGTCCAATATTTACCATTGCCTCTGTCTCCCTATCAACCTGGTAACCCATTGCCTCAATTCTACCCCTGAACACTGGATAGTACCAAATGCCTGAAGATTCTGCAGCCTTTGATATACGATCAACTGTGGAGTCTTTGGTAACCTTTGCCATTAATAAACTGACTACTAAACTACGTTGATCACTTGTTAACTTAACTTTTTTAATTTTGTCCATTGGTTTGCAGAATAAATTCTCAACTGCATATGGATCTTTTGTTTTATTTGGACTTACCATCTTTATGTATTTATTAATTATAGTTAAATGCACCATACAAAATGTACAGTGCATTTTTATTTGTAATTTTTAGGATAATTTTAACTCTTGGACTGATGGGAAGTAACCACCATCTAAAACTGCAGAACCTCCACAGGAATAAATAACCTCAACATCACCTCCAATGTTGACTCTTTTACCACTGCTTTTCAAAGTGTATGCAGTGAATTTTGCACCAGGATCATCCTGCTCTGGTAACCTGGAGACATCAATTGCAATCTGAAGAGGATCATGCTTTATCAAACCATAACCCATAGAAGGCAACTCTGGCTTTTTCTCTTCAACCTTTACAACCAACCTTCCTTTTTCTTGAACATCTGGGTAAATTAAAACTTTTGCTTTCATAACTATCTTTTTTCAATCTGTTTTGTAAATGTAATAAATAAACTTTAAAGTTTAGTGAATAAATTTAAACAATTTTTTTACACCAACTCTTCAATGGCTTTTTGAATTTGGAAACTCTCAGACCTTTCAGACTTTTGAATCTTTTTAGCAACCTCTTCAATAAATGCCTCTGCCTTTGCCAAACCTTTTTGACCCTCTCTGTAACTCTTGCACTGTCTACCACTTGCCTGGCTGTAGCTTTCCTCAAAAAGAAAGAAGTCATCACCAATAAAGTGTTTGTAGTGAAAGTAAACATGATCAAATCTAAAACTGATTTGAATACCTCCAGTAACCATTTTGATCTCAAATTTAAAATCCTGGAATTTTTTAGGAACCTTAACAATTTTGTCCAGTCCCAAATCAACTATCAACTGAAGTTTTTCAAAAATTTGCTGCTGTTGACTTTTTACAAAAATAAATGACATAATAATTAAATTTTAAATTGTTAATAATAATATAAAATAGTTGGTTATGAGGGAATCGAACCCTCTTGTGAAAACCAAGCAAATTGAAAATTGTTTTTTAGTTCTCTTGCATTTGCAACTACAAGGAAAGGCAATTACTCCTCTACAGACCTCCGACAATCAACAACCCACCATCACTAACCAGATAATTTCTCAAAGAACTCACTCACCTCTCACCCCCATCACCTCTACAAAGATAAACAAATTTGTTTAACCACCAAATAATATGAAAAAAAAAAGGAAAAAACTTTTCAGTTAATTCCTTTATAAAAACTCTCCAAGTCCTCCAAGTAGGATTGACAGTAACGGACAACGCAGTGCCACCTAACTTCATAAAGCCTTTTCAGGCAAGCTAACACTCTTGGAAGTGTTGTGAACGTACTTCCCTCATAGTTTTCTTTAAAGATACTTTTGAGTTAAATCTTTCTAAGTTGATGTGCCTATTCACTCGCTTATCCATTAGCTTGGAGAGTTTATTTTAATTATTTTTTTGCCTCTTCAAATGCCATCTCAGCAAGATCTTTCAACTCACAAAACAGTTCCTGGTTATCTCTTAGCAATTCTTTAACTGCAGGTAACCCCTGACCCAATTTTATGTCACCATAACTATACCAGGATCCATTTCTTTTAACAACATCAGCATCAATGCATATTGTTAAAACCTCAGCAACCAGGTCAACTCCAACACCAAATGCTATTTCCAGTAATGCTATTTTAAAAGGAGGTGCTACTTTATTTTTGGTGATCTTAACCTTTACAGTATTTGCAATAACCTCCTCTCCCTTTTTAAGGCTCCCAGTTCTCCTGATGTCAACTCTTACTGAGGCTGCAAACTTTAAGGCTCTACCTCCTGTTGTAACTTCAGGAGATCCAAACATAACTCCAATTTTTTCTCTCAGTTGGTTTATAAATATCATTGCAGTATTTGTCTTACTAACTTTTCCAACCAACTTTCTCATTGCCTGTGACATCATTTTTGCCAGGACTCCAACATTGGCATCTCCCATTTCCCCCTCAAGTTCTCTTTTAGGTATCATGGCAGCTACAGAATCAACAATTAATAGATCAACCTCACCTGTCTCAATAAGCATGTCTATCATCTCCAGTGCCTGCTCTCCATAATCTGGTTGAGCAAATATAAGTGCATCTGTATCAACTCCCAGGTTTTCTGCATACTCTTTATCAAATGCATGCTCCATATCAATAAAGGCTGCCTTACCTCCTTTCTTTTGGCATTCTGCAATGGCATGAATACACAAAGTAGTTTTTCCTGATGACTCTGGACCATATATTTCAGTGATCCTACCTTTTGCCCATCCACCTACTCCAAGTGCATCATTTAATACAAGTGATCCTGATGAAATAGTATCAATGTCATGCAATGGCATGTCATTCAAATTACCAACTGATCCTGCACCGTATGTCTTGTTTATTTTCTTAAAAACATCCTCTAATTTTCCCATAAATAACTTAACTGTTTATATAAATAATGGCTCAATATATTCCAAACCTTTTGACTTTATTTCAATACTATCTTTTGAAAAGACTTCCCACTCATCTTTTATAGACTCTTTAGTAAATGTTGACTCAGAGTCATCATAATCCAATACATCAACTGACTCCTCTTTCTTTTTTACATCCATACCAAGTGCCTCAAACTCTCTTTTGTCAACCTTAGCAAGCATCTCCTTAGTCCCAGTGAACTCAATTCTGATATTGTCAGTAGACCCCTCATACTCCTTTTTAATTTCTGTAAGATCAAAATCCTTTTCCTTTTCCATGTCAATAGAGATCTTTATATACTTTGGAAAGTGTGCCTGGATGAACTCCATACCACCCTTTGAATTAAGGATATGGTACCCCTTTCGATCATCCTCACCAAAATTAGACTGGTATGCAGATCCTACATATACTATCTTACCCTTTTTTAACTCCTGGTAGTCATGATAGTGACCAACATAAACATTATCAAATGCATCAAAAAGGCTGCCATCCAGGTGACCTTCAATAACAGATCCTCCATTCATCACTGCCTCATTAACTCCAATGTGAGTTAGAAGGATATTTGTCATTCCTTGCTTTTTCTCCTGTGCAGCAATGTCCAGGTATGGCTTTATCATTTCCCCATACATACCTGACTTTTCATCAAAGAAAGGTACCTGGAATAGTGACAAATTATCTCCTACCCTATTGACCGTACCCTTGGACCATATATTTACTCCTGGATGGTAAGAAAATGGATCTAAGAATGAATTTTCAGACTGGTAGTCTGTCTTATCATGGTTACCTGGAATAAAATCAATTTCCAATCCTGCCTCACGAATTTCCATCAATATCTTACCAAATGTCTTAAGGACCTGGAGGCTTTGTGCCTTTCTGCTCTCCATTGCATCTCCCATATGGTATATTTTCTTAATACCTCTCTCCAAACATGTTGCTATTGCCTGCCTAAAAATACTAATGTTGACCTTTTCAGTACCTTCACTAAGATGGGTATCTGTTATTACAAGTCCTATGTCTTTTACTTCTTTCTTATTCATAACTATTGTTCCTTATTTGTACCTGTTTGTTCCTTATTTGTACTTAAATGTTCCTTATTCATTTTCTAATTGTCTTTTATATTTTTTAACTGCCTCTCCAAAATAAGCCAACTCTTCTATTTTAAGTGTTGACATGCAACTTACTGCCTCCTCTATGTTTCTCATCAATTCATTCATCTGGGACTCATGACCACTAAAAATTTTGTCAATCTTTTTATTAAAATTTTTAGCAATGTGAAACTCTATCTGGTTAAGCAACTTTTTGAAATGCCCTCTATCATATTCCGTTTCTTTTATTTCATCCAGGGTCTCATTCATTAACTGTGCTAAAACCAACATCAACAACATCTTCTTTTCAACCATACTTTTCAAACTTTATATTTTCACTTTTTTTTGTGGAAATAACCACTATACTTTTGCCAGACTTTTTTTGAATGTCCAAATTTTCTATTACTTCAAAGTCCAGGTTTTTATAATAGTCATAAACCTGGGTCATGTCTATACCATGAGCACTCATCATTTTTGTAATAATTTTGAATGATGCTCTGAATGCCTGTATAAACTCCTCATGTGTTTTTGTTGTTGCCAGTAACTGGTCCAACTCATCTCTCATGGCATTATAGCTTTCCAAAGGTATGTGTACTGTACCCAAATCACCGTTATCCATCAATTGTAAATTTTATATTCAATAGTTTTTTGAAAGTACTTGGTGATCACAATAAATGATCCATATGGAGAGTCAGTAATACGGTTGACCAACCTATGATTAACTGCTGCAAAGTGAAATTTTTCACCATACTGTGTTTTAGAAAATCTAAACTGTAACCTTTGCAGTTTATTTGATATGAACCTTTTGAAATACTTTCTTTCGGTCATTATGAAATTTTTAAATAAAATTTGAATAGTATCTGTATCCTGGATACCATTATAATCAAATCCATACAGTGTAATTTCCCTTAACACCTTACCTCTTTTTGTAAACACAACCTTTGCCATCTTTATACAATATTTTATTTTTCTTTAAATGTAAGGATTATATTTATATATATATAATTTACATTTAATATTATTTTTAATTAAACCAATCAAAGTCATCAACCTCTATGTTTTTAAAAAATTCAACTGACCCAGGATCACCCACACTGTCAGCCATCCAAAACTCTGAGCCTATTATAAGTTTTGGCAGGTCTACTGGTCCCTCCTCCAACTCCTGCTCCACAAATTTTATCTGATCCTTATACAAGTCAATCTCTCCAAATGTATGTATGTATTCACCAGGAACCATATTGCATATCTCTGCAATTACACTTGCCAATAAAGCATAAGATGCAATGTTAAATGATACACTTGTACACCTATTATCATTTGTCTCATCTCCAACAATTGCATAGTTCTGATACACCTGGCAGTCCAGGTGATACTCTGGTATTCCAATCTTATTTGCCATTTCCATTAAGTCTTCATCTGTCTCAAACGTAATGTCATCATCATTCCAAATTCTGTGATTGGATCTCTCCTGAACTGTTAACGGTCTGCACCTAAATTGAACCATTGAGTTACTCAAATGTTCACCAACATCATGAAAATTTTCTGGATCCATAGATGTTAAAATATGTCTTTTTGTTATTGGATTATCTTTAAGTCCATGAATTAAATTTCTAATTTGATCCAATGACTCCAGGTTATAACCTCCCCAGTTTCTCCAAACTTTTGGGCAATTGTAACCCAAGTCTCCATAGTGGTACTCTCCTGAAACAAAAACTGGAAGTTTATCTTTGGACTTAGCCTGGTCCATAAACTCTGAATAACTTAACATATCCATTGGATCATCACCCTCCTCTGAATACAGTTTTGCATAGTATTTATAGGCATGATAATTCCACACCTTTATACCAAAAGTATTAAGATACATTATATTATTGCCACCCCTCATTGACCATAAAAACTCAATTATGGTTTCCCTGAAAGACATTTTTTCTGATGTGGTGAAAAGAGGAAAACTTTTGGAAAGATCATGTCTTAGCTGATAGCCAAAAATAGAAAGTGTACCTGGCTTTCCTACAGTCACACTTTTTTTTGAATGTCCCTTCATTAAGAGGTCCATTAATAGATCACAATAATTATTCATAGTTTATGTAAAAAAAAGGGAGGACTTAACCTCCCTTTGTGATTATCCTTTATTTATTCTGGACCTTAGCTTTGCCATTTTCTCTTTAGCTGACATCACTGCCTCTTGCTTTTCTGGCTCCTCTCCTGGTCCCTCCCAGGGTAAGTCTGCCACATCATCCTCTGAGGCTACTGCTATGACCTTCTTAGGTACCACAACTTTTTTAACAACCTCTTTAACAACCTCTTTCTTTTTTACCTCTGGCTCCTCTCCTTCCTCTGGATAGTATGCTGCAATCTGCTCACATGTATCAAGAAAGTCATCATATTCAAAAACACCATACCCATGCTCTGAGTCAAACCTTTGAAGTCCATCCATAGCCTTTTCAAATGTTTTTCCTGTATATACATTTTCAAAAAGTTCAGTTAGTGGTTTAAGATCCTCATATTTATTTTCAAATCCTTCTGGCAAAGGTAATTTTACAGGAATGTAGTTTTTAGTGTAAAAATCTACTGAATAATACTTTCCAGGATCACTTGCACCTGCTTTACTATCCTTTGTAATTAATGTGATAAAACCTTCATCTGGATCTGTAAATGGATCTGTCTGTATTCCTTCATCTGATGCCTCAGTGTTTGACTTAAACAGCATACCCTCTCTTACTGACTTCTTAAGGCTAACTAAGCCAAACTTTGTCTCTTTAAGAGTATCCTTGTTTATTTCACCTGCATACCCAACATAGTCCAGGGTACCTTTTATTCCTCCATGAAATTTTCCCTTTTCATTATAACCAAAGATGTGTTTCATGAACTCCCTCTTTTTCTTTTTGTCATTGCCATGTGTTTCATCAGCAATTTTCTGTACAAATTTTATGTACTCATCACAAATGTCCTTTTCAGTACCTCCATGTATCCTGGAGTTATAAACTGTCCTTTTCCTCACCTCCATAACAGGTTTGTCATCAGAGTCCTTTATCATTTCACCATCTTCCCATTTTGGACCTTCTATGTCCAGGAAGTGTACCATTCTTGGTAAAATGAAATAAGAGTCTACACCTGGATGTACTGGGTAAAACCTTACATAGTTTTCACCTTCCACAATTTCAATTTTGTCTGTTGATCCTTTTGAAGACGATGGTAGTTTTTTAGCCAGTTCCTTATCCTGTTCTGCTAATGATTTACTTGTCTTGAACGCTGATCTGTCAAATTTTGCCATAATAATAGCTGTTTTTATATATATAATTATTAATTGATTATCCTTGAGGACCATCCCCAAAAATTTTTTAGAATTTTTTTTCTGATCTTTTGATCATTACACTATTTATAGAACCCTCAAGTATTTCTCCCTGGAAGTCATCTGGAGTTAAATTGTCTGCAAACTTATTTAACTTCATTTCCTTAGACTTAACTGCCCAATATAATGAGTCAATTTGCTCTGACTGTTTTTGAGACTTAAATAATTGCCTTTTGTGTGACTGGACCTCTGGATCTGTTATAACTGCATTGTCAACCTCTGCAATGGTAGGTTTCTTTGTCTTCTTACCATCATTTGTTGAAAGTCCCTCTCTGTAATACTCTGACCTTTCTGCCTCCAGTATTTTAACTTTTAAGGCTTGCTCTCTGTATTCATTGTCTACATCTGCCTTAAGTAGACCAACCTTATTCATTAAGGTTGCTATTGTTAATACCTCTCCTACCAGGTTGTCATAGTGTATCCTGGTCAAATCATCCATGTCAATCTCTGGATCAAATGGAGTACTTTTTAAATGGTAGATATTTTTACCTACCTCAATGAAATGAGTTTGCTTTTCCATAATATCTTGTAAATTTCTACTAATGTAACGCTTTTATTTTTAAATATAATAAATAAACTTAAAAATTTAAGTTATTTATTTAAAAAACATCAATTTTAGTACTATTGTTGGACTGTAAAACATTTACTTTTTTAAACCCATCAAACCTAACTGTTCCTGAAATTATCAATATACCCAATGTAGCACCCTCAACCATTTCTTTAAACTTATACCATTGCTTTGCCCATATTAACACATATATCTCCTCATCATTGCACTCTAACAGTATAGAGGCAAACTCTTCTTTCTTTTTAGTTTTCCTTAGAACCAGATCCTTTATAGTACCTGCCTGAATAAATGACTTGTCCAAACTTTTTTCCAACAACATGTTTTCTGGATGGTCATATAAAGATATTATACTACCTAACTTACTTCTAAGAATCATGGTATGAAAATCAAAATGTCCAAACTTTGAAACTTCTTTTTGTTTAAGTACCCAGAACCAGGCAAACTTTGCCTCAGTTGGTAGTTTAATTCTTGCATGATCTTTTATAGACTCAAGGTCATAATATCTACTTAAAACTGCCCTCCTGTCAACTATAGAAACAACATTGCAAATTTTATCAAAACAACCTCCCAGGATTAAGTTTTCCATAACCCTTTTATTTACAGATCTTTTTTCAATTCTATCACAAAAATTTTCTAATGATGTAAAGTCACCAAGGTCATTTCTTGAGTCTACAATTGCCTTTGTTGCTGTAACACCAACAAATGATATTTTGTTAATTGCCCAATATATCTCATTCACTCCTGGATCTGAAATAAACTCAGTGGATGACTTATTCACACATGGAGGAACAATTGATACCCCATTTTCTAATTTTGATAACTCTGATATATACCTTTGGATTTCATCTTGCTTTGCCCACTCAAACGCTGTGGTCCAAAATTCCAATGGATGGTTTACCTTCAACCACTGTGACATGCAGCCAGTTATTGAATAGGCTGCTGCATGGGACTTATTAAACCCATACCCTGCAAATGCCTCAAGTTTATTCCATATAACAATGGCATCTGACTCTCCACAACCCCTTTCCATGGCTCCCTCAACAAACTTGCTCTGGTACTCCCTGATCAACTTCATCTTTTTCTTTCCCATTGCTTTCCTGATGTCATCAGCAACAACCAGGTCAAACCCACCCAAAACCTGGACTGCCTTCATAACCTGCTCCTGGTAAATATACAAACCATAGGTATCTTTGGTAACATCTTCCAACATATAGTCAAACTCTGGCTCCTTCACTCCAAATTTAAACTTTACATAATCATTGTGTGCCTGAGATTCCATGGCTCCTGGTCTATATAAAGAGATCATATCTATCATCTCATTTATATTTGTGGGACAAACCTCCTGAGAATAACCAGTTAGACCTCTGGAACCAAAATGGAATACATCTGATGAATGACCCTTTTGAAATAAGTCATACATATTTATGTCTTCAAGGTCCAGGCTGTCAAATGATAAGTCAATTCCTTTATTCTTTTTAACTTTATCAAATACACCCCTAAATTTATCTAATTGAGCAATACCCAGGATGTCCTCTTTTAAAAAACCTGCATCTTCTAAATAACCACCCTCCCACTCACTGACCAAAACTCCATCAATTATCTTAACTGGCATCCAGTTATATATATTTCTGTCCCTACCATACTGATCCTTTTTTGGAAGTATCAATGTAGCACATGCATGTACAGATTGGTTTCTGACATTTTTGAGAATAATTGGAATAGTATCTATAATATGTGGATTATCATTTACAAACTTTTTTAATTGAGGTTTCTCCAATGCCTGCTTAAATATTTGAGTTATGTCAGTATCCATACCAGGACCCAACTCCAACATGTTTGAAATGTAATTAAGTGCTTTGCCATCCAGGTGAAATTTTTTACCTATCTCCTGAAGTGCTGACTTTAGCTTAAAAGTACCATATGTACCAACTGAACAGACATACTCCAACCCATACTTTTGCTCCATATATCTCTTAACCTCATCTCTTCTCTCCCCCTCAAAATCAGTATCAATATCTGGAAGAGATGTCTGAACCCTACCCTCATTTAGGAATCTTTCAAATAACAAACCATATTCAATTGGATCAACTCCTGTTACATCTAATAAGTATGAAACTAAACATCCTGCTGCAGAACCTCTACCTATGCCTGTCAGTATATTTTTAGACTTACACCACTCAACAATGTCCCATAGGATCAAAAAATAATCAATTACTCCACCCTTTGAGATAACCTCAATTTCGTTACCTAATCTATCCCAGTAGTCATCTTTATTGGACAAACCCTTCCTTTCCATGCCCTCCTCTAATAACCTTAAGAACAACTCATCATTTGACTCTTTGCCATCATGCTCAAATAAGGGAAGATGTCTGGCTCCTGTTTCTATCTCAAACTCAGCATTGTCAGAGATCCACATGGATGAGTCAATGCCAGTATAAAAAATATCAAAAAGTCTTTCATCCTCCTCTCCAAATAAATTTGCCCACTGCATAAATACTTCATCCAGGGACTTCATGTGCTGATCCTTTGACTGACTCTGGAACTTTACTCCTCCAATGGTATTAAGTATCTTTTTTACATGTGAGTACTCCTGGTCAAGGTAAAATGCATCATTTATAAGTATTGGATCTATATGTTCTGTAAAATTGTCTATATAATTTTTTAATGATAATAGCCTGGCTTTGTCCTTTTCATAACCCTTAAACTTAGTGGTATCAAATTGGTAAAAAACTTTATCAAATGATCCTTTAATAAGTTTAACTCTGTCACTGCTCAAATATGTATCTGGTCCAAAAACAAAAACCAATCCTTTGCTATACTCAGTAAGTTCACTTTCTGATATTTTCTTATTGGTTTCATTGTCAACATTTATAATCTTGTTTATATACAGTAAATTAAACCAACCCTCTTCACTCAGTACATATAGCTTTGCATTGTACTGGTAAAAAGAGTCATCCTCTACAGATATACTTTCTCCAAGAATAAAATCAATTCCTGCACCCTTACACTCCTGTTGAAAAGGAAGTGTGCCTGCCAGGGTATTGTGCTCACATATACCCAGTGAATTAAAGCCATTAAATTTTGCCTTTTTAATCCAGTCACTATACTCTCCTGATCCATTACATATCTCATACCTACCCCTTAATCCTAAAAAAGAAAAGTCAACCTCTCCAAGTTCAGACTTCCTGGCACCTATATATTTAAGTAAATTAAAATCTGGACTTTCAAATTTTTCTATGGAGGTATAGTAAAAATTATTACCAAACTTAAAACAGAAATTTTTACAGTTTATTTTAGAAACAAATTGAAATTCACTATTAGTTACATTAAGGTTGAAGTCACCTGTTATAACCCTATCTCCAGGATCTAAAAAATAAAACTGATCCTCTCCTATAGTAAACAGCCTATCATCAAGAAAATTTGCGTTTAGTCCATTGTTGTCTATCCACTGGTGAAGTAGTTGTGTATTCATTAATGTTTAAGTTTGTGGTAAAAAATATCTTACAAATATAAGATTTATATCTGTAAGTAAAAACTTTAAATGTGACTAAACTACCCTTGAGGCTGACTCCATCTTAAATTGCCTGGTCTCAGAGTCTCCTTTTATTTTAATGTGAACAATGGAGTTATCCCTGTCTATTGAGGATAGTTTTCCCACCTTTATCTCTCCATTTTCATTAACCTTAAAGTCAGTGCCACTCCAATAATAATAGTGAAAATCCCTTTCATAAAACTCCTCCTTATTGTCTGCATCTTTATAGTGAAAGTCAGGATAACCTATATCACCATAAACGCTTTTATAAAATGACAATCTTACCAGGTCATTTGTAAAAAGGGAAGGAAGTCCATCTTTCATGCAAATATTTTGGATCTTATCTTTTTTTCCCTCCAGGACCCTTAGTAAATAATCCCTGTCTTTCTTTTTTGGATAAATTTTCTTTCTTAACTCAGCAACCACATACTCTGTTTGCAATACATCCAGGTACTCAAGTCTTGATAGCCTGCCTGTCTTTTTTCCATTTGTCATCCCAATCCTTATTTATTGTATTTGTTAAAAATAATAATTATAAGTCTCTTTTTTGAATTTTACTTTGGGAAAATTGTACAGGGGACTTATAATTAATTAAACTGTCCAATATTTCCTCCTGAGTCATGTCTCCTGGGTCCTTGTCTTCAGGACATGAACACACACCTATTTTATCAAATGTAAACTCCAGGTCCAGTCCATATTTTGAACTGCTGTCAACTGCATCTGGATCATACATTATCATTATAGTTTTCACACCTCTATCCTTGGCTGCATCAACTTGCTCTGGACTAAATTTTTTACCCCAAGTGCAACACACAACCAAACCCAAATCACTTATAAGACTCCCCATTTGAATCTCAATGTTTATCTTATCAAAAAGTCCCTCAACTATGATTATACCTTTATGTATTCCTGGGAAATGGTCCTCTATGCCATAAAGTATTTTACTGAAGTCAGTATCTGCTGAGTTTATATACCTCAATACAAGAGGAGTCTTGGTGCCATTTTTACTATTTTTTGACTTAATATTTTTATTTAGAATATCAATTTCAGACTTTTCCTTTAAACTCCTGGATACATAGCCTCTGGACTCTCCTGCCACTACTATTTTAAATACTATATAGTCCTTAAATTTTTTAGTTAGCTTTGTTATTCCAATTGGATACTTTTTAAACTGGGCATCAGTAAAGCCTCTACCCTTTAAATAATCATGACTCTCTATTCTCCTCCAACCTGCAGGAGGTGAAATTTTTGGCAACTCCTCATACTCTTCACTGTCTAACTCCATAAATGGATTTGTGATATTTTCAAAAACATCTGTTTCCTTCCAACCATCTTTGTCCTTTATTAGATCAGTTCTGTCAAGAAATGCAAGTAACTTAAATATATTGCCAGACTCACCACAATGCTTTCCCCTAAAACACCCATAAAGGTGATTCTCTTCCAGGGAGATCCCAAACTCATCCTCACCACACCAGGGACATGTACCATAAAGATTCTTACCTTTATGATCAGGTTGACAATTGTCAATCAGTGACTCTATTATTTCCTGTGAAAACTTCAACTATAAATTATTTAGGTTTATAAAACTCCTTTGTTGTTTTTAGCCTGTCATAAAATTTCTCATAGTCATAGTTTTGATATATATGAATTAACTGACCAGATTTATATTTTCTGATCTTATCCATATACAATCTCATTATGCCTTTCTTCTTTTCATCTGGAGTCTGGTTCATTGTAATAAAAAATGAAAATGGGTCCACCAGGTTCTTACCTTGAGATGTATTGAATCTTGTCATGTAGTACTCTGGTTTATCAAGTAGTGACTGATCAATACCATGTGCCTGGGTACAGGTTACTATCCTGGTATCAAACTCAACTGCAATGTTTTTCATTTTTTGTGCTATTGCCTCTCTCCTGGCTTTTTCCTGCTCAACCTTATATGACCTACCATCTCCAGGATCTAATTTTTCCAAATAATCTATTAAAACCAAGTCAATTTTACCATTTGTCTTTTCCAACTCGATTATTGACTCTCTTACATCTGACATGGATGCAGTTCCAAACTGCTCATATGCCTCAACATATATTTCACCACCCAAATGCTTAAGGTTACTTATTGTTTTGTCTATCCTTACCTTTTGTATGTCAGTAACTGCACCCTCTTCTAAAGAATGCAATAGTACTCCAGACCAGGTTGCATCATATAAGTCCAGTGCCTCACTTTTGGTTCCCTCTGCCTGGAAATGTGCAACCCTATACCCTAATCTGGCTGCATTAACTCCTATCCATTTTAATACTTTTGATTTACCAACTCCAGACTGTGACAATAAACATGCAATATCACCTGCAGATATGCCTCCCCTGGTTCTATAGTCCAACTCATCAATTCCAAACGGAATCCTAAAATTATTTACATTTGCTGACTCATCTCTTGGAACCCTGGAGATCATCCTTTTCTCAAAGTCTCCAAACACCTTATCAAAGTAATGTGATTTAATTGAAAACCCTGTAAGGTCCTCTGCAAACTCTTCCATGGCTTTATAAGCCTTATCCTCCTCACCAGAGGAAAAGATCTGGTACAACTCATCATATGCTGTTCTAAACTTAGCATTTTTGATGTACTTCTCCAACTGATCTATTAAAGGATCTCTTTCTGGCATTCCAACATCTTTCATGTTTGAAAGAAGGTTGAGCACCTCTGCACTGTCAGCAAACATCTGACCCAATATTCCTATTGTTGGAAGTGCTGTATGTACCTTATAATGGTTCTGGATACCTTGCCAAAGTGACTTATAGTGCTTACTTGGCAAATATGTTGGCTTTAAGTGAGCAATTCCTGTCTCCAGGACAGAACTACTTGCCAAACAACTTTTGAAAAACTCCAATAAGAAGTCTTCATTTAACAATCTTGACATTTACAATCTTTTTTCAATTTTGGTAAAAATATATTTTTTTAAAGGAATGACCAATTAAAAGATCCAATTTTTGTAGCTTTTATTGCAATCCACAAACTCATTGGACAGTCATCATGTGCTCCAACACCCTGGATCTTACCCTTACTGTCATCCCATGTAAAAGTAGACAGTTCCTGTACCAGGATGTCTGTAAGATCCTCACTCATCTTGTTACCTCTTGGTATATGAATCCTTCCTTGTTCAAATAATGCTGCTAAGTTTGGAATACCCTGGTGAAGATCATATTTGTTTTTTGATGAGGTTGTTTGCCCCTGGGCAGGAACACCTTGATCATTTAACATTTGGACAAATATTTTCTGCATACCATTATCCTCAACCAACAATACATCTGGCTTGAAGTCCTGGTACATTTTTTTAATTGCCCCAACTTGCTCATCATATGTGGCACCCTGCCTTCTCCAAATGTCCAGGATGTGATAGTGGTCCCTCTCATCCAAACCTACTGCTGTGAATACTGAAAAGTCAGCACCAATATTTGCTGATATAGCAAAATCACAACCTATAACAACCTTCTTAAATTTTTCTCTGGAAGAGTGTATGTTTTTAATTATACTGGTATTGTGATTAAAACATTCTTTAATCACTGGGTATGGAAATAATGATGATGCTGTAGAAATGGGTCTAACCAGTATCTCTCTTGAGAAAACAACACTTCCATACATTTGTCTTTTTTCCAACAAAGATTCAAATGAGTGCCTTTCCTGCCATAGTGCCCTACCGTTTGGAAATATTCCTGGATACTCAAACATCCTGAACAGACTTGACTTTTTCAACTCAGCATATAGATCATCTTTTCTGAATGGAGTACCTACAACCACAATTTGACCTCCTGGTTCCAGTAAGTTCATTGTTACTGAGAAAAAATGATCTATGTACTTTTTGTTTTGCTCCATTGAGTAAAGGACCTGATCATTAAGGTAGTCATCACATATTATGTAATTTGGATGAAAACCCCTCATCTTACTACCAACTGACTTTGCAGAAAGAATGGCACCATTTTTACACTTTATGCCCTCTGCTGCCCATCCATCACTTCTTTTATCTGGCATGAGTACTGACCTAAGAATATCATTCTCCTCTATCTCTTCCTTTACCTTTCCCAAAAGGTGATTTGCAAGTTTGTATTCATTGGTTATGATCATACCTTCTTTACAAAAAGCCAGGTCCTTTGGTGCCTTTTTAAGGGAAGTGTTTTTCATGTACCTGTACATTTTCCAGAGAGGAAATACTTTTGAAAAGTAGAAAGACTTACCATGACCCCTGGCTGCCTCTATTCCAAGATGAGGATATATTTGTGCCAGGTTCCCCCACTCTAAATGATGCCAGTTAATATCAAAGTCTGGCATTGTTGCAAGAATAAAATAACTCAAACTTGCTTTTCTTAAGGTATCCTCCAAAACCTCAACCAGTGGATCAAGACTTTCTATTTTTGATGGATCCACTCTCCTGTTTGGCATATTCAAAATAGAATGTGCCTCCTCAAACATTATCTTAAGTATTCTATCAACATCAGCCTCATCACCAGACATCAATATCTTCATGGCATGTTCATCCATGTTTGATATTATGTCCTCATTAAATGATATTATGTCCTCTGCCTGCTTTACTGTGTACTTATCACTTAGCAACATCCTCTTCCTTATCTTGTTCTATTTGTTTAAAAACTTTTTCTATCTCAGCCATTGAAACCCTATACCTTTCTATACCCTTAATAGTTTTTGACCTGATAAACTTACACAAAAATAAAATTCTTACAATGTATATTAACTTTTCAGTGGAGTCATTTTTGAAAACACCACTCAACTGATTAAATGTAAACCACTCTCTGCCAAACACACCTCTCATTTGCCTTACTATCTCCAGGACTGTCTCCTGGTTCTCTTTCTTTTTGAAAAACTCTGTCAGTTCATCATTTCTTAAGTCCTCTTTCATAATTAAAAATTAAACGTATCTCTGTAGTTATGTTGATCATTATTTGTAGATATTTCACCTGCACCCCTGAGCCTTTTTAAGTAAGACTTGAGCAATTCAGTGTTTGCAGCAACATCATTTATTGCCCTATGTGCATCTATGATCTCAACCCCCTCCCTTTCACAGGCAACGGTTAAATTGTGTTTCATAGAAGGATCTGTCCATATGTGCCTGGACATCCACATTGTATCCATAAACTCATGCTCATTGACAGTTTTAAATAGGTCCTTCTTATATGTTTTAAACAAATTATCCAAGAATGGTATGTCAAATGAAATTATGTTATGTCCACATAAAATTGGTTTCTTTCTACCAGTTCCTATTGACTTAAAAAACTTCACCATTTCATTACAAACCTGCCTGGCTGCTTTACCAGTATTAATCATGTCCATGGTTATTCCTGTTATGTCAAATGCCTCCTGCTCATACTCCAATCCATATGGTTGAACAAATGTACTGTACCTGTCAATCTCTTCCAGGGTAACCCCATCTATTGCAAGCATAGCTACCTCTGTTATTGCATGCTTAGAAGAGTCTAACCCACCTGTCTCAAGGTCAAAAATTATATAATTTTGACCGTTTACTATCTTTTTATTCATTTTCTAATTTTCAGATAACTCTATTATTCTAATCAATTTAATACCAACCTTTGGATAGTCAACCTGCCTTAACTTAAATAAGCCATAAGATAGTGGTATTGAGCCTCTTTTTACATATCCATATGCATCCTGTGCTGTGAACTCCTTACCACTTTCCTTACTACCAAATTTTTCATTTAGCCAACCCACAAATTTATCCAAGGTCATGTCTTTCCCTTCTGTTAATTCTATTTTATTTTTCATTACAAAAATCTTATGTTAGTGAACTCCTTTAGTTTATCCTCCAAAACTTGAAGGTCCAGGTCTCTATCAATAGGATTACAATATGTTAGTTCCTTGTTCCCATTGATAAGACTTGTATTGTCTGTCTTATTGACTATAATCTTATACTCAGGTCTAACCCTTTCATAATTATAGTCATCAATTGTCTCAAAACTAAAAAGAGTCTGTACTTTTAAACTGGATCCATTAACTCTAACAAAGTCAATTTTTGCTGACTTATTTTTGTCAGGATTCTGTTCCAGGTCATCAGACAGTTGAGAAAGTTCCTGAATAAGATCTTCATCTGGCATATTTTTCCACCCCTTAATAACCTTAATCAATTTAGAGTTGACATCCATATCTTTTAGGATCTCTATTAAACTCTTGATTATTTTGGCATCTACACTTGAAATAGGGTATATTCCACCTTCACTAATTAGATCATAACACTCTGAACTCTCTTTTAAGCCTTTCATTTATTTTCTGATTTGTTAATTAACAAATTGTAATACTCTGGATCTTCATCCATTATGTACTTCATATTTGAATTAAAGTCATTCATTAATTTCTTTTTTTTCCAGTCAGAACCATCCCATATATCATGACACTTTCTACAGTGCCAGGTTATGTTTTCTGGATCTGAAATAAGATCCTCTCTTTTGGACCTGGGAATTATATGTGAGTTTGGAGATGCCCCTGTAGATCCACAACCCCTACACTCTGAACTCTCATTTTTAACCTTGTTACGCTTTACCTGGATGTACTCAGACAAAGTTGCCTTCATCTTTACACTCACAGGATTTAATTTGCTTTTTTTTAAAGTAGAGGTTCCTGGACTCAGTGGACCTGAAGACTTAAGTGCAGTATTTGACTTAAGTGAAACCTTTGAAACCAACTGTTTTCCTTTTTTCAAAATGCCTGCCCTTTACTAAAATTAACAAACCTCTTTATATAAAGAGTCCTATTCCTTTGCTTTAACTCATCAATACATTCATCCTTACTGTCACATGACATGCATAGTTTGCTTTTTTCATCACACAGAGTTGTAGAAAGAATACAGTTTAAAAATCCATCTGGAGTATTATAAAACCGTTTTCTCTCAACCTCCTCATGGTATGGAGTCTCCTCAATTTCAGTAGGTCCTTCCAGGATTTCCATAACTTGGAATAAACTTGGAATACTTCTTTGCTTTAATAATTCACTACCGTATAAAAATCTATATTGGTCAATTTTATCATTCCACCTGCACACCATTTTCTTTCCAATTATCCAATTTAAAGGAACTGTCTTCCTGGTTATTTCCATAGTCAGGTAGTAATTGTAAGTGTAGCAAAAATAATCGTATAGAAAATTTAAACCCAAGGACTGTCTTCTTATGCCTTTCTTTTCAAAGAGACATAAAAATTTATCTATAGTTTTATCTGAAGAGGTTGTTTTTTTATAATTGAACCTATCAATACCATAGAATGCTTTTGTAAAAATTTCATATAACTTGTATATTTCTGAATTTATTTTCAAAATTTATAAGTTTAGACCTTAAATGTAAGCATAAAAAACGTACATCAAAAAAAATAGGTCAACTAAATTGACCTATTATAAAAAACATTATTTTAAATATTGCTTATGTCCAGTCCAGGACTATATCAACATGACCACTTGATGGAAGTTCTGTGGATGCCTGGTGATCTGTGTATAACTGATCACATGAAAAGTTATCTTTAACATTGTCTAAAATAGTCCTTCTAAACCATAAACCAAGGTAGGAGTTATTTGTAAATGATGATGAAAGTAACACCTGGTTTGACACTCCATCTGCCTCTGTAAATGCACCTGAATATGGAGTACCTCTAAATGAAGTTATTTTTTCCATATAGACATGACCACTTGCATCTGGAGTAACCGTTACTGCAGCTACCTCAAACTTGCAATAAGTTCCTGCAGGAATAGTAAAGTATAAATTAAGATTTGTTACTGTACTACCTGTATCATTTTTAAGTATCAATGCCTTGGTCTCTCTTAACTTTTTATCAATGGTATATTTTGAAATGTCACCAAATAAGTTATTAGCCAAATCGTTTGGAGTTGCTGTTGAAGAGATAAAACCTCCCAGAGACTTTTCTGGATCTGGCTGTGCCTCATTATTTTCATTTGCTCCTGTATAGTATATTTTCATTTTTTATGACTGTTTAATTCTTTGAACAAACCCTAAAACCATATACTCTGGTCTACTTTCATGGTGATCTATTGCATCTTTCCCATCAAGTTGTACCAATGGTTCAAACTCTGTTTTACCACTTATAATTCTGGTATCTCCAAAGTCTGTCTTTCCTGCATAGTTATGCTGATGACTTGATCCTGCACTTCCTGTAAAGTTATCGGTTGTTGTATCATAGTTCTCTCCTTTTACAAAAACCCGACTATCACCTCCAGAGTTTTTTGAAACATCAAAACCTGGATGGGTATGCTCTGACTTGGTATCATTTGTAGTTACACCTGAAAAATTATGTTTGTGGTCAGGACCCTGCAATGAACCTGCTTGGTGCCTGTGCCTTTGAATACCTGACTGTTTACCTGTTAGTAATACAGAATGTGTTCCAAAGGTATCTCCAACATTATCAAACTCTGCTGTCAGATAAGTTCCATAACTTGAACCTCTTGGAGTACCATAATTTGCACCTCCAATAAACCTTTGCCTTAAGTCCTGAGTCCCATTTGACCCATTACAAAGTGCCCAACCTTGGTGCCTGGTACCTAATATTGCTTTACCTGAAGAAAAGTCTGCCATATCAACATTAGATAGCATCTTTATGTCTCCCAACTTATCTGTCAAGCCATTTACCTCATAAACCTCCCAGGCTGAACCATTAAATGTACACCTAAGAACAATTGATTTACCTGTCAAATGAGGAAAGTCCATCTCATCTACAGAAAAGGTTCTAATTACAGTACCTGGAGTAAAGTAGGCAGTAAAGTCATCATTTACAGTGAGACTGAAACCTGCATCATTAATACCTACATCAAATATAAAAGTGAATGAGTTTCCAATTAGTGCCCCTGCTTTTTTAAGACCTATTATGTGGTTTACTGTCATTCCACCACCACCTCTGACACCTTTACATCTTTGTACTGACTGATCAAGACCAACCTCAAACGTGTTTCCTGGTGCCCCATTATCCAACTCAAAAGTTCCATACCCAAACACATCACCTGTTTTAAGAGATGCAGTGAATAATTTGTAAGAACTTGCATCTTGCAGTACTGGAATAAACCCTGCAGGATTTGAACTTGTATAAACAGACCTTACTGGACTTGAAATAAGGTCACCGTTATCATCAAACTGTACCTCATTGTAAAAACCATTTGCAGTATCTGATGGAATGTCTAACCACTGAGTTGACTCACCAGACTTATGGTACCTGTATTGTATAACATACTTGTATCCATTTGATGGGACTGGTAAATTTAGGTGACCATAACCACATGAAGATGGAAAAGAAACCTGCAAGTCTACTACATTAACAACACCTCCATCACCTATAGCCTTAATTTCCACCTCATCAACTGAGGGAGAAATAGTCAACTCATCACCAACGGTTAGTTTGCTTGGATCATGTGACTTAAGAAAACACTTAATATCTGATCCTACAAGTGTGGAATCGTATATTTCACTATATGACCCATCCTTATAATAAACCCTCCAACCATTTAACTCATCATCTGAAAATTGACTTGTAGTTTTATACTTACCTGAATCTATTGATCCTGAAAATGTTATAGTCCTTGCCTGTGAATCTGAGGTCCAAACATTACTTCTTAAACCCCAACCAACATTTACAATATTTTTATCCCTGGCTGTAGACTTTTCAGAATACTTTACCCACTCAACCCCAATTAAAGGATTGGCTGCTTTTATTATATTATTTAACTTAAACTCTGCTGAAGACTTCCAGAACTCTGTTCTTTTATCTTCAATGGATACCGTACCACCTACATTTTGACACCTGGCTATAAAAAACTCCAAACCATCTGACTTGGTAGGTGCAGTGTTTAAAGATGGCTCTGCTACCAGTGATAAGGTGCAACCATCATATTTAAAAGGATACTTTTCACTTGCCAGTGGAACTGCTCCAGGAGTGAATGTTCCAACTACCTGGTATGTTAAGTTAGTTTCTGCAATAAAGGATCCATCCAACAATACTGTGCTATCATTAAGGACCTCTACAACCTCATACTCCAGTGGATTCACTGATGACCCTGGAAATGAGATCTTACTTGCAAAGTTTGGTGCCCCTCTTAGGACATCTGTAAAAACAGTACCTGATCCAGTTAGATTTCCGTTTGCATCTACACTGACAGTACCAATTTCATTTGTTTTATAACTGTGGGAAATTTTTACCCAGTAAAAAGCACTGTCATTTGGAACTACAACATCACCCACAACATCCTGAACAATTATCTGTGCAGCATTATTAATAGCAAATGACTTGGTTGCTATCTTTATTTTTCCTGACCCAAGGACATCCTGCTCTACCCTAAAATTGCTACCATTAGCATCTGCCTCATACCTCAAAACACCAAATGATCCTGAGTTTTTGACCATAAGTTCTCTAAACCCATCCTGGTCCAGGAATTTTATAAGCCTATTAAGTTCTGCTTTTCCAAGAAATAGATCAGTGTTATTATTTAATATTGCCATTTTATATTTTTATTTACAGTTGAATATCCAGGTACCTCCTTCATAAATATAAGTATTTTTACCCATAGTTACATAGGTAACATTTCCTTGAGAATTGTCAGTATCTGTCCATGTACTTAATGCTGTATATTCTTTAAGTGTTATATTTTTTGTAACCTGGTTTAAAAATAAGTACCTATCTCCAATATTAAGATTTGATGTCAAAGGAGATGTTATTATGTCATCTGAGGTTAACTTAAGTGCTGTTGAGTCCTCCACATTTGTAGGTTCACATGGATTTGTAAACCTGAAGTCAAGTGCTGTGTTATATGGTATGAGAAACTCTCTGGTCACATCAACCACCTTGTCATTGTCATAATTCTGATTATTGTTGGTACCTTTTGTTTTTATGAAATTAGATCCCTGGACAAATCCAGTACTGTAGCAAGTACTCAATGGTCTCACTTTAAAATCATAAATTTTTATTGCCCCAGAAACATCACTCTCACTTCCATTATCCAATAAAACAATTGGAGAAATGTAACACACATCCTTTTCATTAAATTGTAAATGTTGAGGAGGTAGGTTGTTGAAGTTTGGAAGTCCTGGAGGAGGAAAGACAACTAAAAAGTTAAAATCCTTTGTTACCTCAACCCTATAATCAGCCATTGCTGCATGAGATGGCTTTTTGTACTCAGTTCCATAAATTATACCTCTTACCAGGTAATATTTATCATTTCTACCTAACTTATGCTTTGTAAAAAAATAGTTGTAGTCAAACTCATGAAACACCTGCTTAAATGAATTTGTTACCACATTGCCATTTATGTCATAACCAACAATACCAAATGTAAGGAGATCATCAAGGTCCTCCTGCTTAACCTGGAAGGTTATTTCATAATCCCATTTTTTATCTACTTTTATTAATTTTGAAAAGTTTGAGTCATACTGTATTCCACCAACTTGTCCTGCAGGTATTGCATTAATCTGCATTACTTTTTTAGCTGAATCTGTTACAATTGAAATGTTACCTGGAGATGTCAATGGATACTTTGCCAAATCAACAACATCCTCTGTTTTCTCATATGCCTTTGTAAGATTAGAGTCTGAATAATTACCCCTGTACATTGGAGATGCCTGGTTTACAACCCAACCATGTTTGTAATTAAACACCTTTGAAAAATAAAAGTCACCACACTTTGTAGAATTATAGCAAAGGAGTCTTAATAACTCCCCATCAACACTTCTACTGTCCAGAACCTTATCCTTTATGATCTCATAGGTACCTCTGTGCCTCATTTCATCATAGGTATTATTCATGATGTATGTAAGTTCACCTATAGTCTCAGATCCACAAAAATAAAATGTTTGAGTCTCCAGATACTGCTTAAGTATTTCATAATTTGAAGTAACATCTGAAAGTTCAAACTTCCTGGCATAGCACACAATATATGCAAAATATTGAGTTATTGACTTCCAGAACTCAACAAAGTCCTGGTCCTGGTTGTTTTGATTTCCATCATCACCCCTATCAAAGTATCTTGGAAGTATGCCCTCTTTATATATTTTCTCCAGGACATTTATCATCCAGGATAGTACACATAAGTCTGTACACTTTATTCCTAACTGAGCAAACACTGAATTATTAAATGCCTGACCACAATTTACATCTGAATAGGACCCATTTACCTCAACCTCTTTGAACTCAAGGTCACCTGTTGTATCTGATCCAATCCTTTTGTACCTATACTCTATTAAAAAAGTAATTGTGGGAGTTACTGATATGGATGATATATTTGAGTTTGTTAAAGGAACCCAGGGAGAGTAGTTAACTCCATCAACTGAATACCTAAACTCTTTTTCAAAAAATCGAGTACCAGTTACCCCAATTAAAGTATCTGTAAATGAGGCTAAGGTGACCAATCCAATGATTGGTACCCCTGCCTTAATTACTATTATATCCCCAATTTCTGATGCCCTATTTTCAACTATTGCCATTAATCATCTAAGTTTGTAAGTATGCCCATTTCCTCCAATGCAAGGATCTGTCCTGATGTAAAGTACTTAGATAAAACCTCAAATAAAGGTTTTTGTCCTTCCCCCTCTACACTTACAATCTTAGTCCTGGCATTTACTGCCATTACCTTTATGTCAATTTTAGTTAACCTCAACTCTTGATGCTTTTCACTAAACTCTGAAAAGTCCAAATCTGGTTTCATGACAAACCCCTCTATTGTAGGAGAAACCTGCAATCCTTTTGACTGAGCCTCTACAATTTTATCTGCAGTTTCTTTCTTTAACTCAAACTTTCCTTTTTCATCAACCACCAAGTACTCATTGAAAAGTTGCTGCTCAGACTCTGAAAACTCAGTTAGTGCAATGTCAAACTTTTTATGTGCCCTGGATATTTCAAATGAAATTGGATTCATTTCCTGTAACTGTGCTAACAAATTAACACACCCAGACAATTGAACATTTGGGAACCCTTCTTTTTCGATCTTTTGTACCATTTCTACCATACTATTTTTCTATTAAAAATTAATTGTTTTTGCTAATATACAAAAGTAAATTGAGTATAACGCTTAAACTTATATTTTTAAACTATTATTATTCTCCTGTTAGCTGCAGGTGCAGTTACACTAACTGTAAATTGGAAATTTTGAGTTGCTGCCCCTGTAGTTGCAACACTTCCTGTTTCATTAGTAGTACCTTGACTTAAACCATTTTTTGCCCTAACATAAACAGTTAAATTTGTTATTGTTCCTGAAGGACTTTGAGGTAAAGTTAAGCTATTGCTATAAGAACTACCAGAAGTTAAAGTTGCCTCAAATGAACTTGGAATGGTAAAAACTACATTTGCAGTTAAGTCTGATCCATTAATAGTAAAAGTAGTAGTTGACTCTGCAGAAGGTCCATTCCCAAATACATAAGACATTCCACTTACTGAAGAAGGACTAACTGAAAATGATGGAGTTGTTGCCACAAACTCAAGCACCTCTAAAGTAGTGTTACTAAGTTTATTTCCTACTCCTGTTTGTGCAGTTGTAATTGCCACTACAGATCCTGCAGATAATGACTGAGTAGAAAGACCAACCCCTACTTTACCAGTAATTGATTGAACATTTCTTTTAGTTAAAGCCTGACCACCTATTGTCCAACCTGACTGAGTTATGTTTGTAGTAGTAACTCCCATTAATAGCATTCTTGAGTTTGCTGCTATTCCTGTTCTTGTTCTTGAGTGAGGTACATTTGCCACATCATTGTTTCCAATTTGCCCAGGAGAAGGCTGTGCTCCTGTGAATGAATAAACATGTGTTGCCAATGGATTCCATGCCTGTCCTGTAAAGGTTACCTTAACCTGGTTTGATCCTGTGGCAGGATTGGCTAATACAAAGTATCCATATTTGTTAGTACCTCCATTATAGTACAAACTTGCAGTTAGCTGAACATTATTATACTTAATGTTACTTATCTGATTAGACTTATTATGAGCCACTGCTATAACAAGGAATCCATTAGATCCAGTATTTTGACTATGATTAAAAGTAACTATTCCACTGTTACCTGCAGTTGTTTTATTTATTGTTTTTTGACCTGCAAAAAGTGCCATATTATAATTGGTTTATATTTGTTACCTCTACTCCTTTAAGGTCCTCCTCATCATAAACCTCTGTATTGGCTATATATACATACTCAAGATTATTTTCAATAAAAAATGTTGAAATGTCAATTTCACCTGACACCAAACCCTCTATGTTGCTTTCAATATAAGCACCCATAGATGAATCATATGTATCATTTATTTCATCTTTCAAAGAAAAATCTACTGTATAACCAACTTCAGTAAATTGATATTCTCCTGGACCAGGACCCAATGTTATTTTATTTATTACTGCATACATATTATTCTGTATAAGTTATTGTCATTTTTATAGCTGATGGAGACCCTCCCTTAGCACTTGCCTGAAAATGTATGTAGTTAGCTGCATTACATGATGCATCAGCAAAACTTGTTAGTGTTTGTTTTGTTGTTGTTGCCTGTACATCACTTGTAAACAAGTCAGTTGCCTGGTTACTACTATGTCCAATATTAAAGTCAATTGTTCCTGACCCAATTATTTCAACCACTACTTTGGTTATTGTAATTGCCACACCTGGTTCCCACATACCTATGTCATCTGTAGCTGTAGGATCTTCCAGGTATAAAGACTTTGTAAGTTCATCACCATCTTGCCATAAGGCATAACCAGTGGTAGAAACACACCTAAGATACTTACCTACTGCCTGGCTTGAATCGTCTAATTGTAAGGCATAATTTGCACCTGCTCTCTTTGCAATAAACCTACCACCAACATAAGTTGCATTACTCTGGGCAGCTAATGACTCTGCTACACCTACGACACCGTATGCTGTATTTGTACCAGTAATATTTGCCCTGAAGATACCTCCTGCATTCTTTAATGATGTACTTCCGTTTAATACTGTCAATGTATTTGAAGACACATCCTGTGCCTCTCCAACAAATGCATATGCCACTCCATTTGCTGAAGGATTTGTTGTCCTTGACCAAATACCATAGTTTGAATTATTGTTATTGTTACTATTTACTAATGCCTGAATTGCATTAGAAAGTCCACTTGTATTTGTATTTGTTGCATAAAGTGAGCCACTATTTGTAGTTCCTGTAACCATAATTGCTGCATCATTTGATCCTGATAGTGCAGCACCTATAGACACTTTTGTTCCATTGTCATAAAAAGATCCAGTTCCCAATACATTTGTTCCTGTAAACCTTGCAGACCTTCCTGATGCACCACTTCCACTAAGATCTGCAGTTAAATCACCTCCTCCACTTAAGTTAAGACCTGTGCCAATACTTAATTGCTCTACATCTCCAGAACTTGCACTATATCTTCCAAGAATACTCGAAGTATTTACATTTTGCATTTTAGCAAAAGTAACTACATCATTGTCTATTGTCCAGGTATCTGAACCTGTACCAGACACTGTAATATCTCCCTTATCTCCATTGGCTAAACCTGATGCTGTTAAGGCATACCTTCCATCTGCAAAACCTTTATCAATAAGAGATCTATCTGTAAAAGATCCACCATAATTTGCAGCATATTGAATACCTTCAGTTACACTTGAGGTATCTTCAAAAGTAGTGGACCCATTTGTTCCAGTTACCCCTGTAATTTTAAAAATTCCTGCTCCTGATGTTAATTTTATTTCATCTGTAGTGTTTAGTCTTATATTTTCAAAGAGTCTTCTTGTACTGGCAGTTGCCAAACCATGACCCAAGGTAAGAGTATCTTTTCCACCAACAAGTATGTCATCACCTGAATGAATATACAAAGTACCATCTGTTTTTTTGTATTCAATAACCCCATAGCTATTAAGTCCACCTGTGGTAGTAAAGTTTACAAATTGAAGACCAATATTTCCACCAAAATCTCTGTGCTCACTAACTGTAGATGAACCAGTATTGAATTTAGTTTGTTGTATAAGGTTTGAGCCTCCATTTCCTGTTCCAGTTGCTCCACCAAAAATCAACTTACCTCCTGTCTCTTCAAATTGTACAATGTCATTTTGAGTAGCTTTTAAAACTTGGAACTTGGCTCCATTCCAAGTAACACTTGAACTTGATGCCAGTGTATCTGAGTCAGTAAAGTATGCTAATTGATTTGCTGATCCTGATCCATTTACAAAGTTTACATCATTTGTGATCTCAGATCCAAGTAATTTTCTCCAGGATGCTGTTGTTGCTGAATCTGCTGCTAATACATGTCCTGTAGTTAATCCTGCTAAGTCTAACAAGTTAACCTCTGCTGCTGTAGCTGTCACATCTGTTACATCTGCCAAAACAACATCTGCCCACTGACCCTGACCTACTGTAGTAACATTCTTGAAAAATCTTCCTGTAGTACCTTCATTTCCATCAATCAACTGTAAAGAGTAGTGTGCTCCAGATCCTGAGTTTGACACTTGAAACTTACCTCCAATATTGACACCTGCTGATGAGGCTACTGCCTTACCGTAAATACCAATGCTTTGAGTTGTACTTCCCCCTGTGGTAACAAGACCATAAATACCTATTGCATCATATGCACCTCCACTTCCTACTGATGATAACACCCCATAGTTTTCTGATCCTGCACTATTTGCAAAATTGTTAACGCTTAAGGCTGTTGTTTTTGATGATCCTGGATCATTTATATGTAGTCCTGATCCTGCTACAGTTGCACCAAATAATGATGCATTTGAGCCATCAAAAATGAAGTTGGCACTTGAAGTAAGTGTATCTGAATCTGACCAATAAGCCACCTGGTTTAAAGTACCAGACCCATCAATTGCATTTGCAACCTCAGATATGTCTATTGTTCCCCAAAGTAAGTCAGTACCATCTGACTTAAGGTATTGACTTGCTGTTCCTTTTGCTAACCTATCCCATTTTGCAGTACTTCCCTTACCAACAATAAGATCACCTCTTTGGACCACTGCTGCTTGAGTATCTGGATGTGTTACACCATCAAGTAAGTTATGTGATGCTCCTGCAGATATTACTGAAAGGAGTACTTTTTTATGGTCATTTGCTGATGCATCCCACACCATTACAAAGTCAGTGGTTCCAACTGGAGTTGAGTCTATTACTAAATCATTTATAGTTCCCCATGATCCTGCTCCAGATCCATCTGTAGTCATAAAGTATGTAGCCACAGATCCTGTTCCCAGGTTAAGTCCACTTAAATATGCAGTTCCAAACATTGCATCACCTGGAGTCCCTGAAAACACCTCTGCTGTGTTTGTTGCCTCTTTTATATAGGTAAACCTTCCAAGTGAGTCATCATGACCAAAAAAGCCAACTTTTGCTCCTCCTGAATTATATTTAAACTCAACACCTCTGTCCTTGGCATCATTTACTGCATCATCACCTATAGTAAAAACTGGATCCTTTACGGTTACTGTAGTACTATTTACTGTTGTTGTTGTTCCACCTACAACCAAGTCCCCAGTTACTGTAAGAGTTGTACCATCCCAGGTAAAATTTGCATCACCTTCAAGTTGAGTAGTAGAAACACCACTATACACTGCTACCTGGTTCTCGACACCTGCTCCTGTAAGTCCTGGGTCCTGGTTTAATTTATATTCAGTCCCATCTGACTTAAGAAAGTATATGTCATTGTCTGGTTTCACAAATACCTTTCCATAAGTTGAGGTAGCTGTAACTGTAGAACCTATGCTTTTTAATGACATTGCCCCTCCAACGGTGAGTGTTTCATTTGCCACTGTCTCACCAACACCAACTTTACCACCATTAAAATACAATAGTGAGTTTATGAAAGTACTTGGTGCAGAGGCATCAACCAAACCAAAGGTTAACTCATCATCTGAAAAACCTCCAGTTGCTGAATTATTTTTTGCAACAAATTTAAAACCTCCAATATTAGTTAGTCCTGTACCAAATAATGATGAGTTTGTAATAACAAGACCTCCCTGGTTTGACACTGACTCATGTGATTGAACTATAAAGCTATCACCTGCAGTGGTTCCAGTTGTTTGGAATAATGCCCCTGTACCAACATGAAAGTCACTTAACTGAGTATCAACTGCTGTACCTGTGTACCCTGCCTTAGCAAGGTTAAATCCAAACTTACCTGCTTGATCAACGGTAAGCCTTAAGTTTGACTCACTATAGCTAAGACCTCCAGTAAATAACCTAAATGGAGAGGTTGTTCCCCTTGCATATATATTTATTGCTCCTGGTACACCATCTGAAATAAGATGTACTGCTTTTTCAAAGTATTTTTGCTCTCCTGCCCAGGTACCAGATCCAACTGATCCTGTTGCTGATGAGATTAAACTCCCTATTGTATAATCAGTACCAGAGTCTAAGGATGCCACTTGTATAAATGACTTGGCATTTGTTCCTGTATTGTCTTGTCTGGCTACAATACCCTTTTGTGCATCGACATCTGAAAGTACATGAAGTCTGTCTGTACTTGTCTCTGCACCAATACTTACATTTCCAGTGGAATGTATTCTCATTGCCTCAGAAATGGTATTTGCTGCTGCAGTACCAAATATTAAATCTGCTGATGCACTTGAACCTACTCTGGTATGGTATAAAGCACCCATGTATGCCAAATTCTTTACAGTACCACCTGTATCTTTTCCTCTAAAAACAACAACTGAACTGTTATTTGCAGTTAAGTCTTCATTTTCAAGTACCAGGGAATTATTTAGTGCAGGAGTTGCATAAACATATGGAGTGTTATTGCTCATGGTACCTCTTATGGACCCATCTGCATTTGCCAAACCTCCACCATACTTAACATGTAAGTGAGAACTTACTGATGTATGTGGACCAACTGCCAAACCACCTCCTGTAGATAAAAATGTTGAAAGTCTTACAGAGTTAGAAGATATTTCAATGTTTCTACCTACAAGACTTGTACTTAACCTGGCACCTGAATTACTTACAGAAATATCAAAATTGTAATTGGATGTAGCTGCAGTATTAAAGGTTATGAAACCTGATGAAATAGGATCATTGCTGATCTCAACCATTTTTGTAGGAGTCTGCACCCCAAAACCTGACTTTCCTCCTGCTGTAAGTATTGCATAGTTGGCTGTTGTTCCATTCTGTGCAGATACAATTAAACCTGTGTTTGTTGCTGAGTTTGTTGCAAGGTTGTAAAAAGTACCTGCATACTGATCTGTAGTTATACCAGTACCCTTAACATAAGCCTGTACTGCAGACCTGTTTTGTATAAAGTCTGCAGGAGTTACTGTGCCCCCATTTGACTGTAATATAAAAGCACCTGCAATGTTAGCACCTGCTACATCTGCAGCCACAGTGGATGAACCCATTACCCCAATTGCTTTTGTTGGAGTTGCTGATGATGCAGTTACTGCTCCCCAGGAACCTACCTGGATACCTTCACTGTTTTTACTTTCAAAGTAGGCACCATATGCATTTTTTGATACTGATCCTCCATCTGCAATACCATATGCAGAATAGTTACTTGCACCTCCACTGGCTCCAAAACTACTTCCATAATTTATGCCTGATGCAGTTCCATTTGCCTCACCATATACACCAATACCACTTGTAGTATTTGCTGACTTACCAGATAGTGCCACTGCTTTTGTTCCCTCTGAATTAAATAGAACTGATCCATTTATTACACCTGCACCTGCTGTAGTTCCACTGTCAAGTAGAACTCCCTCAGTCAAGGAATTTCCTGCACCCCATCTTACAACCCTTCCTGCTGTACCAGTACCCAACAATAAAGTTCCACTTACATCTGGCAATGTCCAGGTCCTGGACCCAGTTGTGCTTGCTGAAGTTAAATTACCTCCAGACCCTACAGAAAAATTTAAAGTATCACCATTACTAATAACAATGTCAGTTCCTCCAGTAATATTTGCTCCTGTAAGTACTCCTGCCAATGTTCCTCCTGCTCCTGATACTGCAGAATCAACATACTGCTTTGTAGCTGCATGTAAATTTGCTGTTGGATTTGCATGCAATGTAACAAAACCTGTTACCGTTCCACCTGCAATTGGCAAATAGACACCTACTCCATCAAATGACTTCCAGGTTGTTGTTCCAATGTCATAGTACTTTAATATTTTTTGACCAACATTGTCATCATACCACATCATTTTTGTATTTGATGGTGCAGTAGTTCCAATGTGTATTGCTGAAATTTGTCCTAAATTAGTTGTTGGCATGTCTATATTTTTATCAAGTAGTAAACTGTAATTGTCCTGTTGAATTATCTATGGCAAAACCTGATGCTCCTGGACCATCTGCAATAAGGTTTCCATCACTGTCTAAATAAAAGTTCATTGTTGAGGTTGCATCTTGTTTTATACCACCCTCTCCCTCTATAAAACCAACGGTCTCAACTGTCTGAATGCTTTCTGAAATGAAGGCTAATATAACACCAGAGGACAGTGAACCATCAATGTAGGTTGTCGTTATTGTGATTAAAGATCCTGTAACTGATGAAGTAGTGTAAGTTGGTATTATTTTAGTCTCAACTGCCATATTATATAGTCTTTAATATTGTTTGCTGAAATGATGAGTCTGGATCACTTGGAAAAAAGTTTGGATTCAATGATCCTGCTACATTACTTATTACATTTCCAGATAGATCCAACATAAGAAAACTTCTAATTCTTGGAAGTTTATTTTTGGCAATTATAACATCTTTCCCTGGAATAAACTTTGTATCTGGAACTGCTTTGACACCTGTTGTATTTTTTGCTATTGATAGCAATTCATCCCACTCAACTTTTTTGTCTGCAGTCCAGAATCTAAAATCAAGATATTTACTAAATCTGATCTGAATTTCTTTTCTTATGTCATCTGGATTAAATGATGGAAGTAACTCAACCCTAAAAGTAATATCTATAGGTTGAAAGTCCATGTTTCTCAACTCAATAAGAGAGGATGTTGTACCGTATGGTTTAAGATCTGAAATTGATAGATATTTGGATGCTCTGGTTTCAATGTCGTTTAACTCTGAGGTTGTTAGTCCTATTCCGTTTTGAGTTGCTATTGCCAAAACAACCTGGCTGTGTGCATTGGTTCCCTGGTAAAAAACTCTAAGAACATTATTGTTTATCTTACCAAATACTTGAGTTAATTTTGAAATTGTACCTGTAGCTGCTAAATTGGACCCCTCTTTTATTCTTTTCTTGAAGGTATCATCAGCCTCATTGTCCCTACCACCAAAACACCCATACTCATTAACAGTATAGCTGTGACCTGTTGGAGTTGGAGAAACTGAGTCAATAGATAATGGATCTACGTTTGTATTTGATCCACTGGTCTGACTTCTAATTTTAACATATGCATACCCGTTTACACCAATCACCACTGTAGACTCTATGTCAAATACTATTCCATCCCTTCCTGTAAAAGTATTTAGTCCTGCAGTATATGTTGTACCAGGAAGACCAACCACTCTCACAAAAGTTGAACTCTGAGATGAACCAAACCTGGCTGACACCCCTCTTGATTGTGCAATTTGATCTAACTGTATGCCATATGCAGAATCAACTAAAATATGTGCCTCAACCAAGGCAATGTCTTTTATTGCTTTCTGACCAATCTTTGCCATAGCAAAGGTTATTCCACTCAATACGCTATTGTCAGAGATCTTATTTACTTTGGTTGTGTTGTTAAGTATAGTCTCTGCTGCAATTTGTTTAAGTTCACTTATAGTTGACAGTCTTACATTCATAAGACTAAATATATGAAAAATAATCCAATTACAAGATTAAAACACCGTATCTAAATTAAATAACTCACCACTTTTTGAGGTGATTTCCAACTCAACAAACACTCCATCCTGGACCTTTTCTATTGAAGTTAGATTCCAGTCTGAAATAGTATCATCACCATTAAAAATCTCAGTTAATTGTCTTATTAAAATAGGATAAGATACAGAATTTATATTTTGACCTGCAGCCAAGTTTTTGTTAAGTCCATCCTCAATAAATTCAGGATTGTCTCCTTTTTTTAAATTTACCAGGATATTTACTGTCTGCATGAATGCATCATCACCAGACAAAACTTTAAGATCATTGTCATCCCAGGTTATTTTTTTTAAAACATCCTTACCCTTAATTGTCTCTCTACTCAGTATGTCAACCACTGAGTTAACCTCAAAGGACTGGGAGTTTGAAGTAGTTACATTTAGCTTTGTGCCTCCTTCAGGAGTATATGCCTCCTCCCTTAAGTCATTCCTTATTGCTATGTCATACCAACTTTGATGCTCATCTGCAAACCCTAAAGTTGATCCTGTCATCATTTCAATGGTTTGCCTTTGTTTAAGAATTACATCAGTTTCAACTTTTGAGATAGCATGACCATTTGTTGTTGAACTCCTGGACCACTTTGGAGTATTTAAAATTGTTACAAGTGTTAATTTTATATTATCAACCAGTTCAAGTAGGTCCCAAAAGTCATTGGTTTTAAAACCATTTCTGTTTGAATTTATAACCTGATCAAGAACCTGGGACTCATTTATCAAATTGTTTAAAAACTTTAATTGAGATGAAGGCACCATTGGTGAAGTTCCAGAGTAGTACCCTATTATGGGACTTAAATTATCTGAAATAAATATGTCATATGCCAGGAGGTATTTTTCCAAATCATACCTTGTTATGTCTTTAAACTTTTCTAATAAATTGCTATCAACCATGGCTATGAAATTCTAAATGATGTTACTGAGTTTACTGTATCCTTGAAAAAATCCCTGGTCTTGGAGGCAAGAGTATTTATATTTTTTGCACTATTTTCACTTATAGCCACTTTTGCTCCTTTGGCAAAGATGTTTGCTCCCTGCTGTAACTTTGATAGGACAAGCATTGTCTGAAGTGAACTTATTCTCTTTTTTGGTCTGACATCTCCAATTGTAGCAATTGTTGTTAAGCTAAGGCTATACTGCCAAACCCTATTGCTACTACCTTCATCCATAGTCAAAGAAAAACTTTCCTTCTCAACTAAGTGTGCCTCTCCAAGTGTTGGATTATGAAAGTAAAGCCTATGTGGTTGACCCTTATAATCTACAGTTACTGACTTTTTTAAAATACCCTGCATTATTTTTGTGCAGCCATAACCAGTTTTTACTGACCTACTGAAAGGAATTAATGCCCTTGCAACCGTTCCTGCTGTAATACCTTTGGAATTTTTAAGTAACTTTATACCCAGTGCCTTAAAGTCTACCAATGCACTTCCTATAAGGACCTTAAATGTTCTACCAAAGTCACCATTTATTGATACTGTCTCAGGTATAAAGTTATTTGTAGAAAGTATTGAAATACCACCTGCAGTTTTCTTTATGTTTGTAAGTTCTGGCTCTGACTTGGATATATTTTGAGGCATAACAGGAAATAAAAAATAATCTACAGTATCACCATCAGAATCAACTAACTCCAAACCCATCATGTAAACCTCAAAGTCCTTTGGAAATAATGCTCCAAGAGCCTCCCTACCTATGTTATCAATAAAGTTTCTATACCTTCTATTTGCCTCCTCTTTGGTCATCTTATTTTAAATTATTGGTTCTATGTCCCTGTATGTAATTGTCACCTCCTCTCCAGATAGTATGGCATCCCTAATAACTGGATATATTTTTTCATATGCAACCCTACTTGCTCCTCCTGAATAGGTTGCAAAACTTGCTGAGGTATTGGGCAGATAACATCCTGCAGTGTGTTTTTCTGTATTTCCTGGATGAATTAATATATACTGAAAAGACATATTTGGAGTTACAACCTTCCAATTTGGAGAGTTGTGAACACATAACATACCCTTATACCATCCAGGCTTTTTATCCTTATACCTTGCAGTTTCTCTGGCATGGTAACCACCCTCTGATCTCAGAGATAGTTTGTAAGTTCCTTCAGGAACTCTGGTCTCACTCATTACCTTTTCTTTTCTCTCTTCATCTTCTATACCAAAACACTTTGATACCCCATCAATCTGCATTATACTCATGGATGCATTACCATTGTCTGCAAACCTTAATATTTCAATTTTCATAATTACTAAATTTAATAATTTTTAACTTAAGGTCCCAGTCCCTGGTCCAGTTGTTACTCCTGATCCTACAAATGCAGGAGTAACTGCAGTTGTAACTGGTATTCCTGGAGTCACAGTAACTGTTGCTGACTTTATTGCTGTTTCAATAACTCCTGCAAGATTATTTGCAAAGTCACTTATTTGCTTTTGAGACTCATCTGTTATGTCAGATCCAGTTGTTTCTACCATAAAAGCCTCTATTTGTGCAGCTATTGCTGCTTTTATTATTGGCATGTTATTGTATTTTTAAGTATTTACTAAATATTTTTGTTGTGTTTGTTTTTAATGCAAGCAATTGTGCTGCATTTAGCAATGGACTTGGACCTATTGAAGTTGTAACTGTAGTTTTCCCAAGTTCATCCAGGATAGAATGAAACATTGCCTCTGTCTCCTCTGCTATTGTAGCTGTAACTGTAGCATCACCCATCTCAAAACTCTCCTCCTCTATTTTGTAGCCACTTGTACCCTCTTTAATCCTGGACTCTATAGTTTCAAAGGTCATGTCAGAGAAAGTCTCTATATTTTCAATAGCATCCTTAACTACCCTCCTGTCTGATACAAATGACTTTGTAGATATGGCATCTGATACATTTAGGTCAAATGAGCCACTAACGGTCACTTTAAACTCTCCTTGATCCAATGCGTTTCCAACATTAATAAGTAACTTGCCAGACTCCCTTTCAAATCCTGTTACGTTTATTAAAATTTCACCTCTTTTACCAGTTCCAACTATTGAAACCACACCTTTTTTACCCTCTCTAATAAAAGAAAACTCATTCTCTGATATGAGAGGAATTTCCTCTGGATTATTCAACTTTGAAACAATTACTGCCTTATTGTAAACTGGAACATTTACCCAAAAAACTGATGACCCTAAAGTATCTGAAGTTTCTGGAAATTTAAGTCTTTCCATAACCTCTGAGTCAACATCTACATTATGCATTATGTCCAGGTTTCCTCTCCCCATTATACTTACAGAGGTTGTTCTATAACATGACTCTACAAATGCATCTCGATCCTCAACATTTGATGGAATTATAACCCTTCCAGTTCCACAATAGTACCTGGTATTAGATATACCAACTCTTTTCTGTGGGAAAGTCCCTGGATCTGTACTAAACTTATAATAATTATCTTTCATCTATACAAAATTATTAAACTTTGACCCATCCTCTATTGGTCCAATATAAGGTTGCATTGGATCAACTCCTGAAAATTGTTGCCTTTTCATAAAAAAATTAAATACTTCTTTAATTACCTTATTTACTGTTTTTGGATTAATTGTTGGTTTTTTCTTTCCATCTATTGCCAGTTGTTCTCTTGCAAACTCCATTATAAGATCTGTATCAATTATGTTAAAGTATGTAAGAGGGACTATACTACCATCACTTATTTCTATTTCAACCTCTCCACTTACATATTTTTCAACCATACCCCTGCTTACCTTTAACATAGTAACCCTGTCAATTGTTGCCCCTGTATGCATGAAGTCATTTGTTACTTCGTCTACATAAAAAATTTCTCTTGTAGGTAAGTACCTTATCCAGGTGCCTCTTTTAAACCTACGGTCACCATTTATAACAATAGTTCCCTCTCTTGTAAAAGGAAGGTATGCATGTGAGTCAATTAAGTATTTAAGGTCCAGTAGGACTTGCTCCAGTAGATAATTAGCATCATCCCCTTCTTTTTCATGTATCCTGCCCATCCATGATATGTAATTTGAAACCACTGTGAACTTATTACTTCCAAATATTTTTGCATACTCCTCAAAGAGCACTATTGGAATTTTTGAAAATAAGGAGTTTGTATTTCCAAAATTTACTGACTGTGGATCTATTTCATACCAACTGTAAGCCTCTGTTGAAAATGACAAATTTTCATTAATTACATCCACATCATCAATTACCATCTGACCCAACAAACCAGTATTAATAAAGTCCCGTATTTTAGCCTGGTCAAATGGAGGCTCTCTCACTATAAAATTAAACTTATCTCCATAGGTATCTGTATAAAACTCAACAAAAGGTTTCTGGCAGAACTTAAAGAACTGATTAATAAGGGACCCATCTGGCTGAGACATGCTTGAATCTGCAATTGTCCTGTGCCTTACCCCTTCATCAATTACCAACTCTACTATTTGCCATATACCTTTTGGATTCGGTTTTATGATTGCTACCTGGTCTGTAGTTTTTTGTAAAGTCACATAGTCTATTGCAGCACAAATTGCCCTGGCAAGATAAGGTGACTGTGGATAGGTTTCCCTCTGTGCTTTAGTAAGTCCTTTTATAAAAAGGGAAGAACCTGAAATTTCAAAATTAGTAGTACTTTCAACCCTTATTCCAGTTGAACTTACTTTGGTTTGAGGTTGTGAATTTATTCTTGAAGGATCAGCAAGATTACTTAGTTCACCTCTAACCTTGTAACTGTCCCAGGATACAAATTTTTTCTCAAGGTCAATTATTTCGGTTGCAAAGTCAATGATATTATTAAAGTTTTTTAGCTGAGTTGCAGCATTGTGGATAACTGGTATTGCTCTGAGGATGCCTGCCTCAGCTAAGAGACCATAAATCTTCAACTCCAATTTTTTTAGGTTACCTGGTTTACGGTTATCCTTAGCTGTAGTATTTGTGACACCCAAACCTAAACTGGCATCTGATCCATACCCTGCAGAAAATAATTTATCTGGAGTTACTTCTATATTTGATACAACATTTATTAAAAAAGTAAGTGCATCCTCTATAGTATTGTACCTGGCAAAAGAAAGGTCAGCATAGGCACCATTGAATGCATTTCTTTGAATTATCTGACCCTCTTCTCCTAAAAAGTTTTCTTTAAAGAATAACAAAGGCTGTAAGTATGCACCATCATCAATGATAAGTTTTGATAAATCTCTTCCATTAATTGTGGTCAAAACATCTGTAGCCTCAAAATTTGAAACCTGAGAACAATTATCAACCAACCCTATCATGTCGTAAACATTTCCTGGTAACTCATATGGAGATACAATATCTGACCCTCTTGCAGCCTCCTGAGACCTGGAGTCAATTTCTGAATCAAGTGTTTCCATCCTAATCCAGACCACATCATTGCTGTTTATTGCTGTATGAAAAAAGAATGAGTTTCTCCTCAACTCTCCCCTTTCAACTTTATTTAAGGACCCCTTACTTACATAATTACCATTTGGCTTTCTAATAATTGAATCCTCATCAACACCCCACATATCTCCATTATAATTTGTCATTATTGGAGGAAGTGTTATTGTAAAAGTACCACCTGTAGGTCCCACACTGGTTTGACATGTCTCTACAAATTTTGATATGTCAAGTATAGTTCCCTCCAGGTCCTGGTCCAGAGGTCCATCTGACATTGCCCTTAGCCAGATCCATACTGAAATTGTTGGATGTTCTTTTTTTACTGCCCCTCTATTTGGATCTGAATACTTTTGGTAACCTGGATCTCTTAACAGAGAGGATAGTTGATTACCAACAAAGGCAGTTGTGCTCCTTTCCTGAGAAACAGTATTCTTACCTTTCATTGCAACAATTTCTCTTCTTAGCTTTTCGCTTGGAACTGCCAATACAGTGTTTACCTTTAAGGGACCTGACCATTTAACCTCAGTAGCAAATCCATTTAGAATGATAACCATGGCATCACCAAACTCATTCTTGTACTCTCTCCTTTCATCTGAGTCATACATGCTGTATATTCTTTCCAGATTACACTGCTCAAAATCTTTGGCATTGTTTTCCCTGCCAGGAACTGTAACAGTTCCAGTCTGACTGTTAACGGTTACAGTGACATTCCTATCTCCCTCTGTTCTCCTTCTCTCCAAATCTGTAGGAGTGTACTTTAAAAAATCACTTTCTGGCATTCCAGTTATGGCTTTTGGACCATCAAGGAACTCAGATACCGTTTTTAAATCAGATTCATAGTGAACATAAAGAACATATTTACTTGTTAAGTCTGGCATTTATTTTTTTTATTTTATTATATTTTTAAAATGGTACATATGGAAAAAGAGGTCCTGCCCCTCCTGCTGCAGATAGTCCTGTTTTTAACCAGTCTGGTATCTTAATAGTTGACATAGTTTCACCAAAATCTTTCATTGTTGTAATAAGGTCACTTATATTTTTCCCCAAATCCTTCATACCTTCAGAAACATTTGCGTTTTGTCTTTTTAATTCATTTAAACCAAAGTCAGCACTCTTTGCCCTGTTTTTTGCATCAGATCCCATTTGCCTATTAACTTCATTCTCAGCCTCTTGTGGAGACATTTCATTGTTTAGTAGCTTTTCTGCCATTGTAACACTCTCTATTCCAAATAATGACTGGATGCTCCTAACCTGGTTAAGTCTACCACCACCCATTCCTTTTACCTTATTTATAGTCTTCTCATAAAGTTCTCCATCACCTGCTGCCAGACCTTTTTCTTTTTCTTTCAAAAGTTCCAGTGGTGACATATCTGGAAACAACTGTCTAAGGTTTAACATAGAAAATGCCTCTGACTCTTGAGTTGTTGACTGCCTCATTGCCTGATCAACTGACTGTACTATTTGACCCAGGATTCTTGGATCTGAAAACGCTTTGTCTGAGGCTGCTATTTGCTGTACAATTTTGGTATTTACTCCAGTATCAATACTCCCTAATACTTGAAATTGTTTTTGTGCAAGTGTTTTTTGAAGTTCAATAAATTCTGACATGAATGCCTCTTCGGTCCCTGCTGCTCTACCTCCCTTGAATAGTTGGTCAGCAATTTCAATCATACCACCACCACCTTGCATTCTACCAAAACCTGCAAATGTGGCACCCTCCATACCCAGTCCTCTGTCAATGGCTACTGCATCATTTATTCCTTGTTTATTAAGATACCTGGAACCACCTTCCCTAATTGCAGGAAGTAGCATTTGCTCAATTGCCTCATCAAGACTAACATCAAACCCACTAAGAGCCATGTTACCTGCTCCTGACTGACCCAACCTTGCGTTTATACCCTTTCTCCCCTTTACATTCTCAACTGGTGATCCTGTTAATCTGGATAAGTTTCCCAAGTTTTCATCTCTTGCAGGATCAGCAACCATGGATACAAGACCTGCAATAATACCTGCAATGGTCATACCCTTTGCGAGTTTAGCTGCACCCCTTGCTCTGGCTCTGGCTGCTTGCTTTGCTGCCTGCTTTCCACCAAAGTCTGCACCCATTCTTACAAAATTGTCCTCTTTAAAAGAAGACATAGCATCCCTCATGAAACCTCCACCACCTGATCCATCAACATCTCTACCTGACAGTTGTTCGTTTTGATAAGATGAACTAAGGACCTCAAATGCATCTCTGCCATCATCCTTAGTACCTACTATACCCTGTAACCTCGATAAATTTTCTTGAACATTTTCTTTATTGGCTCCAATCTCTTCTCTTGAAGACTGAAGTATTGCAAGGTATATGTCTTTTAGAAGATCAACCTGCTGTTTGTTTTCCTTATCTGCTGAGGCTATATCCCTAAGTTCACCTTTTGCAGATTCCTTTCCCTCCTCTGTGGAGGCAGTACTTAGCTTTCTTTCTGCTGCAATTTGGGCACCTTCTCTTTCAAGCCTGTTTCTCCTTTCAAGTGCTGAGACCTGCTCATTTAAGTTTCTTATAAGTTCCTTTGAGTTTGCTGAGTACTCCTGGGCATCTCTGATCATGTCTCTTGCCAACTCTTTGGCATCTGACCTTACTCTTGAGAACTCACTTCTTACACCGTTTCCCTCAGCACTAACTTTTATTTTCCTTTCTACTGTAGACATATTAAACCTTTATGTTGTCAAACAAATCATCAAACTCCTCACTTGATAAACTATCCTCTGAATCAGATAAAAAGTTTCCACCACCAGGCACATACTTATCATCAATCCCTGGATTGTCTGATATTGTTTTTACAAAGTGGTTATCCAAGTCCTCTTTTTCTTTTTCCAGATCTTTCTGAAGTTCTGCAAAAAATTTGAACTCTTCAATCTCCAGGACCATATCCACAGGACACATTTTTCTGTGCTCTGGTGAAAATAAAGAAACCTTATGCCTTTCTCTCCAGGCATGATCATAAGGATGATCAAGATTCCACTTCTTTATTACATCTAAGAAGTTTCCCTTTGTCATATTTACGATCTCTATACCTTACTAATTTTTTTACTTTTAGCTTTGACTGTTTCAGGTTCCACCTCTTCCTCCTCAAAGTTTCCCTGTGCCAGGTTCTCATATTTTTTCCAAAAAGGAATAAACTGATCCTTATACACAGACAATAATTCTATTGCATCTATTGCATCTATTTTTGTTAAGTCAACCTTTGCATCCTTTAATATGTTTGGGCAAAGAGTTGAAAAGTAAGCTATCATATCAATATAGTCCAGTGCTCTTAGCATACTAACCATATTTGACTGTAGCATGTCTCCATACTTTCCGTTTGACAGTGTAATTTTCAAACTTTCTATTTGAATTAACTCACCTACTGTTGGAAAGTTAACCTCATAACTGTTTTTTTTGATCTTTAATTTTGTTGATCTTTCAATTCCTAAATCCATCTTGTTCTATTTTACTATTTGCTATAAAAAAATAAATGGCATCCATATTTTGAATGCCATTTAAAGATAACTATTTTTTTGTATTTCTCACTTGATGCCTTCTTTTTATGTGAAGATAATTGGTTGAGTGTAGGCAAATTCTTGGTTTCTACCAGAAAGACCGTTCTCTGTTATTTCAAATGAGTCTCTCTCTAAATGAACACCCTTAACCTGAGCAAACATTGGTTGAGTATTTACATCTGACTCCTTTTGACCTGTTGTTGCATCAGTAAAGTCATGTATTTTTTTATAAATATCAAGAGTTATACCCTCTCCCTCTAAGGCTATGTGCTCCATTAATGCATTAACTGAAGTAACCCTTCTAATAACACCCTGGTTACCACCAGTTGTTGGTCCAGATCCTATCCCTGCTGTAGCTGCAGTATTATCAAAGATACCTGCCACACCATCAGACTCAAAATCTATTGAATAGAATGCACATGATACTGTTCCACTCCACTCCAATGCAGGAAGTTCTGAAGGATGTAACCTTCCAATACCTTGGACCTTACCCCTACTTATGTTTTCATTTACACTTATATTTTTCATCTTACCAATCACTGAACCGTTTAGTTTTATGATTGCCAGTGCACCTGTTAATACTTGAGCCATCTTGTAATTATTTTAAATTTAAACTTAACTATCTTTTTTAAAATCCTAAGTAAACCGTACCAGTAAAGAACAATTTAGTTATCTCAGTATTTAATACCACATCATATGTAGTCTTATATGCATCCTGGTCAATAACCGTAACTACATTTCTAAATCCAAGTATTAAATTGTCTGCTGAAGGTTCTGCAGTTCTGTCCTGCAAATATGAAGTAACAAACGCTGTTACATCTCCTGCAGATATTGTGTTTCTATTTGATCCAAGAGGATTCTTAAGTAACCTTTTTGAATTAATAACTATCTCAGTATTTAATTGAGAAATAAGTCTCTTAAATTGTATTGAGTGAGATGTTGCATCTGGATTAAGCAAGAACTGGTTATCTTGTAAAGAGTTTATACCCTGAAGTACCTCAAGTCTGGCTCCATCATTTATGGTAACCAAAACTCCATTGTCAAGTGACTGGTTCTGTTCTTTAATATTAAGAACATGTAAGTCTCCATCAAATGCTATAGTTTTGAAAGTAATTGGAATCTGAGGTGATAAACCTGCAATCCTTCCAAGTGTTGCTGCTGCTTTATGTAAAGATGTTTTTTCTATGAATCCATCTGGAGATGATGTTGTGTTTTTCTTAACTCCTCCATGGACCACTACCACTCTATCATTGTCATAATACTGTGCTATGTCAATTGATCCATTTACAACTCCAGGTGCAAATTTATCTGCCTTTCTACCACCACCTACAACTATCATCTTATAACCAAACGTATCCTGGTTAACAATATGTGCTGCCAATTTACCATTGTCAGTACTCTTGGCATTGTCTTCATACTGATCAGCCAAGATCCAAGAATAATTTAATGACTGTGCTGCCAATAATACCTCATCCAATTTTGTTGTACTGTACACTTCAGTACCTCCAGAAAACTTATTTATTCCTGCATTTGCAGTATTATCTGCTGTGGTTACTACTCCAGTACCTACAACCGTTTTGGACTTTAATTTAAAAAATGCACCAAACACCACATTTGTTTCCATCCAGGCATGCAATGTTGCAATATTGTTGAACTCTGGAGATGTTGCCAGTAAAATGGCTGCTGTCTTAGACTCTTCAATACCATCATAGTGGTATCCATTTTCATCTGCACCCTTATAAGATCCTCTGAATAATTTTACTTGAAATTTTGTAGCATCATTAATGCCAACTGACATAACAATACCTGCTCCTCTTGTAAGTTTTGTACCATCAACTCCTCCTGCAAATGTTGCTGCTGTTCCTGTAGCTGAACCTGTTACAGTATATGCTGTAGAAATACCATTGAAGTCTGATGCACCCTCAAGTGCCACTGGCTGTCTTGATGTAACTGTTATGTTTGCACCTGATGCCACTGCAGTGTACCCTGAAGATCCTGCATTAATTCCATCTGCAATTGCTGATGCTGTTAAACTTATAGACAGTGGAGTTGCAGGAACTGTGTAAGCAAATATGTCTGTTGATCCATTTTTTGGATCTGTTACAGTTAATGTATGTGTGTTTCCAGTTGCTCCAACTGCAGTCACTATAAATGCTGTAGTAGTGGTTGAAAGGATTTCATTACCTTCAACTCCATTTCCTGAAATACCTTCATTTTTATACTGGATTACTGCAGTACCACCATTTGAACCACCTCCTGAATAAGTTATGGTTGCCTCTGCAGCTACGGTTGTTGCTGCTCTTGCATATAGCAAAGATGATGCCCCTGGACTTACTCCAGGACCATTTGGTTGAAATATCTTCTCAGAAATGTCCCAAAGAATACCACCTCCAACTGCATCCCTAAATTCTTTTAGTGTAGAGGAAGAGTATATTGCATTTGTTCCTGATGCAAGTGTACCTGAGATACCTGATCCTGCTCCAAAACCTGAACCACTACCAGTATCTATAATCAATACATTTCCAAATGCATTTGCTGATGCAGGATTGTTAACACTTGCTGTAAACTGTGAGTATGTTCCTGGCAATGATGCCACACTATTATTGAAGTTGAATTTTGTTGCCATAATAATTTTAATATCTTATGTATCTATTTATTAAATATAATGAAAATTTATCATATTAAACCCTCTGTTTCAAATAACTTTTTCCACTCTTCTTTTGTTTTTTTACCGTACCCCTTAAACTTTAAATTTGCAACAAAGGCAATTGCACCATCACCTGCTGTTAAATTACAATACTCTATATGACTAAATAAAGTTTTAACCTTTTCCTTTTTAGGTTCGTCTTTTTTTATCTCAGTTTTTTTTGTTGAGGTTTTTTTTGTTGTTTTTTTAGCTGCCATTTTATTTTTTTTTAATTTATTACTGGATTAAGAATATTTGAAAATTGAGTAATTATTGACTTAAATGTATTTGCAGGAACTGATAACTCATAACCTGCCTTAAGATCAAGTGACCTGGCAAATACTCCATTTGGAACCAGGTCCTGACTTATATTAATATCTCTACCACTTATTGTAGGATTAACAAATCCTGAAAGTTGTATGTGATCAAAGGCTGAGATTAACATAGCTTTTAACACATAAAATATCAATATGGTCTCCATACTATTGTCTGAAGTAATAACAATACTAAAGTTTGCATTAAAGTGCCTGTTGTAAACTGGTCTAATTGCAGTCCCAAGTCCATTTGTCTGCTGATCCATGTAACCCTGGTCAACTCCTATTCCATTATTGTTATCATTTTCTCCATTTGCCATCACATGAATTGTTGGAATGGAGGCTCTCTCTTTATCAAAAAACAACCTGGTTTCCAGGAATCTTGGATTATGTTTGTTTTTAGTTGAAAAAATGTCAACTGCCTGATCATAAAAATTATACTTTCCCTCAAATGATCCTACCTGGTTCAATAAATAGTGTAGGATTGTATCTGATGGAGTCCCACCGTTTTGAGTTATGTCATTCCTTATTATTTTTAAGGCAACATCAATAACTCTCTGTAGTTCTATTTCTGGTATCATTTTTATAGTTCGTTTAAAAATACATCAATAACATCACCCACAACCTCATCAAGTTTAACCTCTCTTAAAGCCTTGTCAGCTAAATTTCTTGCCTCTATGCCAGTATGTATCCAGGAATTGTCATCACTATTGTCAGAAACTCTTCTAAAGGAGATCACCTGACTTCCTCCTGATGGATTCTTTTGGACCTTAAGTCCTGAATATATACTTGACTTGTTTTGATACTCAGGTGCAAGTGATCCATCAAATAGTTTTATCTCCTTTCTTATCTTTGGAATAGCATACTCACCTGGTATGTCACTGGCACCCAAAGATGCATCTGGATCTTCCTCTGTTACTTTTAATAGTGCCTTATTTACATCAATTGGAAGTACTCCAGAGAACTTTTCACTTTCTCCCAAAGATCCTGGTCTGGCATAAGTGAATGGTATTGTTAAATACCAACCCAGTTTGCCATCTTTTCTTTGTACAGTTTTTCTCTTATCACTATTAGCAAAACCATTTTTCATGTCAAAGGCACTGGCTCCATTTTCTATCATGTTTGGAAGTTGACCAACCAAAGTAATAGTACCTGTAAACCTTCCCTCTTGCCCCTCTATGATACTATTCATATAGCGACTCCTGGTACTACCAAGTTCACCTTTTGCCTGGTTTCTCCATTCAATTGCAATTGCTGCTCTTGCCTGGGCAGTAACTGCCTCCAATAAACTATCTACATCACTTTGTCCCAGTTGAAATTCATCACCAAGGGACTGAGTATCTATTTGTATTGGTAATATCATACCTCTGTAAAGCTATTGTCAAGTAAGTCATCATCTTCAAAGTCTCCTCTATCTGGCATATAGTGACTTCTCCTGGCTACTGCAGATATTGGAAATGCTATCTCTTTTTTACCAGTTGTGGTACACTTATCTTTTATTGTTGAGTACATAAGATCTCTTGAAAGATCCAGGACCGTAAATTCAGGCTCATGTATGTATCTTACAGTAATTGTTGGATTAACTTCAGAACTAAATGAGGCATTAAGTCTTATTTGGTTCTTTACCAAAGTATAATCAGTTGTTTCATTTAGCCTCTGTAAAACTAAACCAACCCCTTTGAATAGGAATATGTACTTTATTGTTTTTATATTGTACCTGGTAGTTGCATAAAAATATGCATTACCAGGTTCTTTTTTTGGATGTAGGACCTGACTAAATACTGCCTCTGCATTAATCAATGTGATCCTGTCCATAAAAGCCAACTGATCAATATCCCTGGCTGTGATCCTGGCTGACCCCAACCTCTCTTCGGTCCACTCTTTATATTTTGTATCTATATTCATGGACTGGATAACCATCCTGGTCTCATGTCTATTTATATATATCCATCCAGAACCTCCACAATTTTTACAGGTTGACTGTGCATCTCCACCTGATCTTGGCTTACATGGACACTTTAATGCCCTGTCATGATAAACATCATAACCCTTTTGCTCTATTAGTGCCTCAAAGTCTGACTTCTCCAAGTTAACACTTGGCTTTCCTACCAAACTTGGAGGAGGAGTTATTGTTATTGGTTTATTTGGCATATCATTTAAGCACTGGTTAAGTTCATTCCTTTATAGAATGCTCTGAGTTTTGGCATTGACAATTTTAAGTCTGCAATGTATCCTGAAACCCTTGCACCATAACCTGCATTTGTTGCTGATGATGTTGTTGCAATACTCTGGCTAAGTCCATCTATTCCAATAGACTGAGATGCAATACCTGCTCCCAGGATCAAATCTCCCATAATATGGAAGACATTTATAGCTGCCAATTTACCTATGGCATTTAACAGGTCACCTGGGACCTTATCAAAACCTGTACAATAGGTAATTTGCCAGTAGTTTGGTATATGTTTGTTCCCATAAAAACCCAAATGTGGAGTTACTCCACTGTAAATTTGAGAATTTGTTCCTGTAGTTCCATTTGTTGGTACCAGGTTTACGGTCCTAAAATAGGTCCTTCCATCATTTGTCTTTCTGGCACTGAGCCAGGACTGAGGATATGTAACCTGCCTAACATCATTTATAAATCCCTCAATTAAGTGAGGTTTGACCACTGGATATGAAGTTCTTATGTAACCCCAATTTTTCCAGTCATCCATCCAAAAACCAAGGTCCTCTTCTATGATCTGCTTTTTGATCCTTATGTCAAGATAATTTTCTATTTCATCTGTTGCTGAATCCAGATACAACTGGATAACATCAGAACTCATCTTATCTCCATTTGGATCACATAAACTAATACCAAAAAAATATGTTTCTATCATTTCTGATGGAGACATAACTCCCTGGTTTCTTTTATATGGTGCCCTTAGTGTTATACTTGGCATGTTCTTACTTTATTTTTTCCTCAATGTACTCTATAAGTTCTGACTTTTTAAGACTCTTCCATTCTTTTGAAGGTAGATCAATTGCTTTGCAAACATCTCTTAGTTCATCAACTGTTTTCTCACTTAAATCAATTTCTTGACCTGACTCATCTGGACCATCAATTGGATCCTCAATTTTTGACTTAACCTCACCTTTGATAATTACAATTAAAGGTGACCACTTTTTTACAATTTCATTTGCCTTCTCTTTTGATCCAACCTCTGCAATACCTTTACTATCAAAAGTGACTACTTCATTGCAAATTTGAACCTTACAGTCCACCTGACCTTTTACACTTGACTTAATTAATACCATGGTCTAATTTATTTTTAAATTTTTACTTCATCTAATGTAGCAAAAATGATTAAAACAAAAAAGGGAGGAGAATAGATCTCCTCCCTTTATATGTGAATATTAAATTCTACTCTTAAGATGCAGTTCCGATATTAATGAACCTTACAACCTTTTTAGGTTGGTACATAATTGGAGTACCATAAAGTAAGACCATAAATCTTTGTGCAGGACTTAATTGTGCAAGAGGCATTTTCATTAATGGTGCCAATTGCTTGAACTCATAAATGTCTGATGAATCTTGTAACAATAAAGCCTCCTCAGTTCCAGGAAGGTATCTGTTAATGTCCCTTACCTTTGTTGCTGCTGCTCCATCAAAACCTGCTGCTTTTTCTGCTACAGATACCTCAATGATAGGGTATAATTTAGCTGCTGCTCCTGTATCACCAATTTTAGATCTGTAAACTACAAATGAAGTTGCTGCATAAGTACCACCACCTGCTGTAAATTCCAAGTCTGTACCATCACCTGCTGCCACTGCAATTGCTCCACCTGTGATTCTCACTGGTGCTGCCTCACCGTATCTATTCTTAGCTGTAACTGCATAAACGTAGTTACCTGCATCTGCTGCTGCAAACTGAGAGTTAGCTGCCACAGGAGTTGCCCCACTGTTTGATGTAACTGCTGTAGGTGCCTTTGTGCTTGTTGCTCCATCACCTAATACTTTTGGTGCTGACTTTGATGCAAAAATATCATACTCAAGGTCAATTTCACCATACTGAGATGCAAATTTATTAACCTTTTGACCCATTGTCGCTCCAGTTACCTGAATTGAAGATGGATTGATTAACTTTTTGTCATGGAAGTTCTTTACAAAGTTTGAGTGAACTACTGGAGGTGCAATTAAAACATTTGCTTGACCAAACGCTCTCACGATTGCCTCTGCTCCAGTTTCAATATTCTCTTCCTTAAGTCTCTTACCTCTTAAATCAACTACCAACTCATTGTTTGCCTGGTATGCATCTAAATTAGCATAACCACCATTTACATAATGCTGAGTATATAAACCATTCCATTCTTGAGGAACCAAAGATGCATTTGCATAAAACAAACCTTTATTTGCTTTTCTAAGGATCCACTGGATACCATTTGTAACTTCTCTTTGTACTGCGTTTCCGATGTACGTTTTTGTAAGAGTCATTGGATGAGTAACAGACTTAGTAACTCCTAAGAATTTTACTAACTCAGCCTTTCTAACGTAAGTTGCATCCTCCTCTTCAGGTAATTCACCTTCATTATTAAAACCTCCTCTGTCTGCTCCATAAGACTGTAACTGCAAGTATTCCTCAACTGTGTTGAATGCAGGTGCCTTTGGAATCCTTTTCCAGGTTCTGATGTCATTTTCTGTAAAAGTTAAAACCTTTAAGTTTTTCTCTAAAGATTCTACCTTAAGTGGTGCTCCTGATGCATTTGTCAAACCAGTAGTTTCTCTACCTGTGATTGATCTTGCCTCAAGTGCCTTTGATAACTCATGTACTGCCTCTGCTGACTGAGGTACTGATGCCATTGCATCATCCCCTAATCCTGCACCATGACCGTACTGAGCCAAATCTACGCTAACATTGCTCATGTCCTTTAATTTTTGGATTGTTATTATTTTTCACGATCTCTATCAGTGTAGAAACACCTACTTCAACGGTCTGTATTATTTTTTTATTAAAGGATATTTACACCTTCAATATTAATTCCTTCTCTTGACAAATCACCAAGTACTGACTTTTCTATTGCATTCTCAGACTCAAATGTTTGTAGTGATTTCATGAACTTTTTATTTGGCTCTCCTCCATCAAAACCACATCTTGATTCTATGATGTCCATTATCTGTCCTCTGTCAGACTTTCCATGTAATACATTTGATCCTCTTGCTGCATCATGTGACTTAGCAAATGATTCCTTTTCTCTGAAAGACTGAGTTTGTACAGTTCTTGATGGAATAGGAGTCTCCTCAACTCTTTGAAGTCTTCCCATTGCATCCTCCAGGGACTTCTTTAACTCAGCATTTTCACCTGTAAGTTTTTCAGTTTGCTCAAGTGTACCCTGGGCAATTACTCCTAAAGACTTAAGTATTTCATTATTTTTACTTTGACCTGCCTCAATAGTTGAAGATATTCCTTTAACTAACTCATCAACTAATCCTTTATTTAAAGATCCTGATCCTGATCCCATTGATCCCATAGTCTTTTTGATGAACTCACCCTCCTTACCAAGAGAGGCACCGTTCTCATCAGATTCCATGTTTGCATCTTTGCATGCAGGGTAACCTGCAATTTCTCCTTTGTACATTCTTGACTTGTATGACTTTTTATAGTCATCACATGCCTTTTTCATTTTCATGTACTCTTTGTCATCACACAATGCTTTCTCAACCTCCTCATCATCATAAGATTCCTTTTGGTCCATTTTCTCTGGACCATCTTCAGTACCTTCATCCTCATCTGCCTTCATCACCTTGCTTTTAGCCATGGCTTGTTTTGACACAACTGACTTTTCAATCTCTTCAGTTTCAAGTTCTTTTGACTCTGATCCAGGTACTGCATTTATTAATTCAATAGCCTTACTGATGTCTTCTTTTGTTACTTTTATGTTCTCCAAGTTAGTTCCCATGTTGTTACTTCTTACAATAGATTCTGTTAATTCATACATTAATTTTGCCTTTTCCACCACATCTTCATGTGTAGAATACTTATAAATATAACCAAATATTTCATTGTAAGCCTCACTTTTTGATAAATATTTAACTTTTTTTCTTGGTTTATCTATACCTTCTATATTTTTAGTCTCCCTGTCAACATCCTCTTTTGAAATTGCTGCACCAGATACTGTGGACAGTGACTTCTCTGTTTTGTCATCTTTTTTTGACTCCAGGTCCATTATTTTAATATTCATGGACTTATCAATTATTATTCTTTTACCATCCCTCTCAAGTTCTACCAGATTATCTTCCTGGGACTTTGAAATGGAGGAACTGTTATCAAAATCATACTGAGGTAATTCATCACCATAGTCACCCTTCATGATATTAACAAGTGTACTTGGATTCTTTGGATTCAGTGTTACTGCACATCCAGTTATCATTGCTTTCTTGATCCTTTTTGGATTCAAAAGGTCCCTTTCCATTGCCTTACCTTCAATGGAGAAACCCATCCTTCTATTTTTGGATGACTTCTCTAACATCTGAGTTGTACTATATACTTTTTGAGCCAAAGGATTATCTGGATATAAGGTTGCCTCTATCTCCAAACCTTTACTTGTTACCCTGGCACTGGTAGGCTCACCTATGACTGCCTCTGGATCTAACTTTGCCTGATGGTTATAATTTATATATCCATGATCCATAAAGTAAGATACATCAAAACCTGATGGGTCCAGATACTCTCCATCTGAGTCCTGGTCCTGTGTTGAGGCAACACCTCCTATTTTCATAACATCATTACCCTTATTATCTTTTGCCTTCTCTATTCTAAGGTCATCAATAAAAAAATTGAAGTTTTGAGTTGTATCTTTCATCTTAGTCTTTTTTTACTTTATTGTACCAGGTAAGGTATGTTTCTTGAACTGTATCACTTGTAATTCCATCAATGCCATCACTAAGTCCTTTAATCAGGGTATCAAAACCTTTCTTGACAGGTCCATATGGATTCATTATTTCCAGGATGTTTTGCTTAAGGTCTACAAGGTACCCATCTCTCTTTTCAATTTCTTGCATGGACATAAATGCATAATTTGAATGCTCATCATTACTCAATGAAATTATAGAACAGTCCTCTTTTACAAAAGTATGGTAATAGTGTTTTTCTCCAGTATCAAACTTTTCAACCCTGCTTGGAAAACAGTCAACCACCGTTAATCCTGTCTCTTCTTTTACCTCTCTTAAAAGTGCCTCTTTTAGGTTTTCACCTGGCTCAACCTTTCCTCCTGGAAGACCCCATGTATTTGGTTCAAATGAGTCACTGCTTGATCTTAATAAAAATAAGATCTCATTATTTTCATTTTGAATTATGGCATTGACATAAGTTTTTTTGCCTTTTCCAGTTTCCTTTCCATCTGGGTCAATTGCCTTTTCAATAACACTTATTTTTGACTGTACCTCTTTAAGGTTAAAATGTTTTTCTGAAAGTTGGTTTAAAATTGAGTCATCTACCCTGGAGTACCTTTCTGATGCATGAGCCAACAACCCTTCACCCTCTTTAAAACCTTTCTCTATTTTATCCCTGGTTGTTTTTTGAAAAATAGAAAAGTTCTCTCCATTCAATTCCAGTCTTTTGTTTAACTCACATATTTCTGACCCCAACAAATACTCCTGGCTTTTTAATTCTGAAATTATTCCTTTTTGAATTTCAGTATCAGTTAAATTATCTTTAACTAATCCAAAAAATTTTCCTATTTTTTTAATACCCTCCATCATTTTACATATTAAATGCTTACTATCCTAATTTAGTTATCTGAAAGTTATTTAAAGCATACCAAGTTGCACTAACAGAAAAACTTGAAGTGGAATCTACAAAAAACTCTACATAATCACCTACTGCTAATGCAATATTTGTAGTTGCTATTGGCGAGTCCCAAGAACTATGTAAGTCTACTCCTGTAATTCTTTCCTTAACACCATTTTTCTCACAATATAATTGAATCCACCCACCACCATTATCTATAAAAATTTGATTTGTAAATTGATAAACACCTGCACCACTTGCAGCAACTGTAAATCTATGAGTTGTATTGTCCCATTCGCTATTTACATCAAATCCAGAGTCCACATAATCAACTCTCTCAGGTGCTGAAGT